>OLGH01002211.1_pt1 | contig 15821 bp, 15 predicted proteins | sample 1604851 | NCBI WGS metagenome assembly OLGH01 (sample SAMEA3888894, study PRJEB22519) | human gut metagenome | biome: human gut; feature: human-associated habitat; material: faeces | place: Denmark | collected 2010 | reverse complement strand
TGCCGCACCTCGCTCGCCGTATCGGCACTTAGAATTATGCGGTATTGCCCTATAAAAAACCTGCACAAAAGGAAATCCCCGCCTGAGGGAAAGGCGGGGATTTGAGAAAGGAGGAGAAGAACACATGAAAAAGATTTGTTAATATTTATCTTTCGCTTGCAACTAAATTGTAACCTTTTTGAAACCTTTTGTCAAGGCCAAATTGTAAAAGATTTGTAACCAATTTTGTGTTTTTTGTGTGAACGCTTCATCCTTCTCTTTGTTGCCCCGTCAATCCGCGTTATCCTGCAGGGGTGCCAGGGTAATTTCGGCTTCAAAGTTGCAGGTATCCCCCTGCCACCCGGCCATATACCAGCGGTTTTCGCCCACTGCGGCGCGGTACAGGCGGGTGCTTTCGCCCATGGGTACTTCCTTGTGATAATACAGGATCGCATCCGTTACAGTGTGGGTCCGCCATACTTCCAGCGGCAGCGCATCACAGATCAGGTCCGCATACACGGTATTGTTCATATGGCCGTTCCGGTCGCACCGGCTGTACACAGCGCGATGGGTGCCAAGCTCTTCACAATCCTCCCGCTTGACTTTTGTCAGCTTGATGGGCAGTTCCCGGTCCAGCTTATCCACCCAGCCCGTTGTGGGGAAACCTTCCGGGTGCTTGCGCAGGATCATCCGCTTGTCAGTATCAATCAACACCCAGCGGCTGTCCACACACGCTTCCTCCCTGCCCTGTGCATCGCAAAAGGTGGTAAAGCGGCGGTTGACGGCGCGGTGCAGGGCTTCCGGCTCGGTCTGCACGGTAATGGTTTCTTCCACGCGCGGGGTACGGGTAATGTGCAGAGCCAGCTTGGCCAGCACGTAAGACGTGTGGGTGCTGGCATACAATTCCGGGGTAATGCCGTAATGTTCCGCATCCTCGGCGCCAATTTGCTGGCAGTAGCGCAGCAGGGTGCCAAGGGTTGCCATTTTGCGGAAGTCAACATCATTTTCGTAGATCCTATATTCCTGGGTGTATTTCATCTCTCTGCCCTCTATTCATCTGCATTGTTTTGCACACAAATCTTTTTTATAGTATAACACAAGCCCCGGTTCATCACAAAGGACAAATCGGGGCTTGTGTTTCAAATTGATTTTAAGCGGTGCCGGGCTGCTTAATAATTGTCCCGCACCTTTTTGCGCATCTTGCGCCAGATGTTAAAGCCGGAAATTGCAATGGCCCCCAGCAGGAACACCACGATCAGCCAGCCGCTGCCGGATTCATCGTAGCTCTTCATCTCACTCCATTTAGCGTCCATTTCGGCGTTGATGTCATCCGGCAAGGTCACAAAGACTTCCGCCTTATTCATCACTTCATCGCTGGGGTAAGCGATCGGGCTGTACTTCAAATCATCGTCCAGCCGCTCCCACACTTCGGTGATGGGGGTGGAGTAGCCGATGAAGTCACAATTCTGGTAGCCGACATCCGGTTCACACATAAAGTTGATGAACATTTCGGCGGCTTCCTTATGTTTGCTGGAAGCCGGGATGCACATGCTGTCCACAAAGAAGTTGACGCCCTCCTCCGGCGAAACGAACGCCAGATCCGGGTTTTCATCGATCATGGTCAGGGCATCGCCCGCATAATACGGGGCCATGGCAGCTTCGCCGCCCTCCATTTTATCGAAGATCTCATCCATAACATAGGCCTGCACTACAGATTTCTGAGCCTGCAGTTCCTTCATTACGTCGTCTACTTCTTCCACGCTGGAAGGGTTCAGCGAAAGGCCCATCTTTTTAGCTGCAATAGCGTAAGCATCGCGGGAGTTATTGAACATCAGCACATTACCGGCGTACTCCACATCCCACAGGTCCGCCCAGGATGTGGGCGGTTCTTCCACCATGGTGGTGTTATAAATAATGCCGGTGGTGCCCCAGGTATACGGCACGCTGTAAGTGTTATCAGGGTCATAGCTCCAGCCGAGGTAATTCTCGCCGATGTTGGCCATATTGGGGATGTTATCGTAATCCAGCTCGGCCAGCATGTTTTCGGCAATCATTTTGCCCACCATGTAGTCAGACGGCACGATCACATCATAACTGGCGCCGCCGGATTTCATTTTGGCATACAGGCTCTCGTTGGAGTCAAAGGTGGTATAGTTGACCTTGATACCGGTCAGGTCCTCGAAGGCCGAAATCACGTTCACGCTGTCATCGGAACCATCCGAGATATACAGGCCCCAGTTATACACGTTCAGGGTCAGATGGTCGTTGGCAAAGCGGGTCCAATCGTAATCGGCAGAAACCGAGATATCCTCGTTGACCTCCCGCATCTCCCCTTCCGCTGCATAAGCAGGCAGGGTGCAGGCAAGGCTTAGGGCTGCGCACAAGGCAGCGCTGACAACCGCGCGGGTAAACTGTTTCATCTCTGCTTACCCCCTTTACTGTTCGGCCGCAGCGCGGCGGATGGCCTTCTGGTTACGCTTATAGGCGCGGGAATCCATAGCGTTGGAGGTAAGGATGATTGCCAGAATAACCAGGAACATGATGGTAGACAGCGCGTTGATCTCCGGGCTGACCTTTTTGCGGGTCATGGAGTAGATGGCAATGGGCAGGGTCTCTACCGTGCCGCAGTTGAAGTAGGAGATCATGAAGTCATCGATGGAATAGGTCAGGCAGATGAGGAAAGCCGACAGGATAGCGGGGCTGATCTCCGGCAGAATGACCTTGAAGAACGCCTGCCGGGGGTCGCAGCCAAGATCCAGCGCTGCTTCGTACAGTTTGATATCCAGCTGCTTGAGCTTGGGACTTACGTTAAAGATAACGTAGGGCACGTTGAACGCGATATGCGCAATGAGCAGCGTAGGCAGACCCATGATGTTGTCCGGCAGCCATGCAGACTGCGCAGCAAAGCGCTGGTAGGCCACAAACAGCAGCATCAGGGAAATGCCGGTGATGATCTCCGGGTTGACCACCGGGATATAGGTGATGTTGGTCACCAGCAGACGGCTTTTGCGGCTCATGGAGGCAATGCCAAGGCTGGCTGCCGTGCCCAGCACCGTGGCAATGATGGCAGACAGGATGGCCACCTCAACGGACACCCACAGCGCATGGAGGATGGACGCATTCGTGAACAGGCTGCGGTACCACTTGAGGGTAAAGCCGGTAAAGAGCGAATAACCCTTGCTCTGGTTGAAGCTGAACACGATCATGTAGGCAATGGGCAGATACATGAAGCAGAAGAACAGGATGATGTAGACCCGCTGCATCAGGCGCAGATGTTTTGTTTTCATCAGGATACGCCCTCCATTTCATCCTCGTCAAAGCTGGACGTAAAGCTCATGCACAGCAGTACGATGATCATCAGCACCAAGCTCATGGCAGAGCCGACGTTCAGGTTGTAGCTGTTGCCCAGAAACTGCATCTCGATCAAATCGCCAATCAGCAGGTTGGAGCCGCCGCCCAGCATACGGCTGATGACAAAGGTAGACACCGCCGGCACGAACACCATGGTGATGCCGGTGCTGATGCCCGGCACGCTCATGGGGATGAGCACCCGCACAAGGGTCTTGGTGGTGTTGGCGCCAAGATCCTGCGCAGCTTCCACAAGGCTCTGGTCGATCTTGGTCATGCTGGTGTACAGCGGCAGGATCATGTAGGGTACATAATTATACACCATGCCCAGCACCACCGCACCGGAGGTGTTGAGCATGGTATAGGGGCCAAGACCAATAAAGCCCAGCAGGGTGTTCACCGGGCCGTTGACGCTGAGCAGACCCATCCATGCGTAGGTGCGCAGCAGAAAGTTCATCCACATGGGCAGCATGACCAGCATAAGCATGATGTGCTGCTTGTTCACCCGCAGGCGGGACAGAAAATAGCCCACCGGAAAGGCGATGACCAGACAGATAACGGTTGCTATCAGCGCCAGCAGCAGGCTGCGGGCAAACACCGAGCCGTAGCCGCTGATGGAGGTAAGGTTATTCAGGGTAAAGTTGCCCTCAGCGTCCGTCATGGCATAGTACACCACAATGAACAGGGGCACAACGGTAAACAGCACCATCCATACAAAGTACGGATAGGCCAGCTTTTTATCATAGCTCTTCATGGCACATCACCCCTCGCTCCGCGCCATGATATGGATCTCGTTGGGGCCGATGCGCATACCGATGGTCTCGCCGGGAGTGCAGGCACGGGTGGAGTGGATCAGCCACTCGCGGCCTTCGCACTCCACGTGCATCTCAAAGTGCACGCCCTTGAAGATGACATCGTTCACCACACCCACAAGCTGGCCTTCCACCGGGGAGACCACCTCGATATCCTCCGGGCGCACCACCACCTGCACGCTCTGCTCCCGGGCAAAGCCGCGGTCCACGCAGGGGAAGTCCACGCCGGAGAAGGACACCAGAAAGTCCTTGTGCATCACGCCGTCCACGATGTTGGAATCGCCGATAAAGTCTGCCACAAAGGCGTTTTTCGGCTCGTTGTAGATATCCTCTGGGGTGCCGATCTGCTGCACCTTGCCGCCGTTCATGACCACGACGGTATCGGACATGGTAAGTGCTTCCTCCTGATCGTGGGTAACGTAGATAAAGGTGATGTTCATCTCGCGCTGCAACCGCTTGAGCTCCAGCTGCATCTCCTTGCGCAGCTTCAGATCCAGTGCACCCAGCGGCTCGTCCAGCAGCAAGATCTCCGGCTCGTTGACCAGACTGCGGGCAATGGCCACGCGCTGCTGCTGACCGCCGGACATCTGGCTGATGCTGCGGCGCTCGAAGCCCTTTAAGCCCACGACCTCCAGCATATCGCGCACCTTGCGGCGGATGGTGTCCTCGTCCAGCTTTTTGAGCCGCAGACCAAAGGCCACGTTCTCGAACACATTCAGGTGCGGGAACAGCGCGTATTTCTGGAACACGGTATTCACCGGGCGCTTGTAGGGCGGCACACCGGTAATGTCCTCCCCCTTCAGCAGTACCTTGCCGGCGTTTGGCTCCAGAAAACCTGCGATCAGGCGCAGGGTGGTGGTTTTGCCGCAGCCGGAGGAACCGAGCAGCGTCACGAACTCCTTGTCATGGATATCCAGATTCAGCCCATCCAGAATGCGCTGTCCATCAAATTCCACTACGATATCCCGCAGTGAAACGACCACCGAGTTGTCCATTTTATATGTTATCCTCCTTGTTCTCAGATACGAAAAAAGACAGGGAGCCTGCCCCATCTTTTTTGCGTATAAGGGGCAGTCTGCCCCGCGCAGCAGCATGATTTTGCGCGACGAACTTACCCTGTCACGGTTTATAATAAACAATCACAGTCGGATTGTCAATCACTCTGCCGATGTTTGCTGAAACTTTATAAAAAGCTGCAAAAAAATATACGCTGCACCTTGGTTTCGGTGCAGCGTATCAAAGCAATTATTCCTGCGTTTTCAGGTCGTTTTCGGTCAGCAGAAGCGCCTGTACAGTGCTTATGTCCACCGTGTATACCGAGGTATCCCCTTCCACCTGCAGATACCACCCGTCCGTGCCGCAGGCGTAGGCCAGCTGCACGGTGGAGCCATCCTCGCTGGTAACGGCTGCGGTGAATACCGGTGCATCAAAACCGCAGGCAGAAAGGTCGGCGTCCGTTATCTGAGCGGTGGCATAGGTGCACAGGGCAGACAGCAGACTTTGCACCTTGTCCTGTGCAAGGCTGGCAATGGGGTCAGAAGCCAGCCGCCACACTGTCTCGTAGGCAGTAGAAGAAGCGCTGTCCGCGTCCGTGCTGTCGGCGCTGTCGGTCGGCTCGCTGACGGCGTTCAGGGTGACAGAGCTGCCATCGACCAGCGTATAGGCCACCTGCGTAATGGCAGAAGCCGTAAGCCCTGTGGGGCAGAAGCTGCCGAAGAGCCCGGCCTTATCCAGCTGGAAACAGGCAGCTTTGTTGCCGCTGACGGTGTAGATGGCATCGTCCCCGGCTTTTTGCACGTAGAGGTCCCCGGTTACCGGGTTCTCTGCCCCGAAGGTCAAAGTGGCGCTCTGCCCTGCCGCCGTTACCGTGACGGTGAGCTGCGGGCTGTCCAGACCGTAGTCCTCCCCTGCCTGCGGCGTCAGGCTGCGCTTGGCATTCAGTGCCATCAGGGCAGTGCGCATGGTGTTGCAGGCGCTTTCGTCCAGATGATAGGCAGGGTCCTGTGCCAGCAGCCAGCTGCCGCCGGAATATTGCAGAGTGTAGGTCTCGCCGTTATAGGTGTACTCGATCTGCTCCAAGTCCTCAGCGGCAAAGCTGGAAAGGGGGATGCTGCCCTCGGCGGCGGCGCTGGCGGCCTGCTCGGCCTTGTCGTTGCTGCGGGTCACCGCCCACAGCAACGCGCCCAGCAGCACTGCCGCTGCCAGCAGCGCCAGCAGGACACGCTGTTTTGTTTTCATGGCGGTCTCCTTATCTGCGGCGGCGCAGCAGCACCACCACGGCTCCGGCGATAAGTACCGCCGCCGGGAGCACGAACACAAAGATCAGCCCCAGTGCTGCGGCAGTAGAGCCCGCCACCGTGATGGGCTCGGCTTCCAGCGCCTTGGTGTCCACAAGGACATCCTGCCCCACCAGCGAGGCGGCGCAGCCCTGCAAAAAGGTCAGGTTGCCGGGCATGGACTGATAGAGCTGCTCGTTATCCATATTGGGACAGCCGATCCAGAGGACCTCGGCACCGGTATCCTCGTTCCGTGCCCAGACAGCCAGTGCAAAGGGGCCGTCTGTGTCCCCGTCCTCCCGCTCCATGGTGGTAAGGTCGTCGATATCAGCCTTGGCATAGGCAGCGGAGGAGCTGTTCAGCAGCGGCTCGGCGGTGACATCCTCGGTCTCGGTGACCGTGATACCCTGCGCCACCGACAACATGACATGGGTATTGGTATTCACGCCGTTCAGCGCGGTGCTCTCGGTGGGCGTGCCGTAGTCCGGCAGCAACGACCATGCAGAGTTATACAGCGCCTTGCTGCTGTCGCCCTCCACCACCATGCCCTCTGCACGGGCAAGGCCGAACTGCGCCAGCACGGCGTCCAGCTGCGGAGTCTGGGCGTAGACACTGCTGGTCAGCAGCAGTTTTCCGCCCGCCGCCAGATAATTTTGCAGCTGGCTGATCTCATCCACAAGGCCGTCCCCTGCGGTAAAATCGCTGGTGGGCGCGTTGATGATAAGCAGATTGCAGTCCTCCGGGATGGTGCTCGTGAGCAGATCCAGCGGCTGGGCGTTGATATTCTGGGCGTCCAGTGCATCGGTCAGGGAGTCAGTCAGGGACTGCTCGCCGTGGTTGGTGGTATAGTAGGCGTGGCTCTGTCCGGCTGCGGTAAGCTTATAAATGGCAGAGGTGATCTGCTTTTCGCCGCCAAAAGTCACGCTGGCAGAGCCGGTGGTGTAGTAGTCGGTGTAGTCGTACTCGTACAGGTCGGCGGCATCCAGCACGGTGCTGTTCTCCCCGCAGGTGACGATCAGACTGCCGGTGGAAACATTCTCCGCACCGTACTTTGCGGCAAAGGTGGGGTACAGGGTGGGGTCCTTCTGTTCCCAGCTCAGGTGCCCGCTCTCGGCGGCGTAGTGATCCAGCAGCTTTGTGATGATGGCATCCTCGCTGCCGGTTTCGCAGAGGTAATAGATGTGCACATCCTTTTCCAGCCCCTCCACCAGCGCTTTGGTGCTGTCGCTCAGGGTGTACATTTTGGCTTCGGAGAGGTCGAACTCGGTATATTTTGTGGGGATCGCCCGCACCAGCAGGTTGAGCAGTACCGCCAGCACCAGCACTGCTGCCAGCATGGCGGTGGACAGCAGTCCGCTGCGGAATACCCTGCCTTTCTGAGAGGATGCGTTCTTGTTCCATTTCATCATTGCGGCCTCCTCTCAGTTCCAGCGGCGCTTTTCCAGCCCCTGCGCGGTGAAGAACAGGAACACCGCCGCTACGGTCAGGTAGTAGACCAGTGTGGGGATGGAAAAGCTGCTGTTGACAAATTCTTCAAAGGGGGTAAACAGGCACAGGGCGCTGAGCACCGCGCTGAAAGCTTCGGTCAGCCAGCTGCTCTTGAGCAGAAACAGCGCCGTAAGCGCCACGCAGCACCCCGCAAAGGAAAGACAGCCCAGCGTAAAGCTTTTGCTGCGCAGCCCCGCCACCACACTGAGCACAGCGGCAATAGCGGTAAACAGCGCCAGTGCCACCGCGCTGCCGGTAGTGAACATGGTGCGCAGACTGGGCATCATATAGGCCAGCAGCAGCGCTGCCACACCGGATACGGCGGCGATGATCTGGTTTTCGGTCAGGCTGGAAAGGAACACCCCAATGGCAATGGCGGCGCAGCCCATGAGGTAATAGCACAGCAGGGCAGAAAAGTTGGCCAGCGTGCTGGTGCCGGTAGCGCCCAGCACCTTCAGCACAAGGATCATGCCCGCATCCACAAGGCAGGGCAGCGCAAAAATGACGCAAAGGGCAAAATATTTGCCCAGCACGATGCCGCCCACCGACACCGGGCTTGTGAGCAGCAGCTGGTCGGTGCGGCTGTGGCGTTCCTCCGCAAAGGAGCGCATGGTGAGCACCGGGATGTAGAGCAGCAGCACAAAAATGGTGCGGCACAGCGTGTAGTAGCCAAAATCCGGCAGACCGTAGCCCAGATTCAGCGCCACAAAGTAGATGGCCGTAGCCGCCAGCATAAAGGCGGTAAGCACCGCACCGATCATGCCGTGAAAGCAGCTGCGGAGTTCTCGTTTAAAGATGGCAAGCATCTCATTTCCCCTCCCCTTCTGCCGGAGCTTCCTGCTCCGGCGTTTTTTCGGTCAGCGCAAGGAATACCTCCTCAAGGCTGCGGTTCTCGGCAGCAAGCGCCAGCATGGTGCAGCCGGCCTCGGTCAGTGCCCGGGACACGGCGGCGCGGCGGTCGGCAGCATCCTTGCTCTCGGCGGTAAAGGTGACCTGACCGTCTGCGGCGCTTTCCAGTTCTACCCGGCAGATGCCCGGCACGCTGCGCACAGCGGCAAGCACGGTATCGGTCTCGCCCTGCGCGGTGGCGCGCAGGCGGCTGCCGGGGTTCAGGGTCTCGCCCAGCTCCTCCGGGCTGCCCACAGCCACCAGACGTCCCTTGGAGAGGATGAGCACCTGCTGACACACGGCCTGCACCTCGCTGAGGATGTGGCTGGACAGAATGACCGTGTGCGCCTTGCCCAGTTCCCGGATGAGGTTGCGGATCTCGATGACCTGCGCGGGGTCCAGCCCCACGGTAGGCTCATCCAGAATGATGAGCTGCGGACTGCCCAGCAGCGCCTGCGCAATGCCTACGCGCTGACGGTAGCCCTTGGACAGGCTGCGGATGACCCGGGGCAGCACTTCTTCCAGCCCGGTGCGGCGGGCAGCAGCCAGCACCTGTTGCTTGCGCTGCGCACGCTTGACCCCCTTGAGCTCTGCCACAAAGTCCAGATACTCCTGCACGGTCATTTCCGGGTAGAGCGGCGGCTGCTCCGGCAGGTAGCCTACACAGGCTTTGGCCTGCTGTGCCTGCTCCGGCAGACGGAACCCGGCTACCTTCACCTCGCCCTCGGTGGGTGCCAGATAGCCGGTGAGGATATTCATAATGGTGGATTTGCCCGCGCCGTTGGGCCCCAGCAGGCCGTAGATCTGGCCGTCCGGCACCGTAAACGAGAGATCCTGCACGGCAGGGCGGCTGCCGTAGGATTTGCTCAGGTGAGAAACTTCGATCACAGCAAACTCTCCTTTTATTCAGAAGCTGTTTTGCGGAAAGCGGCATGGACGCAGCGCTTTCCGGTTTGGAACTGCTATAGTTTAGACGGAAAATGTGTTTAAATTAAGACAATCCTGTGTGGGAAAACGAAATATTTGCCCGCGCAAAAAGCAAAAATGCCGCCTCCCGAAGGAAGCGGCATGAGATAGCCTATAATTACTTACGGCCGAAACGCTTGTTGAAGCGCTCAACACGTCCGCCGGTGTCAACCAGCTTCTGCTTGCCAGTGTAGAAAGGATGGCACTTGGAGCAAACTTCGACGTGGATCTCGGGCTTGGTGGAACGAGTGTTGATGACATTACCGCAAGCGCAGGTAATGGTGCAGTCAACGTAGTTCGGATGGATACCCTGTTTCATTCTTTTCACCTCAATTCTGGTTCTGACGTATTGGGGCCATATTTAATGTATGTGCCCATCACAACCTTCAATATCGGCTACCCCGTCGAGCGGCCTTGGAAACGATTGCCTTACTATTATAGCACGAATCAGGCAGAATGCAAGAGGGAATTTTAACTTTTTTACAGCTTTTGCAGCGTCCAGCCCTTTTTTTCGGCCAGCTGCTCCAGCTCCCGGTAAGAAATCCGCAGCTGCGCGATGTTAAAGCCCGGCAACTCCGCAAGGCAGCTGCCGTCCTGTGTCCGGTGCAGCAGCTTGTGCACCTGCAGTTCCTGCTCGCCGTCCAGCGTATCCAGCCCGGTCACATATTCTCCGCACCGGGGCAGCGGCTGCTGCCAGTCGATCGTTTTGCAGACCCTTGCAAGCGTAAGATGGTTGCAGGTCACCGTCTGCCGGAATTCCAGTTTCATGGTGCTCTCCCCTTTTGCGCCGGATATTCATAGTTATGCCCGGCACGATACCATGATATAACATTTTGTTTTATATGTCAATATAACATTTCGTTATGCCTATACTTTACCTTAAATAAAGCCTTTGAGGTAAGCACCATGTATCAACGTATCCGGGATCTGCGGGAGGATCGTGATCTGCTGCAAAAGGATGTTGCGGCGTATCTGAAATGTACACAGGTCTGCTACTCCAATTATGAGACCGGCAAGCGGGATATCCCCACCGAGGTGCTGATCCAGCTTGCTCACCTCTACCATACCAGTACAGATTATATCCTTGGTCTTACGGACGACAGCGCCCCGCCTATCCCCCGTAAAACATAAAAACCGCCCCCGAAGCAGCACGGTCTTGTGCACTGCTTCGGGGGCAGTCTGCTTTTGTTCTATTATAAGGTTACTGCTTTGCGCTTTCCGGGGCGACCTCAAAGTCGATCTTGCCCAGATTGACGTCTGCGCGCACGATGGTGATCATCATGGTATCGCCCAGATTCCAGTTCTTGCCGGAAACAGGGTCGGAAAGGCGGACGCCCTCGGTGAGCATAGTGCCGGTGGCGGTCAGGCTGGAAGCGGGCACAAAGCCCTCCACGCCGTTTTCCAGTTCGATGAACAGGCCGCGCTGGGTCACGCCGGAGATGCGGCCCTCGTAGCACTCGCCCAGATGGCGGCGGGCATACTCGGCCTTGTAGCAGTCCTCGGCCTTGCGCTCGATCTGCATGGCAATCACCTCGCGCTCGCTGGCCTGCTTGCTGACATCCTCGGCAAACTCGCTGTAGCGCAGGATCATGGTGTCCTTATCGGTGCCCTTGAGCTGGGCGGTCATGATGCGGTGGATGGCCAGGTCCGGGTAGCGGCGGATGGGGCTGGTGAAGTGGGCATAATCCTGCAGAACCAGACCGTAGTGACCCTTGGGCTTTTCCTCATACACGGCCTTGGACATACAGCGCAGCATACCGGTGTTGATGATCTGCTCATAGGCAGTGCCGCGCACGCCCTCCAGAATAGCGCTCAACTCCTTGGGGGTGGGCACGTCCTTGGCAAAGTGGTCGTTGACGCCGCAGGCCTGCAGCAGACCGTGCAGACGCTCCAGCTTTTCGGCGTTGGGCTCCTCATGCACGCGGTACACAAAGGGGATCTGCTTCACCCGGGCAAAGTGGGCGGCGCACTGGTTTGCCAGCAGCATGAACTCCTCGATCATGGCTTCGCTCTCGCCGGAGGTGCGCTTTTTTACATCGATGCAGTGGCCGTCCTCATCGAGGATCAGCTTTACCTCGCCGCTCTCGATATCCATGCAGCCGCGCTCCTTGCGCAGGCGGGCACGGTGGCCGTACAGCTCCTTCATGGCAGGCAGCTGTGCCAGTACCTCGTGATACTTGCCGGTCAGCTCGTCATCGGCGTTGCCGGCCAGCAGGGCGTTGATCTCGGAGTACACGCCCTTGACCCGGCTGCGGATGACGGACTTGACAAAGCGGTAATCGGTCAGGTTGCCGTCCTTATCCAGCCGCATCAGGCAGGAGAAAGCCAGCCGCAGCACGCCCTCGTTCAGGCTGCAGATGCCGTTGGACAGCTGCTTGGGCAGCATGGGCACCACCTGATCGGCGTAGTAGACGCTGGTAGCGCGGCTGAAGGCTTCGTTGTCCAGCTCGGTGCCGGGCTTGACGTAGTTGGAAACATCCGCGATATGCACGCCCAGCTCAAAGCCGCCGTCCGGGGTCTTGGTCAGGCTGATAGCATCGTCGATATCCTTGGTCTCGGCGCTGTCGATGGTAAAGATGGGCAGAGCGCGCAGATCCATGCGGCCCTCGCAGTCCGCAGCAGACACCTCGGCGTTGTCCAGCTTTTTGGCTTCGTCCCGCACCTTGTCCGGGAAGCGGCTGCGGATATCCTGCGCGTAGAGCAGTGCCTTTGCGCAGCGCTTGGCTTCGTCACAGCTGCCAAAGCGCATGGCCACGCCCACGCGGTGATCCTCCTGACGGTTGCCGCGCAGCAGGATCTCCACTGCCACCTTGTCGCCGTCCTTGGCGCTGCCTTCGCAGTCCCGCATGACCTGCATGGAGATAGCGGGGCAATCGTCCGGTACGAACTTCAGGCGGCCCTCCATGCGGTGCATGGTACCCACCAGCGCGTTCTTCTCTTCCAGAACAGCAAGGATCTCGCCCTCATCGCTGCCCTCTACCCGGGGGTGTGCAAACTTTTCCACCAGCACCTTGTCGCCGGGCATTGCGCCGCGGGTGAACCGGCCGGGGATAAAGATATCGCTGGTGCCGTCCTCCAGCATGACAAAGGCAAAGTTTTTGCCCAGCTTTACCACCTTGCACAGCAGTGCCTTGTCGGCACGGCCGCTGCGCACGGTGAAGAACACGCCCTGACGCTGGCAGATGACGGCCTCGTGCACCAGCTGGTCCACAGCCTCCATCACCTTGCGGTCTGCACCGCGATCCCCGCCGAACTTATTTTTCAGATCCTTTACGGTGCACGGCTGATTCTGGATCGCGTGCTCAATTTTATCGCGCATTGCCATAAAATATTTTCTCCTTCACTTCCGTGGCCGTGCATCTCCTGCGGAGCACAGCCCTGCCTTGGGACGGGCGCTTTCCCCTGTCCCCTCTTTGCGGCAGCCCGCAGAACCGGCTGCCCGCACTTTTTTCTGCACAGAAAAACAGCCCCGTCCGTTCACGGGGCTGCAACGCCTTCTCAGCCTGCCAGACGGCCTGCGAACAGGCAGGCCAGAATAGCGACCACAAAGAACACCACGCCTGCAATGCGGGTGACCTTAGCCAGCATCTGATCCGCCGGGGTCAGACGTGCATTGTTGGCACCGCCCACGCTGCCGTTGATGGCACCGGACAGACCCTGACCGTGGGTGTGCTGCATGAGGGTGAGGAAAACGATGACCAGCGAAGCCACCAGCAGAATGGCACCGCCAACAATTTCGATAACAGACATGAATCGTAACGCTCCTTTTATTTGTAAATACGGAAATCCACGCAAAAACACAACTATATAGTAGCATAACAAAGCCAAAATTGCAAGCGGAATCCGCGCATTTATCCCGCCGCTTCCAGCGCGGCGCACACCTGTGCAAAGATGGCTGCACCGGAATACGCCGTATGCACCGCGCCGTCCTGCAGCACCACAATGGTGTAGCGGGGCTTTTCTGCCGGCCAGAACCCCGCAAACCACAGGTTGCAGCGCTCGGTGCCCTCCGGGGTGAACTGCCCGGTCTGAGCAGTGCCGGTCTTGCCGCCCGCCCCGCCGGAAACCCCGGCGGCATCCTGCGCGGTGCCCTGCTGCACCACCTGCACTAACATAGTGCGCAAGAGCGCTGCGCTCTGCGCCGGGAGCACCCGCCGTCCCCGAGGGTGGCTAAGGGGCTCCACCGGCTGCCCGGTAGTCTCGTCCAGTGTAGCTTGCAGCACATAGGGCGCGCGGTATACGCCGTCCGCTGCAATGGTGTTGAACAGCGCCGCAACCTGCATGGGTGTCGCCAGCAGACTACCCTGCCCAAAGCTGAAATTGGCCAGCTGTCCGCTTTGCACCAGCTCCTGCGGGGCAGGCAACTGCCCGGCCTCGGTGGCAAACCCTTCTGCCAGCGGCAGGCTCTGTCCAAAGCCGAACGCCTGGGCGGCGTCCAACAGTTTTTCCGCGCCCAGCTGCTGCCCCAGACGGATAAAATAGCCGTTGCAGCTTTTTTCCAGCGCAGCAGCAAGGTCAACCTGCCCGTGCGGCACCCCGCCCGCGCACCGGAAAATTTGTCCATCCACTACCACCGCGCCGGTGCACTCGAAAACCGGCTGCAAGCCCGCTTCCAGTGCAGCCGCCGCCAGCACCGGCTTGAACACCGACCCCACCGCATAGCTTTGCAGCGCCCGGTTCAGGAAGGGGCTGTTCGCCGCCTGCAAACTATCAGCAAGATGCTCCGGGTCGTAGCCCGGCACACTGACGCTGGCGCGCACCGCCGCCGTGGCGGTATCCAGCACCAGAATGCAGCCGCTTTGCATAGTGGTGGACGCCACCGCTTCCACTGCCCGCTGCACCGGACGGGAGATGGTCAGCTGCACACCCAGCGCCCCGCTGTCGGCTTGCAAAAGTTTGGGCGTCTCGCCGGTGCGCAGCGTACCCTGCGCTGTGACGGCGCAGACAAGGCTGCTGTGCTCCCCTGTGCCGGAAAGCACGGCGTCCAATGCCTTTTCCAGCCCCGCAGCGCCGTGACCTGTGCTATCCAGATAGCCCAGCAGATGCTGACACAGCGGCACTGCGGCATACCGCCGGGCGGTGGGGTAACCGGTCAGCCCAAGGCGGGCGGGGTCGCAGTTCACCTCCAGCAAAAACGGCGCAGCGCGGCTGCGGCTGCGGTACAAAAGCGCCTGCCCGGCAGCATCGGTGCAGGCATACAGGCGGTCGTAGTTTCCCTGCCCGGGAAAGCACACCACCTGCCAGCGCTCCTCTAACCCGGTGAGCAGCCGCCCCTGCGCATCATAAAAGTTGCCCCGCCGGGCGGGCAGCTGCAGGGTGACCGTGCTCTGCGCCGCCGCCCGTGCGGCATAGGCGGGGTGCTGCGCCAGCAGATACAACCGGCACAGCACCACCATAAACCCCAGCAGCAAGGCAGCATACACCGCCAGCACCCGTTTGCCGGACATCCCCGCGCCCCCTTTCCGTATGGTTAGGGTGGGCAGCAGGGGTGCGGGGTATACATAAAAAGAGGTGGAACCTCTCCGAAGAGAAATTCCACCTCTCTGGCGTATCTTATTAAGAAAGACTGGTACGGATTAGTACATGCCGCCCATGTCACCGCCGGCAGGTGCGGCGGGAGCCGGAGGTTCCGGCAGGTCAGCCACAAGGCTCTCGGTGGTCAGCACCATCTCAGCAACGGAAGCTGCATTCTCCAGAGCGGAACGGGTGACCTTGGTCGGGTCCACGATGCCAGCGGCGATCATATCCTCGACAAAGACCTCGTTCTGGGCATCGAAGCCGTAGTTGGGCTTGTTGGCAGAAACAATCTTGTCGATGATGACGCTGCCCTCCAGACCGGCGTTCTTGGCGATCTGGCGCAGAGGAGCTTCCAGAGCCTTCAGCACGATCTTGGCACCGGTGCGCTCGTCGCCTTCCAGCGTGTCGCACAGAGCGCGCACAGCGGGGATGGCATTGATGGGAGCGGTACCGCCGCCGGCCACAACACCCTCCTGCACAGCTGCCTTGGTAGCGTTCAGAGCATCCTCGATGCGCAGCTTCTTGTCCTTCATCTCAACTTCGGTAG
>OLGH01002210.1_pt1 | contig 15826 bp, 14 predicted proteins | sample 1604851 | NCBI WGS metagenome assembly OLGH01 (sample SAMEA3888894, study PRJEB22519) | human gut metagenome | biome: human gut; feature: human-associated habitat; material: faeces | place: Denmark | collected 2010 | reverse complement strand
ATCGACGGTGATTGCCGTGAGTGTGAATTTCTTCGGATAAAAGCGTCTGAGTCCGGCAAGCGCGTAGAGGAGAGTGAGAGAGTCCTTGCCACCGGAAATGCCGACTGCAATGTGATCGCCCTCCTTGATGAGTTTATAATCGTCAACCGCCTGGCGCGTATAGCTTAAAAGTTTTTTTAATTCCATAGATTGCATATCACCTCGTAACTATTTTATAATGAAATTATCTGTCATGAAATGATCTATCATGAAATGAAATTCAGGATCAACGAAGCAAATAATTCAAAAAGGAGATTGATAAAATGAAATTTGTAATACAGCGCGTAACCGAGGCATCCTGCACGGTAGACGGCAATGTCACCGGCGCAATTCAAAAAGGATTTTTGGTTCTGATCGGAATTGCCGATACCGATACGACCGCAATCGCCGATAAAATGATCAAAAAGCTGTTGGGGCTTCGTATTTTTGAGGATGCGGACGGAAAAACAAATCTATCGTTGGCGGACGTCGGCGGAAGTCTTTTGCTGATCTCGCAGTTTACCTTATATGCGGACTGCCGCAAAGGAAACCGTCCTTCCTTTGTCCGTGCCGGGAAGCCCGAAATGGCGAGCCGGATGTATGATTATATTGTCGCACGGTGCAAAGAACAGATTCCAGATACCGGCTGCGGTATTTTCGGTGCGGATATGAAGATCTCTCTGTTAAATGACGGTCCGTTTACCATTGTACTTGATTCAGAAAAGTTATAATCAAAGGGCAGAAGAATCTTCAGGGACAAAAGTTGTTCCGGAGATTCTTTTTTAGTTATATAACTAATTAAATATTTGTTAAAATGACGGAATGATTATTAAATAAATATAAAAACATTGACATTGCTGGTGAAAATGACTAATATAATCGTTAGACATCTAATTAATTGGGAGAGGAGAAATAATATGCACAAAGAGATGGAATCATCTGTGTTCTTTTCGATATTTCAATTGATGCAGTTCATGAAATATCAGGGAATGAAAAGAATGGAAGAACTGGACATCAAGCCGAGTCAGGCAGGAATATTATTTTCACTGAAATGCTGGGGAGAACAGTCACAGAGACAGCTCGCACAAAGAGTTGGGATTACTCCACCGTCTATGACAGTCGCACTTCGCAAGATGGAAGAAAAAGGTTATGTAAGCCGTAAGACGGATGAGAAGGATCAGAGGATTACAAGGATACAGCTTGCTCCGAAAGGGGAAGAATGTATAGATGGAATACGCCGTGTCCTTACAGAGATGGAAGAAATAATCTATCAGGGGATATCAAGAGAAGAGGTACTTCTGATGAAGCGTCTGCTTGCAGAGATGAAGAATAATCTTCTGGAGTCTAAGGATTTCAAAGGAGTGGATATGCAGACCATTATGGAAAAAACACATCCTTCTATGAAACATATGTAGGAACTGTTTTGATATAAATAGGACAGAAAGGAAAGGCATAAAAGATATGGGAAAATTATTAAAATTTCTGAAACCGTATGCAGGTGCGGTTGTAGCGATTATCTGTATACTTGTCGTGCAGGCATATTGTGACCTGTCATTGCCGACATATACCTCGGATATTGTGAATGTCGGTATCCAGCAGGGTGGTATCGATGAGACCGTACCGGATACGATTTCTAAAAAAGATCTGAACCATTTGTTACTTCTGGTTCCGTCGGATAAGCAGGAGCTTGTAAAGAATGCTTATACGAAATCAACGAAGAAATACGACTATAAGGGAACCGTTATGGAATTAAAATCTTCTGTAAAAGAAGATGATAAAAAGATGGAGAAGCTCTCCGATATCCTCGGAAAGCCGATGCTTCTGGCGGCAGGATTTGACTCCGGCAGTGACATGACACAAAGAATCGAAGACCAGATGCGTACAAATATGAAAAAACAGGTTGAAGCAAAACAGGCTGAGGCCAAGGCGCAGATGTCAGAAGTTCCGGATTTTGACAAGATGGATATCTATGATATGTTGAACTTCATGGGAGCAGAAGGCAGAGACGCGCTGATCAAACAGATGAATAAAAAGATGAATTCCATGCAGGATTCAATCATTGAACAGGCAGCCTCCACCTATATCAAAGATGCTTACACACATGTAGGAATCGATACCGATCAGATCGAAACCAGTTATATCTTACACACAGGGGCCAAGATGCTGGCACTTGCATTCCTTGGAATGGCGGCAAGTATTATGGTCGGACTATTAGCATCTCGTGTCGGAGCCGGTGTCGGACGCGGACTTCGTGAGAATGTATTCCGTAAGGTTGTCGGATTTTCCAATGCAGAGTTTGACAAATTCTCTACGGCATCACTGATCACAAGAAGTACGAATGATATCCAGCAGATCCAGCTGTTGATTGTGATGATCCTCCGAATGGTTCTGTATGCACCAATTATGGCAATCGGAGGAATCTGGAAGGTCTTCCACACGAATGTCAGCATGTCATGGATCATCGGACTTGCGGTTGCAATCATTGTAGTCATCGTAGGATTTTTATTCTTTGTAGTTATGCCGAAGTTCAAACTGATCCAGAATCAGGTCGACAGACTGAATCTTGTCAGTCGTGAAATCTTAACAGGACTTTCGGTTATCCGTGCATTCGGCACACAAAAGCATGAGGAAGAGCGGTTTGATGATGCGAACAAAGCACTGACGAAGACAAACCTTTTCGTAAACCGTGCGATGACGTTTATGATGCCGCTTATGATGTTCGTAATGAACAGTATTACGCTGCTGATCGTATGGGTAGGCGGTCACAGTATCAACGACGGTGTAATGCAGGTTGGAGATATGATGGCGTTTATCCAGTATACAATGCAGATCATCATGGCATTCTTAATGATCTGTATGATTTCGGTTATGCTTCCAAGAGCAGCAGTATCTGCAAGCCGTATTGATGAAGTACTGACAAGTGAGACAATGATTCATGATCCGAAGCAGCCGTCACGTATTCCGGAAGAAGGAAAAGGAAAGGTCGTATTCGATCATGTATCCTTCCGTTATCCGGGAGCAGAAGAAGATGTACTGCATGATATTTCCTTTACGGCAGAGCCGGGAAAGACCACGGCATTTATCGGAAGTACCGGATGTGGTAAGTCTACGCTGGTAAACCTGATCCCGAGATTTTATGATGTTACAGATGGTAAGATCACGATCGACGGAAAAGATGTCAGAGATGTATCACAGCATGGACTGCGTGAAAAACTGGGATATGTACCGCAGAAAGCTGTACTGTTCTCCGGTGATATTGCTTCGAATATTTTATATGGCAACCCGGATGGAAGTGAAGCTGAGATGATTGAAGCAGCAACAATCGCACAGGCAACAGAATTTATTGATCAGAAGAAGAAAAAATATAAGAGCCCGATCTCACAGGGAGGAGCCAATGTATCCGGTGGTCAGAAGCAGAGACTTTCGATTGCAAGAGCAATTGCAAAACATCCGGATGTATATATATTCGATGATAGTTTTTCGGCACTGGATTATAAGACAGATGCAACACTCCGTGCAGAGCTGAAGGAGAAGACAGCGGAAAGTACTGTTATGATCGTTGCGCAGAGGATCAGTACGATCCTTCATGCAGATCAGATCATTGTACTGGAAGATGGTCAGATCGTCGGAAAGGGTACACATAAAGAATTACTGAAGAACTGCGAAGCATATTATCAGATTGCTTCTTCACAGTTATCAGAAAAAGAATTAGAAGAAGATCTTAAGGAGGTGGAATCATATGCCAAGAGGTAGAGGACATGGACCGAGAATGTCCAATGAAAAGGCAAAAGATTTTAAAGGCACGATGAAAAAGCTGATGGCATATTTGAGCGCATATAAGATTGGAATATTCTTTGTAATCGTATTTGCTATCGGAAGTACGATATTCAATATTGTAGGACCGAAGATTCTTGGAAAGGCAACGACTGAGATATTTAAAGGACTGGTCAGAAAAGTATCTGGAGGATCCGGAATAGATTTTGACAAGATCGCGCATATCGTACTGACGCTGTTATGCCTGTATCTGACAAGTGCAGTGTTTTCATTCGTACAGGGGTATATCATGACAGGTGTGTCACAGAAGCTGACGTACCGTCTGAGAAAAGAAATCTCTGAGAAGATCAACCGTCTGCCGATGAACTATTTTGATAAGCAGACACATGGTGAAGTATTATCGCGTATTACCAACGATGTAGATACCTTAAGTCAGAGTCTGAACCAGAGTGCGACGCAGGTGATCACATCGACGACAACGATCATCGGTGTATTGATCATGATGCTCAGTATCAGTCCGTTGATGACATTGGTAGCACTTCTGATTCTTCCGGTTTCAATGGGACTGATCTCAGTGATCGTGAAACGTTCACAGAAATATTTCATGAGTCAGCAGGAATATCTGGGTCATGTAAACGGACAAGTGGAAGAAATCTATGGCGGTCATAATATCATCAAAGCATTTAATAAAGAAGAGGATGTAATTGCAACATTCAAGCGTGACAATGATATTCTGTATACATCGGCATGGAAATCGCAGTTCCTGTCAGGAATGATGATGCCGATCATGCAGTTCGTCGGAAATCTCGGATATGTCGGTGAGGTTATCCTCGGCGGTTACCTTGCGATGAAAGGTACGATCCAGGTTGGAGATATCCAGTCATTTATTCAGTATGTAAGAAGTTTTACGATGCCGATCCAGCAGGTTGCACAGGTGGCCAATATGTTACAGTCTACAGCGGCAGCTTCCGAGCGTGTGTTTGAATTCCTTGAGGAGAAGGAAGAAGACCAGACGGTAGAGAATCCGGTATGTATCGATAAACTGGAAGGAAGCGTAAGCTTCGACCATGTACATTTCGGATATAATCCGGATCACACAATCATCAATGACTTCAGTGTGGATGTAAAACCAGGACAGAAGGTTGCAATCGTAGGACCGACCGGTGCCGGAAAGACGACGATGATCAAATTATTAATGCGTTTCTATGATGTTGGAAGTGGTTCGATCAAAGTAGATGGACATGATGTCCGCGACTTTAACCGTGATGACTTAAGAAAAATGTTCGGAATGGTATTACAGGATACCTGGCTGTTCAAGGGAAGCATCGAAGATAATATCCGTTATGGACGACTGGATGCAACGCATGAAGAGGTTGTGGAGGCCGCAAAGGCAGCACGTGCACACCGCTTTATAAAGACGCTTCCGGGTGGTTATCAGATGGAGTTAAATGAAGAAGCAAGTAACGTATCACAGGGACAGAAACAGCTCCTTACGATCGCAAGAGCCATGCTGGCAGATCCGAAGATTCTGATTCTTGATGAGGCGACAAGTTCGGTAGATACAAGAACCGAGATCCAGATCCAGAAGGCGATGGATCAGCTGATGAAAGGAAGAACAAGTTTCGTAATTGCACACCGGCTGTCTACGATTCGTGATGCGGATGTGATCCTTGTTATGAAAGACGGGGATATTGTAGAGCAGGGAAATCATGAGGAATTATTAGCACAAAATGGATTCTATGCAGAACTGTATAATTCACAATTTGAGAGAAGTGCATAAGGATATTTACAGATAGAGAAGTCCATGCTAAAAGAAATAAGGCGCTGCCCGAAGAATATCGGGTGCGCCTTTTGTTGTGTGCATTGACATATGCGGAAGGGGATTCATTTGATGCGCTGCCTTTTGTTATTTTACGTATATAGAGGGTGTAAAATAATGAAATATTATTATTGTGTAGCCATTCTTACGTAAAATATATAAGTAAAATAAGAAAGGAGAGGCATGAATCGTTTTAAGAAATGCTATGTAGGAAAAGCTGCCACTTGACAGTTTTCTTACAAAATCCGATGAATATTTAAAGTAATTAAATTATATCACTCGCGGTAAGAAAAGTATAGTATAATAAACGAATAAAAAGAAACGCAACAAAATGTTGCATGCCGGAACAAAAGAAATGTCCCGGCGTGCATTTTAGATACCAAAGTATGCAAGAGAAGTTGCCAGTGGCAAGTTCTCTGTATTGCGTGCGTTCGATACTAATGTGTGGAAATTCCGGCAAGAATGTTTTTTACATGTGAGATTTCCTGATCGGTAGCTTTGGCGGCAGGAACATAATAACTTTTTTCGCGGGCAATCTGATAAAGTTTTTCCTGGGACATTTCACAGTCATTACGTATTTGTTTCAGTTTCTGCTTCAATTCTTTGTTTTCCGTCTGGGAAATCATTTCTCCGTAACGTACAAGTTCTCCGTTGACACCGGCAAGGGCATCGCTTACCATCGTTTTTTCATCCAGCATAGATAGTTCCTCCTATAAAAATTTCATCAGATCCTGTCGGTTCTTCATAGCACTGTCTGCAGCATCCTGAAACAGCTTGCGGATTTCAGGATCTTTGGCTTCTGAGGCATAGTCCTGCATTTTGCACTGGCTGGTTTCAAATCCGCCAATTAAATGACGCAGGTTCTGAAGATCAAGTATTGAAATTTCTGACATAGTACACGTTCCTCCTTTTTATTATTATATATCTGTGAAGAACTGTCAGTGGCAGGTTCTTTGCAGCGCCGGGCGTTTGAAAGAAGCTGCGAGCGGCAAGTTCTGTAGATATGACATATACAGTATGTGCAATAGACGCAGATTATATATATGGAAATGTATAGAAAAAACTATCAGTTAAAGCGACAAAAACTATGGAAAATGTCGTATACTGATAACAGATGATTTACATAATGTGATTTGTGTAATAAAACGAATAAACAAAAGGGGATAAAAACAACATGAGAATGATTGATATGCACTGTGATACTTTGTGGAAATTGATCGATTTGGATGGCCAGGGAGATTTGATGAAGAATGATTGCCATATCAATATTCCATCTATGAAAAAAGCGGGAACCGTCGTGCAGCTTTTTGCCTGTTTTACGAAGGCGGCTGATTATAAGAAGAAAGGAGGATATGATGCGGCATTCGTTCATGTACAGGATATGGTGCGATATTTAAGGCAGCAGCAGGAGAGGTACAGTGAAGATCTGGCACTGGCATATTCGTGGAATGATGTAGACAGGAATGATTTCGCAGGACGGATCTCTGCGATTATGACTGTGGAAGAAGGGGGAATTTTAAACGGTCATATGGAGCGGCTGGAAGAGCTGTATCAACATGGGATCAGGCTTATGACACCGGTATGGAATTATGAAAACTGCATCGGATATCCAAACAGCAGAAAGAAATCTGTAATGTGGAAGGGGTTAAAACCTTTTGGAAAAGAAGTGATAGAACGAATGGGAGAACTGGGAATGATCATAGATGTATCCCATGCATCGGATGGAACATTCCGGGATATAATGGCAATCGCAAAAGGAACGGTGATTGCGTCTCATTCTAATTGCAGGGAGATTGCAAAGCATCCGAGAAATCTGACAGATGAGATGATCTGGCAGCTTGCAGATGCAGGTGGTATTGCGGGACTTAATCTGTATGGTCCGTTCCTTGGAAGAGAGAAAGAATCCAGGATTGAGGATATGACAGCTCATATATTACATATGTTAAATAAAGGGGGCAGTGATTTCCCGGCAATTGGAACTGATTTTGACGGTTTCGGGGAGATGGAAGTAATGGAAATTGGACATCCGGATGAGATGGAGAAGCTGTGGGAAATATTGAAGCAAAAAGGAGTAAAGGAGTCACAGCTTGATAAGATCTGGTATCGGAATGCGATGAGAGTTTTGAAAAGTATTTAAATATAAAGCAGGGACGGTTATCAGCCCCTGCTTTATTCAATCGCATAGTATGTATTTATTTTTGATTTTTATTTACATTCTGCAGCTTCATTGCACGAACTTTCAGAGGAAGTCCGAACAGGTTGATGAATCCGCTTGCATCATGATGATCATAGAGATCACCTGTTGTAAAGCTTGCAAGTGATTCACTGTACAGAGAATATGGAGAAGTTGTTCCTGCTTTTGTGATGGTTCCTTTGTAAAGTTTGAATTTTACTTCACCAGTTACATATTCCTGTGTGCTTTCAACGAAAGCCTGGATTGCTTCACGAAGTGGAGTGAACCATTTTCCTTCGTATACGAGCTGAGCAAGCTTGTCAGACATTTCTTTCTTTACTTCTGCTGTAGCACGGTCAAGGATCAGTTCCTCTAACTGCTGGTGTGCAGCATACAGGATTGTTCCACCAGGTGTCTCATATACACCACGTGATTTCATACCAACAACACGGTTTTCAACAATGTCAATGATACCGATACCATGTTTTCCGCCAAGTTCATTCAATTTGCGGATGATATCAGATACCTTCATCTCTTCGCCGTTGATACTCTTTGGAATACCCTTTTCAAATGTCATTGTGACATATTCGGCTTTGTCCGGAGCTTTTTCCGGAGTTGTTGACATTACAAGAAGGTCATCGTAGTTTGGCTCGTTGGAAGGATCCTCAAGTTCCAGACCTTCGTGGCTGATATGCCATAAGTTACGGTCACGGCTGTAGCTGTGTTTTGCATCGAATGGAAGGTCGATTCCGTGTGCTTTACAGTAATCAATCTCGTCTTCACGTGACTGCATAGTCCAGAGATCTGTCATTCTCCAAGGAGCGATGATCTTGATATCCGGAGCAAGTGCTGTGATACCAAGTTCAAAACGGATCTGGTCGTTACCTTTACCGGTAGCACCGTGGCAGATTGCAACAGCATTTTCTTTACGTGCAATCTCTACCAGACGTTTTGCAATTGCAGGACGAGCCATAGAAGTTCCCAGAAGATATTCATCTTCGTATACGGCATGTGCCTGAACGCAAGGTACGATGTAATTGTCGGCAAAATCATCTACGATATCTTCAATATATAATTTGGCTGCACCGGAAAGTTTGGCTCTTTCTTCCAGTCCATCCAGTTCTTCGCCCTGTCCGCAGTCGATACAGCAGCAGATAACATCATAGTTAAATGTTTCCTTCAGCCATGGGATAATTGCTGTGGTGTCAAGACCACCTGAGTACGCTAATACAACTTTTTCTTTCATCTTATATATCCTCCTACATGAAATATAGTTTTATCAATCGCTTTAAAATAATCTTCTCGTATGCAGTCTTAAAAGTCAAGTCTTTCTTTTATAAAGAACATTTTTGACTGCAAGGAATACTATACACCTGATTTTATAATTATGCAAGAAAAAATGATAAAAAAGTGAAAATAATTAAAAAATATGCAAAAATATGCATAAAATAAAGGGAAAGTGTATGATGGATGAATATTTGAATATATAAATGGAAAATTAAAAGGGGATTAGATAAGTTTACATAATTCGATTAGAAAACATAATTAAGAAATGATGAAAGATCTTGCGAAAAATGCTTGACGAATCCATGACGACAACGTAGAATATATCCGGCAATTTGCGCAAAAAATAAATTAAGAAAATATCAGCGCAAGAAAAAATTTCGAAATAATATTTTTATATATAAAAGGAGAAAGATACGTATGAATTATGATGTAATTATTATTGGAGCAGGTCCCGGAGGAATCTTTGCGGCATATGAGCTGATGAAAAAGAAACCGGAATGTAAGATTGCTGTATTTGAAGAAGGCTATCCGCTTGAAAAGAGAAAATGTCCAATTGACGGAGATAAGATCAAGAGCTGTATCAATTGTAAGCGCTGCTCGATCATGTGCGGATTTGGAGGAGCCGGAGCATTTTCGGATGGAAAATACAACATTACGAATGACTTCGGTGGAACTTTGTTCGAGTATATCGGAAAGAAACAGGCAGTAGAACTGATGAAATATGTGGATGAGATCAACATGGAGAACGGTGGAGAAGGAACAAAGCTCTATTCTACGGCAGGAACCAAATTCAAAAAACTCTGTCTGCAGAATAAGTTAAATCTTCTGGATGCATCGGTTCGTCATCTTGGAACAGATATCAACTATGTGGTACTTCAGAATCTGTATAATCAGATGAAAGACCATATGGATTTCTATTTTGATACACCGGTAGACACAATTGAAAAGATTGAAAATGGCTACAAAGTTGTATGTGAAAAAGGCAGTTATGAATGTGAAAAATGTATTGTATCTGTAGGACGAAGCGGAAGTAAATGGATGGAAAAGGTATGTAAGGATCTGGAAATCCCTACAAAATCCAACCGTGTAGATATCGGTGTTCGAGTAGAGCTTCCGGCTGTTATATTCTCACATCTGACAGATGAACTTTACGAAAGCAAAATCGTATATCGAACAGAAAAATTCGAAGATAATGTACGTACATTCTGTATGAATCCAAACGGAATTGTTGTAAATGAAAATACTAACGGAATCATCACGGTAAATGGACACAGCTATGAAGGAAACGAGAAAAAGACTGATAATACAAACTTTGCCCTTCTGGTTGCAAAGCATTTCTCAGAGCCGTTCAAAGACAGTAACGGATATGGTGAAAGTATCGCAAGACTTTCCAATATGCTTGGCGGAGGTGTTATCGTACAGCGTTTTGGAGATCTTGTACGCGGACGTCGAAGCAACACTAAGCGAATTGAAGAAGGCCTTGTCACCCCTACCCTCGCAGCTACACCAGGTGATTTAAGCCTTGTTCTTCCAAAACGTATTCTCGACGGAATTATCGAAATGATCTACGCTTTAGACAAGATTGCACCGGGAACAGCAAATGACGATACGCTTCTTTATGGTGTTGAAGTCAAGTTCTATAACATGGAAGTTGAGATAGATGAAAACCTTGAAACTCCGCTTAAAGGACTTTATGTTATCGGTGACTGCAGCGGTGTAACACATTCATTGTCACACGCATCGGCAAGTGGAGTTCATGTAGCAAGAGCGATTGCAAGAGCAAATAAATAAGCAATAAAAATGAAATGAGGAATAAAGATGGCAGAAAATTATTCATTTTTTTCAAATAAGAAATGCGAGTATTTTCCATGCCACAAAGTATCAGATGAGATAGCAGAAAAGGACTTTAATTGCCTTTTCTGCTATTGTCCTTTATATCTTAAAGAAAAGTGTCCCGGAAATCCTGTTTACTTTGTGACGGCAAATGGAGAAAAAATAAAAGACTGTTCAAAATGTACTTTTCCACACAGGGCGGCAAATTATGAGGAGGTGCTTAAGTGCCTTATGTCAAAAGATGAAATGCTTGAAGTGGATATAAGTGAGCTGATTGTGGATATGGAGACGGAAATAGAACATTCATGTGGATTTAAGACAATGGATGCGGAGATGAAAAGACAGCATAAGGAGATAATAAATGCAGCATATGATAAATTTTTCAGTGAGAAAAAAGTAAAAGCCATTCTTAAACAGATTGACGAAAGTGTGGTGACAACCGCAGGATTTGTATTTGGAGAGCAGACAATAGAATGTAACGCACTGGAAAAAATGAATGTGGCGTACGGCGACATAGACAGTGCTTATCTGTACGCATTTGGAATAAAGGATATTGATGAAAAAGTGTTGGAAGAAAGTTCACTTCTTGAAAAATATTATGTCGAATGTCTAATGATAGCGGCAACAGATGTGTTGAGAGACTGGATTAGAAGTTATATAGAAAGAAAGCACAGCGTAAGGCATAAAAAATATGTGACGGATTCATTTGGACCGGGATTTTATGGGATGGATATATCAGCGGTGTCAAAACTTGTGAAAATAACGGGGGCAGAGAAAGTGGGTGTGTCAGTTGATAAAAGCGGAAATATGCACCCGGCAAAAAGTTGTGTTGGGATTTATCTTGTGACGAAGAAAGAGTATGGGGAGAGGATAAAGGATTGTGCATTTTGCGTGGGAAACAAAGGTGGATGTGCGGTATGCAGGGGAAGATAGGGGGAATTGTTTTTGGCAGAATAAGTTATCTTACAATGCAAATGAGTATAAAACATATCTTCTTGGTCTGGTTTTTTATAAATATTTATCAGATTCGTATTTGTCAAAGGCATATGATTTGATGAACGATGAGAAACCGGACAGCCTTGAAGAAGCACAAGAAAAGTATTTAGCACATTATTTTGAAAGGCTCTTAAAGGTTTTATGCCTGATTGGATTGGGGAGTTTTATGCCTATTATCAGTGGTATTATAATGTGTCAAGTGAGGAAACGATAAAAAAAGTTCCATTGAGTTTTTTGAAAAAGGCTTATTATGGATTACATGATTTGGAACTTGAATTGGCAGTACAGAAAGTGAGGTAAAATCATGGAGATAATTTGTTTTCACAATCCTGATGAGGAAAATGGTTATTTAAGTAATTGGTTTCATTCAGATTTTTCTGTTGGTGAAATTGAATTTTCATCGATGGAGCAGTACATGATGTATAAAAAAGCTGTTTGTTTTTCTGACAAAAAAATAGCAGAAGAAATTCTTTCAATAAATGATGTTGCAGAAATTAAAAGATTAGGACGGCAGATTTCAAATTATAATGATAATATTTGGAATGGAAAGAGACAGATTATTGTGTACGAGGGACTTTTGGCAAAATTTTCTCAGAATTATTCACTTAAAAAGATGTTAAAAAACACAGGTGATGCAATGCTTGCGGAATGTGCCGTGAGAGATAAAATATGGGGTATAGGATTGTCTATGAGTGACCCAAAAAGATTAAACATTGACGAGTGGAGAGGTCAAAATATGCTAGGATATGCACTGATGCAGGTTAGGGAGAAATTATAGTAGAATGAAAAGCAGGAAACTCTTAATTTATATTAGAGGATAAATGTTTTCATGGAGAGGAGCATTTTTATGACTGAAAAAATTGGAATAGGAATACAGGAATTTGATGAAATCAGGGAGGGTAAATGTTTTTATATAGATAAGACATATTTTATTCGTGAATGGTGGGAGAGCAAAGATAAGGCAACGCTTATTGCCCGTCCGAGACGATTTGGGAAAACTCTTAATATGAGTATGCTTAAACAGTTTTTTTCGGTAGATTATGAAGGTAGAGAAGATTTATTTGAGGGACTTTCAATATGGGAGGAAAAAGAGTACAGGCAGCTGCAGGGAACATATCCTGTGATTAGTCTGTCATTTGCGAATATTAAAGAAAAAAATTTTCCGATGACAAGAAAGAAAATATGTCAACTGATTACAAAACTTTATGAAGAATATTCATTTCTTTTGTTTACCGGTTTGCTGGGCGAGGCGGATAAAAGATATTTTAGGCGGGTCTCGGAAAATATGGATGACAGTGATGCTTCTTTGTCTTTGTATCAGTTATCAGACTACTTGTATCGTTATTATGGTAAAAAAGTAATAATTCTTCTTGATGAATATGATACGCCTATGCAGGAGGCATATGTAAATGGATTTTGGGATGAGTTGGCTTCATTTACAAGAAGTCTGTTTAATTCTACATTTAAAACTAATCCATATCTTGAAAGAGCGATAATGACAGGAATAACAAGAGTGAGTAAGGAGTCGGTTTTTTCTGATTTAAACAATCTTGAGGTGGTTACAACAACATCAAACAAATATATGACGGCTTTTGGTTTTACTGAGGAAGAAGTATTTAATTCGCTTGAGAAATTTGGATATGGGGATAAAAAAGAAGAAATTAAAAAATGGTATGATGGGTTTGTGTTTGGAAAAATAACAGATATTTATAATCCGTGGTCTATTTTAAACTTTCTGGATAAAGGAAAGATAGATACATATTGGGCAAATACCAGTAGTAATGGATTGGTAAGTAAACTTGTAAGAGAAGGAGATGCAGATTTAAAATCCGTTTTTGAAGAATTGTTAAAAGGCAAAAACATATTGTGTCCTATTGATGAGCAGATAGTATATAATCAACTGGATGATGATTCGGAAGCAGTCTGGAGTCTTTTGCTAGCAAGTGGTTATTTGAAAGTAGTTTCTATTGAAAAAAAGTAGTTGGAAAGAGACAACTGTATGAACTTTCACTGACAAATATGGAAGTCCTGGATATGTTTTATGATATGGTGAGAGGTTGGTTCAAAAAGTCAGCAGGAAACTATAATGCGTTTGTAAAAGCATTGTTAATTAATGATGTTGAAGCAATGAATGAGTATATGAATGTGATTTCTGAGGAAATATTCAGCAATTTTGATGTTGGAACAAAACCTTCAAAACTACAGCCGGAGAGATTAGTCTCATGCTACGACTGTAAGGGAGTAGCTAATGGCTCAAGTTTGAACGATAGTTCAAACTTGTATGCGATGACTAGGCAGTCATCGCGTTTTTACCACGGATTTGTTTTAGGTCTTATTGTGGAACTTAGTGACAGCTACGAAGTAAAATCAAACCGTGAAAGTGGTTTTGGGAGATATGATGTCATGATAATTCCACAGGACAAAAGCAGCGTGGCAATGGTATTGGAATTTAAAGTGCATGAACCTGACGAAGAAAAAACACTTGAAGAAACCGTGGCATCATCATTAGCACAGATTGAAGAAAAGAAATATGATGCAGAGCTGATAAATGCCGGAGTAAAAAAAGAAAATATTAGACATTACGGATTTGCATTTGAAGGAAAGAAAGTGCTGATAGGTACGGATGAACAGAGATAGAAATAAATTAAATATAATAAATATGATATTAAAAGTGAAACAAGGGAATCAAAAAATACTGCTTATGTAGCATCTAAAGATGAAGCAATGTTCTCAGCAGGCAGTGCAGATACTTAAAGGATTGAAAAAGAGTAAGATACCTAAAAATGCATTTGCAGGGTGTAGGAAAAAGCCAAAGATAAAAGTGGTTAAATAATTTATAAAATTGAAGAGAACCACAAATTACACTTGGGGGTGGGGATTTACATGAGAGATTGTAAGTTAATAATGATTGGTAAGACAGAGAGTTCCGCTTGCGGAACTCTCTGTTGGCGTTTATAATGGAATATAGTTACAGTTAAAAATTCGACGCATCGTATTGGGTGTTTGTTTTTTATTATATTGAGGGGGAAAGTTTATGCGCAAAGTAAGTATAGGAAAACAGGATTATGAATCGTTAATAAAATCAGGCTGTTTTTATGTAGACAAAACATATTTTATAAAAGAATGGTGGGAGTCACAGGATGATGTGACACTTATCACCCGTCCGAGAAGATTTGGAAAAACATTGAATATGAGTATGTTAGAATGTTTTTTCTCAAACAAATATGCAGGCAGAGGTGATTTGTTTGAAGGATTGTCAATATGGAATGATGAAAAATACAGGCAGCTTCAGGGGACATATCCGGTGATATTTATTAGTTTTGCGGAAATCAAGGCAAATAATTTTAAAGATACAAAAAATGACATGGTATCAGTTATAAACGATATCTACAAACAACATTCATATCTTCTTGAAGATGATATGTTGACAGATGCCGAAAGAAATTTATTTAGACAGCTTGATGATTATTCAAATAACACAAATGTAAATAAAGATATATCAAATGAGACAATATACAGGGCGGTTAAAAATCTTGCGGCAATTTTATATAGAAAATTTGAGAAAAAAGTGATTATTCTTCTTGATGAGTATGATACACCGATGCAGGAGGCATATGTAAACGGATATTGGAATGAGCTGGTTTCATTTACGAGAAGCTTTTTTAATGCAACATTTAAATCAAATCCATATATGGAATGTGCGGTAATGACTGGAATTACAAGAGTATCTAAGGAAAGTGTGTTTTCTGATTTAAATAATTTAAAAGTGATAACCGTTGAAAGTGATGAGTATTCAGGTGTATTTGGTTTTTCGGAAGAAGAAGTATTCTTGGCATTGGATAATTTTAATCTGTCAGATAAAAAGCAAATAGTAAAAGAGTGGTATGATGGATTTACATTTGGAAAACAAAAAGATATTTATAACA
>OLGH01002176.1_pt1 | contig 16020 bp, 14 predicted proteins | sample 1604851 | NCBI WGS metagenome assembly OLGH01 (sample SAMEA3888894, study PRJEB22519) | human gut metagenome | biome: human gut; feature: human-associated habitat; material: faeces | place: Denmark | collected 2010 | reverse complement strand
ACAAATTTACGACAATTGCCAACGAAAAAGCGCCGAGATATGTATGAAGCTACCGCCTGCATTTTGCAGACGGTAGCTTTTTCCTTGCAAAAAAGATACTTTTATAATCTAATTTCTCTACTCGCTGTTGAGAAAAATGAGTTGAAAAGGGTGAAAAACATGATATAATTTTGACGTGGCGAACGATTGACAAGGTATTTCCTTCAGTATGCCTTGCAGAAGCAGGAAAGAGGTGTGCGCCGTGAAAAAAAGCTTGACAGGGTATTTCCCGGCGCAATACACTGACGGCAGGCAGGCAGGCAGGCAGGCAGGCAGGCAGGCAGGCAGGCAGGCAGGCAGGCAGGGTAAAACTCTGTCCGTTTTTGCTGCACAACATTACCTTTATAAGACAAATAGAAAGACGCTCCTATGACACGGGATAACCTGTGCCATAGAGCGTCTTTTTGTCATTCACGGAAAGTCAGCAGCTTCGCTGGTTCTACATTCAGAACAGCAGCGATATTGAAGAGTAAATCAAGTGATATGGGGCGGCAGAGGTTAGGTGCCTCGATTGCTCCGATATGCTGGCGGCTGATACCGACACGCTCTGCAAGCTGCTCTTGGGTCAAACCAGCGTGCTTGCGGTAATATGCGATATTGTACCCGATTTCAATAGATTTCTGCGTGTTATCGAATTCGGGATAGCGGTTCTCTGCCACGGGCCTCACCTCTATTAATATTTTATCCCACACAGCAGAAAACTAAAATTAGATGGCAGAGAACGATTGATATTTAGTATCTAACAATACATAATTGAGCAAGAAAGATTGTTGAATTGCTGACGACTGCAAACAATATAAATTGAAATGGAGGGCTACTACATGAAAAGAAAAATCTTATCTCTTTTGCTGTCATTCACACTATGTCTGACGCTGCTGCCAACGGCAGCGTTTGCAGAGGGACCCGACAAAATCTCAATCACAACAGTAGATGAACTTTTGCAATTTGCAAAAGCTGTGGACAATGGCGAATATGACGATAAAACAGATGCGGTTGTATCTCTTGATGCGGATTTGGATTTAACAGGTGTTGTGTGGAAACCGATTGGCAGCGTCTTTGACGGCGACGGAAATCTGCTGCACTACTTCAGCGGCAAATTTTACGGAAACGGACATACGATTTCCAATTTAGATTTTTCCGAAAACTATGGAAAGGCAGAGTATCCGGTTTTCGGATTTTTCAGCGTGGCTTACGGCGCTGAAATTTCCGGTTTGACAATTCAAGGCAAGCTGGATGTGTCCAATTCAGGGTATGTCTTTTTTGGAACAGTTGCGGGCGTTGCAGAAAACAGCAAAATTTCTGACTGCGTTTCGGATGTATCGTTCACGGATACAAACACATATGTCAACGGCACTGCGGCTTTGTGCGGATATGCGATAAATAGCACGATTGAACACTGCCAAAACAAGGGGAATTTTTCAATAACGACGGATACTACCTCTTTGCAGATGGGCGGTATCGTAGGTCTTGCTGAAAACAGTACCGTACAGTATTGCGCCAATACAGGCGATATGACCTCTTGGACACCCCATACCGGCGGAATTGTTGGGCAGTTGTATCAAGGCTCAAAGATTATCAATTGTTATTCCACCGGGAAAATGGTTCCTCTTGGCAAAGGCACTACGGATTTCGGCGGCATTGCAGGCACTGTTTGGGCAGGTGCAGAAATCAAACATTGTTATTTCGCTGGTGAAATGGATTTATCTCAATATACTGCCACTAAACCTTATAAGCGTTTAGGCGGACTTGTTGGCAAGGTTGAATCCGGCACACCTGTTTTTGAGAACAACTACTATACCGCAACGGAAAATGTTGCTTCCTGTGGCACTTCCACTTTTGCCGCTGGCACCGCAGAAGCCATTGATTCCATGAAAACCCAGGAATTTTACGACAAGCTCACCCAGAACGACGGCGACTACCGCTTCAACCCGAACGGTACGCCGCTTCTTCCCGGGCCTAAGTATACCGTTACGTTTACGGTGTCCCCTGCCGAACTGACCAATGTTGTTATCACTGCCAACGGCCAGCCTCTCACGAACGGTTCCATCGACTTGGAGGCCGGGGTCTATCCTGTCACGGTCACTGCGGACAACTGCGAGCCGTTCAGCGCGGATATCACCATCACCGCTGACACCGCTACCCACGCCCAGACTTTGACCCTCACCTACAAACCTGCCGACTACACTAAGGTTGACGCAGCCATTGCCAAGGCAAATGCACTGAACAAAGATAACTACATGGATTTCTCTGGCGTGGAAGCCGCTGTGAATGCCGTTGTCCGAGGCAAGAACATTACCGAGCAAGACGAAGTAGACGCTATGGCGCAGGTCATTGAGGAAGCGATCAACGCTCTGGTTCGGAAAAGCTCCGGTGGCGACGATAGCGACCCGACTTACGCCATCGAGGTGGGCAAGGACATCCGGAACGGCACAGTGACAGCAAACCGCCGCTACGCCGAGCGTGGTGATACCGTGACAATCACCGTCAAGCCGGACGATGGTTTCAAACTGGATGACCTCACCGTGACCGACAAGAATGGTAAGGAACTGAAGCTGACTGACAAGGGCAACGGCAAGTATACCTTCACCATGCCCGCCAGCAAGGTTGAAATCAAGGCCACCTTTGTCAAGGAAGTTGAGACAAGCCCGTTCAGCGATGTGTCCACCAGCGCCTATTACTATGAGGCTGTGAAGTGGGCGCAGGAAAAGGGCATCACCGGCGGTATTGGCAACGGCCTCTTTGGGCCGAACCAGCCCTGCACCCGCGCACAGATCGTCACCTTCCTGTGGCGCGCTGCCGGTTCTCCCGAACCCAAGGCTATGAGCAGTTTCGCCGATGTGTCCACTGATGCCTATTATGCAAAGGCGGTTGCATGGGCGGTAGAAAACGGTATCACCACAGGAACGGGCGATGGCAAATTCAGTCCTGACGCCACCTGCACCCGTGAGCAGGCGGTCGCATTCCTCTATCGAGCCTCCGGCAGCCCCGCAGTCAGTGGCAGCAGCGCGTTCAGTGATGTGGCAGCGAATGCCTATTATGCTGATGCAGTCGCATGGGCGGAGAAGAACGGCGTGACCGGCGGTATCGGCGGCGGCCTGTTCGGCTCCGGGAATACCTGCACCAGAGCGCAGATTGTCACATTCCTGTACCGTGCCTATCAGGGTAAGTAAGGCGAATCGACAATCCAATATAAAGCTCCCGCTGAGAATCATCCTCGGCGGGAGCTTTTTACTCTGCACGGCAGGGAATTGGCGTGGAACATTGCTGCAATGCGGATACTTGACGTATATACTGAAAGCTATTATGCTTTTACTATCAAAAGCTGCGTGAAAGTCTGTTGCTTCGGATCGTGGGGCGGCAAAGCGGATACGGGAACAGCTTTTGATACGGAACGACCTGCTCTCCAGCGTTATGACGGGACATAAGTGCATCCGAGAATGGTAGATTGGTCGTGCGTATAGGACGGAATTGTCATCCTGCGTATTTTCGTTGAGATGACCTTATTAGGAGGAAGTAGGCTGGCAGGCATGCGGGGGAGGCGAACCCCTGCCTATGTGCCGGGTAAACTGAAACCGGAATTTTCCCGAACCGGCACGGCGACGCCCGCGCCGAAGGTGGTGTAATTGCTCTGGATGAACGAGACCATGTTGCCCTCGCGGTCGGCGGTGCAGAGATAGATGGTGCCGCCGCAGTGCGGGTCGCTCGCCCTCGGCTCCAGCGCGCGGTCGGTGATGCGCGCGCGGCGGGCGGCGAGATAGGCGGGATCCAGCAGCTCGCTGACCTTAGTTTTCATATAGCGCGGGTCGGCGACGTAGGTCCTCGTGTCGGCAAAGGCCAGCTTGATGGCCTCCATCACCTTGTGATAGTGCTCGGCGCTCTCGCGCTTTTCCGGCATGGTCATGCCGTTCAGGATGCCGAGCGCCATGAGCACCGTAATGCCGTGGCCGTTTGGCGGGATCTCACAGACCGTATAGCCGCGGTAGTCCTGCGTGATGGGCTCGACCCATTCGGGGTGGTAATTGCGGAAGTCGTCCTCGCAGAAGTACCCGCCGGTCGCGCGGGAGAACGCGACGATCCGCTCCATCAGCGCGCCGCGGTAATAGCTCTCGCAGTCCGTCGCGGCGAGAGAGCGCAGCGTCGCGGCATAGTCGGAAAGTGGAACAGCTCGCCCGCACGGTAGGGCGTACCGTCCGGCTTTATAAAGCTCTTCCACCAGTATTCATGCGGTACGGCGTTCTCCGCCATCGCCTTGGCAATGCGGCAGCTGTCGCGCTCCCACTGCCGCGCGACGTTCACTGGCACGGGATAGCCCTCCTCGGCATAGGAAATGGCTGGCGCGAACAGCTCAGCGAGCGACTTCGTGCCGAAGCGGCGGTTCAGCTCCGCCCAGCCCGCGGGTGCGCCGGGCACCATCGTCGGCAGCCATCCGGCCTTCGGCATCTCTGTATAGCCCATCGCGCGAACCTTCTCTGCGCTCAGCGCCATCGGCGCGACACCGCTGGCGTTGAGGCCGTAGAGCCGTTTGTCCCGCTCGATCCAAACGAGTGCAAAGCAGTTCGAGCCAAGGCCGTTGCCGGTCGGCTCGAGCAACGGCATGGCCGCGGCCATCGCCACGGCGGCGTCCACGGCGCTGCCGCCGGATTTCATCACGTCCAGTCCGATCTGCGCGCCGAGCGGCACAGACGTGCAGGCGACGGCATTTTGGGCGTAGACGACATTGCGCCGTGAGGCATAGCGGTAGGTCAGCGGATCAAAGGCAGGCATGGGAAGCGTTCTCCTTTTCTCTTTTATATCAGGTCCAGTATAGCACACCGACACGGGAAGAGCATGGCGGCGGTTAGGCTCCCGCGCGGACGGTTATAATATTTTTCGCATCATTACCCGGTTTTTAGGCACTATTGAAAAAATGAATCATTTAATTTTTTTGCGATTTCTTGATTTCTTCGGCATTGTGCGCTATATTTTAGTTTCATTACGAAATTTTACTCACATAAACACAGAAAGGCGGATTTTATGGAGCTTCAAATTCAGGATCTGGTATCCTCCATCAAAAAGGACGGCATCGAGAGCGCGAACCGCGAGGCCGCGCAGATCCTTGCCGAAGCCAAGGCGCAGGCGGAAAAGATCGTCGCCGATGCGAGGAGCGAGGCGGACAAGCTGCGTGCGGACGCGCAGGCGGAGATCGGCGTGTTCAAGGCCAGCGCTCAGCTCAGCGCAGAGCAGGCGAAGCGCGACGCGGTGCTTGCCTTCCGGCAGGAGATCGGTGCGGAGCTGACGAAGCTGCTCGCGCAGGATACGCATAAGGCGCTCGACGACAAGGCGCTCGCCGCGCTCATCACCGCCGCGTTGCAGGGCGAGGACGCCTCCGCCTACGCCGCAGAGGTCGCCTCCGTCACGGACGCGCTCAAAAGCGAGCTCGCCGGCGAGCTCAAGGCGGGGCTGGAGCTGCGGCTCTCCAAAAAGGTCCGCACGGGCTTCCGCCTGTGCGCCAAGGACGGCTCGGGCTACATCGACTGCTCCGACGAGGAGCTGGCGGAGCAGCTTGCCCCCTTCTTCCGCGAGCTGCGCATTTAAGGAGGGACGCTCTTGGCTTCCTATTACTACTTGATCTCGAGCCTGCCGATGCTCCGCGCGGGCGACGCCCCGCCGCTGGATTACGCTGCTTTTCTCGACCAATGCCAGGGCGCGGTGAGCAACAGGGTCTACCGCTCGCTCGAGGAGCTGACGGTGCGCTCGGAGGACGGCGGCTTCGTGAGCCGGTGGGCGGCCTTCTACCGCGTGCTGCAGGGTGAGCTGACCTATCAGCGGCGCGTGAAGCGCGGCGAGAGCTGTGCCGCGCCGAACGAGCGCGACGCCGCCGTGACGCAGACCGTCACCGCGGCAGTGAACGCAAAGAACCCGCTCGAGGGCGAGCGGCTGCTGCTCGCGCTGGAATTTGACCGGCTGGATGAGCTGGTGGGACTGCACAGCTTCGACGACTGCGCGCTCTACGGCTACGCGCTGAAGCTGCAGCTGCTCGAACGGCAGCGTATCTTCCGCCATGACGAGGGCAAGGCCGCCTTCGACACCCTGCTCGGACAGGTCCGTCAGCAGATATTCAGCCTATAAGAAAATGGGAGAAACGAAATGGAGAAAGTGACAGGCTATGTGACCGGAGTCAACGGCAACCTTGTCTCGGCAAGGTTCTCGGGCTCCGTGCGAAAAAACGAAGTCGGCTTCGTCAAGATCGGCAATGACCGTCTCAAGGGCGAGGTCATCCGCATCAGCGGCGACGCCGTGAGTATGCAGATCTATGAAATGACCAACGGCATTCAGGTCGGCGACGAGGTCGAGCTGACCGGCGAGCTGCTGAGCGTCGAGCTCGGCCCCGGCCTTCTGACGCAGGTGTACGACGGCTTGCAGAATCCTCTGCCGAAGCTTGCCGAGCAATGCGGCTTCTTCCTCGAGCGCGGCGTATACCTTGACCCCATCCCCGATAAGGAATGGGAGTTCACCCCCTGCGTCAAGCCCGGCGACGCCGTGCTCGCGGGCGACGCTGTCGGCAGCGTACCGGAGGGGCAGTTCACGCACCTCATCATGGCGCCCTTCGACCTCAAGGACGAGGGCTGGCGCGTAAAGAGCGTGAAGGAAAAGGGCGTCTATCACGTCCGCTCCACCGTTGCGGTGCTGGAAAACGGCGCGGGCGAGGAGAAGGCGCTGAGCATGGTCTTTTCCTGGCCGGTCAAGCAGCCCATCCGCTGCTATGAGGAGCGTCTGCGTCCCGACGAGACGCTGGTCACCAAGATTCGCTGCATCGACACCTTCCTGCCGGTCGCCAAGGGCGGCACCTTCTGCGTGCCCGGTCCCTTCGGCGCGGGCAAGACCGTGCTGCAGCACATGGAGGCGAAGAACGCTGACGTCGACATCGTCATCGTCGCCGCCTGCGGCGAGCGCGCCGGCGAGGTCGTGGAGGTGCTCAAGGAGTTCCCCGAGCTGACCGACCCGCGCACGGGCCGCTCGCTGATGGAGCGTACCATCATCATCTGCAACACCTCGTCCATGCCGGTCGCGGCGCGTGAAGCGTCCGTGTACACGGCAGTGACGATGGCCGAATATTACCGCCAGATGGGCCTCAACGTCCTGCTGCTGGCGGACTCCACGAGCCGCTGGGCGCAGGCCATGCGCGAGATGAGCGGCCGACTGGAGGAGATCCCCGGCGAGGAATCCTTCCCTGCCTACCTCGAATCCGTCATCGCCGCGTTCTATGAGCGCGCGGGCAAGGTCCGGCTGAGAAACGGCAAAATCGCCTCTGTCACCATCGGCGGCACGGTCTCCCCCGCGGGCGGCAACTTTGAAGAGCCGGTCACGCAGGCGACGCTCAAGGTCGTCGGCGCGTTCCACGGCCTCTCCCGCGAGCGCTCCGACGCGCGCAAGTATCCCTCCATCCACCCCATCGACTCGTGGTCAAAGTATCAGGGCGTGGTGGACATGGCGCGTGTGGAGGAGGCCCGCGGCATCCTCCGCCGCAGCAGCGAGATCAATCAGATGATGAAGGTCATCGGCGAAGAGGGCACCTCGGCCGAGGATTACATCCTCTACCAGAAGGGCGAGCTGCTCGACGCCGTGTACCTGCAGCAGAACTCCTTCGATCCCATCGACGCGGCCTGCGAGCCGGAGCGTCAGGCGCATGAGTTCAACGTGCTCTACGATGTGCTCACGCGCGATTACGCACTCAGCGACAAAAAGGAGATCCGCGCCTTCTTCAATCAGGTGCGTCAGGAATTCCTCGACTGGCACGGCACGGTCTACGGCACGCCGGAATTTGCGGCGCAGGAAACGAAGCTCACGGACCTCTACCGGAGCAAGGTAACGGGTTAAGGAGGGTTTCAGAATGCAGAAGGTTTATACCAAGATCGAATCCATCGTCGGCAACGTCGTGACCGTGCGCGCCTCGGGCGTGCGCAGCGGCGACCTTGCCCTCGTCGGCGAGAGCTACGCGAGCGTCATCAAGCTCAGCGGCGACCTCGTCTCCCTGCAGGTCTTTGCCGGCACGCAGGGCGTCAGCACGACCGACACCGTGCGCTTCCTCGGGCGGCCCATGATGGTCTCGTTTTCCGACGACCTGCTCGGGCGCGTGTTCGACGGCGCGGGCGTGCCGCGCGACAACGGCCCCGCGCTGACCGAAAATATGATCCCCATCGGCGGGCCCTCCGTCAACCCCGCCAAGCGCATCGTGCCCAAGCGCATGATCCGCACCGGCATCCCGATGATCGACGTGTTCAACACGCTCGTCGAGAGCCAGAAGCTGCCCATCTTCTCCGTCTCCGGCGAGCCCTACAACCAGCTGCTCGCCCGCATCGCCATGCAGGCGGAGGTCGACGTCATCGTCCTCGGCGGCATGGGTCTGAAATACGACGACTACCTCTTCTTCCGCGACACGCTCGAAAAGAGCGGCGCGATGGGCCGCACAGTCATGTTCGTCCACACGGCGTCTGATCCGACGGTGGAATGTACGCTCGTGCCCGACCTGTCGCTCGCCGTGGCGGAGCAGTTCGCCCTTGCCGGCAAGCGCGTGCTTGTGCTGCTGACCGACATGACCAACTTCGCCGACGCGCAGAAGGAAATGGCGATCACGATGGAGCAGGTGCCGTCCAACCGCGGCTACCCCGGCGACCTCTACAGCTGCCTTGCCTCGCGCTATGAGAAAGCGGTCGACTTTGAGGGCGCGGGCTCCATCACCATCCTCGGCGTCACCACGATGCCCGGCGACGACGTCACCCACCCCGTGCCGGACAACACGGGCTATATCACCGAGGGCCAGTATTACCTCAAAAACGGCCACATCGAGCCGTTCGGCTCGCTCTCGCGTCTCAAGCAGAACGTCAACGGCACGACGCGCAGCGACCACCGCGCCCTGATGGACGGCATGATCCGTCTCTACAGCGCCTACAAGGAAAGCCTTGAGAAGAAGTCCATGGGCTTCATGATGTCCGAATGGGACGAGAAGCTGCTCAAGTACGGCCACCTCTTTGAAACGAAGCTGATGGACCTGAGCGTGAACATTCCTCTGGAGGAGGCGCTGGACCTTGGCTGGGGGATCCTCGCCGAGTGCTTCGAGCCGAACGAAACGGGTCTGAAGACCAGTCTTCTGCAGGAAAGATGGCCGAAAAAGGACGCCTTGAACTGAGGGAGCGCGTATGGCTGTCAAACTAACAAAAAATGAACTGAAGGTCCAGAAGGACCGGCTCAAGCAGTTTCAACGCTATCTGCCGACGCTGCAGCTGAAAAAGCAGCAGCTCCAGTCGGTCGTGATGCAGGTGACGGCGCAGCTTGAGAAGGTCGAAGCCGAGCGGCTGAAGATCGTCGGCGGTCTGGACGGCTGGATCGCGGTGTTCGCCGAAAACGGCAGCTTCCCCGAGGGGATGCGGCTCGATTCGCTCATCCGTCCGAAGGACGTCGTCTGCCGCGACCACAACATCGCCGGCGTGATCGTGCCGGTCTTTGAGGAGCTGACCTTCGAGGAGATCTCCTACGACGTCGCGGACTATCCGCTCTGGGTGGACACCGCCGTGGTCACGCTGCGCGAGATCGCGCGGCTGGACGCGCTGGTCAAGACGCTGCGCACGCAGGTCGAGCTGCTCGAGCGGGAGCTGCGCTCCACCGCGCAGCGCGTGAACCTGTTTGAAAAGGTCAAGATCCCCGAGGCGCGAGAAAACATCCGCGTCATCGGCATTTACCTCGGCGACCAGCAGACCTCCGCGGTCGTGCGCGGCAAGATCGCCAAGAAAAAGCTACAGGAGGCGGCGCGATGATCGAGAAAATGAAGGTCGTTCACATCGTCGCTGCGCAAACGCAGAAAACGGAGCTGCTCGACGCGCTGCGTGCGCTCGGCATCGTCCATTTCGCGGAAAAGGCGGATGCCGACCAGACCTATCTGGAGCGCTTCGCCGCGCTCTCGCGGCTCATCACCGTGCTCGAGGAGCAGGGGGTGAGCGAGGTCGAAGCGGAAACGCTCGACGACGATCAATTTAAAGTGCTCTTCGACGAGCTCAACGCATGTCTGGAGCGCAAAAAGGCATTGGAAGCCGAGCGCGCCGCCGCGGTCAGCGCGTGCGACACGCTCGCCGGCTGGGGCAGCTTCTCCCCCGCCGAGATCAAGGAATTGAAGGTGCAGGGCTTCGAGCTGCACTTCTGCCGCGTGGACAAAAAGCTCCTCGCTTCGCTCGAAGCGGACGAGGAGGTGCGCTTCCTCCGGCTCGCGCCGGTCGGGAAGCAGCAGGCCGTCGCCATCCTCGGTGCGCTGCCCGCCTCCTGCGCCGCCGGCGAGTTCATCCCGCCGGAAAAGAGCCTTGACGAATACCAGCAGGAGATTGCCGACTGCGAGCACGGTCTTTCTGAGTGCGGCGCGCAGCTCAAGGCCGCCGCGAAGCACCTGCCCAGCTTCCGCGAGCAGCTGCTCAAAACGCAGAACGACGCGGACTATTCCTCCGTGCGCAATACCTCGGAGAGCGGGGACGGACTCGTGTGGCTGACCGGCTACCTCCCCGTCGACGAGGCGGAGCGCTTCAAGGCCACCGCCGCGAAGGAGCATTGGGCGTGGGCGATGGACGATCCGGCGGCGGATGACGACAAGGTGCCGACCAAGATCAAGTACACCAGGGTCACGCGGCTCATCGCGCCGGTGTTCGACATTCTCGGCACCGTGCCGGGCTACCGCGAGTACGATATTTCGTTCTGGTTCCTCGGCTTCTTCACGCTCTTTTTCGCCATGATCATCGGCGACGCAGGCTACGGCTGCCTGTTCCTGCTGACCGCCGCGGCCCTGACGGTGAAGAGCAAGAAGCCCTCCGATGCCGTGCAGCTTTTGTGGGTGCTCTCCATCGCCACCATCGTCTGGGGCGCGATGACCGGCACCTGGTTCGGGCTTGAGGGCGCGATGGACGTGCCACTGCTCCGCTCGCTGGTCGTTCCGACCTTTGCGAACTACCCCGAGTATTTCAACGTCACCACCACCCAGCAGCAGAACAGCGTCATGAAATTCTGCTTCATCCTCGGCACCGTCCAGCTCTCGCTGGCGTGCGTGATGAACATCCGCCGCAAGACGCGGGAGAAGGACCTCAGCTGGGTCGCCGACCTCGGCTGGCTGTGCGCGATCTGCGCGCTGTACTTCGTGGTGCTCTACCTCGTCATCGGCGAGCAGGTGAACCTCACGCCCATTGCCGCGGTGGTCCTTCTCGGCTTCGTGCTGGTCGTGTGCTTCGGCGGTATGTCGCCGGACAAGACCTTCGCGCAGGGTCTCAAGGCGGGCCTTGGCAACGCCTTCACAGTGTTCCTCAACACCATCAGCGCCTTCGGCAACATCATGAGCTACATCCGACTGTTTGCCGTCGGCATGGCGTCGCTCGCTATCGCGCAGAGCTTTAACAACATGGCGCTCGGCTTCAAGGGGCCGCTGGTCGTCGTCGGCATCCTCATCATGCTCGTCGGTCACGGGCTGAACATCGTGATGGGCCTGCTGTCCGTGGTGGTCCATGGCGTGCGATTGAATCTGCTGGAATTCTCCGGTCAGCTTGGCATGGAGTGGACCGGCACCGCCTACGCACCGTTCAAAAAACTGGATAAGATCAGAAAATAATCAAAAAGAGGAGAAACGTATTATGAGCATTGAATTTATTGGTATGGCGTGTGCGCTGGGCCTGTCCGCCATGGGCAGCGCGTTCGGCGCGGGCTTCGCGGCGCAGGCGAGCGTCGGCGCTTGGAAGAAGTGCTACGCGAACGGTAAGCCCGCTCCCTTCATCATGGTCGCCTTCTCCGGCGCGCCCCTGACGCAGACCATCTACGGCTTCCTGCTGATGAACTTCATCCGCAGCGCCGTGGCCTCCGGCGCCGATCCCGCGCTCGCCATGTTTACGGGCATCTTCGCGGGTCTCGCCATCGGCCTGTCCGCGTTCTTCCAGGGCAAGGTCGCCGCGGCGAGCGCCGACGCGCTCGGCGAGACCGGCAAGGGCACGGCGAATTTCTTCATCGTCATCGGCATCATCGAAACGGTCGCGCTCTTCACGCTCGTCTTCAGCCTCCTGCTGTTACAGTAAGCGCAAGGAGAAATTTCATAGCGGCACAGCAAGGGAGCCGGTGTCTGTTCTATATTTGCAAACACCGAGAAGGCCACAGGCAAGTGCCATTTGTACGCCAAAAATCCGAGTCTGCTTTGCCGCAAGCAAGCAGATATTCTCGGTCTGCACACCGGCAGACAGGATTTCGACGATTTGCCAAACTCCACTCGTCCTATCCGTCTTCGCATACTTTTTGTAGGCGTTGAGAGCTGTGTAGCTCATCTGCTCGGTTCTCATCTCTTCTGGGATAAAAGAGATGGATAGTGGCGACATCTCCAGAACAGCTTCGCAGATTTCTTCGCTCAGCTTTTCTTTTGGCAGGAACGCGACGCAGTCTTGATTCGCCATGAGCACTTGTGTTGCCACAGCCGCCGTCAGAGGCTTATCTTTTGCCAACTTGCTCCACGTTACTCTCGCGGCAGAGAGTCTGTCCCTGCGTTTTTCCGCGATAAAAGACATGGTTTCAGTCAGTTTCCTTTCGGCGTACTGCTGCATCAAGCTTTTGCTTTTCAATTTGAAATCCTCCTTTCTTCATGTGCGCAAGAGGACATGATTTTCCAGATCACCACTCTATTCGTCACGGATATTGGCTTTGACTATATTGCGCCTAATCCCACGGGAGATGACCTGACCAGCTTCTTTGAGACGGTTGTCCTTCTTTCCAAGGGAGAAATCGACTCGAAAAAGGTGCGTGTGGAGTTCTCATTGGAGAATATGGATATGTCCGGATTCCAAAAAGGCGCAACGTATCCGCAGATCAAAGAGTATGTGCAGGAGCATAGCGGGCTAACCTCTATTTGCGAGACTGTGCAGAGACCCGCAGGCAGATACCAGTGCCCCGTCAGTAATAGGCAGAGCGACATCCAGAAACGGATGTCGCTCTTTTTCTTTGTCTGCTGCAAGCTGGTATCCCCCGCGCAGCGCCTTTCCGGATACCCTGTGATATACTTTTGGGGTTCTCTTTGACGATTTTGCTTCCGATTTTTGCGTTGCTGCAGTTTCGTATCCCCTCTCTTGTGACTTTTGGAAGGAGATGTGTTATGCGTCGGGCACGCACCAGAAGAGCCGTTTTCTCCTGTCGCAGTTTCGTATCCCCGACGATGCCGATTTTCTATCAGGCAATGATATGATATTTAGTTTCTCCGCACGGACCGCCCAAAGCATTCGTGTCGAATTATGTAATTTCCAATAAGTCTTTCGCGTTATTTGATGCGATATTTCAATTAAATTCGATTGATTTTTGCGCGAATATCTGTTAAACTACGCTCAGAACCTTTAAGGAGGTTGCATTATGTATAGAAAAATCATTAGCTTCCTGGAAGTGTGGAAAGAGGACGAGCACCGCAAGCCCCTTATTTTGCAGGGTGCAAGACAGGTCGGTAAGACGTACTCCATCTTGGAGTTCGGGCGCACACACTACGAAAACGTCGCCTATTTCAATTTTGAGACCAATCCCAAGCTGAACGAGACTTTTGAGGAAGACATCAGCCCCGATTATCTGATTCCAATTTTGTCCCACATCGCAGGTCAGACCATCGTCAAGGAGAAGACCCTGATAGTCTTCGATGAGGTGCAGCTCTGCGAAAGAGCTCTGACCTCTCTCAAATACTTCTGTGAGGACGCGCCAGAGTATCACATCATCGTTGCAGGCAGCCTGCTGGGTGTCGCGGTCAACAGGGCGAAGTTCTCCTTCCCCGTCGGCAAAGTCGACATGAAGACGCTCTACCCTATGGACATGGAGGAGTTCATGCTGGCGCTCGGAGAGGATGACTTAGTCGCGCAGATAAAAGAGAGCTTCAATACCAATGCGCCGTTGCCGTCTGCACTGCACGATGCAGCGATGCAGCTCTATCGCCAGTATCTCGTGGTCGGCGGCATGCCGGAGTGTGTGATGCAGTTCGTGGAGACCAGGGACTATATCCTTGTCCGTCATACGCAGGATACGATTCTTGCGAGTTACCTCAACGACATGAGCAAGTACAACAACCTGAACGAAATCAAGAAAACCAGGCTTGCCTACGACAACATCACTGTTCAGCTCTCGAAGAAGAACACGCGTTTCCAGTACAAACTGATTAAGAAAGGCGGGCGTGCTTCCGAGTTCGAGAATGCGATTGAGTGGCTGTGCCTGTCTGGTATCGTCTCTCAGGTCTACAAGGTCGAGCAGGTCAAAAAGCCGCTCGAAAACTACCGCGATATAGATGCGTTCAAAATCTACGTGTCTGACCTTGGCCTTCTGTGCGCCAAGAAGGATTTAGCCGCCAATGATGTCCTCTATATGGTCGACGAGCTCGACGACTTCAAGGGTGGCATGGCTGAGAACTATGTCAACATGCAGCTCTCCATCAACGGCTACCGTACCTACTACTGGGAGTCGGAGCGCGGGGCTGAGATAGACTTCGTCATCCAGCGCGATGGGCAGCTCATTCCCGTTGAGGTTAAATCCGCCGATAATACCAAGGCAAAGAGCTTAAAGGTCTACATGGATACCTACAAGCCGGCCTATGCTATCAAGCTCTCTGCCAAAAACTTTGGCTGTGATGGCAATAAGAAAATCGTGCCTCTTTATGCCGCATTCTGCATCTGAAAAACACATAGTGAAAGGGAGCTGGATGCCAGCTCCTTTTTTCCTGTTTCCGCTGCAATCTCGTATCCCCTGTTGCGAGACATTTTGGCTGAGATGTGGTATGTGGCATGTGGCATGCTGTATCCCACCGAAGAGCAGCTTTTTTGTCTCCTGTTTTCTATAACTGACGAATCTCTCGGTTTTACTTGCGTCTGTTTTACGCATGGCTTTCTTTCATTATATTCTCTCATTTTCGCGGGTAACCTTCAATCCGCCGCTACACTTGACGCTTACAACGCTCCTGGCTATAAGCCTTGCGAAGCTCCGCTTCTTCCTCGGCATCGAGCTCAAGGCGCTCTAAGTAGATGGGCTGCACGTAGCTGTGCTCAAAGTGACCGGTCGATTTCGAGTAGAACTGAACGCAGATAGACGCATCTGCGAAGTCCAGAACAGAGGCGGGAGCTTCCGCCTCGGCGACCAGGGAGGCCCATTCCTTCTGCGACGTCGATACGATTCCGGGAAGGGTGCCGCCGACAAAGCTGACGATAAAATAATAAGCCTGAATCAGAAGATGCCAAAAAGGTAAAACCAATAGTATGCCACAGAATTGCCTCAACTATACACGAGAGGGGATACGGAAATGCGATAGAAACAGAAAAGCGTCAGAAGAGCGCAATCCGGCCGCTGAGCAGCGCATCTGTGGCCGCTCACGCGCGCAATATGCAAAGAGCGGGAAACAGACACCCGAGACAGCCTGAAGAGGTGTTTTGCTTTCGACAACGGGAGTGTAAAGCATGCCTTAAATGATTTGCGCCCGTGCCAGCATAAATGCTGATACGGGCGCTCCTCTGTTTTACATATCTTTTGCCGAAGCCGAAGCTGAATACTTCCAGCCCTGCAATGCTTTGGCACACCTGAATCCATCAGCTAACAGCAATAAGTTTGAATTAGTTCCTTAAGAGAGATGTTCTTCGTTCTCCTCCGCGCAGATCGTTATGCCAGCATCCTCGAAGCGGATGGCGGTTTTGAGCTTTTCCCAATCAACGGCCCGCCGCAGCTCAGCGCTTTCCGCGCCTCCTTTTTGCAGGATGCCGGTATGCGCGGCGGCGTTCTTCCGCGAGCAAGGGCAAACTCCAGCAGGCCTGCAATAATCACGGCTCCGCCCACAATGATCACATCGGTGGTTCTTGGCGGCATCATGCCGAGAATCAGCGTCAAAAGGCCCAACGCCAGCAGGAACACGCCATAAATGCGGCAGCGCACCGTCTGCTTTTCGCGCGCCGGGCCTTTCGCGGCGTGAGTTCTGATGCGGTCTATCGCATT
>OLGH01002166.1_pt1 | contig 16084 bp, 19 predicted proteins | sample 1604851 | NCBI WGS metagenome assembly OLGH01 (sample SAMEA3888894, study PRJEB22519) | human gut metagenome | biome: human gut; feature: human-associated habitat; material: faeces | place: Denmark | collected 2010 | reverse complement strand
GTTTCACTCTGTAAACAGTGTTATCACCCGTATGTTTTTCAAAATGAATAAATCCAAAAACTTCACGCCCGGTTTTATTATGGTTTTACATACATTTGGCAGAGATTTGAAATGGAATCCGCATATCCACTGCCTCATATCTGAAGGCGGATACAGCGATGACGGTTTTTGGCGTAATGTCAAACACTTTGACTACACTTTTTTACGCAATGCTTTTCGCACGGCTCTGCTCAATGAAATGGAATCCAAAATCGGTTCTTCTTTCAAAAAAGTGAAGGCGAAATGTTATCGTGAACACCAACAGGGTTTTTATGTTTATGCCAAACCCAACCGTTGTGACCCTAAGACTGTTACCAAATATATTGGTCGGTATCTTGGTCGCCCTGTCATTGCCACTTCCAGGGTCGATTCTTATACCGGTGATCTTGTCTCTTTCCATTACAATCGTCACGAAGACGAAAAGTATGTCGAAGAAACTCTCCCTGCTATGGATTTCATAAAACGGTTAATCAGACACATCCCTGAAAAGCACTTTAAAATGATTCGATATAGTGGGATCTATGCCCGCCACCCGGCAGGCTGTTTTCAATTTACCAGAACGCCAACTACGGTCTTTCCTATAAAGAAAAAAAGGCTCCAATGTGACTAATTAATCACATTGGAGCCTTATTCTCCTATATTTGCCGAAATGGTATCATATTGGTATCACCTCGGTAATATTATATACAATTATGTGGTTCTAAGCCCTTTATTTAAAGGCTTTTTAAAAATTTGAATTCAAAAAACGTCTATTCAAACTCGGCAAGTCCAAAGAGGTTCTTAAATATATTTGTTTAAGTTTTATATCTTTTTTGCCGTTATTTCATTTCTGTTGCATATATTATTTTGGCTCGCTGATTTTCTGTTGCCAATTTGTTGCCACGACTGTATTATAACAAATCAGCTTTAAAAAGCAAACCTCTTTTTATAGAACATCAATTGTTTAATTTCTCCATCCTCCTGAATGATCTATATATTGATCGCCCGGTCTTCTCCACGCTCCGCTTTCATCAATATAATCGTCATTGGGTGCTCTCCATCGCACCAGATGCATCTACATAAAAATCATCTACCGTTCTCCAACAGCCTGAATAATCAATGTAATCATCATCAGGCATTCTCCATGCACCAGATGCATCCATATACTCTTCTCTTTTCCACCTTGGCATTTTCTATTCCTCTCTCGAAACGAAATACATATTGATTGATTTTTCCCCCTTATCATCTACACATATTGCAAATCCATATAATTTCAATTCTGAATGCCGTTTTATAAATTCATCTATTGAATCAGATAACGAAAAACCATATTGACTTCCAAAATACTTTCTAACAAGACGTAAAATAGATAAATTATACTCATCCATTTTCAGATAAATTTTGTATTTACTTTTATAATCCGGGAAATAATCTATTGCCATAAGCCATAAATGCATCTTTCCCAAATTAATTGCATCGCCATAATCTTCTTGAATAAAATTAATCAATTCACTAAATTGAGGGGATTCCAAATTTAAAATATAATCCTTATAATATCTATCATTATATACATATATTTTTCTTTCATCATCTAAATAATCTCTCAACAGCCATTCCATATTTATCGCCGTTCCATATTTATTATTATTCTTAACTCCCAAAATATGAATTGGCAAATACTTTTTTTCTTTTTCTGGTATTAATGCTGGTATCTTACCTATATCTTCTTGTAAATCAGGAAATATTTTTTTAATTTTTTCAGAAAATCCCTTCATATTCAAATATGTTTGATTGTCAAGCACAACATAATTTCTTTGTAACTCAGTCCCCTTTACAACACACCTGTATTTTACCATTTTTTTGTCAAACACAAATTGAATAAGTTCGGGATCATTCTCCTTTTTTTCTATATCCTCTTCCGGCTGATAATATACTTTCAATTCGAATGGAAAATCATTTTGATACTCAGATACATTTATTCCCAAAGAATCGATATTCGAAATATCTTTCTCTATACCATTATCGTTTAATAATTTATTATATATCTGTTCTAACTTAATTACCATATCTGAAGCAATCAAATAATTCAACCTCCATTCCAGACAATAATTCCTCAATATAATACATTTAGTTCCTCTTGTAATTCACTTTGAATGTCTATATCCGAATCTAAACAATAATAGTTAGCAGTAATATGTGGAATCATTTTTTTTACACTCTTTTTAAATCCTTTACTCGCTAATAACGCTACAAAACGGTTAAAATAAACTCCATTTATAATACATGCCATATCATATAAATATTCCTGTTCTTTAGTATTTAAATTTCGGTTATTAAGATACGAGCTAAAAAATATTTTTCTATTTTCAATTCGTTCCTTCAAAGATAATATTAATGCAATGTCAAATGAATATACCGAACTATACCATGTTATCAGCATATCATTTAACAATACTTCATCTCCTGAAAGATTAAAATCTATAATACCATATTGATTATTATAAATAGTTACATTGCTTAGTAATCCCAAATCTCCATGAACTGCATAAATAGGCAAGTCTGTCCACATATTTTTAATTTTATTAATTGACATTTCATGAATAGCTTTGACTTTTTTGTATAAATTGGCTTTAAGTAGAATACTTTTGTTTTCTCCCCATATTCTATCTATACCTACTCTTCCAAAAAATAATGCACAATATGTTGAGCCCTTTTTCAAATGATATTCATGGTTTATTGATATTTTATGCATATCTGCCAGTAATCTTCCAAGAGTTTTTATGTTTCCAAATGATACTGTTTTAAGATTCTCTCCAAAATAATCTTCTATTGTAACCTTAAACTCTACCTCCCCAAAACAAAAACATCCTATATATCTATTTTTCACCTTATATTTTTGAGGTACAGGCAGTCCATTAACCCGTAAAAGTTCCGAAAATTCCGAGCGTTTTTCTTCTTCTTCAACACAAATCCATTTATCAGACAATAATTTCATAACGTATCTTACATGAAGAATAGTTTCTATCAAAATAACTATACATATTTTTTCATCTACCTGATAATATTGTAATATTTCAATAGCTACAGCCTTTCCGCTGTTTCCTAATTCATACTTCTCGAGTATATTATTTACATCTTTTATACTGATCACATACATGTCCTACAACACCATTCAAACGGCTTTGATTATCAGAGATTTCTTCCTGTATAACGCTTATTGCCTTAAGAATTAATTTATCATCCTCTGTCAGTTCCGTCTTTTTATTCTTTATCCTTCTAAATTGAATTTTAGCACTCGCAAGAATGCATAATCTATATGAATAACAAAGATTAACATCCACAAGGTGACAGCACCCTGTAGTAACCAAATTAGCACTATAACAATTTGCACATAAAAAAAAGAATTTACAATCATAACAAGGATTTTCTTTTATAAGATCAAATTTAGATGCATCATAATTTTTAAAATTTTCTGCTTGTTCGCCTATAGATACCGGGGCAAATCCTTGACATGGATACACATTTCCATCTATGTCATAGCACGCTGTCATTTCTCCAGCTCCGCAGAATCGCAATTTTTTATTTAGCTTTGAAAATACTAATCTTAAATCATAATCCAACATTGTACAAAGCTTAATATCAGGATTATCTGTATAATAATCAACTAATTTTTCAAGCTCTCTTACAAAAAGTTCTTCATTCTTTGAATAATTCCAATCAACACCTGTTGAAAGAGTTGCATCTGCAAAAAAGCCCAATTTATATAGATTAATTATTCCCTCTGCAAGCGAAGGAAGGGTATATTCTGACATCGTTAATTTTGCTTGACATTCAGGCCATGTAGTAACAAAAAAATCTATATCAATATTTTCATAACTACCTTTTCCAGATAAAAAAGGACGATTCTTATTTTGCATAGTCTCTGTACCATCAAGGCTTAATGATACCATATATCGTTCTTTTCTCTCTTTTAACCACTCCTGAACTTCTCCATGTACAAGAGTCCCATTCGTTGTGGTTTCAAAAAAAGTATTCCGATCTCCATACATTGTCATGACATAATCATCGATTTGCTTTATAAGTTCAAAATTAGTAAATGGTTCTCCACCAAATACCTCTATCAAAACAGTATCTCCTGGTTTAGAAGAACTGTAAAAATTGTCTAAAATACTTCTCGCTGTGTCAAAACTCATTTTTCTTTTACTCTTAAAATGTTCATAACAATATACACAATTTAAATTACATTCTTCCGTTAACAGAAGCATGATTTTTTTTTGATCTTTATCCACGCTTAACCTCCTCTATAAGATACAGCGGGAATTTAACCATAATCTATAGCTAAACTCCCGCTGTTTCACACGTACTTGTATGCGTTAGAAATCAATCCCAACCACAAGACTTTTTATGAGCTGTACAGCTACAGGAATATGTGGCAAAACCAGGATCAAAACTATATCCTTCAGTGCCATATTTCTTTTCTGCCTTTTCAATCATCTCAGTCAGTTCGTTTTTTTCTGCACTGTTAAGAAATAACTCAGCCATATATCTCGCCCTCCCTTCAATTATTAATACATTTCCAATAACAATAATCGACCTACTCCATATTAATCATTGGAACATGTATCGCAGCATGTAGTGCAAGAACCAGATGCTACATGCTCAAATACAACTTTGAGCATTTCTTCTGAATATCCTTCTCTGATAACTGTCATATTTTCACCTCCCTTCTTTACATTTTTTTACTCATTTCTTTATAATAAAGATTAACAAGTTCTTTTTGTATTTGGCGAATTCGATGGCATTTTTGCTTATTTCCATACAATATTCTCTGCGATTTACATCCTCCCTGACAAATTGGTAGCAGATTGCATTTTTTACATTCTTCGTCCTCTATAGTAGTATTTCTAAAAATTCGATATATACTATTATCTTCTGATATACCATCAAATACCGTTCCACATGCGAATTCTTTTTTTCCGGATAAACGATGACATTTATATAATGTACCATCCGCATCAATTGATATTCTATTTTTAGTAGTCATTCCACAAGAAAATGCATTAGGCATTAATCCAAATGCACCTATCAATCCCATATCTCCATCATAACGTGGTTTATATAGTGGAAATCCTTCACTAAATTGCGTTTTTACAGCTTGAAGAAATGGATGTTCCATATCCCCATGAAAATCGCTTATTATCTCATTATCACTATCCAAGGTAAGCGGTGCAAAATAAATATATAAAGAAGAATTATCATGTCCTTCAAATTCTTTTTTCAATTGTATATAAATTTCCTTCGCTCTCTCTATTTTACTTGCCGCAAAGTTCAATCTAACATTTGTTGTAACATGATGATCCAATAACATACATACATTATTGATTACACGCTTATAAGCATCTTTCGCATCAATGTCAACATATCTTTTTATTTTTCCATATTTTTCTCCAATTTCATCAATTGTTATCTGAAATGAAAGATCTGAATATTCTTTTTGAAAATACTCAAGCATTTCTTCCGTTAAAAGAGAGCCATTTGTTGTTATGTGTGCTATTAAGTCATAACCAGCTTTTTTCAACTCTTCTGTTATATACTTCATTATTTCAAAGTTCATCAGTGGCTCTCCACCAAACCAATTGATAGCAAATTGTGGTTCTGGATAATTTTTTATGATATATTGAATCGTTGCGTCTGCAACTTTTTTTGTCATTGGATATTGTTTAATTCCATTTTCAAAACAGTAATAACACCTTGCATTACACTCTGTTGTAGTAAGCAGCGTTACATTTTGAACCGGATCACTCATTCCTTTTATACGCAATTCTTCTAATGCCGCCAACTCATCGAAATCATCATCGATGAGAAATCCCATTTTATGAAGTTGTTGTACACAATCCTCTTTAAAGTCTTTTTCTATAAAGATTTTATTATATTTTTCTTTCTCCATTGCAACAAATGCCGTTGTATGAGTATTATATAGCAAATATGTATTTGGATTATCATCCTGCTCTGTGGCAATAATAAATTGTGATATTTTCATGTTATTTTTCAAGGAATTACCCCTGATATTCCCCCTTTGTAATATTATTTTTGTTTCACCGACAACAACACCTTTAATCAAAAATATACTATGCTAAAATGGTTTTTTGAGGTATACTTGATAATTCCGTTTAACATTATCCAAAACTTTTTCTACATATGCTTTTCCACCTGGCATTCCATTGCTAATTAAATGATTAATTCTCTGCAAAGCCGCATTGCTCTCTTCTTCAGCTTGATTACCATGCAGATATGCACAAACCAGCCAAAAAACCATGTCATCCAATGTATATTTAGATTTCTTTGCCAACATTATCATATCTGCCAATTCCACCTGAGATTTTGCATCTCCCTGTTTGGCCGCCATTTCAAAATATTTCATAGCCTTCTGTTCTCTTCCAAAAAGACCAATCTCTCCTATTTTATACATAGAAGCTAATAAATATTGTCCAAATGCAGCCCCTCCATCAGCTGCTATTTGCAAATACTTCGTTCCAGCTTTTTTATCTTTAGATGTACCAATTCCATTTAATAAATCTATTGCTACCATTAAATTAGCCTGTACATGTCCTTTGTCTGCAGCCATTTTATAGTATCGGTGTGCCTCTTGATCATCTTTTTCTGTGTGCAATCCTCTGTTATAGCAATCACCAACCATAACCATTGCATCTACATCTCCTTGTTCAGCTTTTGTCACTAAATTTTTCAATCCCTCGTCCATACTCTGTCTCCTCCTTTAGTATTAATTTTTAAAAAGTGTACTTTTTTGAATGGATAATTCAATGTGGATTGCTTGTAATTTTTGTAGACAATTCATATTCAAACATTGAAAATCTGTATGTTTCGTTATATAATATGCTTAATATTTTACTTGTAAAAAAAGAAGAGAAATTGCAAAAAAGTACACCTTTTTGTAATCTCTCTTCTTTCTTATTTTTCAATATTCTCGTAAGACTTCGCCTTATACAAAAACGTAGAAATCGGCATATTACAAGCATTTGCAGCAACTACACCTGATATTTTTCCATCTTTCCATTTCTTATATATCTTATGAAAATCTTTTGGTAATGGCTTCGGTGGACGCCCAAAACGTACACCTTTGGCTTTGGCAACAGCAATTCCTTCTGCCTGACGCTGTTTTATGTTACTTCTTTCATTTTCAGCTACAAAAGACAATACCTGTAAAACAATATCACTCAGAAATGTCCCCATAAGATCTTTGCCTCTTCTTGTATCCAATAACGGCATATCCAAAACAATAATATCAACTTTCTTTTCTTTTGTAAGGATTCTCCATTGTTCTAAAATCTCTTCGTAGTTTCTTCCCAACCTATCAATACTTTTTATATAAAGCAAATCATCTGCTCTCAATTTTTTTACCAGTTTTTGATATACTGGTCTATTAAAATCCTTTCCTGATATTTTTTCCACATAAATATTTTTCTCCAAAATTTCTAATTGCTTCATCGCCTCCAATTGTCGATCTTCATTCTGATCCTTTGTGCTTACTCGAACATATCCATATTTGTTTATCATTTCGTACCTCACTTTCTTTTGACGCATTCAATAAAATATCATAGAATGCTCAATCGAATCTATCTATACAAAATGGTCTTATATATAATCTCCTCCACACAAGCCCGGATGTTATTCATTCTCCTAACCCATGCCATCTGATCCTGCATCTTCAATTCTTCTGTCACTCCCTGCTTTTCTTTCATCTGTTCCATCAGTCTGTCCATCATCTGATTACACTCCTCGTCAACCTGATGCAAATGCTCATTTAACTTTCCGGCAAGTACCAACTCCAGATATAATCCTTTTCGATGCTCTTTCAAGTAAGTTTTTCTCAACATTCCATACTTTCCAATCGGATACTCTGTCTCCTCCGGGAGATACAGGTCTGGATAATACAGACCGTCCTCTCCTAAAGTGTAGCTGATTCCATTTTCTCCCATAATGTGTTTTTCCATGATTGTCCTCCTATCTTGCACCCCGATCTTTATTCTGTTTGTGGGTACGCTGTTTATTTTTCTGTTCATTCTGTATTTCCTGTTTCTTTTCTGCCAGCTTCGCTCTAATACCATGTGCTACTGGCTCTTTTCCTGTTTCTTTCTTCCATTTTTCTATTGCAATCCGATACTGGCTATACTCAGTTTTGGAAACCTTAAAATCTTTTAAAAATTCCTGTACGCTTCTATAACCAATTTTCTGTACAATCCTTGGAAGGTAATCTTTCATATCTCTGATCTGACTTGTCAATGCATCAATTTCTCCCTGCAATTCTTTTTTCTTTCTTCCCTTAAACCAGCCTTTGACTTCTGACAGTTCTTTTTTCTTTGCAGAAAGCTGTTTTTGTTTCTGTTGAATTGCAGTATTTTGTTCGTCCAATTCTTTCTTAACTTTGAAAAATTTCGGATACTTAGATGCAAGCCTTGTCATTTCTGGCTGCTTCGATTCTGCCTTTTCTTCTTTTATCTTCACACTTTCTGGTACGATATTTTCTGCACTCCTCTCTGTTTGCTCAGGTTCCGTTGTTCCTGCCTGTGCCACGTGAGTCTGTTCCGACACTTCTCTGAATTTTTTAAACAGCACACTTTCTATCAAAAATTCCAGTGCTTCAACCGCCACTGCTATAACTCTGCCAAATAATCCCGGACTTTTTCCATGCCGAGCAATAGATTTCTTAATTGATTCAGTAATTTGTTTTCGCTTCACTTCCAGTATCTGCGGCTCTGGTACGCCACTAATCAATGCCATATCAACTGCTCTGTTCCATTCCTGACGTTTCTGATTATCCGCTTCTATCTCATGTGCTTTTGGATTGTTCTTTCCAATTTTCTTTGTTGCAAGATACACACCACCACGCTCAAATACCTGCAACTTCTGTTTCTCGTCCTGCACATAAATATTGATTAAGTCTGTATAAGAATGCTTTACTTCATCCAGAAATGAATTACTCTTAAATCGTTCATCTTTCGCTGTAAACAGCTTCTTCTCATACACTTCGCCTTTTTTCACAATGTGGCAGCCCTCTCGTATCTCACCATCTTCTCCCAGTATCTCTTTCTTGGTTCGGACATGTTTTCCATGTTCATCATAAAACATATTTCTACTGGCAATCTTAATGATTGGTTCATCCAGTAGTTTCCGTTCTGCAAATATCAAATGAATGTGATAATTGGTCTTTCTTTTATTGTGGTGCAAAGCAGCAATACACTCTGTTCCATAATTCTGTTTAAAATGATTTGTAAAAAGTTGCAGCAATCTATCCGGCTGATATTCTGTAAAACTCTCTGGCAAAGCAATGATCAGTTCTCTTGCCTCAATACATTTTCCTTCTGTTCCACTTTTTGCAAATTCTTCCTGATTACATTTTGCAAGTTCCCGCCAGAATTTCCGTTCTGTAGTTTCATAAACCGCATAAAGATTTTCCTGTTTTGCATGACTGGATATATAAGTGATCCTGCCTTTTACATTGCTTAGTTTTGTCATTTGAATAAATGAATTTCTTGCGATAGGCATTCCCTCCTTTTCTTTGGCAAAGTAAATTCTGCCATATTATTTGTGAGTGGATGCATCAGCATCCGTTTACGAACTAACTGCTGTTTCCAGCACAAGCAGCTCCCGGCAGGGCGAAATACACAGAGCATAAACGAAGTTTGTGCGATGGGTGTATTTCGCTCTCAAACGCCGAGGGCTTTGTGAGATGCTTCTTACATCTACCACAACTTGGCTTTCGCTTTTCATTTTGGGCGTATCCGCTCTCTTTTTCTGCCCGTATCCGGGCTTATTTTTTCACTAACAACAAACCGACTATTACTCTTCCTGTCTGCTTTATTCCCGTATCCTTGCCCGTACATACTCCAGATCTCCACAATACGGTGTTCCAACCAAATACCATTCTCTCGCCAGATTCATTTCCATTCGTGTCTTTACCCACTGATCATCAACTAGAACTTCCAGACATTCTCCACAGTGAAATCCTGGATCAATCCATAAGTCTGATGACAATAATCCATATCTTTTGTTATAACTGTTGTAACCTAATCTTCCTTCTCTCATGGTGTCATTCTCTCTTCATTTATCATTTCCGCAGGGACGCCCTGAATCAGGGCCCCCTTTTGAAAAGTTTTTTCTTCGCTAATCAACTACCGGCTACACCTTACAAACCTTCTCTTTGTCTGCTATTTACAGGTGCGTGGCACGCTCCTGTCATAAGGTCATCAAGCAGAATCTTTACCAACGAAAGTTCTCATGCATTCCACACTTATCCAAATACTCTTGTCTTGCCTTTTCCCGTTCTTCCTCGGTTGGTGCTATTTTGAATGTTGTATATAACTGACGTTTTACCATACTGTCTAATTTTTCCATCAATGCTTTTTCTATCTCCGGCAGATATTCCTCGTTCCCGGCAAGATGATACTGGAACAATGCCAGTAATAAATCTTTTGGTATCTGTACCTGTAATTTTCTTTCCATGTTTCTCCTTTCCGTGACGGTCGTGACGATAGTGACGATATTTTCGCTACCGTCACGCTATATAAAATACCGTCACAACCGTCACATACCGTCACGCTTGTTTTCCAACAAAGGCTAATCTGATCTTTCTTCCATCATGTCCCCGCTCCGCTTTATACTGGATTCCATATTCCAGAATCAATCGTTCCAGGCTGACATTTAATTTTCGTGATAATGCGTTCGGCTGCATTTCCACCTGCAATACTTCCACAAGCTCTGTTGCTGTTCCTGCCCACTCTGGCGTAGTTTCTGTTACAAGTTCTTTGATTTTTTCCAACACTGGATCTTCTGGTTCTTTCCAAAGTTCTGTTTCTGTCTTGGTAAGTTCCCAGACACATCTCTCCCGATTAAAGTTTAACCACAGTTTCTGGTCCTGCTGGTCACGCCCTGCCACTTCCAGAACTGCCTTATTATCTGTCCTTTTTTCTTTCTGCATGACGAATGCTCCATCCGCAGCTCCAAGCAGACCATTCGTGCCAGAAATCATATCAAAACTATCTGAAGATTCCATTTTCCTTGTATGATGCACAACCAGAAAACAGATACCATATTTATCACTGAATGCTTTCAGCTTTGTTACAATCTCGTAATCGCTGGCATAACTGAATTTATCTCCACCGACCTCTCGAACCTTCTGAAGAGTATCAATGATAATCAGCCTTGCATCTTTATGCTCTGTCACAAACGTTACAAGCTGTCTTTCCAGTCCGTCATTGAGCGATTTGGATTTTGTAGCAAAATAAAAATTTTCACTACCTTCCATTCCAAACATCTGTGATAATCGCTTCTGCAATCTTGCATAATCATCTTCCAGTGCCAGATAAAGAACCGTTCCCTGTCTGACTGAAAATCCCCACAATGGAAGTCCTTTACTGATGTGATACCCGATCTGTGCCATAAAGAATGATTTTCCAATTTTCGGCGAACCAACAAACAGGTAAGTTCCGTTATACAGAAGTCTATCTATAATCGGCAGTTTTGGTGGATATGCGGTGTCGTATAATTCCATCATGGAAACTGTTTCCAGATCATCTGGATTCTTTTTATTTGCTGATTTTGCTGTATTTTCCGCATTATTTGTGGCTTGCAGATTGCCCTTACCGGGCAAATCTGCTATACTTTGGTTGGTTAATTTATTACTTAATGGCTGTTCCACATCTGCGCCAACAGATGCAATCGGAGCAGTCATTTTTTCTTTTGCTGTCATTCATTTTCCCCTTTCAATCCATACAATGTCTCTGCGACCAATCTCAGGGTACTCAGCAACTCTTCGTTTTCCTCACTGCATTTTTCCAGATGTTTCAATTCTTCATAAATCTCTGCCATCTGATTTCGCAATGCTTTATACACTCTTGGATTTCCCTGTACCACAATTTGCCGATCAGTTAATCGTTTTGTGATATAGTCCTGCTTGCTAAGTCCTGACAATCGGACACATGCATCAATCTGCTCTGCTTCTTCCGGTGATACCCGGAATGCTACGATTTTGTTTCTCCATCTTCCTTTACTGTCCAGATTTTTCTCCATTTAATTTTTCCATCCTTTCAATATCCAACTGTTCTGCCATCTGTGTCTGCTCACTTGGAAACAGATGTGCATATCGGTAAGTGATATCAATGCTCTCATGTCCCATTCGATCTGCAATTGCTAATACCGTAAATCCCATATTGATCAATAACGATACATGGGAATGTCTCAAATCATGCACACGGATTCGCTTCACCCCAGACACCTTTGATCCTCTGTTCATCTCATGATGCAGATAAGATTTGGAAATTGTGAAAATTCTTTCGTCTTCCTTCAAACCGTAAAGCATTTCCATATAATCCTGCATCTCATCACATATAAATTGTGGCATCTTGATAAATCTGTTACTTTTAAATGTCTTTGGTGGGGTAATCACATCTTCCCGGTTTAATCTTTGATATGATTTGTTAATTCGCAGTGTATGCGTTGTAAAGTCAAAATCCGCTGGTGTCAGGGCAAGCAACTCTCCTTCACGGATACCACACCAGTAAAGCATTTCAAAAGCGTAGTAAGAAACTGGTTTATCCATCATCACATCTGCAAATTTCAAATACTCTTCTTTCGTCCAGAACAACATTTCCTTATATTCCTCTATTGCTATATTTCCAGCTTTCTGTGCCGGATTAGAAGGCAAATGATAAAAATCAACTGCATGATTGAAAATGGCACTTAACTGGCTGTGGATTTTCCGCAGATATGAAGCAGAATACCCTTTTCCATTCGCTCTCTTAAATGCAAGCAAATGATTCTGCCATGCAATCACATCTTTTGGTTCAATTTCTGCAATCTTTCTCTCCCCAAAGTATGGAAGAATTTTTGTTCTGGCAATATTATTCTTAGTTCCCCATGTGTTATCCCGGATTCGTTCCTTTTTATCTTCTACATAGATTTCATAAAAACTTGCGAAAGTCATATCCAGTTTTGCATCATGCTTTAACATTTGTTCGTGTTCCCACATCTGCGCTTCTCGCTTCGTAGGAAATCCTCGTTTTGAAGTCTGTTTCGTTTTCCCTGTCCAGTCGGTATACCGATAAACCACTCGCCACTTCCCAGTGACATTATCTTTGTAAATACTCATACAAATTCTCCTCTCTCTTACACTTCGCTGTAACATACTTTTTTGCGGAAATAATTGGTGTTTACTCTGCCAGCTACCGTAAGATAACCCAGCTTCTGTAATTCATCATTTAACTGTTTGACAATCTTATAAGCATAAGACTTGGAAACTCCCAGTTCCGCTGCAACTTCTTCTACTGTCATAAAAGTTCTGTTCGTCACATCTCATCTCCCCTTTCTATCTTAACGTATTTTGTTTAAGTTGCTACATTTGCATGATACTAAACATTTTAATTTAAGTCAAGCGATTTTATGAGGACATTAAATTTTTTTGTTTAAGTTCTTCTTGCTATCCGAAATTGCTCATGCTATACTGAACCTAAACAGAATTGTTTTATTTTCTATCACAATTAATTATGGCAACACGAATGACCACTATAAGGAGGCAAACAAAAATGGCAATCGGACAACGTATCAAATATTTTCGCAACCGCATAGGCATGACACAAAAACAACTCGGAGAACAACTGGGATTCAAAGGAAAAACCTCAGATGTCCGCATGGCTCAGTATGAATCTGAAGCCAGAGTTCCTAAGATTGATCTTGTAAAACAAATGTCTCAGATCTTTGATATCAATACTCATGCCTTAACAGTTCCAGATATTGATACTCACATAGGTCTGATGCATACACTATTTGCACTGGAAGATATGTATGGTCTAAAGGTAAAAAATGTAGATGGACAACCTCATCTCTGCCTTGACTCTTCCATATCTGCTCCCGGCTCATCTGTCGATGAAATATTTCGTGCATGGATGGAACAAGCTGACAAACTGGAAAACAGTGAAATCAGCAAGGAAGAATATGATGAATGGAGATATAAGTACCCGGAACTGGATACTTACCAGAAACGTGCCAAGGTACCCTCTCAGGAATTGAGTGATTACCTCGTAAAAGAATTGACTAAAAAAGAAAATTAAAAGAAGAGACTAGAAAAACCTTACCGATATTCAGTTTTTTACTTCTGAAAATCAGTAAGGTTTCTTTATATACGTTATGAAATAAAATTTCTATCTCTTGAATAATCACAAAATGTTGCCATTTTGTTGCCATTTACTAAACAAATTTGTTTGCGACCCGCATAAATACTGGATTCTTATAATTGTGTGGATTATTCAAACTCAATCGTTCCCGGTGGCTTACTAGTCAAGTCATAGAATACCCTATTAACCCCACGCACCTCGTTTATAATTCTACTCATAACTGTCTGGAGTACCTCAAATGGTATCTCGGCACTTTCGGCTGTCATAAAGTCAATTGTATTGACTGCACGAAGTGCAACTGCGTAGTCATAAGTTCTTTCATCACCCATAACACCAACTGAACGCATATTAGTGAGGGCTGCAAAGTACTGGTTTGGCATCCAGGCTGGTGCCTTGCCATTTTCTTTCTTGTAGGCTTCTACTGCCTTGTCTACTTCTTCACGGTAGATGTAATCGGCATCCTGTACGATACGAACCTTGTCGCCTGTTACTTCGCCGATAATTCTTATTCCAAGTCCTGGACCTGGGAATGGCTGACGGAACACAAGATGTTCTGGTATGCCAAGTTCAAGACCAGCCTTACGTACTTCATCCTTGAATAAATCACGGAGTGGCTCAATAATCTCCTTGAAATCAACGAAATCTGGAAGACCACCTACATTGTGATGTGACTTGATTACCGCTGATTCACCGCCAAGTCCACTCTCTACAACGTCTGGATATATAGTTCCCTGTGCAAGGAAGTCAACTGCACCAATCTTCTTGGCTTCTTCCTCAAACACACGAATGAACTCTTCACCGATTATCTTTCTCTTAGCTTCTGGTTCAGTAACACCTGCAAGCTTAGAGTAATATCTTTCCTGTGCATTTACCCTTATAAAGTTAAGGTCAAACTGTCCTTCTGAACCGAATACACTTTCAACCTCATCGCCCTCGTTCTTACGAAGAAGGCCATGGTCTACGAATACGCATGTAAGCTGCTTTCCGATAGCTCTTGAAAGAAGACCTGCTGCCACTGATGAATCAACTCCACCAGAAAGTGCAAGTAATACCTTACCATCGCCAACCTTTTCACGTATTTCCTTAATAGTATTCTCTACAAATGCATCCATTTTCCAGGTTCCAGCACATCCGCATACTCCACGCACAAAGTTGTGAAGCATCTTTGTACCTTCCTGTGTATGAAGAACTTCTGGATGGAACTGGATTGCATATAGGTTCTTTTCTGAACACTCTGCTGCTGCCACTGGACAGTCTGCTGTATGTGCAATTATCTTAAATCCTGGAGCAACCTGTGAAATGTAGTCAAAATGGCTCATCCACACGATAGTCTTTTCTGAAACATCTCCAAATAAAGCACTGCTCTTATCAACAAATGTCTCTGTCTTTCCATACTCTCTTACTGGAGCTTTCTCAACCTTGCCGCCAAGAACGTGCTGCATAAGCTGAGCACCATAACATAATCCAAGCACTGGAACACCAAGTTCAAAAAGCTCTTTAGTACAAGTAGGTGAACCTTCTTCATAGCAGCTATTCGGACCACCTGTAAGGATAATTCCTTTAGGGTTCATCGCCTTAATCTGCTCAAGAGGTGTTTTGTAAGAATATATCTCACAATATACGTTACATTCACGGACACGACGTGCAACTAACTGATTGTACTGTCCGCCAAAGTCAATAACTATAACCTTTTCCTGATTCATATTGTCCCTTTCCTAATCATAAGTTTGCGTTGAAGATATATTTTATATGCATTTCTATACTTTAATCAGCCAATCATAAAAAATATCCTGACACAATGTGCATATATAAATAACATGATGTAGGGGTCAAAAGCCCCCGACTTTGATACCTACGAATTGTTCCGTGCTACGCACTCC
>OLGH01002165.1_pt1 | contig 16084 bp, 20 predicted proteins | sample 1604851 | NCBI WGS metagenome assembly OLGH01 (sample SAMEA3888894, study PRJEB22519) | human gut metagenome | biome: human gut; feature: human-associated habitat; material: faeces | place: Denmark | collected 2010 | reverse complement strand
AGGTGTCCGTAATAAATATATCCGTTTATTATTTTTTGACCTCAAAACGACGAAAAACGACTAATTTCGACATAAAAAAATGAAACATAATTCACATATTTAGCATCATTTAACGCTTATTTATATGTAGATGATTTTGTCATCAAACCGTATGATAAGCTTTTTTATTGCTTTTTAGTGAAATCGTACGGGAACTTCTCTTTAATATAAACCTCCTAAAAAAAGCAATATAACATTTCATCAAATAACTACCTTTTAATAGTTGGTGAGGGCTTATAGTTCTCGCCTATTTTTTTTATATAAATATTCAAATTTGGATACATGAAGGGAGGAATAAGTAGTATGGAAATTACTGTTGATTATATGAAGATGCAACTGGATCAATCATTGGAACGTTATAACAAGTGTATCGACATTTTAAATCACTATTCTGAGCTATTGAATCATGAGCATAAACTTGCATTTTTGGAAGAATTAGAAGCAAAGTTACCTATCACATTTAAGAATGTCAGCGAGAATCGAATCCATGTGAAACCACTTATTAACTTTTTAAACAAATATTTCTTATTTTGTGGTGAGGATGAAGGAGTACAAATTCATTCAAAAAGTACAACCATTGGTGGTATGCGCTATCGTGTGACAGTGTTAAATAACATCCCCAACAAAAAGGAGGTGTAAGCAATGGCTAGAAAAACTAAAATTAACGTTTCAAAGGACTATTTTAAAGAAAGCGCTAGTAGTTTAAATGAAGAGTTTATGGAACTTTTCCAAAATGAAGATGATGATAAGAAAGCAATCATTCAGAAAATTATGGATGCTGTACCCGTCCCGTTAACTAAAGCGGATCAGTTTCAAATCAATGTATTAGCTGACTCCCTGTTAATTTATCGTGAAATCATGAAATTGCTGAAGGAGCAGGGGCTTCAAACTAAAACATCACAAGGCATTAAAGTCACTGACTTAGTTACCAAGCGAGGACAAGTTATTAAAGAAATTACAAGCATTGGTTCAAGTTTTGGACTAGACATGGCATCCCGTCATGGATTACTAGCATCTACAATTGAAGAAGAAGAAAATAAACATGATCCAGTATTGCAACTAATTGGAGATTTAAAGGGCGCTTAGGCGCTTTTTTTATAGAAAGGAGAAAAAAACATGAACAAATTAAAAGGTTTAAAAGAAAATTTAAACAAAGCTATCCGTCAATTGGCAGAAGCACAAGCTGAAGGAGTTGAAACACGTTCATTAGAAGAACAAGTGGAAAAAATTCGTGATGAAATTGTGGCTTTTGAAGATGAAATTCGCATGAACACAATCACGATTACAGACGAAGTAAATAATAAAGGAGTGGAAAAAATGGAAAATAACAAAGAATTTCGCCAAGCATTAAAATCGGGTGAAAACTTAGCAGACATGGAAGTACGTTCACATCACATTATGGGAACAGTAAGCGGAGGATCAGACTTCTCAGCGCAGCGCAAAGAGACATTACAACAGAACATTTTACGTAAGATGGGTGAAGATGCACGAATTATTTCATTTATCCCGTTCAAGGAACAAAACGGCAAAGTACGAATCCCAATCTCATCAAATAAAGGGAAAGTTGCCAAAGTATCCGAGGGGGAGAGATTTGCAGAAAAGAATTATCAATTGTCGTATAAAGTAGCAGATACAGTTAAATACTCACAAATCTCAACTTTAACAAATGAATTATTAGAGGATAGCGACTTAGCAATTCAACAATTCGTAGTAGAAGAGACAGCACGTGACTATGCCCGAACTTTAGAAGAAGATTTCTTAAAAGGTAATATTCCTGGAAAAGTTGAAGGTGTGGCGGTATGTCCACAAGCTAAACAAGTAGTATTAGCAGGTGATGAAATCACAGTAACTGATCTTAAAAAGGCTTATTTCTCATTACCAGTGGACGTGCGTAACGCTCAAGATTTACTTTTCATTACCGATACAGATGGGGTGTTAGCTTTAGATTGTCTTGAAGATGCAAATGGTCGTGCCTTACTTCAGCCAGCGGCAGATCCACAAATGGCAGGAAAATATTTTAACCAACTTTATAATGCCAAAGTTTTAGAAGTGGAAGCTACAGCATTACCAGTCGGTACGGTCGGAGTGTTTGTGTCACCGTCTCTTGCTGTCCATGCAGGTTTAGCTCGTACAATGAACATTAACGTGGATCATTCTAAGCGCTCAGAATACGATGAAACGGTTGTATTATCATCTATGCGTTGTGGATTTATTGTTAAAGATCCAGACGCTATTGCAATTTTAAAAACAGCTTAATCTAGGGTGAGTAATCACCCTTTTCTTTTTTATTTTTTTAGGGGTGGAAGAAATGAAAGATAAAAAAAATTATGCTGAATATTTTGGCCATATCGTCAAAGAAATTTGGATCAACAATCAGCTATATATCGTAGTTCATGATAATATGCGTGATTTATTTGCTTTAATCTTAGTAACTGATGAAGTGACGGATGTGATCTGTAGGGGTGAATGGGAGTTTATTGATTACCATATCAAACGACTACAAAACAAGATTTTACGAGAGGGGGAGGAATAACATGGAATTAGAAAAACGCAGCGCACAGGTACAGTTATACGATGACAACCGTATTTATATTAAGTTATATCTAGACAAGTCAAAGCCTTTTAACAGTCGTAAATACGATTATGAATCTATTGATCCGAAGGCTTTTGTGAATGGAATTAAAGATGATGCGCTACTGTTATTAAATCATGATCGAAGCAAGCCTATCACACGCTTAGACAGTGACAGAGTGCAGATTACATACGATAACCATGCGGTAGAACTTTCTGTAGATTTACCTAATCTATCGTATACAAAGGATTTAAAGGCACTAGCAAAAGAGAAAGTTCTTGAAATGTCGTTTGGTTTCCGTTGTTTAAACGAAACGGTTAAAGATCGAGTACGTTACATCAACAAATTGGAAATTTCAGAAATTAGCTTATTAACGGTGGCAGGTGCTTATCCAAGCGAATCCCGTAATGCTAAAAATGAAGATTTCATTGAACAATTGGTAAACATTTATAGCGATATTTATTTACGAGGAATTTAATTATAATTTAAAAGGTGATGAGTAGTAAAATACTTGTCACCTTATTTTTTTTTATATAAAATATTTATTGTAAAAAATAATAAATTAATTTGTTTTTTGATGTTTAAAATATAATGAAATGTTGTATAATATTATTATAGTAGGGTACGTCTTTTAAGTTGGAGGAACTGGAATGGATTTAGTAAATTTAAATGAAGTTACAGCAGAAGTTATCGACTATATCAACAAAAACATGAGTAAGAACAAGGGTTTACTAGGTTTAATCAAATTGAGTGGATCATTAAAAGATGCTAGTGATGAAGAAATCAAAGCAGCACAAAAAGAATTTAAACAGAAAATAAAAGATGCAGGTTATAAGTTAGAAAATAAAAAATATATACCTATTAATGCACAAAAAATAACTGACAACTTAGAAATTAAAGAGGTAGAAAAAGTGGAAGTTCAAACAAAAAGTAAACGTGGAAGAAAAACTAAAGCACAAAAAGAATTAGAAAAACAAAAAGAAAATCAAGTTGAATATCAAAAAAATCATCCTTTTGGTAACATGAAAGATGATTTATTAATAGGTAATATCTATCGTCATGCCCAAGAAGTTCGAGGAACTGAGAAAGCGGTAGGGATTAATCTATATAATACCGTAGCCGAAAAATTCAAATATCTAGAAGAAGCCTATTTCTTAATTAATAATAATATTATCGTTGATACATTAATTAATAAATTTTATTATTTTGAAAATAATGAATATATGGAAGAGTATAATAAAGATTTAGCATTAATTTTATATAATGAAAAGAACGATAAAAAACAAATGACATATAAAATAAGTAAAGATTCTATTGATAAAATAGAGGAGTTAAGACAAGGTAAATATAAACATTTATCGAGAACAGAATTGATAAATCTAGTCATGTTATCATGTTCTGATCGTTTTATTATTGAAAATGATTTAAATAAAAAAGAAGAAGAAAGCCGGTAATAAACTAGGCTTTTTTTGTTTTAAAAATAATATATAAATAATAAAAAGGTACATATTTTATTGTAAAATACAATAATGAATGTACCAAAATAAAATAGATATTTTAATCTTTAATCATAAAGTTTATTTAACGAATCACGATACAAGTCATAAAGATCATGTGAAATATTATCGTAAATATGAGATAAGAACCACCAGTCAAGGCATGGCAGGAATTCAGATGGAGTATTCTCTTTCAAGGTAAGGTATTTCTCAATCGCTTGTGATACATCTAAACAATCATCAAAAGTAACTTCTTTATAATTCCATTTATTCATAATAATCACCCTCCAATTAGATTTGATTAAATTCACTTTCAATTTCATCAGTTGTATAAAAACTTCTATACCAAGTACCATTACAAAGTTCAAACACTAAACATTCCTCATGATCCGTAGCATCTGAAATCCATAATTCATCATTGATTTTATTCAATTTAAACATTTCACCATAAAAATTAATTGTTTTAGTTTCCATTTTATCACTCATCCCTTTCAAATTGGCTTTACATTATAGTATATGTGATTAAATAAAAGATATAACCTTTTTAAAAAAGAAAATAAAAGTTTTTAAAAGATAATTAAGGGTATAATAATTTATTTTCTTGTAAATACTGTTTTTAGAGTTTTTTAAAGGGTGTAAAAAGTTATATAAAGTTAATAGAAGAAAATAGTTGATTTTTTCCTCTAAGCGTCATATAGTTATAGTAAAGAAGAGAGGAGAGTGGTAATATGGCTCAGAAAATCGGGTTAGAGGTAGCAAATGGATTCATAAAGGTAGTATCTACAGATACAGAGATAACTTATCCTAATAAATTAAAACCATTAACGGGGCGAGAATTTAATGTACTAGGTGATCTAGGAGTTATTTACGAATACGAAGGTCGCCAATACATATTGGATGAAAATGGCATTAGTAGTGGTGGTCGTAGTTCTAATCGTTATTTGACTAAGGATTACTTATTAGAATTACTAATTGCAATTTCACAGGTTATCACTGACAGAAATATTGTTTTGACAATAGGTGTACCATGTAGAGATTTTGAAAATGTAACATTGAAAGAAAAAATGATGAAACATCTAGGTGGTAGACACGTCTTGTACGTTACTACAAAAGGAGAAAAAGAAGAATTTGTTATTAATATTAGTCAAATTCATATCGTATGTGAACCATTAGGAACATTGTGTGATTTCGTTTTCAATGAGGGATTACAAATCGTAAATAATAGAAATAAATTTAACTATGTAATTATTGATATTGGATATTCAACAACGGATATTTTAGCAACAAATGGACTACAGGTTGATAAATTAGCTGGAGATGATGTTGGATGTATGGATATTATTAATGAGTTTGTACGTCAAATAAATGCTAAGTGTCAAGGTACAGACCATCACTTCACTGATTCAGATATAAGTTCAGAAATTTCACCATTAATTGAAAAATACGGTAAGACTTTTGACTTTACAGATGAATTAAATGAAGTTAAGAATGATATAGTTTTAAAATTAAACGCTACAATCAGAAAAAGTGGTATTAATTTATCGCACTATGACCGCATCATTTATACGGGTGGTGGAGCATTAGCGTTAAAAGATCACATTGATTTACGTGATAATGCAATTATTTATCCAGATGCACAAATTGCTAATGCAAGAGGATTTTACAAATTCGCACTAATCAAGGAGGGATAATTCATGGCACGAAAAATTATCGGAAAAAAAACAATCACATTTTATGAAGGTGACGAGGAATTATTATCAAGAATTGAAAATGCCGCCAAAGCAGATCAAAGAACATTCGCTTCATTTGCCCTTAAAGCTCTAATTGATAAAGTTGGAGAACCCGTTGTTAAGGTTAATAAAGAAGAAACTCCAAGAGTACCTACTGATAGCAAGGAAGAATTGAAGGGATGGTAATTAATTAGATTAACAGCAAGGAGAGCCACAACCAAAGCAGGAAGAGAAAAAAGAAACAGTTATTCCTCAATCTTCAAAAGATGCACTAGATGGTTTAGGCGTGTAATAACAGTTAGACTAGATTAATTTCTAGTCTTTTTTTTATCCATAACGTATAGGATCGACCACCAACAGGCATAATAAGTGGAGGTGAATATAATCTTTATGAGCAAGAGAAGAAAGTCAATAACAGGATATTTAAACATTACATTAGCACTATTGTTAATGTTAGTTTTATATAAAATTGGCGGCTCAGCGTTAGTTATGATCTTTTTAACAGTTGGAATTGGATTTGGAGCGATTTATTTAAGCGATGAGTCATTCACTGGAATTTTTAGAAAAAGGATCAACGTATCATCATTAGAAGAATTACAGAGACTAGATCCATACCAATTCGAGAAAGTTGTTGGTGACTACTTTAGAGACTGCGGTTATGTTGTTCAGCAGACAAAAAGAACTAACGATGGCGGTAAAGATTTAGTCATGTATAAATGCGGTCAAACTTATTATGTTGAAGTGAAACGATATGGTAAAGGTAATCCAGTAAGTCGTCCATTGATCCAAAAGCTAGTAGGAGCGTGTCATCCAGTTGGTGCAAAAGGGATATTTGTCACGACTTCAAGGTTTACAAAAGAAGCTATAGCAGAAGCTCATAGAAGTGGAATTCAATTAATAGATGGAGATCAATTTATTAGAATGCTTAAATCGTAAATATACATTAGGTATACGTTAGCACGAATAGGTGACTAACGTTTTTTATTTGTCAAAAATGTATACCCAACTGCATATAATTTAGTATCAGTTTAATATTCGTTGACTATAAAGCACTAACGTACAAACTTATACCCTTTTGAGTCTGTTCTTACGAGAAAGTGGCGAAGACATTAAGAGCGGGCGAGCGATAGGGGGGGTGCGGGGGGGAATTCCGTCCCGACTCCGTTAGCATTTTTGGGATTTTATTCCAGTTATTTTCATGAATAGTTTTTTAAAATTTGGGAATACTAATAGGTTATTTAGGGGTGGTGTTATGCTTTTAACAATGGCTGTTGGGGTTGGAGTTTTAATGACTACTTATCAAATCTTATTTGGAGAGGAAGACAGACTAATTAAAGAAGTTAATCAAGTATTAGGTGATAAAGGTTATGTGAAATCTTATGACAGAAAGCAAAAGGTGTATATTATCGAACTAAACGCAGGAAGTAGCTTCACAGATTTAGAGAAATTAAAAGGTGTTTTTGAGAATTTATTTAAAAACGAAGTTGAGATTATAAATGATAACTTTCGTTATTGTGTGAAATTAGTTGAGAAGAAAGAGATTCCAAACATTGTGCCATTCCAATTATTCGATACTAGCCACGAAAACGGGATGAAAGTAGCGGTGGCAATGGGATCAGATGGCCCAATTTATTTAGACTTTACAAAAGTTCCGCATACACTCATCGCAGGAGCAACTGGTTGGGGCAAGTCTGTATGTACTAAGAGTCTAATACTTCAAATAATTAATAATTTTCCATCGACAGAACTCGAACTTTTCGATTTCAAGGCAGGAACAGAACTAGGGATTTTTAAAGATTTAAAGCAAACGAAGTCGTTTATTATAAGACCTCATCAAGCCGAGGACGAAATAAATCGAATTTATGGTGAGATAGAGGATAGATTTACAACCATTACTTCAACAAATTCAAGAGATTGGATGGCTCACAATAAGAAATCACGAAATAAAATGACTCCTAAGTTTATCATTATTGAAGAATTTACCATTTTACTGGATCAAAGTAAAGAAATGTCTATCACCTTAACAAAATGTTTAGCCATTGCTAGGGCTGTGGGGATTTTTTTCCTTTTTACGAGTCAACGTTTTGATTCCAAAATAATTGATTCACGAATTAAAGCTAACATTGATAATAGAATTTGCTTTCATACAGCAGATGCAACCAATTCAAAAGTTATATTAGACGTAACAGGAGCAGAAAAGTTAAATATAGTTGGTAGATGTTTAATCTCAATCGCAGGGGTTATAAATGAAGGACAGTCATTCTATGCAAAAGAAAGTGATGTTAAAAAGTACACTGAGAGTCACATAATCAAGCATAGACCAATGATGGAAACTTCAGAACAAAATAAAAAGGCTATAAATGAGCCTAAAATGATAGATAATGAGGGGGTTATACTATGGGGCTAACAACTAGAGATTTAGAAGTTATTCGATATTTAGAAAAGAATTTCTTGATTAATGCAGACATTGCATCGCGGTTAGTCTACTGGACAAAGAATGAGTCAGCATCTTTAAATATCGCACAACGTAGATTACGTGAAATGTTCAAACTAAAACAGGTAAAGAGAGTTAGGGAATTTGTAGGCCAGTCATATACCTATTATTTAAAAAAAGCGCCAACTAAGACAGCGCACAGATTAATGATGACTGATTTTCTTTCAAGACTAGAAGTGAATGGATTTCATGTTGATCTAGACAGAACGGAAATTGAATGGAAGGGATTAGAACAAAGATTTGGTATTCGTCCAGATATGCTAGTCACCTTTACTTATAATAATCATCTATATCAGTTATTAGTTGAAATTGATTTAACGAAAGAATTTAGTAATGCTAAAAAATATGAGCGTGTTATGAATGCTAGAAAAAATGGTGAGTTAAAAGATATTTTCAGTGGTGCTATTGGTATTGTTTCTATTTGTGACACGAAACCTAATGCCGAGGGGGTTAAACCTATTTGGATTAAAACCGACTGGAGCAACTTTTCAAATTTAACCTATGCTATTGCGGGTGTTTAAAATTATCCTTTTAATGGAATAAAGAAAAAGAGCGCTAATCATGGCGCTTCTTTTTTTGTATGTAATTTATGGGAACAATTTGATTCATACACGATAGAATAATTGTTACATTGAATATAATCACTGATTTTCAATACAGATCACTGGACAACTAGGCTATATCTGAGCAGACTTAGGATAAGCTGTACTAGAGTTGTAATCTTGACAAGTCTATTTTCTGAAAAAATAACACTAATACTAAACAGGGCATTAAATATTTAAAGAGGAGTGGAATATAAAAAAAGGAAGCTAATCCGACTTTAGCTTCCTTTTCAAGGTAGGAGTTTATATATTATGTTCACACTACACAACACACTACTCGCACACAACATTGATTATAACATAATTTTCCAAAAAGCACAAAACTTTTTAAATAAATAAAAAGAAGCCGAACCACATTGGACAGATGGAACGACTTCTCTTTTGTTTAAGTGTTTGGGAAGGTTTCAAACTCTACAGCAAAGCAATTATATCATAAATTGTCAATAAATGCCAAGCTCATATATTCTCATATGCGCTCATATGAACTCATAAAAATTAGAATAAATATTCTAATTTTTTGAACAATTCTATTCCAATTCATCATATTTCGTGGTACAATAATAAATTTTCGCAAAAAAAAAAGAAACTTTTGTAGTTTCCTTATTGTTTTTTATTGTCATTCTGTTATATAATCGTTTTATAAAATTTAATACGTTTAAATAGAACAAAACGCCAACCCTGAAACTTTGGCCGGTCAAAGGGTTGACGTTTAAAGAAGTTTTTATCATTGATATGCTTATTATATACTATGCTTTTGGTATGCGCAATAGTAATAATAGAAATATCTTATTTTTATTGTAGCCATTTTTAGGTATTTTATTCGTATCGATGATAAAGACACCTTTTAAACGTAGAAAGTGAGAAGGTGTTTTTTTTAATGCAACAAATCAACTTTAGAAAATTCACTTACTGGCAATATCAGCATGAATTAGTAAAAGATAATGGTCTAACGTGTCAGCAAGGAGTTATTTATTCTTACTTCTTTAATCATTGTGTGAATTTAAATAAAAATGGTTATTGTGGTTATTCAGATCAAAGAATGGCAACAGAATTAGGTATGACTGTACCAACATTTAAACGTGAACTAGGAATTTTAAAGGAAAAACGATTAATTATCATTAAAAATGAGGGGAAACGTTCTAAAAAGGCAGGAGAAAGCCGAGAAATTTATATTAATAGTGAAAATTATCTAGTTGATGAACCTAAAAGTGATTTCAAAGAAAAAGCGTTACAGCGTGAATTAGAACAAGCTAATAAAACAATTGAAAAGCTACAAAAACAAATTGAGGAATTACAAAAGCTAAACCAACCTAATCGTTGGGGAGTTTACTTAGTTAAAACTTATAAATTCATGACAACAGAACAATACATGGAGAATTGTGCTTACTATAATGATTTACTTAATGAATTAGTTATGAGTACCGATGAAGAATACACTCACAAAGCATTTAAACGCTACACAAAGCATTCAAAGCGTATTAAGCATCATAAAGCATATTTAACAAAGTCTGTTGAGGACTCTATCAGAAAATACAAATTATATCAAACTGATTTCATGGGCTACTAATTAAGTAGTCTTTTAATTTATTTAAAACTGCTCAAAATCGTGTTTTTTTAAGTCTCATTTAGTGTGTCAAATTTGATACACTAAAGAGAACGTGTCAGATTTGATACACTAATAAATAATTTATAATAATAGATAAATTAAATATATATAGATAAATAAGATAAATTTATCTAGGAGATAAAAAAATATTTTAGGATATAAATTTATTTAAATAGTAAAATACTCTTATTTTTACACAAGGTATCACGAAAAGCTCTTTAAACATATGTGTGTTTTTTATTGATAATTTACGTTGCTATACTATTTTTTTTGGTAAAAAATGTGTTATACTTATGTAATGGGACTATACTTATACACATATAATTATCAGTGTGTGTAAAATCTTTATTTTTTGGTGGTTAGTGTTGTTTTACTAATAGAACTAGGAGTGTTATTTGTGGTAGATTTAACAATATTGGATAAAAAAGAATTGATAAGAGAGTTTGATGTACTTATTTCAGAAATAGATAAAGGCGATAAAGAAACGAATTCTTATCGAGAAAAAATAAAATTGTTAGAAAAAACAATTTCTGATATTGGTGAGAAAGTAAAATTAGATTTAGCATTCAAGCAAAGAATAGCCAAATTGGATAAGAAAATAAAAAGATTAGATAAGATAAACAATATATTAGAAAAGATATCAAACTTCTTATGCACAATAATGGTTCATATTGGGTTTTGGATTTTTGTGGGATGTGGTTTTATTCTATTGGGATTTATAGTATATTGGATATTTACTCTTAATTTTTTACCATTGATTATTTCAGGGATAATAATTTTCTTCATATTTAAAAATAACATTTTGGATAAATTGTTTTATAGCTTTTTGGATGTTATTAATTGGATACTAGGTATTGAATTATTACGCCGCCAAAAGGCCAAAATAAACCAGAAAGAGATGGCTATCTATGAAGAAGTAAGATTAGCAATTGAGGAACATCCAGAAATAAATGAGATAAAGTTGGAGATAAATTCTTATAATCAAAAAATAAATGATATTTATTGGAATTTTCAAGATTTTCGTAGTAAAAGAAATAATTTACCATCAAAATATTATGGCTGTGAACATATTTTAAGAGGTTATTTACAAAATGGTCTAGCAGATGATTTAAAAGAAGCTCTTTTAAGGTTAGAAGAGGATAGCTTTCGAAATAATATGCTCGATAATCAAGAAAATCTTAAATCCCAGATGAATAATATGAGGAATCGATTGGCACAACAATCGAATCGATTGGCACAACAATCGAACCAATTGGCACAACAGTCAAATGAAATATCGTATCAATCAAATGAAATTGCTAGATTAAGCAGTGAAGTTAGTTCTATGAGATAATCGATGATAAAAAAGACACTTAACTGTATTTAATGATATGAAAATCTAAAGGTATTGGTTTTACAGTATAAATTTAGAAAAATAATATGTATTAGGCACTCTTAATGAGTGTCTTTTATTATGCCTTTAAACCAATACCAGTAGCAGGACTTGCTAAGAAACAACAAGAGAAGTTAGATCCTAAAGCTAAAGTACAAGAATTAAAGGCTAAAGGATATAAGCAGATAGAGGTTGCAGATATGTTAGGAGTTAGTTTGAGAACTGTCAAAACTGATTGGAAATAATAAGGTGCAAAAAAATGACTCTTTAAACATATGTGTGTTTTTAAATATTAAAAATTTTTAGAACAATAGAATACCCTTATCGGTAGAATACGTCCGTATATTTACCGAAGGAGGTATTCATATTAAAGAATTTATTTTTGCTGAACAAACCACATTCAACGATGTAATCTCATTAGATCAAGTAAGAGAAATGTTAATACCAAGCTGTAAAATAGCCTTATCTGGAAATACTGGGAGTGGAAAGACATACTTTTGCTCACATAACTTGAAAGCCATAGCAGAAGCTAAAGGGATGACACTACATTATATCTGCAATAGGTCTATGCTCAGACAACAGGAACAAGAGGCGGATCACTTTAGTCATTACCATTGCTATCAGTCGATGATGGTAGAAGATTTTTTGGATAGTCCTAAAAGAATCTATATCGTGGATGAATGCCACTTCTTTCACGATGACAGTGCGTTTAATTATGAAATTGATGATAAGCTGCATTATCTGTTATCTATGGAGCAATCAGTTGTTGTATTCATGAGTGCTACAGCAACATCTTTTTGGAATCATTGTAAAAAAAACAATATTTTGAATTACTATTTTGAAATTAAATTTGAATATGACTATGTTGATCGTGTATGTACGTATCATAGCCAGACACTGAGAAATGAAGAAATTAAATATTTGTTAGACAATACAAACGATAAAATTGTTTTATTTTGTTCCAGTGTGACTAACGGTTGGAAAATGTATCGTAAATTATCAGAAATTTATGGTGAAGATGCGGTAAAATTCCGTTGTAGTAATTCCGTAAGCAATGGATCGAGTAATTTAGAAAAGCAGGAGTTAGTTGCAGAAGCTAGGCAGTATGTTATTAATCATTACTACAATGAGAGCGAAAATGGATTTCTAACATTGAAAAACACAGATTTTTTGATTAAATCAGATGGTTCACTTAATTGTAGGTTACTGATTACAACTAAAGCACTTGATAATGGGGTAAACATCAAAGATCCTTTAGCACGACACGTATTCAGTGAGATTATAGACATTCAATCGTTAAAGCAAAGTCTAGGACGTATTCGTAACGTAGGACAACGTGTTAATTTTTATATTTATTGTCGGTCACGTAAAGATATTGAAGCAAGATTTTTAAATCCACTTCACAATAAATTGGCATTCTTCAAAGACATTATCAAGTATGATAATTTAGATGAGTTGGTGTATGCGATCCAAGTGGAAGATTACAGCGTATTTGAGAAATTAGGAATGACAGAAGAACAAATTGAGATCATGATTAAATCATTCGCTAAAAATAAAAAGGTGTCAATGTTGAGTTACACTAACACTTTAATCAATATTGTGTATTTGCAGTATGCGGTGAAACATAGTTATTACCACCTTATCAAGTATCAGATGTTCAAAGATGGAGAAATCGCAGAAGACAAGTGGTGTAAGTTGCAAGATTTACAAGATGAACGTGATTTAGAATTAAAAGATAAAGAAAAAGAAGAGTGTCTTAATTCTTTGCTCGATCGTGAACTCACTCGCTCAGAATTAAAGGCTATCGCCAAAACTTTAAATTTAAAAGATAACTATTACAATTACTATTCGGTTAATAAAATTATTGAATGGTTACAGGTTCAAGGTTATCAAGTCGAAGTAATTCAACCAAAATATAAGAATCATGGTAAGAAATATAAAATTGGGAAACCTACTGATTTTTAAAAAGACTATATATAGATTATTATTAATTTCAGTTAATTTCCCAAAAATATAATTATATAAATTATTTATTGCTTTGTTTTCAGTTTCGACATTTATGGAGGAACTGGGTTGCGTAGCAAGCACATATTCTTTTTTCTTTTAATAATATTTAAAAAGGAGTAGAAGTTATTTTATGAAGACACCAACTGAATATAATAAGATGATAAAAGAGGGCTATATCACTAAAAATGTATTAGGTGAAGTTTTATTTTCAATCAATAAAAGAGCTAAAAATTGGCGAGATAGAAAGCGTCAATACAAACACAGTATCTATCAAAAAACTTATGAGAATGCTGTTGAGAATGAAAAAAAATATTATTCTATGAAAGATGATATTCTAAGTCATTTCAAGCCCGAGTGCATCCATGTAGACGTTAAATATAGAACTGAACGTGTGCGAATTTATGATATAGCAGGTTATGACAGAAATGATGAGCCAAGACAGACAACGTATGATGGAAAAAATTTTTATAAATTATTAAAATCAAATAAATATGAGATTTGTCACAGGGGATCATTTTTTGATTATTATGAATATTGTGAAGTAGAATTTATTGATATTGTTACTAAAAGGACTGAAGATAAAAAATTATATTTCAAATATTATACAATTGGCAATAATACCTTTCATACACCAATTGAAGAACAAGATATTCCTAAAGATTTAGAAATTATCACACTGGTAGATTTTAAAACTGAAGGCGAAGATATTAATGAGTTGCTAAGCACTCAGTTTTGCAAAAAGGTTCATGAACTGTTAATGGATAATAAATTACAAATCGTTGAGTAAGTCAGAAATGATTTACTCTTTTTTTGTATCTTTTTTAGGATATAAGTCTAAACGCTCAGTATAATACCTCCGTATTAGGAGGAGGAAATATTGAGAAGTAAATTTAAGTTTGATTATACCTTAGATTATAGTCAGAGAAAGCAATTAGCAGAGTCATACCATACAGACGATGAAGAAGAATTAATTAAAATCTGGGAATATGTATTGGCTGCTTATGAGAAGGAAAATAAGCTATCTAGCACTAAAGATAAAAGTTTCAGCGTTAATCATTACAGGGTGCTATGCGACTATCAAAGGGGGATTAGATCGTATGTAGATACTCGGAATGGTAATATTACTGAAACAAGTTATTCAAATATCAACTATATCAATCAACAAATAGCAGCATTAGAAAATCTGAAGCAGGTTAAACAAATAAGAAAAAAATTAGAAAATGCAAGTTCAACGACAACACCTGCTTCATTCATCAAAGAAATTAATGGTGATATTCGTGAATGTAGACAAGCATTAATTGAAAAACCCGTCTATATTACATCTAACATTCGACAAAGATATGATTTATTTAAAAATATTGAATTAGATTACGCTAACAGAGCGCATATGAGAGCTATTTTGGGGAATTTCAGTGTACTAGAGAAATATGTCATGAAGAACAATTTGTGCGTGTTACAGAGTGTCTATATGGACGTTAAACGTGTTTCTGAACGCATTAAGTTGACTGATAGACAAGCAGAGACACTGGAGTTATATATGAGTGGACAGAGCATTACAGGAAGGCATAGGGAGTTAGAGTCCGTTGTAAGTAAGTATCAGAAGGAATTATTAGGAGGGGTTAAGGATGAGTAAAGAAGAAGAATGGAGACCAAGCGTGAGAGGTTTGGATTTGCTATTTTTAGACGGTTGTTTAGGGAGTACTAAATGTATGGAGGCCTATCAATATCACCTAAACGCATTAGATGATCTAGCTAGAGCCAAGTATTTATTCGGACAACATGAACGATTAGAGATCATTAAGAAAGAAAGAAAAGAACATAAAATTGAGAAAGAAAGAAATTGGAACAAACACAAGCAGAAGATTAGATGTTGTAGTAGTAGTGTAGATAGATATTTTGATAATGAAAATGATTAATGTTGTTTTCATTTTATAATTAGAATATTTATTACAATTTTTTTGTAGGTTATTTTTGAAGGATATTAATAATAGTTATGATTAAGGATTAGATAGTTTTGATTTGATTAGAATTTTTATTCTAATTTTTTTTATAGTAATTATTTTGGGAACAGATAGTACAGTTCAGAATACCGTCCCCCGAGGGTTCAAATGAAAAATGGGTGAAACCAAGACACAGAAGGCGTGGGGGTGTCCGTAATAAATATAT
>OLGH01002161.1_pt1 | contig 16137 bp, 9 predicted proteins | sample 1604851 | NCBI WGS metagenome assembly OLGH01 (sample SAMEA3888894, study PRJEB22519) | human gut metagenome | biome: human gut; feature: human-associated habitat; material: faeces | place: Denmark | collected 2010 | reverse complement strand
AGATTGCGCTCGAGCACCAATGCCTCATGCTCGGTCTCCACCACGATATAGTCGAAGCTCGCCACCAGCTGCATCATGAGCGGGATCTTTTGACGCTCGTCCTGCAGCGTCACGTATTGACGCATACGGGCACGCAGGTTTTTCGCCTTGCCCACATAGATGACATCGCCCTTGGCATCTTTCCAAAGGTAGCAGCCGGGTTGCGTGGGAACGCGCGAAACCTGCTCGGCAAGTGTTGGAATGTTGTCGTGACCTGCCACGCGCACCTACTTGCGACGAAGCAACGCCGAGACCTCGGGCATCTTAAAGACGAAGGCGAGGCCAAAAGTTACAGCGAGCGAGATGACGCCTGCAACACAAACGTAGCCCAGGGTAATGAGGATCGAGCTGCCAAGCGCTCCGACAAAGTGCTCAAGTGCCCACATGACGCCGGCGCCCGCGGCAGCGCCCAAGCCACCGAACAGTAGGCCGAAGAAACCGCCATGCAGGATAGACTTGACCTGAAGGCCATGCAGACGACGGCGCAGCCACCACAGTGAGCATCCGACCAAGACCACGTAGTCAACGACGTACGAAAGCGCAATTGCCGGCATACCGTAGCCCAGCACCACGCCAAACAGCAGCACCGAACCGGCCTGACCGATAGCGGAATACAGGCAATAGCGGCTATAAGGTTTCATATCGAGTAGGGCCGAAAAGCTCTTCTGCATCAGCACGACCACGCCGTAGAGCGGCAGGGAAAGTGCCAGATAGATAAGGAACTCCGACACCAGCGCCACACCGGATTCATCGAACTTGCCGGCGCAGTAGATCATGTTGAGCGGACGGGCGAAGACGATCAGGTACAGCGCAAACGGAATCAGGAAGAAGAGCATCTGGGCGACACCGCGCGAAATGCCCGTGCGGACGCTGTCGTAATCCTTCTCCTGCGCATCGTGAGAGAGCTCGGTATAGAGCGCCGTCGAAAGCGAGGCGGCAATCAGCGCGTAGGGCAGCGTGTACCACAGGCGCGCATAGGCGATGACGGAAGGGCCGGTCTCGGGCTGCACCACCAGCGCGGCGGCATTGGTAATGGAGGTCGAGACAAACATGCACACCGTGGCGAGCAGCGTCGGGATACCAAGCGCAATCGTCTGTCGCAGCGCAGGGTCCTTAAAGTCGATATGGATATGAGGATGCACGCCATGCTTGCCAAGCGCGGGAATCTGGCAGGCCATCTGAACAAAGACGCCGAGGGTCGTACCAGCTGCGATCAAGATAATACCGGCCTGCTCGCCAAATTGTGCAGACACGGGAGCAAAGCCCATAAAGCTGGCGATGACGATGACATTGTTGAGAACCGGGGCAAACGTCGACCAGAAGTAGTCGCGGTGTGCGTTGAGAACGCCCGAGAACACCGAGCCCAAGCCATAAAACAGAATTTGGATTGCAAAGAAGCGGAACATGAACGCAGCGGTATCCATGCTGCCGCCATCGCCCGAAAGGAACGACTGCGTCCAAATAAAGCCGGGAGCAAACACGGTGCCCAGCAGCGAGATGCCGCCCAGCAGCAGAAGCAGAATACCGAGCAGGTTGCCGACATACTCGTTCGATGCCTCGCGGCCCTGTTCGCGCCTCACACCCATATACACCGGCAAAAACGCCGTAACGAGCATGCCGCCCATCACGAGCTCGTAGAGCATGTTGGGCAGGTTGTTGGCAACCTGATAGGAGGACGAGAGCAGCGACATGCCGATGGCGGCCGCCATGGCCCACGTGCGGATAAACCCGGTGACGCGCGACACGATGGTCAGCACGGTCATGAGGCCAGCAGAACGACCAACCGTGGAGTAGTCCGACGAACCCATATCGTCTACGTCGTCCTGAGAGTCCTCATGAACCTCATCTTGTGGCAGCAAATCGTCCACGACGGCAAAGGAGCCGGTCATCGCAAAGGGATCGTCAACCAAAACGGCGTCATCGGCAGGTGCGGCGTCATCGCTGTTCGGCACGTTGTTACCGGATACGGCATCATCCTCGAATATGGCATGGTTGCCAAACACCGTGTCAACTTCTTTGGCAGCGGCGGTTCGGGCAGAAAACGACAGAGGGTCCCAGTCGTCATCACCGTCGATGGCAACGCCCTCGACGGGATCGGTCGAACCAAGCGGCATCCATTCGTCATCCGAAAGAAGCGGTTCGCCATCATCATGGGCCGCGGGCTTGGCGGAACGAGCGGCAGGAGCACTCTGCGGCGTGCTCTTTCCCTGGGCTGCCATTAAAAACACCGCCGTCTCATCGGGACGCGGCGCACGAGGAGCCTCGGAGGCGGTCGACATCACGCTGGCACTCGATTGAGCGGCGGCCAAAAACACCGCCGTCTCATCGGGACGAGCCGAAGAAAGAACCGTACGGGGAAGCGCCGTGCCGGCACCGGCAGCACGCAGGTACACGGCCGTCTCGCCCGGGTCAGCGGCAGCGGACCAGGCGTTTCGAATCTCGTTATCGAACGAAGCGGCCCCGGGCGCGGGCGTCTGAGGAGCCGACCCTTTTGCAAAGTGAGCTCCGCGCTTTGATTCTTCCTGCGGCATCGCTCAGTCCTCTCTCGTGATCGGGGCAACCGTCGCCCCGCAAAATGCAACTAAGTCATCGGGAGCAAGCTCAAGCTGATAGCCGCGCTTGCCACCCGAGATAAAAATGGTATCCCAAAGGACGCATGTCTCATCGATCAGCGTCCGGAAGCGTTTTTTCATACCGACCGGGCTGCAACCGCCACGGACATACCCCGTCGCGGCAAGCAAATCTTTGACATGCATCATGGTCAGTGACTTTTCGCCTGCGGCGCGCGCGGCGGCCTTGAGGTCGAGCTCGTCGGCAACAGGAATGCAGCACACGACATGGTCGTTGGACGGCGTCGTGCAGACCAGGGTCTTAAATCCCTGACCGGGCTCCTCGCCAAGCTGCTCGGAAATCGCGACGCCCAGACCTGACGATTCATCGCCATCGTCTTCGTACGTATGGAGAACATAGGAGATGCCGGCGCTTTCCAGCTCGCGCATCGCATTGGTTTTTGGCGTCTTAACAGCCTTTGCCATGGCACATCCTTTCCCTCGCAGAGCGACGCAAGGATTAAGTATAGGGCCAATTCCGCCGCATATGCCATCTCGACACACAGAAGCGCCACCGAATCAAAAGGAATCGGTGGCGCGTCGGTACTACAACGTCTCTTTACTGCGCGTCGAGCTGCGCCTGGCGCTCACGGTCACGCTTGAGCAGCGGCGCCAAGAACTTGCCCGTGTAGCTCTGCGAACATGCCGCGACTTGCTCCGGCGTGCCTGAGACCACGACGGCTCCGCCGCCATTGCCGCCCTCGGGGCCCATATCGATCAGGCGGTCGGCAACCTTGATGACATCAAGGTTGTGCTCGATCACCAGAACCGTGTTGCCCGCATCGACCAGGCGCTGCAACACGTCGAGTAGCTGGCGAACATCCTCAAAATGAAGGCCGGTTGTGGGCTCGTCCAAAATGTAGAACGTCTTGCCTGTCTGACGACGATGAAGCTCCTTGGCGAGCTTCACGCGCTGCGCCTCGCCGCCCGAAAGCGTCGTAGCGGGCTGGCCCAAGCTCACGTAGCCCAGACCCACGTCATATAGGGTCTGCAGTTTGCGCTTAATCTGCGGGATATTCCCAAAGAAAGCCAGTGCTTCGGTAACACTCATGTCGAGCACGTCCGAGATTGTCTTGCCGCGGTAGGTAACCTCGAGTGTCTCGCGGTTATAACGCTTGCCGCCACATACCTCACAGGGGACATAGATATCGGGAAGGAAGTGCATCTCGATCTTGATCTGGCCATCGCCCTTGCACGCCTCGCAGCGACCGCCGCTTACGTTAAAGGAGAAACGTCCCGGCGAGTACCCGCGCGCCTTCGACTCCGGCGTGCTTGCAAATAGCGCACGCAGATCATCCCACAGGCCAATATAGGTCGCAGGGTTCGAACGCGGCGTGCGACCGATCGGCGACTGGTCGATATCGATTACCTTATCGATGCACTCGATGCCCTCAATCTTCTTGTACGGCCCCACGGGACGCGTCGAACGATGAATGGCATTCGTAAGCGCGGGCGCAATCGTATCGGTGACCAGGGAGCTCTTGCCCGATCCCGAAACACCGGTAACAACCGTGAGCGTACCGAACTCAATCTTGGCGGTAACGTTTTTGAGGTTGTTAGCGCGGGCACCCGTGATCTTAAGACAGCCGCGGCCGGGCTTGCGGCGCTCATCAGGCACGCGAATCATCCGTTTGCCGGTCAAATAGGCACCCGTCATGGAATCGGGGCACGCCATGATATCAGCAGGCGTTCCTGCGGCGACCACGTGTCCGCCGTTAACGCCCGCGCCGGGACCCATATCGATCACGTAGTCGGCAGCGCGAATAGTATCTTCGTCGTGCTCGACGACGATAACGGTATTACCGATATCGCGCAAGCGCTCGAGCGTCTTGATCAGGCGCTCGTTGTCGCGTTGATGAAGGCCGATCGACGGCTCGTCCAGAATGTACAGAACGCCCATGAGGCCGGCGCCGATCTGCGTTGCCAGGCGAATGCGCTGTGCCTCACCGCCGGAAAGCGTCGCCGAGGCGCGATCGAGCGTCAGATAGTCGAGTCCGACATCGACCAGAAAACGCAGGCGCTCCAGGATTTCCTTGACGATGCGACCGCCGATAAACTGCTGACGCTCGGTAAGCTCCAGGCCCTCAAAAAACTCGAGCGACTCACGACACGACAGGCAGCAGACGTCGTAAATGGACTTGCCGCCCACGGTGACGGCAAGCATCTCGGGACGCAGACGAGCACCATGACAGCTCGAGCATGGCTCTTCGCGAATGTATTTCTCCAAGCGAGTCCTGGTGTTCTCGTTCGTCGTCTCGTTGTAGCGCTCGTACAGGATGTTGCGCACACCCGAGAACTTAGTGTCCCACTGCGACGCCCATCGAGCTTTTGATAGTCGACCGAGATCTTCGTGTCGCCCATGCCATCCAAAAACGCACGACGCACCCGCGGGGGCAGGTCCTCCCATGGCGTATCGGCACTCACCTTAAAGTGTTTGCAGACCGCGGCAAAAATCTGCGGATAATAGTTGGAATTGCCGAACAGGCTGCCAAAGACTCCGTCGGCAATCGACTTTGAGGGGTCTTCAATCAGTGCCTCGGCATCGACTGTCTTTTTAAAGCCCAGGCCGTCGCACTCGGGACATGCACCATAGGGCGCGTTGAACGAGAAATCGCGCGGCTGCAGGTCGTCGATGGAATGCCCGTGCTCCGGGCACGCCAGCGCCAGCGAATACTCCAGCAGCTCGCCCTCGGTTCCCTCGGGAGCGTCGCGGTCGGGCAGCATGTACACGCTCACGTTACCGTGCGCCAGTGCCGTCGCCTGCTCAACGGACTCGGCAATGCGACCCAGGGAGTTCTCTCGAATCACGATACGGTCAACCACGACCTCAATGTCGTGTTTGAACTTCTTGTCCAGGTCGATAGGGTCGTCAAGCGAGCGCACCTCGCCGTCGACGCGCACACGGCTAAAGCCCTCCGCACGCAGGTCCTCAAACAGCTTGGCGTATTCGCCCTTGCGTCCACGAACCACCGGCGCCAACACAAACGCGCGGCGGCCCTCCCCCGCCGCCAGCACCTTGTCGGCGACCTGATCGGTCGTCTGACGCTCAATGACACGACCGCACTCAGGACAGTGCGGCGTTCCCACGCGAGCAAACAGCAGACGCAGATAGTCATAAATCTCGGTTACGGTGCCCACCGTCGAGCGTGGGTTTTTGGACGTCGTCTTCTGATCGATCGACACAGCCGGCGACAGACCGTCAATCGAGTCCAGATCGGGCTTGTCCATCTGGCCCAAAAACTGACGCGCATAGCTCGAAAGGCTCTCGACGTAACGGCGCTGGCCCTCGGCATAGATGGTATCGAACGCCAGTGAGCTCTTGCCCGATCCGGAAAGACCGGTTATGACCACGAGCTGGTCACGCGGAATGGAAACATCGATATCGCGCAGGTTATGCTCGCGCGCGCCGCGAATAACGATAGAAGAATCAGACATGGAAGCTCCTTGCCTCCTACAACTTCAAATCACACTGACGATGAGTTTAGCGCACTCGACGCGCACAGATGTTCGTAATACAAGATTCGCAGACGTTTTGCTTTGCGTATCGGGTGCTTTGTTTCTCGAAATGCCGGGAAAAGGTTACAGTAATCTAATACTGAACTTAATTTGCTGTAACAGAGGAACGTCCATGACCGAAGATATCCCCCTTGAAATCACTTCGAGTGACATGGCCAATCTGCCCATATTCATCGCCGTCCTTATCGTGGCCGCTGTCATCGCACGCATATGCGTTTCAGTCAAACGAAAGGAACAGCCGCCTGTTTTTCGCGCCCTTTGGTGCGCGACGCTCCTCATCCCGCTCGGCATGGTAGCTGCATGGATTACGAATCAATTGCTCGTAAATGAGGACAGTTCCCTATGGGTCCTTTCTTATTCGGCACTCGGTGCTGCCGCCGTCATACTTCTTGTCGAGCCCTTGGTTTCGGGACTTATCGACCAAACCGATCTTGCGACGGGAACGGTTGCCTGTATTTGCCGTGACATCCTTGTCATCGCCGCTGTTTCAGCGCTCTCGTTCGTTTCACTCGAAATTGCCTGCAACGAAACGTTCTATCGCATTCCCGCCAACTCATTCGGGTTTTCCGTCGGGCTGCTCGCGACGGTTCTACTCTCCCTTTATTTGCTGGGACAGCGTCATGGAGGCGTCATGACCCTCGTGCCCATCATCTGTTGCATCCTTGGCATTGCCGAGCACTTCGTCATAACGTTTAAAGGCGAAGCCATCCTGCCAAGCGATATCTTGGCCCTTGGCACCGCAATGGAGGTGAGCGAGGGATACGAGTTTACCTTTACCGCCGGAATCGTAACCTCTCTCGCCCTGCTGGAGATTTCCCTGGGGCTTCTTTCGCTTATCCGACCGCGAAAGCTCCGTACGTCCACCCATGTCTTCCCCGCAATCGCCGCTAACCTCTGCGCTTTTCTGCTAGTGACCGTTGTGGGGCTCTCGGGCTTTTCCAGCATCGACTTGGAGCAGGCGCTGGATTTTGGATTTGACCGTTGGCAGCCCATCACCACATATGCGTCTCAGGGTTTTATCACTTCGGTCACCGAAATGGTCAACGAGTTGCCCATTGAGAAGCCCGAAGACTATACGCCCGATGAGGCGCAGAGCATCGAGCAGGAGCTCGCCGCCGCCTACGACAGCACGTATGGCTCGAGCGAGCAGCGCGCGGCTGCCGTTGCCCAGTTCAATGAAATCAAGCCAACGATTGTTGCCGTCATGAACGAGAGTTTTAGCGACCTTTCGTGCTTTGAGCAGCTCCAGGCGGCCGGGTACACCGGGCCCGCATTCTACAACTCGCTTCCCGACACACTTGTTCGCGGCACCATGCTCGCTTCGGTCACCGGTGGCGGAACGGCAAACTCCGAATTCGAATTTTTGACCGGAGCGACAACGGCCTTTGTCGGATTAGGCAAGATCCCCTATCAGCTGTATCAGATGAATGGCGTCAACAGCCTGGCAAAGGACCTTAAAGAGCTTGGGTATACCGCTACCGCTATGCACCCGCAAAACCCCGTCAACTACCATCGAGATAAAATCTATCAGCAGTTGGGCTTTGGAGACTTTCTTTCAATCGGCGATTTCGAAGGTGCGCCCTGTTACCATGCCGGCGTATGCGACTACGCCACCTACGACAAGATACTCGACCTGCTTAGAACCGACGAAGCGCCGCAGTTCATCTTTGACGTCACGATGCAAAATCACGGCGGCTACGACTATGGCCCCGTTCCCGCCGAGGAGCTGACAAACTATTGGGTCGAGGGAGCCAGTGAGGGCGCCAATAGCGCGCTCAACACCTATCTCACCTGCATCAACGCATCCGACCGGGACCTCGAGTACTTTATCAACGAGCTCCGCAATATCGGCAGATCGGTTGTTCTTGTCTTTTTTGGCGACCATCAGCCGAGCGCCGCAACGACTCTCAACGACGAGCTGTACCCTCAGGAAGACACGGCAAGCCACGCTTTCCGTGTCTATCAGTCGACCTATTTCGTCTGGGCTAACTATGAAATCGCCGGCAATACCGAGCTCAACGTCTACGACACCGTCGGGGCAAACGAGATTGCAGCCATTACCCTAAATAAGATCGGCGCCCCGCTCACCGACTATCAAAAGGCCCTGCTTGCAACAAGGTCAGATGTGCCCACCATCAATGTCGCCGGCTATCTCGGTGCCGACGGGCTGCGCTACGACTTGGAATCTGAAGACAGCCCCTACACCTCGACGATCGACAAGCTGCAGCGCATGCAATACCTCGAGTTCGCCAGCAAAGTTCAGTAAGCCCGCCCATTCGCTTGGGTCCATCGTATTGCAAGCACGCTCGGCCCAAATGCATCGCAAATGACTCCCGCTCGCAAACGAGGGTACAATGACGCTCGTGTCACACCGCGGGGCTCCGGCCCCAACATATACAAAGGAGTCAAACATGGGTTGCGAGCACGCACAGGCAGCCGGCGGGCAAACGTCGCCGTCGCAATTTGAGGAGAATACGCTGTCCGAGGTCAAGCGCGTTATCGCCGTGCTTTCCGGTAAGGGCGGCGTCGGCAAGTCATTCGTCACCGGCGCCATCGCCACGGAGCTTTCCCGCCACGGTCACAAGGTCGGCGTCCTCGATGCCGATATTACCGGCCCCTCTATCCCTAAGATGTTCGGTATGAGCGGACGTCACGTCCATGCCCTCGGCAACCTTATGCTGCCCGAAATCTCCGAGCACGGCGTCAAGGTTATGAGTTCTAACCTGCTGCTCCAAAACGAAACCGACCCCGTCCTCTGGCGCGGTCCGGTTATCGCGGGTGCCATCAGGCAGTTCTGGAGCGAAACCTCATGGGGCCCCATCGACTACCTGCTGGTCGACATGCCTCCGGGAACGGGCGACGTCGCCCTCACGGTCTTCCAGTCGCTGCCCGTCGATGGCATCGTCATCGTCACGAGCCCGCAGGATCTGGTCTCGATGATCGTCGCCAAGGCGGTCAACATGGCCGAGAAGATGAACGTCCCCATTCTGGGAATCGTCGAAAACATGAGCTATATCGAATGCCCCGATTGCGGCAAGAAGATCGAGGTCTTTGGCAAGAGTAAGCTCCCCGAGGTCGCCGAGCGTTACAACCTCGAGATCCTAGGGCAGCTTCCCATCAATCCGGCACTCGCCGAGGCCTGCGATAAGGGCGAGGTTGAAACCGCACTGCCCGCACGTATGCTGCCCCAGGCCGTCTCTGCCGTCGAGGCCATCGCCCCGCACGAGACCGCCGAGGCCTAAGTGAACGCAAACGCCTCCTATGACGTCTTGGTAATCGGCGGTGGGGCCTCGGGTCTCGCCGCCGCCATTACTGCCGCGCGCGCAGGCAAAAACGCCTGCATCGTTGAGCGCGATGTTGCCTGCGGCCTTAAACTCCTTGCGACCGGCAACGGCCGCTGCAACCTTTCCAACGAATCAATTGATTTCCAACGGTACAACCACCCCGCATTCGTCGAATCCGTCATGGGTCCCCAGCCCGAGCAAGAGCTCGGCAGTTTCTTCTCCTCGCTGGGCATCATGACGACCTCCGAGGAGGGCCGGCTGTATCCGCGCTCCCTTCGTGCCGAATCGGTGCGCGATGCGCTTCTCAACGCTTGCAATCACCTGGATATCACCTTGATCTGTGGAGCAAACGTCGCCTCGGCATTCAAAGCCCCCGAGGGCTGGGCACTCCAAATAGACCGTCCCGCGCGAGCACTCAAGGCAAAAAAGCACGACGACCGAAAATCGGAACTCCGCTCGCTTCGGAAGGCGCTCGCCGACACCCCTCGCACGAACGAGACGCTGCAGGCAAAGGCCGTAATTATCGCTACGGGCGGCAGCCCCGCCGACATCGCGAAGACGTTCAATCTTTCCCTCACACCGCAGCACCCCGTCCTCTGCCCTGTGTCGGCATCGGTCTTCGGCGACCAGGCTACGCTCAAGACACTGGATGGCCTGCGCGTCCGCGCCCGTTTGACGCTCACCCGCAATCACGAGGAGCTCTGGCGCGAAGACGGCGAAGTGCTCTTCCGAATCTTTGGCATCTCAGGCGTTGCCGCCTTCAACCTCTCCCGTCGCGTCCAGCGCGGCGACACGATTCTGCTCGACGTTTTCCCCGACCTCTCCAAAGACGAGTTGCTCGATATGCTCAACCAGCGAGTTGAGTTGCTCGGCGGCTTTTCGCCCCGCGACCCCCGCTGGCTCGACGGCATGCTCGCCCCGCAGTTCTCACACGTTGTCTGCACCGTATTCGAACAGTGCCACCCCGGGTCGCACGACGTCATCCATCTAGTCTCAATCCTCAAGCACTTTAAGTTGCTCGTCGAGGGAACGACAGAGGAGCGTTCGGCCCAGGTCACGCGCGGCGGTGTGCCCATCGAGAGCGTCTCAGCTCCCAACCTCTGCGTGAGCAACGCGGCAGGCGCCCCGCTTTACATCTGTGGCGAGGCGCTCGACATCGATGCCGATTGCGGCGGTTTCAACCTTGCGTGGGCTTGGATCTCGGGTATTCGCGCTGCAAGCAGCCTATAGCCGCGCAGTCTATAATCAAAACGCATTCGGGCCGTCTGGGACACCGGGCGGCCTCTTTCTTGCATCTAAGGAGACCTCGATGATCGAAATCACCCAAGTCCACGCGTCACTCGATGAGGTCGGCGACGAAACTGCCTGCCTTGCTATTGGTAGACGCGCCGTCAAGCGAGCCCTGCGATGCGAGGATTCCCAGATTAAAGCCATTGAGCTCCATCGCAAGTCAATCGACGCCCGTAAAAAGCGAGATGTCCATTTTATTTTGAGCTTTCGAGTTGAGCTGACAAGCCCCCGACTCGAGAAGGAGGTGGTCGACCGCGTCGCCGAGCGCGACCGCTCGCGCATCCGCATGGTAGACGGCGAGGCCCCTTCATTCCCCAACCCTGTCCCGAATGCACCCAAGGGGCGTCCCGTCGTTGTCGGCGCCGGCTGCGCCGGTCTCTTCGCCGCCCTGACCCTTGCCGAAGCGGGCCTTAAACCCCTGCTCATCGAGCGCGGCGACCCCGCACTTCGCCGCTCGGAAGCGATTGATCTCTTTCTTAAGGAGCGCGTCCTCGACCCCGAAAGCAATATCCAATTTGGCCTGGGCGGCGCAGGGACCTTCTCGGACGGCAAGCTCAACACGGGAACCAAGAATCCTGCCCATCGACTGATTCTTGAGACCTTCGTCGAAGCGGGCTCACCTCGCGACATCCTGTGGGACGCCAAGCCGCACATTGGCTCCGACATCCTCCCCACCGTCGTCACCAACATTTCTCAGCGCATCGAGCGGCTCGGTGGAACCGTCCGCTATCGAACAAAGCTCGTCAATATTCGAACCGATGGATCTGGCGCCATCACCGGCATTGATGTCCAACCGCCGCAAGAAACCACAAGCGAAACAATCGCCACAAAGCACCTCATTCTCGCCTGCGGCCATTCCGCCCGCGACGTATTCGAGCTTCTCAAAGAACATAACGTTGCCCTCGCGCAAAAGACCTTTGCCATGGGTGTGCGCATCGAGCATCCACAGCGCGACATCGACCGCGCCCAATATGGCCCTTCGGCGGGGCACCCGGCACTCGGAGCAGCCCCCTACAAGCTTGTCGCCCATCTCCCCAATGGCCGCAGTGTGTTCTCGTTTTGTATGTGCCCCGGCGGACAGGTTGTCGCGGCTTCTTCCGAGCAGGGCCATCTGTGCGTCAACGGTGCCAGCCTCAATGCCCGCGACGGGCGCAACGCAAATGCCGCCCTACTCGTTAACGTCACACCTGACGACCTTCCCAGTACCGATCCGCTCGCAGGCATTGAGCTCCAGCGCGCCTGCGAGCGAGCCGCCTATCGCCTAGGTGGCTCCAACTGGAACGCGCCGGCACAGCTCGTCGGGGATTTCCTCGCAGGTCGCGCCAGCACGGCACCCGGAAAGGTAAAACCGACCTATCCACTTGGTGTGACCTGGACGGCAATCGACGATGCCCTCCCGCAGCATATCGTCGAATCGCTTCGTTTGGGAATCCCCCTGCTCGGTAAGAAACTGCGTGGCTATGACCGCCCTGATGCGGTCCTCACTGGCGTGGAGACGCGTTCGAGCTCCCCGGTCACCGTCACCCGCGATCGAACATGCCACGCCGCGTCGACCCCGGGCCTTTACCCTTGCGGCGAGGGTGCCGGATATGCGGGCGGCATCATGAGTGCCGCCACCGACGGCATCCGTTGCGCCGAGGCGCTGATAGCAGACATCTAGTGCACGAACTCCCGCGTCCGAACGACACAGGCCCCGAGCTCCACAGGGAACTCGGGGCCTGTTCGCTACTTTCTGAATCGTGCACCCTGGCGTTTTCTGCCCGAAGCAAAGGTAGAGCCCTTGCGAGCCTGCGAACGCAAACGCTCGATCGTTTCGTCCTCAGATGCGCCCTCAAGCATCGCCCGAATCTGAACGACGGCATCGCGCAGACGTGCCGCCTCCTCAAAGTCCATGGCGGCGGAAGCGTTACGCATGTCTTCCTCCATGGTCTCGACGATCCGCACGAGCTCGTCATGCGGTAGCCCTTCCAGCTGCTCGGCAAGCGTCTGCTCGGGTGCCACCGTCTCCGGCGCGGCGCCCTCGCCGTTTTCGTCGGGTGTATAGAACGCACCGTGACCCAGCGAATCGCCTCTCGAGCGTCCCTTCGAGCCCACAGTCTTTTCGGCCTCGGCAATAAAGCTCGAAATGTCGTTAATGGCCTTGCGGACCGTCTTGGGCACAATGCCATGCTCTTCGTTATATGCCATCTGAATCTCGCGACGGCGCTGCGTCTCCTCGATGGCTTCTTTCATCGAATCGGTCACAACGTCTGCATACATGATGACCTCGCCGTCGGCATTGCGGGCCGCACGGCCAATCGTCTGAATCAGCGAACGGCGGTTGCGCAAGAAGCCTTCCTTGTCGGCGTCGAGAATTGCCACCAGCGAGACCTCGGGAAGATCTAGACCCTCGCGAAGCAGGTTAATGCCAACGAGAACATCAATCTTTCCCTCGCGCAGCGTTCGCAGGATCTCGACACGGTCCATCGTCGCTGTATCGGAGTGCATGTAATTGACCTTAATGCCGGCATCAAGCAGATGGTCGGTCAGGTCCTCGGCCATGCGCTTGGTGAGCGTGGTCACCAGCACGCGCTCCTTGCGGGCCACGCGCTCGCGAATCTCGTCCTCAAGGTCGTCAATCTGCCCACGAACCGGTCGCACGTCAATCTTGGGATCGAGCAGGCCGGTCGGACGAATGATCTGCTCAACGTCGTTCTGACTAACCCGCAGCTCATAGTCGCCCGGAGTGGCCGAAACGTAGATGAACTGGGGAATCCTCGCCTCAAACTCATCGAAACGAAGCGGACGGTTATCGAGTGCCGAAGGCAGACGAAAACCATGCTCCACCAGCGTCACCTTACGCGAGCGGTCGCCTTCGTGCATGCCGCGGATCTGCGGCACCGTTACATGGCTCTCGTCGATGATGCAGAGCATGTCCTTAGGGAAGTAATCGATCAGGGTAAACGGTGGCTCGCCCGGTTTTCGACCGTCCAGATGACGCGAGTAGTTCTCGATACCGTTACAAAAACCCATGGTCTCGAGCATCTCGAGATCATAATCGGTGCGCTGCTGCAGACGCTGTGCCTCGAGCAGCTTATCAGTCGCCTTGAGCTCGGCCACACGCTTCTCGCACTCTTCACTGATTGATTTTAGAGCCGCTTTGACCTTAGGCTTCTCAGTCACGTAGTGCGAGGCCGGCCACACGGGAATGGCCTCGTACTCACGCAGCATCTCGCCGGTGACCTCATCGATCTCGGCAATCAGCTCGACCTCGTCGCCAAAGAACTCGAACCGCAACGGATGCTCGGCATAGGGCGGATACACGTCGACGACATCGCCGCGCACGCGGAAAGTGCCACGTGCCAAATCATAGTCATTGCGATCGTACTGGATATCGATAAGCGCATGGATAAAGTCATCGCGCTCGAGCGGCACCTTCTTGTCGACGTTCGGGGCTAGGCCAGCATAGTCCTCGGGAGAACCAATGCCATAGATACACGAGACCGATGCGACGACGATCACATCGCGTCGAGATAGCAGTGATGCGGTCGCCTGATGTCGCAGCATCTCGACCTCTTCGTTAATCGAGGAATCCTTCTCGATATACGTATCGCTTTGCGGCACATACGCTTCGGGTTGATAGTAATCGTAGTACGACACAAAATAGACCACGGCGTTGTCAGGGAAGAATTCCTTGAGCTCGCTCGCGAGCTGAGCGGCAAGCGTTTTATTGGGAGCCATGACCAGCGTCGGCTTCCCCAGGGCCTCAATAGTCTTAGCCATCGTGAAGGTCTTGCCCGAACCAGTCACGCCCAGCAAAACCTGATAGCGATCTCCGTCCCTCACGCCCTGCACAAGCGACTCAATGGCCTTAGGCTGGGAACCAGCGGGCTCGTATGGGGACACGACCTTAAACGGCACCTCAGAGCCCTCAAGGCCAAAACGTTTGAGCTCTCCTCCAACACGCTCAACTTCAAATTCCGCCATGGATACTCCTAACTCATATATCTGCAGTATACGCAGGCGGCAGGCATAGTCCTATACGAACCGATCGGGATAGAGGGTCTTGTAGCGAACCCAGGCATTATTGACACGAATCAGATACGCCTGCGTCTCGGGAAAAGTGATTGCATTATGAAGCGACGTGCTCTGCTGCGCCCATCCGTCGACATTGCCCATGCCGGCGTTATAGGCGGCAATGGCACTGTCAGTCGACCCGTTAAAATACGTTAGAAGATACGAAAGATACGCACAGCCAAACTCGATGTTCGTAGCGGGATCGTTAAGGTTGTCAGCCGAATACTCGCTACCATCGACAAGACCCTTGGCAATCATATCCTGGGCAGTCTCGGGCATCAGCTGCATCAATCCCTGAGCGCCTTGATTCGACTCTGCCTCGGGATCCCAATTCGATTCCGACTTTATGACAGCACACACCAGATACGGATCGAGATTGTGCGAAATGCTCGATTGCTTTATGTACGCCTCGTAGTCAATCGGATACAAAGGCTTAAAGAAGGCAGCAGGTGCATACGAGTAGACGAGCGAAATAATGCCGAAGACGAACATAACGGCAAGTGGCGCCACGCGATACCACGTAAAGAAACGTGTCTTAGGCATCGGGCTCCTCCTTATCCACTACGTCCCCAAAGCCATGGCGCGCAAGCCATGCGTCCAGTTGTTCAAAGAGCGAGTTATCGCCTGCCGCATTATCGATTACCGTCGTAGCGAGATTGCAAAGCGAAGCCTCATCAGGTTGGCATGCAGAGCGCGCATCAAAATCAGAGGACTCCATACCACGATGAATGGCACGCTCGCGACGAACTGCTAAAGGAGCGCTGATAACCAGAATTTCATCAGCCAGGCCAAAGGCATCCTCAAAACCAGTCGGGGCAGAAACCTCAACAACCGCAAAGGGGTAACGGGGGGACGAAACCGTACAGCAAACAGGATCGAGAATCCTCAGTGACAGCTGTTCGATGAGAACCGGATGAACGATGCCATTGAGCCGCGCAACTGTATCAGGAGAGGCGAAAGCTCGAGCGGCGAGGACATTGCGGCGAATGCCGCCCTCCCCGTCCAGAATGTCCCAACCGAATTCTTCCGCGAGGGCATTGACGATATCGGAGCCTGGCACATACAGAGATTTGGCAAGCTCATCCAGATCGATAAGCATGGCGCCATGAGATTTGAGATAGCGGCAGACAGTCGACTTACCCGAAGCAATATTGCCCAAGACAAAAACGGTAAACATCAAGTCCTCCCTAACGCCAATGGGAGTTATTATCGCGCAAATACAAAAGAAGGACTCAAAATACAGCCAAACAGTAAGACAAGCTAAACGAAGGCGAGTTCTTTATTACAGCTCTCTATCAAACGCAAAAAAGGGGGAGGCCGCGAGGCCTCCCCCTTCTTCAATC
>OLGH01002156.1_pt1 | contig 16169 bp, 11 predicted proteins | sample 1604851 | NCBI WGS metagenome assembly OLGH01 (sample SAMEA3888894, study PRJEB22519) | human gut metagenome | biome: human gut; feature: human-associated habitat; material: faeces | place: Denmark | collected 2010 | reverse complement strand
CAAAACGGCGGCGGGCGGTCACTGGGAAAAAGGCCCTGACCGCGATTTTATCAACGCCATGCACGAAAACCTTGGCGAGGGCGGCATCATTGCCGAGGATCTTGGCTACCTGACCCCGGAGGTCAAGGCCATGCTTTCTGCCAGCGGCTACCCGGGCATGAAGATCATGCAGTTTGCCTTTGACAGCCGGGAATCCGGCAATTATCTGCCCCACACCTACCACCGCAACAGCGTGGTGTACACCGGCACCCACGACAATGTGACCACCGAAGGCTGGCGTACCAACGCCAGTGCCGAGGATGTGGCCTATGCCTGCCGCTACCTGCGCTGCCAGCCGGAAGAGCTGACCGAGGCCATGATCTGTGCCTGCCTTGCCAGTGTATCGGATACCGCTGTGATCCCTCTGGCGGATTGGCTGCATCTGGGCAGTGAGGCCCGCATCAACACTCCCAGCACCCAAGGCTCCAACTGGCAGTGGCGGCTCGCCTGTCCCCTGCCAGAAGCACTGGCCGGGCACATTGCGCAGCTGACCGTGCTCTACGAACGGGCACAGTAATTCCCCGATCATTTTCTCCTCGTAAAAGCGTCTGCACCCGGAATGTGCAGGCGCTTTTGTTTTTTCTACAGAACATTTTTTCAGGACCAGATTCTGGACATATTGCGCATTTTTGGGCTGATATCCGTGATTTTGCCGCCTTTCTGTAACAGTTTATTCACAAATGTATCATGATTTTGCGCATCTCTGCTCTTGTTATTTGGACACAGTTATGTTACAATTCAGATAGTATTATTGTCTGCCTTTGTGCAGATTCCACTACGGAAAGGAGTTCTTCCACCATGGATCATCCCAATCAGAATACCATGCTTTTACCGGCTTCCTATGCCGTTATCTCCGAAGAGGAAATGACCTATCTGGATGGCGGTCAGTCCATCTACCTTGGCTCAGCCTTTAATCACGATATTTATTTCAACACCGATCAGTTTGCTACATTCTGCCAGAATGCAGCAATCAACCTGTTCGTGCTGATGACCAACTATTCCTTCCGGTACATCGCAGGCCGTGTGCAGTCCGGTCTGTCGAATGGTCTGAGCCTGTCCGGCACCTTCTATCACACCTGGGATAAGATGAACACCTGGAGCCGTATCGCTTCTGTGGGCGTTGCCGGTCTGGCCGGTGTCTATGTCTATTCGCAGGTCATGAACGTCATTCGTACCGTTACAAGCATCTACGATCAGATCGTGAACCCCATGCCGAGCTTTGATGCCGCTCAGGCCGAGGGAACCGCTGCCGCCTGAGTTTGACCCCATTCCCGGAACGATCTTGTCAGAAAGGAGCTTTCTCCATGAAAAACCTTCAGATGCCGCATTCATACATTTCTGTTTCCGAAGAAGAGCTGCGCAGTATTTCCGGCGGCGGGCCGCTGGGCGATGCGCTGGATCTTTTCTTCAGCAATCTGCGTCTGGACGATCTTTTCTTTAGCGGCGGATTGATCTCACTTTCTTTCACCTTTGTGCCCATGCTGCTGTTCAATGTGGTAAAGACAGGCTTCAACTTCGTGGTGAGCGCCTACGATACCATCGCAGACCTGTTCCATTTTTCCCACGAGGAGCGGGAGATGGTGCAGTATATCTCGGATCAGCAGCGCCGGGAAGAAGAGAAAGAGCAGGCTCAGTCCGCTCCCGGCCCGAAACCGGTTTTCTGAACTTCCCCAGCAGTATAAAGCATAGCAAAAAACGCATCTGCAAAATCTTGCAGATGCGTTTTTGTTTTCAGATCACTTTCACTGCCCCCTGCTCCCGCAGACGCAGAATGTAGCAGCTGCCCTTGCCGAATACCCGCTCGATCTCGCTGTGATAGCGTTCCAGCAGGCTCTGGGGAACATACGCCTGAATGGTGCCTGCAAAGCCGCCGCCCTGCATCCGCCAGGCTCCCGTGCTGCCCTGCAGGATACTCTGGCTCAGCGCCAGTGCCACCGAAAGCCCCTGATGCCGCACATCGGTGCTGCAGTAGACATTCTGGCATAGCGCAAAGGATGCGCGTCCACTTTCCAGCACCAGCGCTGCAAAGGCAGCAAACTGCCCGGCCTGCAGCGCGTCCCTCTGGGCAAGGGTGCGAGCGTTCTCTTCAAAATAGTGGATGGCGCGCAGCACCGCGCGGTCGCCGCAGGCTTTGCGCAGCGCAGGCAGTGCTGCCCAGAATGCGCTCTCCGTCACCTGTCCCAGCACCTTTTTGCCAAGGAACGCTGCGATCTGCTCCATCTCCTGCCGGATGGCTGCAAACTCACCGGTCAATTCGCTGTGGCTGCCGCGCGTATCGGTAACGCACAGGCTCATGCCCGGCGGCAGCAGGCCGTCGACGTGGATCTTTTCCAGAACCGGCTGCTGGGGATCTGCAAAATCCGCAAAGATAATACCGCCCACTGCGCTGGTCAGCTGATCCAGCAGGCCGCTGGGCTTGCCAAAATAGGTATTCTCCGCATACTGACAGATCTTTGCCAGCTCCGCCGGGGCCAGACCGCAGCCATATTCTCCGTTCCAGATGGCAGCCATGCCCATTTCAAAGGCAGCAGAGCTGGAAAGGCCGCTGCCGCGCAGCACATCACTGGCCGTGTATGCATCAAAGCCGCCCACCGCTTTGCCTGCCGCGCGGAAGCCCTCGGCAATGCCGCGGATCAGGCTGGCCGAGTGGGTGCTCTCCCCTGCCTGCGGCTCTGCGGTGGCAAGATCAATGACATCCAGCTTGTTGAAGCCCCGGGACTTGACCCGCACATAGCCATCCGTGCTGCGGGCTGCCACCGCCACCAGATCCAGCGTGACCGCAGCCGCAAGACCGCAGCCGCCCTGATGATCCGTGTGGTTGCCGCCCAGCTCTGCCCGCCCGGGTGCAGAGTACACCTGCACCTGCCGCCCGGGGCCGAAATATAACTCGAACTGCTCCAGCGCTGCCGCATAACGCCCGCGCTGCCGCTGCAGCACCGCCGGGTCTGCCCCGTAAAGTGCAGCAAGTGCGGCGTCCCAGCTGCCCTGCAGGATCTGTTTTCTGAGTTGTGCACTGGTGGCCATGACAGCTCCTCCCCTCAAGAATGAACGATTCTGCTTTTTTGCCTATTGTAATGCATTTCGGGCGATTTTTCAATTTATTTGCCTTAAAAATCCAAATTTCGGCGTCAGGCGCAAAGAATAAGATGTACTTTTGTTGAATTTGCAGGGTGTTCTATGGTATACTGGGTGCAGAATGTGACAGGACGGAGGTAAAGCTGCCATGCCAGACGTTTATAAGCAATCCTTTAAGCAGAATTACACCAACAACATTGAATTGTCCATCTTCAACTGCGGCCTGGAGCGGTGCGCTCCGGGGCAGACATGGGGTCCCGGCATCCGTGACCACTACCTGATCCATCTGGTGGTATCCGGCAAGGGCATCTTTGAGGTGGGCGGCCGCACTTGGGAGGTGAGCGAGGGCGATCTGTTCTTCGCCCGTCCCAGCCAGCTGATCCGCTATACCGCCGACGAGCAGCAGCCGTGGGAGTACAGCTGGGTAGGCTTCAACGGTGCCTGTGCCCACAAGCTTGCCGCGCAGCTGCCCTTTACGGACGATGCCCCTGTGCACCACACCAGCGACCCGGACGGGATGCGGGCAGCCCTGAACAACATCTACTCCTCCCGCGGGCTGCAGCCGCAGGACGAAGCCGCCATGGTGGGGTATCTGTACCTGTTCATCGCCGCTCTGATGCGGGAGACCAGCGCAGGCAAGCCCCACACGGCCTCCTCCTCCAGCCAGTATGTGCTGAACGCCATCAAGTACATCCAGTTCAACTACTCCCACGACATCTCCATTGACGACGTAGCCAAGAGCGTGGGTGTTTCCCGCAGCCACCTGTACCGGGTGTTCATGCTGAATGTGGGCAAAAGCCCCATTGACTACCTGACCGAGTACCGCATCAACGAAGCCTGCAAGCTGCTGCGCGCCGGCAGTCTTTCCATTGCAGAGGTAGCGGTGTCGGTAGGCTTCTTCGACCAGTTCTACTTCTCGCGGGTGTTCAAGCGCGCCAAAGGCGTGCCGCCCAGCAAGTATTTTGCCGCCCAGCAGGACGCCGACCCGGCAGACCCTGCCCAACTGTAACCTGAGCCCATCACACAAGGAGAAACCATGCCTTTACAGAAAAACCAGATCCTGACCCTGCGCATCGAGCGCCTTTCCAGCGACGGCAGCGGCGTTGCCCACAGTGCCGATGGCGAGGCCGTATTCGTGCCCGGCACTGCCCCGGGGGACGAAGCCCGGGTGCGCATCGTGAAGGACTGCGGCCGGTATGCCTTTGGCATTCTGGACGAGCTGCTCACTCCCTCGCCGGATCGTATTCCGGTGGACTGCCCGGTGGCAGGTCCCTGCGGCGGGTGCAGCCTGCGGCATCTGGCCTACACTGCCGAGCTGCGCGCCAAGCAGGAAAGCGTGCTGGACGCCTTCCGCCGCATCGGCGGGCTGGAGGTTCCGGTGCTGGATATCCTGCCCTCCCCGGAGGTGGACCGCTACCGCAACAAGGTGCAGTTCCCTGTGGGCGTGGACAAGAACGGCGTACCCTGCATCGGCTTCTACGCCGGGCGCACCCACCGCATCGTCCCCTGCCCGGACTGCAAGTTGCAGCCCGGCGTGCTGAACGAGATCGGCAATGCGCTGTGCGCCTTTTTTGCACAGCAGGGCATCCGCCCTTACGACGAGCAGAGCGGCAAGGGGCTGGTACGGCACATCTTCCTGCGGCGCGGTGCGCACAGCGGGCAGATCATGGTGTGTCTTGTATGCACCCGGGCAAAGCTGCCCCATGCAGAGCAGCTTTGCACCGCACTGCGGGAGCAGTTCCCTGCCATCAGCACCATCCTGCTCAACGTCAACGCCAAAAACACCAACGTTATTCTGGGCAGTGAGAACCATATCCTGTACGGCCCGGGCTACATTGAGGACACTCTTTGCGGCGTACCGGTACGGTTGGGGCCGCTGTCCTTCTATCAAGTCAACACGCTGGCTGCCGAGCGGCTGTACGGCGTTGCCGCGCAGTACGCGCAGCTGACCCCGGACGACGCGCTGCTGGATCTCTATTGCGGCATGGGCACCATCGGCCTTTCCATGGCAGATCAATGCCGGGAGCTGATCGGCGTGGAGATCGTGCCGGAGGCTATCGAGAGCGCCAAGGCCAACGCCGCCCGCATGGGCGAGGCCGTAGCCGCCAAGAGCCGCTTTTTCTGCGCCGATGCCGGACAGGCTGCCACCCAGCTGGCCGCCGAGGGCCTGCACCCAGACATCGTGATGCTGGACCCGCCCCGCAAGGGCTGCGATGAAGCCACTCTCTCCGCTGTGGTGCGCATGGCCCCCCGCCGGGTGGTGTATGTCAGCTGCAACCCCGCCACCGCCGCCCGAGACGCCGCATGGCTGGAGCAGAAGGGATACCATGCAGAAAAGGTGCAGCCGGTGGATCTGTTTCCAAGGACGAAGCATGTCGAAGCGGTTCTCCTTTTGACCAAACTCAATGTTGAGCGGCACATCGAAGTGGACGTCAGCATGGATGAACTGGATGTGACTGCTGCGGAAAGCAAGGCGACTTACAATGAGATTCGGTATTATGTGTGGGAGCACCATCAGTTGAAGGTATCCAATCTCTATATCGCACAGGTGAAGCAGAAACACGGCATTATTGAGCGAGAGAATTACCATAAAGCGAAAAATGAAAATGCGAAGCAGCCCCAGTGCCCGAAGGAAAAAGAGGATGCGATTGTGGAGGCATTAAAGCATTTTCAGATGATTTGACGGATCGTATGTAACCTGCTCAAATTTCATAGAGAAGTCTTTGTCTTTCATATAGGAGGCACTGGATGTCAAAATTAAATATTGATCAGAAAAGTGTTAAAGCACTCTTTAGCGAAAAGAAAGCCGACTTTCTTATTCCTGACTATCAGCGGCCTTATGCCTGGGGCGAGAAGGAATGTCAGACACTCTGGGACGATTTGTTCCTATTTGCATTTCCTGATAACGATTGTGACAAATTTAAAAGCGATAGTGATGAATACTTTCTAGGGCCGATCGTCACGTTCAAAAACGATGATGGAAAATTGGAAATCATTGATGGTCAACAACGCCTAACAACATTGATGTTGTTGCTTCGAGCGTTCTATGAAAAGTATGGAAGCATGAAGAACGATAAGGCTGTTAAAACTAGCAAATTCATTGAGCAGTGTATCTGGAAGACTGATGAATTCGGTGACCCTGACAAATCAGCTTTGAAAATCGACTCAGAAGTTGCTACCGACAAAGAAAAAGGGGAATTTTTAAGCATCCTGAAAACAGGAAAAGTCTCTGAAAACGAAAAAAGCAGCTACGCTAACAATTACCGCTTCTTTCAGCAGAAAATCGTGGATTTTTTGAACACCTACCCTGATTGGTTTTCCTTCTTTCCAATCCGGATCATGAATAATTGCATCCTCCTCCCAATCGAAGCAGAATCCCAGGATACTGCATTGCGGATCTTTTCGACGCTGAACGATAGAGGAAAGCCGTTATCAGACGCAGATATCTTCAAGGCGCAGTTTTATAAATACTACTCTGCCAAGGGTGAACGTGAAGTTTTTATCCAGAAATGGAAAGATCTTGAGGTATTGTGCGACTCTATTTTTCACCCCCTTACCGGCACCCCGATGGATGAGCTTTTCACCCGGTATATGTATTACGAGCGTGCAAAGCAGGGAATCAAATCCTCGACAACAGAGGCATTGCGCAAATTCTACGAACGGAATGCATATAGCTTATTAAAGAATGATCAGACCTTTGAAAACCTGATTGATCTGGCCAATTTCTGGAACGATGTGCAGAATCAAAACGTTGAACGTTTCTCCGATAAAGTTCTTCGGCGGCTTTTTGTATTGAACTATGCGCCCAACGGTATGTGGACGTATTTCGTTTCTGTGTATTATATGGCCAACCGGGATTCCAACGGGTTCCTTGATGATGATTGTTTTTACGGATTTTTGAATAAAATCACAGCCTTCATCTGGGCATACGCTGTTACCAATCCAGGTGTCAACGCACTTCGCACACCAATTTTTGCAGAGATGATCAATCTTGTGAATAGACAGCCGGTTCAATTTACGGATTATCTGTTCCATACCCAGCAATTGCAGAATGCCTTCAACAACTATGTGTTCAGCAATAATCGAGCTATTACAAAAGCAATGTTGACTTGGTGGGCCTTTCAGAATTCACATCAGGAACTTTTGTCGCTTGAAAGCGTATTGGAAATTGAACACATTTATGCACGCAGCCGTCAGGAAAAAGAGCATTCACTTTCCAATCCGAGAAATATCGAAAGCCTCGGAAATAAGGCGTTGTTAGAAAAACGAATCAATATTCGTGCCTCTGACTATCGCTTTAGCGATAAAGTAAAGTATTACACAGGTTTTGAAAACAACAGAAAGCAGAGAAAGGAAGGAACAAAGATCGAAGAATTAACTGTTCTTGCTGCAACGGCTACAGATTTCACTGAATCTGATATTGTGGAAAGAAATGCCAAAATCATCTTCAACTTTATTGAATTCATGCACAGCAACGACCTTCTGTGCGAAGATTAAGAATTCTCCATATTGATTCTCCACCGCCCGTCTGGTTTTCAGGCGGGCATTTTCTTTTGCCGGAATATGGTGTTTCCACTTTTATCGTGGTACAATAGATGCAAGAATCATTTTCAGGAAAAGCATCCTGCTATCCGATTTATAGGACACTCATCGTTGTAAAATCAGGATGTCCACCTATCACAAAAAACAAGGAGCAACGTATGCCAAACGATAAGATCACCGCCGTAGGTGCCAACATTGCCGAAAAAGCCGCCATGATCTGGAACGTAGCCGATATGCTGCGGGGGCCGTTCAAGCCCCACGAGTACGGTCTGGTCATTCTGCCCATGACCGTAGTGAAGCGGTTCCACGACTGCCTAGTGCCCACCCATCAGGCAGTGCTGGACACCTACGAAAAGGTGAAAAATCTTCAGGTCATCGACGGCTTTTTGCAGAAGGCCTCCGGCTACCAGTTCTATAACACCAGCCGGTTCACCTTCGAAACCCTGCTGGCAGACCCGGACAACATTGAGTCCAACTTCCGGGATTACCTGTCTGGCTTCTCCGCCAACGCACAGGACGTGCTAGCAAAGTTCGACTTTGACAACATCATCAAGCGGATGGTGGAGAGCAACACCCTCTACCTCGTCATCAAGGAGTTCGGCTCCGAGAAGGGCTATCTTGGCCCGGACAAGATCAGCGCCGTGGACTGCGGCTACATCTTTGAGGACTTGGTGCGGCGGTTCTCCGAGAGCTTTGGCGAGGAAGCCGGAGCGCACTTCACCAGCCGGGACATCATCTACCTGATGACCGACCTGCTGCTGTCCGAAGCCGACCTTGATACCAGCAGCATGACCGTTTACGATATGGCCATGGGCACCAGCCAGATGCTGAGCTGCATGGAAGAGCGCATCCACGAGCTGAACAGCGACATTGAGGTGACCTGCTTCGGGCAGGAGTTCAATCCCTCCACCTTCGCCATCGCCAAAGCAGACATGATGATCCGCGGCGGCGACCCTAACAATATGCGGTTCGGTGATACTTTGTCGGAGGATCAGTTCCCCGGGTTCACCTTCCAGTACATCATCTCCAACCCACCCTTCGGCATTGACTGGAAGCGGGAGCAGAAGGCGGTGGAAGCCGAAGCCGCCCGGGGCGAAATGGGGCGTTTTGCGCCCGGTCTGCCCAAGATCAGCGATGGTCAGCAGCTTTTTGTGCTGAACGGCCTTGCCAAGCTGGCAAACAAAGGCAAGATGGCCATTATCCAGAACGGCTCTCCCCTGTTCAGCGGCGATGCCGGCAGCGGGCCCAGCAACATCCGGCAGTATATTCTGGAAAACGACTGGCTGGACTGCATCATCCAGCTTTCCACCGATATGTTCATGAACACCGGCATCTCCACCTACATCTGGGTGCTCAGCAAGGATAAGCCCGCCCACCGTGCGGGCAAGGTGCAGCTTATTGACGCCAGCCACTGCTTCGAGCCACGCCGCAAGAGTATCGGCACCAAGCGCAACGACATCACCGATGCCTGCCGGGAACTGATCGTCACCGCCTACGGCGAGTTTGCCAACGGCAAGGTGTACGGCGACAAAAACGGCATCTACTGCGAGAGCAAGGTGTTCGAGAGCGTGGAGTTCGGCTACAACAAGATCGTGGTGGAGCACCCCCAGCGGGACGAAGCAGGCAACGTTATCCTGAAGCGTGGCAAGCCTGTGCCGGACACCAGCCTGCGGGACACCGAAAATGTGCCGCTGGTGCAGGATATTGACGCCTACTTTGCCCGGGAAGTCCTGCCCTACGCCCCCGACGCATGGATCGACCACAGCAAGACCAAGGTGGGTTACGAGATCCCCATGACCCGCTATTTCTACGAGTATCAGTCGCCGGAAGCCGTGGAGGATATCGTGGCGCGCATCACCGCACTGGAACAGGATATCTCCGCCGGGCTGGCAGAGCTGTTCCATAAGGAGGGCTGACCATGGGACGGAAAATGAAAGCCAGCGGCATTGAATGGATTGGGGAGATTCCGGAGGGGTGGGAAATCACCAAAATTAAGCATATTGTCTCTAGCGTTACAGACATTGACCACTTTATGCCAGATTCTGCCGAATTCGGCATTCCGTACCTTATGATCGGTGACTTGAAAGATTTATCCAGTTCTATTGATTGGGATTCTTCCAAAAAGATTTCAATCGAGGATTATAAGAAGCTCTCAATCAAAAGTCGTCCACAAATAGGAGATATTATTTTCGCACGGTATGCAAGTATCGGAACAACTTGTTATATTGATACTGACCATGATTTCTTGGTATCCTACGCTTGTCTCACCATTCATCCCAGTAATTTAATTATCGGAAAATTTTTATCCTATTATCTAAAATCATCCTCGTTTGCGGAAGATGTTCTAAGAAGGACCAATTCCAACACACAAGGAAATGTCGGAAAAGATTCTCTGCTAAATGTCACCATTGTTCTCCCATCAATTATTGAACAAACACAAATCGTAAACTTCCTAGATGCAAAATGTTCCGACATCAATGCTATGCTTTCCAAAACCCGTTCCAGCATCGAGGAATACAAAAAGCTCAAGCAGGCAGTTATTACGCAGGCTGTGACCAAAGGTGTGCGTGGTGAGCGTGAGATGAAGGATAGCGGGGTTGAGTGGATTGGGGAGATTCCGGCAGAATGGAAAATTCAGCGCTTTGCCCGTGTAGCTGAAGTAAAGTCCAATCTTGTTTCACCTGACAACTACTTAGAATATCCTCAGATTTCTCCTGAAAATATCGAAAAAGATAGTGGAAAACTACTCCTTCCATGCAGAACCGTTTCTGAAGTCGGTGTAATTAGCGGAAACCATTTATTCTATAAAGGTCAGATTTTGTATTCTAAAATCCGTCCAAAGCTCAACAAAGTTTGCATTGCACCATTTGATGGTTTGTGCAGTGCTGATATGTATCCTATTGAATCGAAAAATGACACACGCTATATTGTATATTGCATTTTGTCTAATGGCTTTCTTCAGCAAGTGTCCATGATTACAGAGAACCGTGTCAAAATGCCTAAAGTCAACCAAGTAGAATTGTCAAAAATTCTTGTAGCTATTCCAGAAACAATTGCTGAGCAAAAGGAAATCGCAGACTACCTTGACGCCAAGTGTGCCGAGATTGACGGATTGATTGCAAAGAAAGAGCAGCTGGTAAAAGAACTGGAAAGCTATAAGAAAAGTTTGATTTATGAAGTTGTAACCGGGAAGAGGGAGGTGTAAAATGTGAGCAGTTTCATATCCGTGGATTTATTGTTTTCATTTTTTTCTGACCATATTTTACCGGCCATCTCAAAATGTCGTCGCTTAAAGATTTATGTCAAATTTACTGGCTCACTTCTAACTGATTCGCTTTCTTCATTAGGCTATATCGAACTTGCTCACAACGCCGGTATGTCATTTCATGTTCCCCTTTCACTTGATATTGAAAATCGTTCTAATACATCTAAGATAATCCGAAACATCAGCCTTTTCGCATATAAGGGCAATACATTTATTGCGCAATTCAAGCAATGTCAGGGAAACTCAAAAAATCCAAACGAGGCCGGAGCTATTGTATTAGGCGACAACGGTGCATACAGTACTACTATTTCTCCTAATAGCACAAAACGTCTACATTTAGAATTCTTTCTCAATCAAAAAGACCTGATTTCAGGAATAAATCAGTTCAACAAAATTTACCTTGCATACTATGATGAAAATGATAATCTTATAAGTTATTATTTGCTTGACGTCGAGTCCAATTGGATTGAAGGAACACTTGCATCTCCTAAACAGTGGATTTTATTAAATGAATCTCGTCGGGTCTTGCTTAATGATAAGAGGTTAAAAGATGAATTGTCCTGATGTAGATACCGTTATTACAACTTCTAGTTCTGCCATAAACTGGCTCACCGATGTAATCATTCCATTGGTTTCTGCACTTATTGGTGGTATAGTGGCACTAGTAGGTGTTTACATTACATTATCTCATGAACGCAATGTCCGAAAAGCTGAAACCTCCGCAAACGCAAAACCCTTCTTTTCAATTTTCGGATTATACGATCATGGTCGTTTTTCCAATGCTCAAGACCATGTTTTTTCTTTTGTTTCTGGCGACACTTACGATAACAACCAGTCTCATCTCGTTGCTAATATTGTTAATTCTGAGAAAGTCGAATTTGTGATAGACGAATTTTGTGTTGGTGGTATTCATTATCATCCCAATGGATATGAAAAACAGTTCATTTCAAAAGGTTTAGTTTGCACAATAGTCATCAATATTAAAACTGATGCAGATTTATCCAATGCTTTAATGTACATTACAGATATCAATTCAACAAAGCATATTTACAAATTAAAGTGTCGAAATGAACTCGTTATTGATTTTGAAGAAATTCAAAAGGAGGTCTAACCATGCCCCTCAACACCACCGAAAAGCAGTTTGAATCGGACATTGCGGCGGCGCTGCTCTCCCCTGCCGGGGGCTACACCCGCAACGGGGATTGCTACGACCCCAAGCTGGGGCTGTTTGTGGATACCCTGATCCGCTTTGTGCAAAAGACCCAGCCCAACGAGTGGGCATTTTTTGAAAAGCAGAACCCGGTAAACCCGGTGCGGAAGTTCTGCACGGCCTTTAATAATGCCTGCGATGCGGACGGGCTGCTTTCGGTGCTGCGGTATGGGTTCAAGCACCGGGGACGGCGGTTCCGGGTGTGCTATTTTCAGCCGGAGTCCGCGCTGAACCAGAAGGATGCCCAGCGCTACGCCCAAAACGAGATCACCTGCAACCGACAGTGGTTCTACTCCGACACCACCCACAACTCGGTGGATATGGTGCTTGCGGTAAACGGCATCCCGGTGTTCGCCTTTGAGCTGAAGAACCAGTTCACCGGGCAGACCGTGGAGAACGCCAAGCAGCAGTGGATGCACGACCGGGACCCGCGGGAGGTGTGTTTCCAGTTCAACAAGCGCATTCTGGGCTACTTTTGCGTAGACCTGACCGAGGTGTGGATGGCCACCCGGCTGGCGGGCAAGGACACCCGCTTTCTGCCCTTCAATCAGGGCTCCAACGGTGCCGGGCGGGACGGCGGTGCAGGCAATCCGCCCAACCCCAACGGCTACCTTACCGCCTACCTCTGGGAAGAAGTGTTCCAGAAGGACAGCATGATGGACATCCTGCAAAAGTTCATTAGCCTGCAGGACAGCAAGACCCTGATTTTTCCCCGGTATCATCAGCTGGACGTGGTGCGCAAGCTGGTGGCAGATGTGCGGCAAAAGGGTGCCGGGCAGCACTATCTCATCCAGCACAGCGCTGGGTCGGGCAAGTCCAACTCCATTGCTTGGACGGCATACCGGCTGGCTTCCCTGTTCAACGCCGAGAACAAGCCGGTGTTTGCCAGCGTCATCGTGGTGACTGACCGAACCGTGCTGGACGCGCAGCTGCAGGAGACCATCTCCGGTTTTGACCATACGCTGGGTGCGGTGGAGGCCATCGGCGAGGACAAAAACTCCGGCGACCTGCGGGATGCCATCAACAACGGCGCACGCATCATCATCACCACGCTGCAAAAGTTCCCGGTCATCTATACTGAGGTAAACAAGACCGCCGGTAAGAACTATGCCGTTATCATCGACGAAGCGCACTCTTCCCAGACCGGCACCTCTGCTTTGAAGCTGAAAGCCGCCCTTGCCGACACCGAGGACGCGCTGCGGGAATATGCCGAGCTGGAAGGCAAAGCGGAGGACGAGATCGACCCGGAGGATGCGCTGGTGAAGGAACTGACCTCCCACGGGCGGCACAAGAACCTATCCTTCTTCGCCTTTACCGCCACCCCAAAAGCCGCCACGCTGGAACTGTTCGGCACCGAGTACCCGGATGGCAGCCACCACCCCTTCCACATTTACAGTATGCGGCAGGCCATTGAAGAAGGGTTCATTCTGGATGTGCTGCAAAACTACATGACCTATTCCACCTGCTTCAAGATCGCCAAGACCATCCCGGACAACCCCGACCTGCCTGCCAGCCGGGCGGCAAAACTTATCCGCAAGTATGAAGAGCTGCACCCCTACAACATCAGCCAGAAGGCAAAGATCATTGTGGAGACCTTCCGGGAGACCACCAGCCACAAGATCGGCGGGCGGGGCAAGATGATGGTAGTCACCTCCTCCCGGCTGGCGGCAGTGCGGTACTTCCACGAGGTCAAGCGCTACATTGCCGAGCAGGGCTATGACGATGTGCAGATCTTAGCAGCATTTTCCGGTGCCGTACCGGACGGCGGTGTGGAGTACACGGAGCAGTCCCTGAACGTCCGCGCCGACGGCAGCCACATTGCGGAGAGCCAGACCAAAAAGGAGTTCCACAACAACTTCAATGTGCTCATCGTGGCAGAAAAATACCAGACCGGTTTTGACGAACCGCTGCTCCATACCATGATCGTGGACAAAAAGCTGAAGGGCGTCAAGGCGGTGCAGACCCTCTCCCGTCTGAACCGTACCTGTCCCGGCAAAACCGACACCTTTGTGCTGGATTTTGTGAACAAGGCAGAGGACATCCGGGAGGCCTTCCAGCCGTTTTATCAGGAAACCTTTCTGGAGCAGGAGGTCAACACCGACCTCATTTACAAGACCCAGAAGGAGCTGCGAAGCTTTGCGGTCTATTCCGATGCAGACGTAGAAGCCTTTGCCAAGGAGTATTTCCGCAGCACCAAGCAGGATAAAAACGCCGTGGGCCGCATGAGCAGTGTCTTGAAGCCGGTGGCAGACCGCTACAACCAGAAAACGCAGGCCGAGCGGTACCAGTTCCGCCGCCTGCTGCGCAGCCTTGTCAAGTGGTACGGCTACGTTTCGCAGGTGGCACGGATGTTCGATGAAGAGCTGCACAAGGAGAACGTATTCTGCGCTTACCTGCTCAAGCTGCTGCCGCCGGACGAGGTCTCTCCGCTGGACTTGGAGGGCAAATTGCAGCTGGAGTATTACAAGCTGCAAAAGACCTTTGCCGGTGCCATCGAGCTGGAACACGCCAAAGGCGTCTACGAGCCGGTCACCCAGAAAGGCGCTCTCGGCCACGACCCCAAGGAGCCGCTGGACGAGATCATTTTGAAGATCAACGAGAAGTTCAAGGGCGAGTTCACCAACGCCGACCGGGTGCTGCTTACCGCCCTGCATGACCGTCTGCTGGCCGACCCGAAATTGGCAAAGCTGGCGCGCAGCTCCGACCCGCAGATCTTTACCGAGAGCATCTTCCCCAAAGCCTTTGACACTGCCGCACAGGACAGCTATCTCGAAGCACAGGACACCTTCTCTTCCTTGTTTGAGGATACCAGCAAGTACAAGGCTATTATGTCAGCTCTGGCAGAGTGGCTGTATGGAGAATTCCGCAAGAAGTAAAACAGTTTTCCTTTTTATTTGCTTAAAACAGCCTGCATCCACGGGATGCAGTTCAAGGGTTTGGGTGCTCCCCAACAAGTATTTTGCAAAGCAAAATAAGCAGATGTATATACGTCTGCATTGCTTGTTACAACTCTCCGGGGACAGATCCTGTACACCGGTATCTTTCATCTTGTTCCCAGCATTTCCATCCATTATAATAGAGCCGGTGTCATTTTGAAGCACGGGAAAAGCAGTAGGACGTATGAAACCTCGGCGGCGCTGCACAGACCCAAGCTACATTTGAAAAGCTGAGAAATCATACTGGCAGAACAGCAAAACACCCGCCCATGTATCGTGTGCAAAGCACAGTATATGGGCGGGTGTTGTTGTTTGATTGTGGTTAGTTTGCACTTTCAAAACGGGTCGAAACAGAGTTTTTGCGGTGTTCCGTCCAGCAGATACCGGATGCTGAGACGGCCGTTTTCCATTTCCGCCTGCACTTGCGTGGCACGCTCAAAGAGGGTGCGCAGGCGGCGGTACTCTGCCCGCTGCGCTTGTGTGTAGCGGGACGGCATATCCGAGGTAAGGAACACATTGCCCAGCAAGGCATTGAGCGTGGCAAGGGTGTGCTTTTGTTCTGCCGTCAGCTTGCAGTTTTCCTCCCGTAGAAAGAACACATCCGGGTCGCTGCCGTAGGCGCGGCCATTGAGCTGCCGCCGGAATAGCGTGTTGTTGATGGCCTGTTTTGTGGACACCCGCTCCCGGTGGAACAGGCGCATATACCACACATCGTTCCAGTCCAAGCTCACGTCACAACTGACACGGCAGTAATCCACCAGCCCGAAGGCAGGCATCACCGGTACACCGCAGCCGAGGATGGTCTTTTGCCCGCACCAGCTGCGCAGCAGCTCCATAGCACGGTACATTCTGCCCGCCCGGCTCTCACGGGCGTTGCCAAAGGGGGCAGCGCCGTACAGAAAATCCAGCTTGACAAGGTCGAAGCCCCAGTCGTTCAGTACCCAGTCGAACACCCGGCGCAGATAGTCCAGCACGGCCGGGTTGTCGATATCCAGTGCATAAAAGCTGCTCCAGTTGCTACCGCAGCACCATGGCGCACCGTTCACCTTCAGCAGCCAGTCCGGGTGCTGCCGGAAAAGGGCAGAGTCCTTTTCGCACACAA
>OLGH01002144.1_pt1 | contig 16240 bp, 15 predicted proteins | sample 1604851 | NCBI WGS metagenome assembly OLGH01 (sample SAMEA3888894, study PRJEB22519) | human gut metagenome | biome: human gut; feature: human-associated habitat; material: faeces | place: Denmark | collected 2010 | reverse complement strand
GCCGCAGGCGGAGAATCCTGCAAGCAGGATTCTTTCTTGCATGTACTGACTCAATGATGGTTGTTTGTTTTGTATTATGCAATTCTTAAGATTATGCATAATATAATAAGATACAAATCAATCTCAGCGGTTTATAATTCGACAATCTGTCCTTTTTCTACGTCATATCTGCAGTACTTACCATTTCCGGAAATAAATGGCTGATATGTATCTGTCCTGTTATCTTTAAGATATACAATTCCGGTAGCAATCATCTCCACTAATGAAAAGCGTTCGCTGAGACTGGAAATCCACTTATATGTTTTGTTCTTTGATGAATTTGCCATAACCATATTGTAGGCATGTCCGTCTTCGGTGGCTTCCAGAGAAAAATATACTTTCTCTGCCTTATCAGGAGCATCAAAGACCTGACTTGTAATATAGGAAGAAAAATTGGTGCTTACAAAATTTCGGAAAGATTTTATATCATAAGTAATTCCGGATACTTCGTCTGTGATTTTATCTCCGCGTTCCAGACGTGTTTTAATAATCTTTAGTACCTCTACAGTCCAGTTGATAAAAGAGATACTGCTGTAATTCATACTTTCCATCAACTGTTCGATCAGTTTGCGTGACAGGATATTGGAGCGTATTGCCTCATCATAAAGTTCTTTGTTCATGACATTTTCCCTCTTTTTTGATTATTTGTAACTATTCAGCAGTCTACTATCCCGCGAGGTGTTTTGGCATGAACATGCCAAAATCCCGAGACATACAAGTCAAAATCCCATCGCCGAAGGCGATTTTTAATGGATTTTGACTCGTAACTGTGAAGGTACTGAACAGTTACGATTATTTTATGTTTGTTATAGTGTTTCCGCACATTTCTATGTTATACTGATTATAAATCTGTTTGTTGTAAAATGCAACAAAAAACGGACGAATAAATAAAAATATTTGTGAACAGTAACGAATATATTGTTGCCTGTATTTTTGTTTCTCGGAAGGATAATGAGATATAAGGAAAATTGAGGAGGATAAAATGGAGATAGAAGAAGAGTTTATTTCGGGATTTTGCAGAACATGTAATGGAGGGCAGACTGTCTGCTGCGAATATACGATGGAAGGAGATAAAAGAACCCTCACATTTATGGATTGTGCACATGACAGATGTGTGAATTATGCTGCCTGTGAAATCTACAAACAGGCACATGAAATGGAACGATAAGAATATGTGAGGGTGTACGAAAAGCAGTGAACTGCGAAATGTATTGCTGAGAACGGAGGGGATAGTAACCCGCAAATGCTGTAATTATCGGATTAACCGGAGTTAGAATCAAACATATATGAAAAATAGGCATCTTTGAATGCAGAATAGTTATTTCTGGAAATAGGGACAGAGGAAATGCCGGTAGTGACCATAGTTCTTGTGAACTGTTTTATGTGGGACAGGTTTACAATATAGCTTCGGTGACATTTAAAGAATCCTTTTTCCGGAGTAAAGACCCCTTCGCACTTTGCAAATAATTCGCGGATTTTTAAAGTAGTTCCATTTGAAAGGCAGACCAGAACCTGTTTATTCTGAGCTTCCAGATAATCTACATCATTGAGTGTAATTGAGCAGAATCCGTCTGCAGTATGTGCGACGAAAGTTTCCGCCGGAACATTATAAGTTTTAAAAAAATCATCCATAACAGAAAAAAGTTTCAGAGTATTTACTGGTTTTAAAAGATAATGAAAAGCTTTTACATCATAGGAATCCAGGGCAAATTCTCTGGAAGAAGTCAGAAAAATCACAGGAACAGTCAGTCCCATGCTGCGTATTTCTCTTGCTGTATCTATGCCATTTAATAGTGGCATGATGATGTCGAGAAAGATCAAATCTACCGGAATTGTCCGGAGAGCTGTTAACAGATCATCACCGTTGGAATATGGATACAGGGTAAGTGAAAAATCATTTTTTTTCGCCCAGTGAGTCAGAAGTGAACTTAATTCCCGGGTAAAGAGTATTTCATCATCACAAATTGCAATATTCATAATTTTTATCAAAACCTTTCTGTGAGTGAATAAATGTTATGTATTGTATCCGGCAGTGGAAATCCTGTGTCAGATGATAATTCGCAGGACAAAGCAATGGTCCACGATAGAAAAATGACACTGTCCATGCAATTGTTCCACATAATAAATAATACTCCTGACACCGATTCCATGCCCGTTTCTGGTAGAAACCGGAACTCCATCTACAAATGCCGGAATTTTTTCTACGGGATTTTCCAGTTGGAACAGAATGTGATTCTTTTTCTGTGAAAGAGTAAGCCGGGCCCATTTTGAAGGTGATTCCAGCTGCTCCAGTGCATGCATGGAGTTTTCCAGCGCATTGGACAGGATTGTACAGAAGGACAAATCGGAACATGGAAGTTCTTTTCCTGTAGAAACATTGCATATAAGAGACAATCCTCTGTCTGTGAAACGGGAATGATAAATGGAAAGCACAGAGTTCAGAATCTCATTTCCGGAATAGGCAGCGATGATCGTATCGTCATATGCAGAATTAATTTCATGGATGTATTCCTGTGCTTTGTCCGGATGTCCATTTTGCAGCTGGGTCAGAATAATACTCAGATGGTGGCGCATATCATGCCGCAGGATCGCCAATTTCTGGCTGCTGATCTTTACCTGTTCAATTTCGTTTTGCATGGATTGAAGCTGCATTTCACGAAGATTGCTGTATTGCGTTATCTCCTGTTTATTCTCATATTCCTGAAAGTAGATGATGAGAAATACCAGGTAGGCAATGCAGAATGCAAATCCCATGAATTCAACAACTGCTTTATTTCCGGAATAAAGTAAAGTTGAAAATTTGGTGAAAGCATAATCAAAAACGTAATATACAAATGGCAGGAAACCGATGATGGAAAGCTCACGTGCATTTTTTGTAAAAATTGTTTTTGTAGATCGAAATACATATCGATAAAGAAGGACAAAAGTTAAGGTTGTTGTTAAAATCCGCACAGAATAATAACACCACTGTAATCCTGTTATTGCCAAAGCGAATAATCCGGTCCAGTTGCTTATCTGGCAACACAGATAGGCAGAAAAGACAGAAACAGCGGAAGAAATCAGAGGATACTTATAATGAACGGAGAGGAATAAAACCAATGGAAAATGTACGATCAGAGGATAGGACATATTTGCAAGAGTTTCCCCAAATAATGCCAGATCAATTACATATAACAGTCCCTGCCCTGAAAATAACAGAAACATAGTCAGGATATTTTTTCTGATCGGTTTGATTCCAAGAAAAAATGCAGAACAGTAAATTCCAAAGAGCATGGTAGTGACACCATGAACAGCAGATAAAATCTGTTCAGACATAACAGCACCTCCGTCTGATAAGGATTAATAAAATTTATCATCAAAATGTTGTATATATATCAAGTATAAAAGATTTCAAATTTAAAGACAACCTTTTTCCATACCATTCACGCCATATAATTACTGTTCGCGTGAAAGAGAAAAAATGCTGTTGTTCTGTGTTATAATCAGTCTATAAAGGAATATCGAAAAAAATTACGAGGAAGGAGATGAAAGAGAGAGCATATTTAACGATATACCGGCGCTGGATGAAAAAAGAAAAACAGAAGAAAAACAGACCTGATGGAAAAGTACCATGCAGGTCTGTTTTTATATCATTCTTTCCTGTTTTTACTTATTTACATCAATATAACTGTACAATGTATATTTGGAGATTCCAAAATAATTTGCAACCTTATCTCCGGATTTGGTAATAAGGAAAGCACCTGCATCATTTAAGAACTGAATAGCAGTAACCTTATCCTCCTTATTCATTAAAGGAACAGGTTTGCCTACCAGAGCTACAGATTCTTCGATCAGATGATCAAGAAGATCATTGACATTATGAGTGATCTCTTTGGGCTTCTCTTCCTTATTTTCCGGAGTGACAAGAGAATGAAGGGCAGATTCGATCATAGTAAGCTTGGTAATGTCATAATTGATTCCGAAAACATAATGAAGGGTACCATCGTCATCATGAATGTAGGAAGTGCTGCACTTCAGGATCTTGCCGTCTGCTGTTTTCATCAGATAACCGGTATGGTCTTCGGGGGTTGCTCCTTTTTCCTGATTGCGGATCGCATCAAAAACAGCATTGGATGGTCCGTCTCCGATATCTCTGTTTGTAACATGACCATTTACGATGTAGACGATGGAATGTTCCGGCTCCGAAGTTTTCAGATCATGGATTACTACTTCACAGTCAGGTCCGAACTGGGAAGCAAGATCAGCAGCGATTTGTTTTAACACAGTAAGTCGTCCCATTTGATTTCCTCCTATTAATATAACTTTTAAACGGATCATAACCGAATCAGGCAGGGGCTTCTATAGTCTGAGCAGTAACAGTCATTCGATTATGAGCATGTAGTAAAGCGGATAAATTTATCCGTCAAAACGTTCAGTGCAGACACATGGAAACTGCACATTTTTTATATTCTATCATAAAAAAAAGGAAATAAAAAGAGCTTAAAAAAAATAAATGTGAATACCTTAAAAAATTTGTGATTATAATCATAAATCATTGAAGTGATATAGGAATCGTGGTATATTTTAAACATGAGAATTGCGATAAGTTAGGGGTAAAATACTTTTTGTCCCTAACTTATAATAAAGAAAGGGGTGTCAGAAACAGTGAAAACTTTACTGAAGAATGGTACAGTAGTATCGGGGGATATCTCTGTCAGAGAAGATGTTCTTATAGATGGAGAGAAGATTGTAAAAGTAGGCCGGAATCTGGAAGCAGAGGATGCACAGGTAGTTGATGTAAACGGTAAGCTGCTTTTTCCGGGATTTATAGACGGACATACACATTTTGACCTGGAAGTGGCAGGAACAGTGACGGCAGATGATTTTGAAACAGGAACAAGAGCTGCCATTGCAGGAGGAACAACTCTGGTGATCGATTATGCGTCTCAGGATAAAGGAGGCCATACGCTGAGGGAAGGCCTTGAGAAGTGGCATGAGAAAGCAGATGGGAAATGTTCCTGTGATTATTCTTTCCATATGTCTATTGTGGAATGGAATGAGGAAACTGAGAGAGAAATACAGGATATGATCAATGAAGGGATTACCAGTTTTAAGCTTTACATGACTTATCCGGCAATGATCGTAGATGACGGTGACCTTTATAAGATTATTAAGAAATTAAATGAATATGGATGTTTTGCAGGGGTACATTGTGAGAATGCAGGGGCAATCGATGCTTTGATCGCAGAAGCCAAAAAAGAGGGACGTCTGGGACCTGAGAATCACCCGTTGGTGCGTCCGGATATTATGGAGGCAGAGGCAGTTCACCGCCTTCTTGTGATCGCAGATGCAGCAGATGCTCCTGTAATGGTAGTACATCTTACCAACCGGAAAGCATTTGAAGAAGTGATGCGTGCCAGAATGAACGGACAAAAGGTATATGCGGAAACCTGTCCGCAGTATCTGCTTCTGGATGACAGTGTATATTCAAAACCGGATTTTGAAGGTGCCAAATACGTGTGTGCACCTCCAATCCGTAAGAAAGCAGATCAGGACTGCCTGTGGAAAGCACTGGCGAATGATCAGATCCAGACGGTTGCAACTGACCAGTGCAGCTTTACAATGGAGCAGAAAGCTCTTGGTAAAGATGATTTCACGAAGATTCCGGGAGGGTTGCCGGGAGTACAGACGAGAGGAACTCTGCTTTATACATACGGTGTACGCACAGGCAGGATCACGCAGGAACAGATGTGCCGTCTGTTAAGTGAGAATGCAGCTAAACTTTACGGAGTGTATCCCAATAAGGGCGTGATACGTGAGGGAAGTGATGCAGATATTGTTGTATTTGATCCTGAGAAGGAAAACGTTATCTCTGCAAAGACACATCTGTATCATACGGATAATAATCCATATGAGGGATTTAAGCTTCATGGAGATATTGACAGCGTATATTTAAGAGGAGCTCATGTGGTGCAGGATGGAAAAGTAATTCTGGAGAAAACAGGAAAATATATTAAACGCGGTAAGAATCAGATGTAAAATATATATTTTATGGAATTGCTGTAATCAGGTAAGTCCTCTAGCGAAGAGTAATAAGCAGTGAATATAAAGAATAACAAGAGGTGACAGAAAATGAAACATGAAGTAAATGCAATGGGAAAACAGTGCCCGATTCCGGTAGTGATGACAAAGAAGGTTATTGATAATGCGGCAGTCGGTGATGAGATTGAAATTCTGATCGATAATGAAACCGCAGTGAATAATCTGAGCAGACTTGCAAATAAAACAGGCTGTACGTTTGTATCTGAAAAACTGGGAGACAAAAAGTATCAGGTGAAGATGGCAGTAAAGACTGAACAGACAGGTGGTACCTTGGAAGAAGAGGAATTTGTCTGCGAAGCACCGCATAAAAAAGTGACGGTAGCGGTAATCTCCTCAAATGTTATGGGAAATGGTGATGATGAACTGGGAAAGATTTTGATCAAAGGATTTATCTATGCCCTTTCTCAGATGGAAACACATCCGGATACAATCCTTTTCTATAATGGAGGTGCAAAACTTACAACAGAAGACTCTGAAAGTCTGGAAGATCTGAAAAAGATGGAAGAAGAGGGCGTGGAAATCCTGACCTGCGGTACCTGCCTGAAGCATTATGGACTGATGGAGAAACTGATGGTTGGAAAAGTTACCGATATGTATACGATTGCAGAGCGTATGACAGGTGCAGATAAGGTGATTCGTCCGTAAGAAAATGAAGGCCATCATATCTGAGAAAAAAGACAGATATGATGGTATTTTGAACTTTTATTGCAATTTCTGTTCTCTGATATTGTGGTATCTGGCATATCCGGTAAGAATCAGAGTCAGGGCACCATCGCCTGTTACGTTACAGGCTGTCCCAAAACTGTCCTGAAGGGCAAAGATAGTCAGCATCAGAGCTGTAGCAGAATCGCCGAATTTCAGGATACCGGTGATAATACCGAGAGATGCCATAACAGTGCCTCCCGGTACACCCGGAGCACCAATGGCAAAAATTCCAAGCAGGACACAGAAAAGAACCATGGCCCCCGGCGCAGGAACTGCACCATAAAGAATTTTGGAGATTGCCATACAGAAGAATACTTCTGTGAGGACAGAACCACAGAGATGAATATTGGCAAACAGCGGAATACCAAAATCTACCAGATCCTTTCGGAGAGGTTTTGCCCTGTGTGCGCATTGGAGGGCGACCGGCAGTGTGGCAGCAGATGACATGGTACCTATGGCTGTGAGGTAGGCGGGACCATAATGTTTCACAACTTTCAGAGGATTTTCTCTGGAATAAATTCCTGCAAGTATATATAGAAGAGCTATCCAGATAAAATGTCCAATCAGAACAATGACGATTACCTGAAGGAATACAGGAAGCTGTCTGGTGATTGTTCCTTCGTATGCCAGTGAACAGAAAGTCAGTCCGATGAAGTATGGGAGAATCGGAATAATGACTCTTGATACAATAGCCAGTATGATCTTCTGAAATTCTTCAAGAAAAGAAGAAATCAGACTGGCTTTTGTCCATGCAGATGCAAGTCCCAGCATAATGGCCAGTACAAGTGCACTCATGACAGGCATTATCTGTGGAATGGAAAGTTCAAAAACTACATCCGGCAAAGCTTTGAGATGACTGGCAGTGGAGCTGAAGGACAAATGTGGGATCAGCAGGTATCCGGATAATGCAGAGAATAAAGCAGCTCCCAGTGAGGAAGCATAAGCAATACTGACTGCAACACCTAACATTCTGGAAGCATTGTTTCCGAGTCTGGTAATAGATGGTGCGATAAATCCAATGATGATCAGCGGAACAGAAAAGCTGATCAGCTGACCAAGAATATACTTCGATGTTACAACCACATTCAGTACTGCAGTCGTAATGGCAGATTCATCTATTATATTAAGAAGAAGTCCGATACAGATTCCAAAAGCCACGCCGACAAGCAGTCTGAAGGGCAGACTGTGTAGAAAAAAGTTTTTTTTCATAATAATCCCCCTTTTTCTGTCAATTATAATATATAATGATGTCATGGTCAAAAGGTATTTTATATCGAAACAGGAGAGAGTTATGTACAGAAAAATTTATCAAATTTTGGAAGAAACAGGAAAAGTAAAAACAGCAATGGTTTTAAACGGGAATCATAAGGGCGAAAAATGTCTGATAAAAGAAAACCATTGTTTATCATCCGATGAAAATACAGCAGATTTCTGGAAAAAATATGAAGCTGATCTGGCGGAGTGCCAGGAGACAAAAGTTGTTCATATGGGAGATGTAGATTTCTTTGTGGAAATTTATGTGAAAAATCCGCAGCTTATCATTTTTGGAGGCGGACATGTTTCGCAGCCTGTTGCAAAAATCGGAAAAATGCTGGGATTTCATGTGACTGTTATGGATGACAGAGAAGATTTTGTGACTTCAGAGAGATTTCCGGATGCCGATCGGATGATCAAAGGCAGCTATGATGAGCTTTCAGACAAAATACCGGCCTATGAAAATGCTTATTATGTGATCGTGACAAGAGGTCACCTCGGAGACAGTGCCTGTGCCAGACAGATCCTAAGACGCCCTTATACTTATCTGGGAATGATCGGCAGTAAAAATAAGGTAAAACTGACCAGAGAAAAATTACTCGGAGAAGGTTTCAGCGAAGAACAGCTCAACAGTATCCATGCACCGATTGGATTGCCGATCGGAGGACATATGCCGGCAGAGATTGCTGTAAGTATTGCTGCGGAGATCGTTCAGGAAAAGAACAGGTATGATGTTTCTTATATTGATGGAGCTGTGGAGGATGCTGTCAGGAAAAAAGAAAATGGAATTATGATCACGATCATATCCAAGAGTGGTTCTTCTCCAAGAGGGACAGGAAGTAAAATGTTTATTGATAAAGACGGGAATTCATATGGAAGCATCGGAGGCGGAAATGTAGAATTTCAGGCTTTGAAATATGCACCAGAAGCGCAGCATGGTGAAATCAGAAAATATAATCTGTCTAACCAGGGCGGTGCGAATCTGGGAATGATCTGTGGCGGCGAGGTGGAAGTCCTTTATGAATTGTTGTAGATAAACACAGAACCTACAGCGTTACTGAGAACGGAGTGAACAGTAACCCTGCAGCAATTCCGCGCAAATGGAAGAAAGCAGACAAAGCAGGACAAAACGCATACTTGAATTATCTGTAAGAATCGTGTATATTAATACATAAAGCGAACACAGAAAACACGAGGGGACAGAGCGTGTTTGATAAAGGAGGAAACTACTTATGAAGAAATCACTTTGGCTGGTTCTTGTACTGGGACTTGCATTTGCTGCTCAGGGATGCGGATTTGATCCTACTATTGATTCCAGCGTTATGATCGTTAAAGTAACACCAACACCGGAAGTCACACCTACTCCTGAGGCTTCAGAGGCAACACCGACACCGGAAGCAACACCAACGCCGGCAGCAGAGCAGACAGCCAGTGGTGTAAAAGTAGAAGTGAAATCCGGTACCTATTATGCGTCATCAGAATTAAATCTTCGTTCTGATGCAAGTTCAGATGCAGATCTGATTTCAAGTGTGGCAGCCGGAACTCAGCTGAACAGTACAGGTGTATGCGAGAATGGATGGATTCGTGTGGATTATAATGGACAGACCTGTTATGCAAGCGGAGATTTTGTGACAACAACAGCTCCGGCAGCAGACGCAGGTGAGACTGCAGCAGATACATCAGCAGATACGTCTTATGATGAAAGTGCAGAATAATCTGATGATATAAAAATTTGTATCAGTCCTCTTTGAATATATTTCTATGAGAGGTACAATAAAGGCTTTTTTGGAAAAATGTTGACAGAAATGTATAAGTAAAAGCAGAAGCTGCAGGGGATAATGACCTGTCAGCTTCTGCTTTTTTTGTCTGAAAAATACGATAGAAATCTTTTTCAGTGTGTTGTTTATGAGGAGTGCTGTAATACTGTAGAATGTTACTGTGGATAAACAAGTCTGTCCGGCTTGATATCATAAAGAACTTCATCCAGAAATTTTCCTGCCAGATATTTTGCCATAGGCAGATTCATATCCAGATAATTTCCGCAGTCTTTTGCAGATGCTCCCGGAACTTCACCTTCAAAATCACGTATAAATTCAAAAGTCTCGATCATAAGCGGAACGATATCCTTGGACTCATAATCTCCATTTAAAAGAAGATAATTGCCTGTACGGCATCCCATCGGTCCCCAGTAGATCATTTTAGAGCCGAACTCTTTATGATTTCTCAGGAATGTTGCTGCCAGATGCTCGATCGTGTGAAGCTCAGCGGTGTTCATCACAGGTTCTTCGTTAGGAGAAGTCATACGGATATCGAAGGTAGTGATCATACTGCCGCCAACCGGATCCTTACGTGAAACATAAATTCCAGGCTGTAATTTGATATGGTCAATGGTAAAACTTGTTATTTTTTCCATTTTGGATTCCTCGCTTTCTTTTGCAGATATATTCTGACTGTTCATCAGTCTGTTGTTCCGGTTTCACTGCAAAAAGGGAAGGTACAGAACTGAACAGCCATATACATTTTAACAGGCAATCAGAAAGAAGTAAACACAGGAAACATTCACAATCTGAACATTTTGTGAAAAGAGTTGTTTTTTTTCTGAGATAGGTTATAATCAGATTGTTGTAAATGATTTCGGAGGTAAAGGAAAATGAAAAGAAAATTACTGGCAGCACTTTGTGTTACAGCTATGTCAGCAGGTTTACTGGCAGGATGTGGCAGCAGTGATAAAACAGAAGAGAGTACAAAAACAGAGGGAACAGTGAAAGAGGAGACTTCTTCTCAGGAAGAGACGGAGACAAAAGCTGCTTCTTCTGACAGTGATAATGTAGCAAGTGAAGAAGAGGCAGAAAAAGCCGGATTTTCTGATGGTTCTGATGAAAAGAGTGATTCTGCTGATACAGATTCTGAAAATAAAGATTCTTCAGACAGCAGTACAACCAGTGTGCTTTTGGATACTTCCAAAGAACTGACAGGAATTCATCACGCAGAGATTGAAGTAAAGGATTACGGTACGATTGATGTGGAACTGGATGCAGATACAGCACCGATCACAGTGACAAATTTCGTGAAACTTGCACAGGAAGGTTTTTATGACGGACTGACATTCCACCGTATCATGGATGGATTCATGATCCAGGGTGGTGATCCCAACGGAGACGGAACAGGTGGATCTGAAGAGAATATTAAGGGTGAGTTCAGCAACAATGGAGTAGACAATGATATTTCCCACACAAGAGGGACTATTTCCATGGCAAGAGCCAGTGATCCGGACAGCGCAAGCTCGCAGTTCTTTATTGTTCAGGCAGACAGTACATTCCTGGACGGCGATTATGCAGGATTTGGTCATGTAACAGAAGGTATGGATATTGTTGATAAGATCTGCGAGGATGCAAAACCGACAGACGACAATGGAACAATCCCGTCAGATCAGCAGCCGGTTATTGACAAGATCACAATTACGGATTAAGTAAAGCAGAAAATAAAGCAAGTGTCCGAAAAACAGAACAAAAATTGAAAAAAGGCACAGCAAAAAACAGCAGGGAAGATATGAAAAAATCTTTCCTGCTGTTTGGTTTAAGAAGGGAACAATTACGGATTAATTTTTGATTACCAGTACCGGGATTGGCGGATTGTTGGGGCGGTTGTAGTAATCGCTTTTGATTACCAGGTATTGATGGGAATCAAGATTTTTCAGCCAGTCAAGGATCTGATCCCTCTCTTCAAATCCGGAATCGCCACCACTGTAGATGCAAAGAGAAATCATCCCGCCTTTTTTCAGAAGTGTTAAAGCCTGAGTCAGCGCCTGAATGCTGGTTTCTCCTCTGGTTGCAAGTGAATGATCTCCGCCGGGCAGATAGCCGAAATTAAAGACAATGCAGCTTACACTGTCTGGTGTAGCATATTCTGCCATATTTGCATGAGATTCCAGAAGCAGAGTATAATTTTCCGGAGCATGTCCGGCAGTCAGTTTCTCTTGGGTTGCAGCCAGTGCCTGCTCCTGAATATCAAAGGCAAGAACCTTTCCTGATTCTCCGCATAGCTGCGAAAGCAGAAGCGTATCATTTCCGTTTCCCATTGTAGCATCAATACAGAAGTCTCCTTCCTGTACCTGCTGTCTGATAAAAGCTGCGCACCATTGCGTGATCTGATAATTCTTCATATATTCCTATATTCCTCCACAAAGTCATACGCCGGATTTATATGTTGATATTAGTATATTATAGTAATCCGGTCTGTCAGTTAAGTCAGGTAGAGTCCAGCGCAAATTATGGATATCTGACTGATTATTATTATAATGCAGGAAATCTTTATAAACAACGGTTAAGTGTAATCTTGCTGAGGTTCACCTGCAATATCCTATTGTCCTGATGTTACTGTTCACATACCACTATCCCGCGAGGTGTTTTGGCATGAATATGCCAAAATCCCGAGACATACAAGCCAAAATTCCATTGCCGTAGGCAATCTGGAATTTTGGCTATGTTACTGTGAACAGTAACGTTCTGATTGTTTCGCAAATAAAACAAATCACTTATTGCATTTTTGATAATAATTAGTCTATAATAAATAGAATTGTAAAAGTCAGAATCCTGTTATCAAAGATGAATTATGATAGATTTTGACATATAAGTATAAAGACGTAGAAACAGCCAGAAATAATATGGTTCGGAGAAAGAGGTAAAGGAAAATGACACTGGAAGGAAAAACAGTATTACTGGGAGTGACAGGCAGCATTGCGGCGTATAAGATTGCATATCTGGCAAGCGCGCTGAAGAAACGCCATGCAGATGTTCATGTGCTGATGACAGAGAATGCCACGAATTTTATCAATCCGATCACTTTTGAAACTCTCACAGGAAATAAATGTCTGGTGGATACCTTTGACCGGAATTTTCAGTTTCAGGTAGAGCATGTATCGATTGCAAAGAAAGCAGATGTAGTGATGATCGCACCGGCAAGTGCCAATGTGATCGGTAAACTGGCACATGGGATCGCAGATGACATGCTTACTACCACGATCATGGCATGCAAATGTAAAAAATTCATTTCCCCGGCCATGAATACCAATATGTTTGAGAATCCTGTAGTACAGGATAATTTAAAGATTCTGGAGCATTACGGATATGAAGTGATCGCTCCGGCGTGCGGATATCTGGCATGTGGTGACACAGGAGCGGGAAAAATGCCGGAACCTGAGACATTACTTGCCTATATTGAGCGCGAAGCTGCCTGTGAGAAAGATCTGAAAGGAAAGAAAATCCTTGTAACTGCAGGTCCTACACAGGAATCTGTTGATCCTGTTCGTTATCTTACCAATCATTCTTCAGGAAAAATGGGCTATGCCATTGCGAAAGCTGCCATGCTCCGCGGTGCAGATGTCACGCTGGTCAGCGGACGTACTTCAATTGAACCTCCCATGTTTGTAAATCTGGTGCCTGTTGTGACTGCAAGGGATATGTATGAAGCTGTAACTTCTGTCAGCAACGAACAGGACATTATTGTTAAAGCTGCTGCTGTGGCAGATTACCGCCCTTCCAGGATCAGTGAAGAAAAAGTTAAGAAAAGTGACGGACAGATGTCCATAGAACTGGAAAGAACAGATGATATCCTGAAGTTTCTGGGAGAACACAAACGGGCCGGACAGTTTCTCTGCGGATTTTCCATGGAGACACAGAATGTGATCGACAATTCCAGAGCCAAGCTGGCAAAGAAAAATCTGGATATGGTGGCTGCCAACAATGTGAAAGTGGAGGGCGCCGGATTTCAGGGAGATACCAATGTACTGACATTGATCACACAGGATGAGGAAATCTCTCTTCCGCTTATGAGTAAAGAAGACGCAGCTTTTAGAATCCTGGATAAAATCCTTTCGCTGATGCAGGATTCTGTCTGTTAAGGGAACAGGACGATTAAGAAATTGGAGATAAATAATTATGATTTTAGCAATTGACGTTGGAAACACCAACATTGTAGTTGGATGTATTGATGACCGGAAAACATATTTTATAGAACGCCTTTCTACTAACCGTACAAAGACGGAACTGGAATATGCGGTGGATTTAAAGAATGTTCTTGATATCTATCATATAAAAAAAGCAGAGATTGAGGGCTGTATTATTTCTTCTGTAGTGCCGCAGATCACAAATATTGTGAAACTTGCCGCAGAGAAAATTCTTAAGAAAAATGCAATTGTTCTCGGACCCGGTGTAAAGACAGGACTGAACATTATGATGGATAATCCGGGACAGCTTGGCGCAGATCAGGTTGCTGATGCAGTGGCAGGAATTGCCGGTTATCCGGTGCCGTTAATCCTTATTGATATGGGAACTGCAACCACAGCGTCTGTTGTCAACAGTAAGAAGCAGTATGTAGGCGGAATGATTCTTCCGGGTGTAGGGGTTTCCCTGGATGCACTTACTGCGAGGGCTTCCCAGCTCAGCGGAATCAGTATTGATGCGCCAAGACATGTGATCGGGAAAAACACGATCGAATGTATGAAGAGCGGGGTTCTTTACAGCAATGCAGCAGCTCTGGATGGAATTATTGACAGGATCGAAGAGGAATTGGGGGAGAAGGCAACTGTAGTGGCAACCGGTGGTCTGGCAAAGAAAATCGTTCCTCATTGTAAGAGAGAAATCATTCTGGACGAGGAACTTCTTCTGAGAGGTCTTTTGATCATTTATGAGAAAAATAAATAAGAATGTATATGCATTCATATCAAAACAGTTCATCAGACATAAAACTGATGAACTGTTTTGTTTGCAGTAATTTATGGGGCTGCTATAAATGCATTATTTTAGAGAATTGCTATAAAAGGCAGAAATAAAATCAATAGGAAGCGGAGCAGTAAAAAGCATGACCTTTCCGGTTATAGGATGAGTAAACTCCAATTGATAAGAATGAAGGGGCTGACGGTTTATCCGACGGTAATCAGGATTATATAAATAATCTCCGGGCAGAGGATGCCCGATATATTTCATATGCACACGTATCTGGTGTGTGCGCCCTGTTTCCAGATGAAGTTCGGCCAGAGAATATTCTTTTCCTGCCGCCAGCCGTTCATAATGAGTTATTGCAGACTCCCCGGTTCCGAAATTTACTTCCCTGGTGATCACGGAGCCTTCCATTCGTGCGATAGGAGCGTTGATCGTTCCGGAGTCAGGAAGAAGCCCGTCTACAAGTGCGAGATAAGTCCTGAGAATCTGACGCTTTTTCATCTGAACTGACAGAATCGCTGCGCTGAGGGGATTTTTGGCAAGGATCAGAGCACCGGTGGTATCCCGGTCCAGCCGGTTGATACAGCGGTAAACAAAATCCTCTCCTTTTTCTGCAAAATACCAGGCGATTCCATTTGCCAGAGTATTTTCATAATTGCCGATGGAAGGATGTACCGGCATATCTGCCGGTTTATCGATGACCATCAGATCTTCGTCTTCATAGATAATGTGGAGCGGCAGGCAGACTGGAATGATATTTTCCGAGGGCTGTTCTTCCTCGAGTGTGATTTCCAGCAGATCACCGGTTTTGAGCGGAAAATAAAAGAGTGCTTCCTTGTCGTTCAGACGGACAGAACCGGGATGCTGCTTGAGCCAGGTGCGGATGTGCCGGGAATAGCCGTGATGACACAGAAAATCATAGATGCGCTGATCACTGTCCTGTGCAGTTATTGTATAAGAGAATATTCGTTTCATATGTGGATTCCTTTTTGAATATTGTATTCGAAATTATACAGAGAGTGTATCATAGAAAGAAGACAATTCGCAAGTTCCTCAAGAAAGAATTGTGAAATAGTCTGAAATATGATAAAATAATTAACAGATATTAAAAAATACACAAATATTGCAAAGAAAGGAAAAAACATCATGGAAAAAGAAAAATACATTGCATATGTTGGAACTTATACACATGGAAGCAGTATTGGAATTCATCTGTATGACGTGGATGTGGAAGAAGGTACACTGAGCGAGCGAAAAGTAGTGCCGGTAAACAATTCATCTTATGTGGTAAAATCGAAAAACGGCAAGTATCTGTATTCGATTGCAGATGAAGGTGTGGCAGTGTTTGAGATCAAACCGGATGGTGATCTGGAACTGATCAATAAGGTTGGTATTGATGGTATGAGAGGTTGTTACCTGTGCGTGGACGATACAGGAAAATA
>OLGH01002138.1_pt1 | contig 16307 bp, 10 predicted proteins | sample 1604851 | NCBI WGS metagenome assembly OLGH01 (sample SAMEA3888894, study PRJEB22519) | human gut metagenome | biome: human gut; feature: human-associated habitat; material: faeces | place: Denmark | collected 2010 | reverse complement strand
GAGTGAGATTCCGGTATCATCTCCCGAATCCGAAGCCATGAGCAAGGATATGAAGAAACGAGGATTCAAATTCTTCGGACCTACAATTTGTTACGCCCACCTACAGGCTTCGGGATTTATCAACGATCATCTGGTGGACTGCGTTTGCCGAAAAAGATAATAAAAAAGGCGGAAACAGCATGTTCCCGCCTTCATTATTATTTTAGTGAGCTGATCTTATTGACCGATATAAGTCTCCATGAACTTAGCGCCCGGAGCCGGAGAAATGGTTATTACCTCCGTATCCGCAGGGATCAAGACAGTTTGACCTTGGTGAACAAAGATCTCGTTTCCTTTATTATCACGGATGGAAGCCTTGCCTGCCATACAGATGTAAACGACAAAAGAATCCAGTTCCGAGAAATTACGAACCATAATCGTATCCAGATCCAAAAGGTTTGTCGTGAAATATTTACAGTCCGCCAACTCTACCGTGGCATTCGTATGACCTTTGTAGTGAGTACGGTAATCCGGATACAACGTATAATCGATAGCGTCTTTCGCCAATTCCGTATGCAGCTCACGGCCATTACCGTTCACATCTTTACGGTTGTAATCGTAAATACGATACGTGATATTACTGGTCTGCTGGATCTCGGCGATAAAACAACCCGCTCCGATCGCATGCACACGTCCCGCCGGCAAGAAGAATACATCGCCTTCATTTACGTCGTAACGTTGAAGCACATCCATGATCGTATTGTTCTCCACCCGTTTCACGTATTCCTCTGCGTCGATTTGCTCAGAGAAACCGGAATACAAGCCAGCGCCTTTCTCTGCCTTGATCACATACCACATCTCCGTCTTACCGAAAGAGTTGTGGCGCTTTTTCGCCAGCTCATCGTCCGGGTGAACTTGAATAGATAAATTATCACGGGCATCGATAAACTTGATTAGCAACGGGAAAGTCGTCCCGAATCTCTCCATCACCTTCTTTCCCAGCAATTCCTTGCCATAAGAGCGGATCAACTCATCCAAAGACTTACCTTCCAGCTCACCATTGTCGACAATAGAATAATTTCCCTCAACATGAGAAAGCTCCCAGCTCTCGCCTACACCATTCTCAACCGGAGTAATGCCCTTAAACGGGCAGATATCAGAACCGCCCCAAATCACCTTCTTGAGGATCGGCTTAAATGTAAATGGATATAACATAACGTGTTTTGTGTATAGAGTTTTACTTTTTGACCTTCACTTTCCTTAATACGACGGCGCTACGTGCCGGGATATAAAGTTTCAGCCATTCTTTCTTTTCTTTCTTATATAACGGATCAAATTGCGTGAAATGCCTTATGGTATCATCAGCCAAGCCAAACCCCCCGAAACGGGTAGCGTCGGTGTTCAATACGACCTCATATTCTCCCTTCGGAACTAAGAAACCGTAATCCGTGAACGATTTCGTCGGGCTAAAGTTGAACACAAAAACCAAGTCTTTACGCATATAAGCCAATATCTGATCGCCATCATTATCCCAAACCTTCTGGATAGGGGTATCTTGGAAATTCTTCACATCCCCGATCAATTCCAACATCTCACGGTCGAAATCGCCCAAGAAATGGTACTTCAAATCCAAGTTGTCCACCAAATTCCATTGGCGGCGAGCGTATTTATAAGACCATCCATTGCCCTCCCTTGGGAAGTCGATCCATTCCGGATGCCCAAACTCATTTCCCATGAAGTTCAGATAACCGCCATTAATGGTAGAAGCCGTAACCAAACGGATCATCTTATGCAAGGCGATACCTCTATCTACCATGAAATTATGGTCATCTTTTTGCATATGCCAATACATATCGGCGTCGATCAAGCGGAAGATGATCGTCTTATCACCCACCAAGGCTTGATCGTGGCTCTCGGCATAACTGATCGTCTTCTCATCGGCACGACGGTTCGTCATCTCCCACCAGATCGAAGACGGATGCCAATCCTCATCCTTCTTTTCCTTGATCGTCTTGATCCAATAATCCGGGATGTTCATAGCCATGCGATAATCAAAGCCATAACCACCATCTTCGACCTTGGCAGCCAAACCCGGCATGCCACTCACCTCCTCAGCGATCGTTATAGCACCCGGGTTCACCTCATGGATCAATTTATTGGCCAAGGTTAAATAAGCGATAGCGTCGCCATCTTGATGGCCATTAAAATAATCGCCATAATTACAGAAAGCCTCGCCCAAGCCATGGCTGTAATAAAGCATGGAGGTCACGCCATCGAAACGGAAACCATCGAACTTATACTCCTCCAGCCAGAACTTACAATTCGACAATAAGAAATGAAGCACCTCGTTCTTTCCATAATTGAAGCACAGGGAATCCCATGCCGGATGCTCACGGCGTTCGCCACTCAGGAAATATTGGTCATACGAACCGTCAAAGCGGCCTAATCCCTCCACCTCGTTCTTTACGGCGTGGCTATGTACGATGTCCATGATCACGGCGAGACCCATCCCGTGCGCCTCATCGATCAGTTGTTTCAACTCGTCCGGCGTACCGAAACGGGAAGAGGCGGCGAAGAAGCTACTTACGTGATAGCCGAACGATCCATAATAGGGATGTTCTTGTATAGCCATGATCTGAATGGCGTTATAACCATCCTTCGCTACACGAGGTAATATATTTTGACGGAATTCATTATACGTCCCCACCTTCTCCTCGTTGGTGCTCATACCGATATGGCACTCGTAGATCAAAAGGGGAGACTTCTTAGGTTTGAATCGTTTATTCTTGAATTTATAAGGTTTCTCCGGGTTCCATACTTGAGCGCTGAATATCTTAGATTGCTCATCTTGCACCACCCGGCGAGTCCATGCGGGAATACGTTCTCCGCTACCGCCGTCCCACTCGACCAGCAACTTAAACAAGTCCTCATGACACATCTGCGCATCGGTCAAAGCGATCTCCCATACGCCATTCGCCTTACGTTTAAGCTTGTATTTATTATCTTTCTGCCATCCGTTGAATGTTCCAATCAAATAAATAGCGGTAGCATTCGGCGCCCATTCACGGAACACCCAGCCTTTCGTGGTTTTGTGTAACCCAAAATAAAGATATCCGGAAGCCATCTCGGATAAGGTTAGTTTACCATTATTCGTCAGGCTCTTTTCTTTATCAATCACGTATTGATACCGGCCTTCTATAGCCGCCTCATAAGGGGCCAGCCACGGGTCATTTTTTATCAGATTTAGAGACTCCATGATTTATTATAATTTGGTTCTCGGCAAAGATAAAAGAAAAAAACATACCCATTGATAATATTAGGATATTTCTTATATTCGCGGTAAACCGTACAAAGATGAGCAAAGGAACAAAAAGTATAGCCTTTTACCTAATGATGATCCTCATTTTCGGTTCGCTGATGTACTTTATCGCCAAAGAAGGGGAAAGTCAGCAACTGGAAAATTCGATTGCGTCCATCCAAAACGCACCTAGTAATTTAGAAGAGGGATTTACCATATTTACTCAATTATTAGTACATAATATCGAGTCTTCCATAGGAATTCTGCTTTTACAAATCATCACGATATTGCTTACGTGCCGTTTGTTCGGTTGGTTATTCCAGAAGATCGGGCAACCCACCGTCATCGGCGAGATCGTTGCCGGAATCGTGCTAGGGCCGTCCGTATTAGGCAATTTATTCCCGGAGGCTTCCGCCTTCCTTTTCCCTGTGGAATCGTTGGTGAATATAAATATGCTGAGTCAATTCGGACTTATACTCTTTATGTTCGCTATCGGGATGGAACTTAATATCTCCGAGGTAAGGAAAAAGCTGAAAGAGACGATCTTAATCAGTCATACCAGTACGATCGTCCCCTTCTTTTTCGGTATGTTGACCGCCTATTTCGTGTACGACAAATATGCGGATAAGAGTACGCCTTTCCTCTCTTTCGCCTTGTTTATAGGTATCGCCATGAGTATTACCGCCTTTCCCGTATTGGCACGTATTATCCAAGAGAAAGGACTTACCAAGACACATTTGGGTACCATCTCGTTGGCAAGCGCAGCGAATGGGGATATCACCGCATGGTGCTTGCTAGCGGTTGTCATAGCGATCGCACAAGCGGGTTCGATGCTAAGTGCCGTTTACAACATTTTATTCTCAGTCCTTTACATAGTGTTTATGTTTTTGGCGGTGCGGCCATTCCTGCGGATGATCGGACATATTTACCACAACAAGGAGGTAATCGACAAGGGGCTAGTAGCTTTCATCTTCTTGCTATTGATCACCTCGGCTTATCTGACTGAGATATTGGGATTGCATGCCTTGTTCGGCGCTTTTATCGCAGGGGTGGTGATGCCGGGAAATGTCAAATTCCGCAAGATCATGACCGAGAAAGTAGAGGATGTATCCCTTGCTCTATTTCTTCCCTTATTCTTCGTATCTACCGGATTACGTACGGAAATAGGTCTTCTAAACAAGCCTGAGTTATGGTGGCTATGCCTTATCTTCATAGTCGTGGCCATCGCGGGAAAGTTTGGGGGAGCGATGTTCTCCGCCCGATTCGTGGGTGAGAGCTGGAAGGATAGCCTATACATAGGGGCGCTCATGAATACCCGCGGGTTGATGGAGCTGGTCGTATTGACGATCGGGTACGAGATGGGGATATTGACGCCTTCCGTATTCGTGATCTTAGTGCTAATGACGCTGGTCACCACCTTTATGACAACACCGTTGGTCTCATTCATCAAATTCTGTTACCGAGCGCATGACAAGCTGATGGAGCAAAAAGAGAGAATGCCATTGGAGGGGATATTCAAGGTACTGTTGTCCTTCGGACGAGCCGGAAATGGACAGATCATGCTGGACGTAGCCTACCAGATGTTCGCCCAAGGCAAAAACAAACTGGAGCTGACGGCACTGCATTTGACGGTTGGCTCGGATGTAAACCCGCTACACACGGATAATTTCGAGGAAGTCAGCTTCGGCCCGATCCTTTACGGGGCCAAGAAGCTGGGCATTCAGATACAGACCCGCTACGAGGTATCGAACAACGCCGGAGTGGATATTTGTAGCATCGTAAACAATGAGGGGTACGATTTCCTTCTGGTCGGTTCCGGGATATCGATGAGCAACACACCGGACGATATAGCGGCAAGCCATTATCGGGCCTCGTTCTACAACCGTTATTTCAAACGCTTCAAGGCTCCGGAATCCTGGTTTTATCCGGGTGCCTTATTGAAAGACAAGACGAAGATGTTTATCGAGCAAAGCAATTGCCCGGTAGGTGTATTCGTGAACCGGAATTTCGTCAAGGCATCGAACGTAATCGTGGTCATCGACTCCGAGGAGGATTTATTCCTGTTGGGATACGCCCAGACCTTATTGAAGTCTACACACGGCTCGGCCAGCGTACTTGATAAATCCAGCAGCACGACCCCGGGGAACGAGGTGATCAAGGAAGGAATCCTGCGATTCACGGAAGACGTGAAGCAGACCACGCTTCTACGAGAGAAAGACCTTACGCCCCAGTCTTTCAACGGCTTCAACTTCATGCTGATCAGTTATAAGACATGGAACGATGTCTCCGAGCACCGGAAAGAAGCCTTGCAGAAGATGCCTTCTACGTTGATATTAAGTAAATAATCCGTTATAAACCATATAAACCCGTCTTTATGAGAATCTGTCTTTTCTTCTTGATCACCGTTTTCCTCATGGCCTGCTCCTCTACGGGGAACCAGCGGCAGGAACCGGAAAACCAGACCTTGGAAACGATACTCAATCGCAAAAGCGTACGTAAGTATAAGGATCGCCCGGTAGAAAAGGAAAAGATAGACAAACTGATACGAGCCGGAATGGCCGCCCCTTCCTCCCGTGACAGGCGACCCTGGGAATTCATTATCGTAACCGACCGGAAAGCCTTGGATACGATGGCCGAAGGCCTTCCCTTCGCCCGGATGCTGAAAGAGACAAGGCAAGCGATCGTCGTTTGCGGCGATACGATCAAATCCTCCAACGCTTGGTTTCTGGATTGTTCCGCCGCCTCGCAAAACCTGTTACTTGCCGCCGAATCCATGGGATTGGGAGCTGTATGGACGGCTGTTTACCCCTATCCGGACCGGATTGAGATCGTCCGGAAAGAGCTTCGGCTACCGGATCATATCATGCCGTTGAACGTCATACCTGTGGGATACCCCATGCAGAAAGAGACTCCCAAAAACAAATACAACGTCCAACAGATCCATCACAATGGCTGGTAAAGCTATATGACTTCCAGATAACTCCGTCCGTTTCCCGCCCGGTTCACCCGGATCTGCACGGGAATACGTTCCGTCATTTCCTGTACGTGCGAGATAACGCAGATCTTGCGCCCTTGCGTACGCAGGCTCTCCAAGGCATCCATAGCGAGCCGCAACGTCTCCGCATCCAAAGAGCCGAAGCCCTCATCGATAAACAGGCTCTCTACCTTCATCCGGTTCGAGGAGAGAGAGGACAAGCCTAGCGCCAAGGCCAGCGAGACCAAGAAAGATTCCCCTCCGGAAAGGCTATGCACGGTACGGATCTCGTCGCACATATCTTGGTCGATCACCTGCAAAGCCAAGGTATCCGGCACACGCTCCAACCGGTAACGCTGGGATAGTTGCCGCAATTGCACATTTGCGTAACTCAACAAGACATCCAAGGTGTAGCCTTGGGCGATCCTACGGAACTTGGCGCCATCCGCCGAGCCTGCCAATTCATTCAGCTTCGCCCAACGCTCGCTCATCGCCCTCCGCTCCGAGAGCTCTTGCTGGAAGCCGGCTATCTTCCGCTTATTCTCCTCGTGCGTACGCAGACGGAAACTACATTCAGACTTTTGGGCCGTCATTTCCGACAGGGATTCCTCCAGCGTCTTGCCTTCGTAGGTCTCTTGGTAGGCGGCCAACCAGTTATCCAGTTCTTGCCGGCGTGCGGAAAGAAGGCCGGAAGTCTCCACCAGATCCTTCTTGATCTGTTCCGTAATCCCCCGGTATTGCTCCACCTCGCCGGCGTGCTTCGTCGTACTCTCTTGCAGCTCCTTCAAATGGCTCTTCAAGGCTTCCACCCGTTCGTGGAAGGTACGTTCCACCTGGTCGGCGGGCTGGCCTCCCAGCAGGAGATTCCGTTCCGAGCGCAAACGGGTATAGGATTGATTCTTCTCGTCGTAGGCTTTCGCGGCGTCCTCGTACTGCTTGCGCAAGGGAGGGAGGAAAGCCTCGTACGACTCCCGTTCCGCTTTATAGGCGCTCCGCTCCCGTTCCAATTCCCGCAAGCGTTCCCCGTTGGCTTGCCACTGCCGGGCGAAATCCGTCAAGGTCTCCCGGAAGCTTTCCGGCTCCTTGTTCCAGCCCGTCTGCCATGCGTCGTTCCCGAACAGGGCGTTGGCGGCGGATAGGGATTGGGACAGCTTCTCCTGCTGCTCCCGCTTATCCAATTCTTCCCGGTCGATTTGCTCGGACAGGGATTGTAGCTGATTCCTTAATTCCGTCCGTGCGTTCTCGTCCGCGGCGAGTTGTTTATGCAGCTCCAGTTCTTTCTGTTGCAGGGCGGCGAGTTGTTTCCCGCAGGCCTCCTGCCGTTCTTTCCGGTCGAGAAGCCGCTTGAGGCGCAGGGTAGCTTCCGAGATGTGATCCGCCAAGGCCAACAGACGCTCATGCGCCTCGTGAGAGGCGAAAGGATGCTCAAGGCTTCCGCAGACCGGGCAAGGCGTTCCGGCGGTCAGCTTGTCCCGCAGGCTTTTGATATCGCCAGTCGTCACGAACTGGGCTTGCTCCAACAATAAACGCTCCCGTTCCGTACGGCAGGTCTCGATCGATCGATCCAAAGCCTCCGGTTCCAATTCCTTGAGGGCAAGCGCTACGGACTTCCGCTCTTCCTCAATCTTTACCTGTTCCTTGGCGTGCGTCTCCGCCTCCCGCCGCAAGGATTGCCTCCGAACCTCCAACCGCTGGATTTTCTGTCGGATGGCTAGCAAGGCCTTGTCCGACCGCTCGACTGCCCGGCGAGCCGTAAGCCAGGTATCCAGATGAATCAACAAGGCCGACAGTTGCTCGGCGATCCCCTCCTTGCTCCGGTAACGTTCACGCCACGACGTCAGCTTGTCCCATTCCTCCGAGGCTTTCTTCTGCCGCTCTTCCACCTTCCTGAGTTTCTCTTCCGCCTCCTGCTTCCGCCGGGAGAAGTCTTTCATCCGTTCATCGGCCTCGGAGCGGGCTTTCAAGGCAGATTCCAGTTGCACGTCCAGTTTCCGGGCCTGTTGCAATTCCAGTCGCAGACGCTTAGATTCCTCATCCGTCCTCGCCAATCGCACCTCTCCTTGCTCATCCTCCTTCCTTACGGTTTCCAGCGATGCCAACGCCCGTTCCAAGAAACGAGCGTTCTCCTCCCGCTGTTTTTCCTTCGAGGCGATCTGGACCTCGGCCGCTTTCACGGCCTCCCGTAAGCTTTGCCGCTCGACCCTCGCCTTCTCCAGACGGGCCAGCTCCCCCTCCAAGACCGAAAGGCGGGTTTGGGAGGCTTCCACCTCCTCCTCCGATAGAAGCTCTATGCCTTGTACGCGGGCGCATAGCCGCTCGTAGGCCTCCTTCGCCTCGGCGTTCTTGGCGAAGATCCGGCGGGAGATCTCCGAGTATTGCTCCGTACCGGTCAGTTTTTCCAGCAAGGAGGCCTTCTCGCCCTGCTCCGCTTTTAGGAAGGTAGAGAAATCGTTCTGGGCCAAGAGCACCGAGCGGGTGAACTGATCGAAAGTCAGGCCGATCAGCTCGATGATACGGGCTTGCAGGTCCTTGTTGGTTCCCGGCTCCTCTTTCCCGGCATCTATATTATATAATGTAAGGCGGGCGGCCTGCAAACGTCCGCTCTCCTTCTCCCGGGCCCGGGATACGGACCAGCGGGTGCGATACCGACACCCGTTCAGCGCCACGAAATCCACCTCGGCGTAGCCCGAGGCCGTCCCGCGGCGCAAGAGGAAGCGGGGGTCGCTTTGCGGCAACACCTCCTCTTGCACGTCCCTCAGCCGCACGTTATTCTCCTTCGCCAGCTCCGTTCGCGGCGTACGGGAGAAAAGGGCGAGGCACATGGCATCCAGCAACGTGGATTTTCCCGCCCCGGTAGGCCCGGATATAGCGAAGATACCCGCCGAAGCCAAAGGCTCTTCCGTAAAATCAATGGAAAACTCTCCTTCCAGCGACGCCAGATTGCGTCCTCTGATCGCCAGCACTCTCATAAAGAAACCTCCCTCATCACCTCATTAAACAATGTCTCTATCTCCTCGGGCAACTCGCCTCCGTATTTCACGGCAAACGTATGTCTCAGCATATCCAGCGGGGCTATCTTTTGCAAATCATTATACGACAAGGCCCGCTCCTCTGCCTCTCCTTCCCGCCGGGGATACGAAGGAACGATGGAGGTGAGGCGGACTGCCTTCCCGACCAACGCCTCCTCTACCCGATGGCGGAACGTAGGGTCCGGCTCCGTCAGCAGGACCCGTATCTCCACGTAAGGCCAGCGGCTCTCATCCTCGCTGACCACCTCCGGCTCCGGAAGCCCGGCGAGGCATCGCAAGACCTCCTCCGGGGGGAACGGGCTATCCGGTATACGCATCAAGTCCGCAACTCTTGGGATCTCGATCGCCTCGGTACCAGCGACCTTCCCCTCCTCGACCGCTACGGCTATCACTTGATGCCGGTAATTCTTCTCCGAGAACGACATGGGAAGCGGGCTTCCGGCGTAACGTACCGCCTCGCGCCCGCCAATCCGTTGCGCTTTATGGATATGCCCTAGCGCCGTATAAGCGATCCCGGCGTCGAAGGTATCCGCAGATACGGACTCCAGCCCTCCCATGATGGCACGCTCGCTCCGGTCGTCGTCCGATAGTTCGGCTCCGGTGGCGTGGAGGTGGCCCAAGGCTACGATCGCCTCGCCGGGGTTCCTCCGGGCATCCGCATAAGCGTAGAGCCGCTGGTACATCCGGCCGATGCCCGCCACATACGAGTCGGGCTCTCCCTCGGACGCCGCCGGGTAATCCCCTTGGCGGAGGAAAGGCACTGCTAGACAAAGCGCCTCCCGTTCTCCCGCCCGGTTCCTCAAGGGGACAACGAGCGATCCGAGATCGATCTCCCCGGAATCCGTCCTCCCCACGATACCTACAATCGAGGTATTCAATTCCTCCAGCAAGGGATTCGGGGAGTCATGATTGCCGGCGATGATCACGATCTGCAAGCCCGGATTCCGGCGATTCGCCTCTTTCAGGAAACGATAGAAACGACGTTGCGCCCCGGCGGAAGGGTTCGTCACGTCGAACACGTCGCCGGCGATCAACAGGACATCCGTCTGCCGCTCCACCAAAAGATTTGTCAGAAAACCGAGGAAAGCATCGTGCTCCGCCTCCCGGTCGTAGCCGAAAAAGGTCTGGCCCAGATGCCAGTCGGCCGTATGGATAAGTTTCAATGCCATTTATCTTCTTCTATTTTGATCCGGCAAATGTACTTCTTTCCCTTCAGATATCAGATTTTGGTAGAATGAAAAAGACGAATGATCAAGCGTATCCCCCCTTATATACCGGCAGCACGACCGAGAAGCGGCTTCCTTCTCCCTGCTTAGAACTCAGCGCTATCCGTCCCCCCAAGTTTTGTACGATTCCTTGGCAGATAGACAACCCCAGACCGGCCCCTTGGCTGAATTCATCTTGCTTGAAAAAACGGCTGAATACCTTCTCTTGTTCCTCCTCCGATAGACCGATCCCGGAGTCCTCGACAAATATCGCCGCCTCATCCGTGCCCCTCAGATGCTTAAATCCCAACTTTATATATCCGCTATTCGTGAATTTACAAGCGTTTGTCAAGAAATTGGTTATAACTTGCGAAAGTCTCTTTTTATCCGTATAGATAAACAAATCCCCCTCCGCCTCTTTCGAGAATCGTAGGTGGGTGGGGACCAATAACTGATGGGCGAGGTAAAGGTCGTCTACCAACTCCTTGACGGAGCAGCTCTCTTTCTCGAATTTCATTTGTCCCGATTGAAGTCTCGAAACCTCCAGAATATCATTGATGAGCACCAACAACAGATCGCAGCTCTGATTGATCGTCTTGGCAAACAGCTGCTTGTCGGCCTCGTCTAAGTCCTTCTCCGAGGCCAGCAGGTTCGAGAAGCCTACGATAGAGTTCAGCGGCGTACGTATCTCATGGCTCATGTTCGCCAAGAACTTTTGCTCATATCCCCTCATGAGGATAAGCTCTTTTTCCCGTTTCTTCATGTCATCGATATTGATAAGTATACCGCTCACGTCTTTGCCTCCCTCCGCATTATCTACCGCAGGCATGGCGCTAAAGCGGAATTCCCACCATTCATAATCAGATCCGGCGAAGCGGGCACGGCATTGGAATACCTCCTTGTCCGCTTTCCATAAGGATTGCCTCTGCAGCTTGAAAGCGATGAGATCATCGGGATGTATCAATTTCCACATCTCCTCCAACTCGATTCGCGACGGCTGGTCACCGACAGGATACTTGAAAAAGAACTCCTCATCCTTGAATTCCCAGATGTATATGCCTCCACACTGTATGGCCAAATCCAAGAAGAAATTCTTTTGAGACAAACGGGAGAAGATCATCTTGACTTGCCTCTTCTCCCGCCGGTACAGGTATAAGACAACGATTAGCAGCAGGATAGAGGAGATCTCAAAAATAGGCCTCAGCCTGTAATACTCAAATAAGGGGGAGCGCTCGGGCAGTAAATAGATCGCTGCGAACAAAGCCGCCAAAACCAAGAATATGTAAAGTAGGTGCTTCATTATTCTTCAAATTTATAAGTCCTCGCGGGACTACGGTTAATTATGAGACCAAAGGTATGAATATTTATTAAACAGTCAATGAAAATCAACGATAGTCTTAATAATAAATAATAATGTTAACACGGGAGGAAGAAATAAAGCCGTCTATCACCGTAGTCCCGCGAGAACAGCGCCTACCTCTCCCGCAATCATCCATCCATCCCGGCTTATATCTCGTCCGGAGATTCCCGGTCGGAGCCGAAAAAGGCCCGGCCCGGATGCCAGTCGGCCGTATGGATAAGTTTCAATGCCATGATGGTAATCTTGTTTTATGGAGGCCAAAGGTAGGGAAAAATCTCAGGAAAGACCTTTAGAAAGGAGGAGAGGATGCGGGAAGGAAGCAAGTTGTCATTTCCGGGTGCCGGAAACGGACGTTTCCACGTATCGGAAACGAGAACTTCCACGTATCGGAAACGAGAGCTTCCGGGTGTCGGAAACGAGAACTTCCGACACCCGGAATAAAAGTTAAACCTCATCGGGGCTTTCGCTATCTCCATCACCTCCGCCCACGGTTAATGGATAAGGGAAGCGATTCCGGCGTACTTCCTTCAAAAAGACTTTACTGTTGCCACTCGAGCGAGTAGCCACCTCCAAGTAATACGTGCCATCCTCCAAGGCGGGGATGATAAGCGAGAAGGCCGACGGATCGTTGCGCAACACGGAGGTCATCGGCACGGCTACCGACGTTTGGGAGCCGTCCTTCACGAAGAAGAAGCCCACGGCATCTCCCGTCTCGCCGGCGATCTTGATACGTTGCCCGCTGCCGGTCAATCCTCCGCCCGGGGTCAGTTTCGTATTCACGGCACCGGACGCTACGTCCGTCACGCTGATGATCGTAGGCAGCCCCTCCTCCACGTGGCTGACGATCACGCTGATGTCCGTCAGCTTCGAACGAATCTCCGCCGTGGGCGTGGAACGGAGCACGACCTTGTTGCGCGCCGGGTCGAACTGCGCCTTCGGGCCGATGAACGAGCCCTCCACGCCCAAGCTGTTCGTCGTGAAACCGAACTCCACGGTACTGCCCGAGTACAGCTCCTCCTCGGCCACACCCTTGATCTCACTGTAAATACCTTCAATCTCCGAGGCCGAATATTTCGTACCGAGCCGAGCGGCGGCCAGCTTGCATAAGTCGCCGATCGAACGACTTTGTACGTAAGTGACGTTGAACGTGAAATCGTCCGTGCGCGCCGTCAACTTGTTCTCCACCAGCTTACCGGTGATACTTCTTTTCTTAGGTTCTGCCATACTATCATTCAGATTATGGGCCTCTCTTGGATAGAGACCCTAGTTATTAAACACCCAAATGTAACAATAAACTTTCACTCCGACAAGCGGGAATCGGATTACTATTCACGCTTTCCCAAAAACTATTTGTAAGCAAAACCTAGCCAACTCATAATAATTTGTTACTTTTGCGGTGGTTTTAAATAGGAACAACATAATTAATAAACATACCTATGGCAAAGATTACAAAAGAGGAGGCCCTTCGGTACCATGCCGAGGGCAAACCGGGTAAGATCGAGGTTATCCCGACAAAGCCTCATAGCACGCAAACGGATTTATCCCTGGCTTATTCGCCGGGCGTAGCCGAGCCGTGTCTGGAAATCGAGAAGAATCCGCTGGACGCGTACGAATATACGGCGAAAGGTAATTTGGTAGCCGTAATCTCCAACGGTACCGCCGTCCTCGGGCTGGGCGACCCGGCGCGCCCCATCCAGACGATCCCCAGCATGCAGAGCTGCCCGGTCCCGCTGACGGTGTTTGGCTGGCTTTTGTGCTTTTTGGGCGAAAAGCTCCTATGGGGCTGGGCCGTGGGCGCGCTGTTCTTCCTGCTGTGCACCACGACAGGCCGCGCGTGGGCCGCGTTCCTGCTTGCGGGCGGCGGCGCGGGGCTTGCCCTGCTGCTCGGCAGCCGCGGCTCACTTTGGCCCCGGCTGCTCAGCCTCAGCCGTGCGGCCGAGGTCGAGGAGAGCTGGCGTGGCTGCATTTATCTGAATTTATTTGGCCTTCCGCTCCGGCAGACGGCGCTGCTTCCCGCTATGCTCCTGCTGCTGACGGTGGGTGGCTGCCTCGGCGGCGCGGTGGTGTTCTGCCGCACGCAGGCGGTCCAGCCGGTGCGCCAGCGCCGGGGCCTGCCGCTGCCGCGCCTGCGGCACACGGTGCTGCTGGCCTATGAGGCGCGGAAGCTCCTGCTCACGGGCGGGGCGCTGCTGGTGCTTGCGGTGTTTGTGCTGGTGCAGGTCGGGAGCTATCGCGATTTCCGGGCCTATTTCAATGCGGACGAATGGTTCTACCGCGCCTATTCCGAAAAGCTGGCGGGCGAGCCAACGCCGGAAAAGAACGCTTATCTTGCCTCGGAGACGGCCCGCTTTGCGGAGCTGCAGAATGAGCTTGCGGACTATGCCCGCATCACGGAGGGCAACGAGGATGCGCTGCAGTTCATGGCGCGCGACGTTCTCTCGGCCCTGCGGGCGCAGGACGGCTTTGAGCAGGCAAAGCAGCAGTATGAGCAGCTGCAGCCGGGGCAGTCCTATGTCTATGAGACGGGCTATAACGTCCTGCTAGGCTACTTTGGTGTGCAGAAGGACCTGCTGGACCTTGCGAAGCTGTTCTTCTTCCTGACGGTCGCGCTGTCCGCCGTGTTTGCCATGGAGCAGGAGACGGGCGTTGCCGTTCTGCAGACGGCGGCCGGAGCGAACGGCCGCGTGCTGCGGCGCAAGCTGCTGCTCACGGCGGTGCTGGTGCTCCTGATGGTGACGGCAGCTTTCCTGCCGCGCCTGCTTGCCGTCCGCGGGGCCTACGGACTGCCGGAGTGGGGCGCACAGGCAAACAGCCTGCCCCTGCTGAGCGGCGTGCCAGCGGGCTGGCGCATCCGGACCGTTCTGGGGCTGCGCGCGCTCGTGCATGTGCTGTTCGGCGCAGGCGGTGCGGCGGTCATCCTGCTGCTGTCGCGCAAAACGCGCAGCACCATCCAGACGATGCTCATCGCGGCGGGCATTCTCGTAGTCCCGACGGTCGCGGCCGCACTACTCTGGTAGAACGAAAAAAACAGACTGCCGGCGGGCCATTGCGGCTCGGTCCGGCAGTCTGCCTTTGTGCAGTTTTTCTGGTGGTTATGCATCGTCCTCTGCGGCGCGCAGCGGGCGGCGGCGGAACAGCAGCGAGATGCACCACAGTCCTGCGAGGCCGACGATCGTGTAGATGATGCGGCTGACGACGGCCGTCTGGCCGCCGAAGATCCAGGCGACCAGATCGAATTTTAAAATGCCGACCAGCCCCCAGTTGATCGAGCCGATGATGCTCAGGATCAGCGCAAGCATGTCCATCTTGATTTCCCTCCTGTTGTCATATGCTGTGGATAGTATGCACACCCGGTGCGCAGATTATACGGAAAATCGCGGGTCTGCCGAAAACGGCCCCAATTTTTTTGTGCACTATTTCAGCCGGGCCGTGCTTGACAGACACCGGAACTTGCAGTACGATATATGCGTTTTGTGCCTGCGCGGTACTACCATATCTTGTGTGCGAGAGGAGACAGTCATGACGCAGAAAATGATCCGCAAGCGGGACGGGCGTCTCGTAGAATTTCATACAGAAAAGATCCGGAACGCGATCTGGCGTTCATTCCTCGGTGTCGGGCAGACCGGCATGGAGGACGTCTCCGACGCGCTAGCCCGCAAGGTGGAGACCATGCTCGAGCTCGAGGGCTGCGAGCCGGAGGTCGAGCATGTGCAGGACCTTGTGGAGCAGGTGCTGATGCAGGAGGGCTACGGCCGCACGGCCAAGGCCTATATTCTTTACCGCGAGGAGCGCAGCCGCGCGCGGCAGGTGAATTCCAGCCTCATGCGCAAATTTGAGGAGATCACGTTCAAGGACGCCGCCGATTCGGACATCAAGCGCGAAAACGCCAACATCGACGGCGACACCGCCATGGGTACCATGCTGCGCTACGGCTCCGAGGCCGCCAAGCAGTTCTCCGAGTCCTTCCTGATGAAGCCGGAGTACGCCACGGCGCATGAACGCGGTGATATCCACATCCACGATCTTGATTTTTATGCCCTGACGACAACATGCTGCCAGATCGACCTGCTCTCGCTGTTCCACGGCGGCTTTTCCACCGGCCTCGGCCATATCCGCGAGCCGCAGAGCATCGCCTCGTATGCGTCGCTGGCCTGCATCGCCATCCAGTCGAACCAGAATGACCAGCACGGCGGCCAGAGCATCGTGAACTTTGATTATGCCATGGCCGAGGGCGTCGTCAAGACGTACCGCGCCTGCTACCGCCAGAACCTCAGCCGTGCGCTGGAGCTGCTGTGCGGCGTGACGCCGACGGATGCCCAGCTCCGGGGCTTTGCGGCTTCACTGGCCGAAAAGGGCCTGACTCCGGCGCTTGCCGGGCAGAAGGCCTATGACGATGCCGAGGCGGCGCAGCTCAAGGCTGCCTTCGGCTGCGTGGAGGGCGATATCCGCCGCGCGCAGGAAT
>OLGH01002128.1_pt1 | contig 16374 bp, 15 predicted proteins | sample 1604851 | NCBI WGS metagenome assembly OLGH01 (sample SAMEA3888894, study PRJEB22519) | human gut metagenome | biome: human gut; feature: human-associated habitat; material: faeces | place: Denmark | collected 2010 | reverse complement strand
TTCATGAAACGTTCATTTCTATGCAGTATACTATATTCCGTAGACCGGAGCAAGAGAGAAATGCTCCTGCAGAATAGACTGGAGGAACCCAGATGAGTTACAACAATTACAACCGTGGCTATGCAGAGCCTACAATGACCTCGGCTGATTATATGACCCGCACCTACCGCTGGATGGCGCTGGGACTGCTGATCACCTTTGCGGCGGCGTTTGTCACCGCCACCACCCCGCTGTTCTATGTGGTCAACTCGCTGTACCTGCTGTTCACCATTGCCGAGCTGGCGCTGGTGTTCGTGCTGAGCGCCCGGGTGCAGAATATGTCCGTGGGCGCGGCAAGAGGAGTATTTTTAGGCTACGCCCTGCTCAACGGCATGGTGCTGAGCTATTATTTCCTTGCCTTTGATCTGGGTACGCTGGTGCTGGCCTTCCTTGCCACATCGCTGTATTTCGGCCTGATGGCAGTTTACGGCACCACCACCCACAAGGATCTGTCCGGCTGGGGTCCCAAGCTGATGATGGCGCTGTTTGCGCTGCTTATCACCGGTTTCGTCGGTGTGCTGTTCGGCATGGGCTTTATGAGCACGGTGCTGTATTCCGGCATCGGTCTGGTGGTGTTCATGCTGCTGACCGCCTACGATACCCAGAAGCTGAGCCAGATGTACTCCTACTACGCAGGGGACAGCGAGCTGGCGGAAAAGGCTTCCATCTACGGTGCACTGACGCTGTATCTGGACTTCATCAACATCTTCTTGTATGTGGTTCGTCTGCTGGGTCTGAACAGCCGCCGCCGCGACTAAGCGCAGAAAGAACTTTATGATCTGTAAATCAGCCAAGCCCGCGGGCTTGGCTGATTTATTTTTCGCTGTCTTTTTTATCCCTTTGTATAAACTGCCCGCCGCTGTCCCACACTAAACCCAGAAAAAGACCCCGTACACAAAACGGACAGATGGGAGTAACAAGCATGGAGCAGATCAAAAAATTTCTGCACGGCAAGGGCTTTGCTCTGCTGCTGACCGCAAGCCTGCTGGCTGCGGCTGCGGCGGGGGTGTGGGCGGTGCGCGCCCTGCGGGCAGAACTGCAAAAAAGTCTGGATGGGCTGAACGCCCCCGGCACCACCCAACAGACCACCCCGGAAACAGAACCGGACTGGGACGCACAGGAGGACACCACATGGCAGCAGCCCGTGACCGACGTTGCAAACAGCAAGGCAGATGTGCCGCAGCAGACGCCCTCTGGGGCGTCCTCTGGTGCGCAGTCTGGCTCTGGTTCGCTGCGCGAACCCTCGGCACTGCAAGGCGCATCCTCGCCTGCCAGCAGTTCGGCACAGCCTGCCGCCGCGCCCTCTATGCCGGGGCGCGTGCTCAACGCCTTCAGCGGCGATGAGCTGGTGTATAACAAGACCCTTGGCGACTGGCGCACCCACAACGGCGTAGACTACGCCTGCACGCAGGGCGCTGCGGTAGCGGCACCCGTGGCGGGCAAGGTGGTCTCTGCCGGGGCAGAGGGCAACTGGGGCACCGTGGTGGTGCTGGAGGATGCCGCTGGCCGCAGTTGGCGGCTGTGCGGCGTGGCTGACCCGGACGTTAAGGCCGGGGACACCGTGACCGCCGGGCAGAAGCTTGGCACGGTGGGCACGGTCGGCTGCGAATGCGCCGAGGAGAGCCACATCCATGTGGAGGTAAAGCAGGGCGAAGCTTACCTCGACCCGGCAAAGCTGCCGGAGTAAGCATACCATAAAAGGGGCTGCAACAGCGGCTCCTTTTTTGCTGTGTCAGGCGGTACGGCGCGTTTGCAGCAGCCAGAGAACCAGCGCCGAAAGCACCCCGGCTGCCAGCAGTACATCTGCCGGGTGCGCAGCCCAGTGCTGGAAGGCACTGCCATAGGCTGCCTGTCCGATGGGCTGGGTCAGGCAGGCCAGCACGGAGATGCAGGCGGTCGTCTTGCCCAGCTGTGCCTGCGGTACTAGCATTTGCAGCTGCGCAAAGAACCACACGTTGAACAGTGCCGCTACGGCCATAAACACGGCACCCAGCACCAGAATGCTGCCGAACTGGAGTGTGGGCACCCGGAGGGCAAGACCCAGCGCGGCACACACGCCGCTGAGCGCCAGCAAAAGACCTGTGCCGCTGCGGATGGGATGCCGGACAAAGACGGTTCCCGCCAGCACGCCGCCTAAAATGCCGCCCGCGCTCAGCACCGCCTGCACAAGACCAAGGGAGGCATCACTTTTCTGCAAAGTCTGCACCACCAGCACCGGAACACCCACGGTGAGAGCGGGGACTTCCAGCAGGTTTACAGCCGCCATGGCGGCAGCTAGCCGCAGCACCGCAGCCTGCCCGGTGAGAAACCGCGCACTTTCCCGCAGGTCGGTCCACAGAGAACGGACGGAGAGCTTTGTGTCCCGGGGGACATCCTGTGGGATGCGCAGGCAGAGCTCCATCCCGGCGGAAAGTGCAAAGCAGCCGCCGCAGAGCGCCAGCAGACCACGGATGCCGAGGTGCTCCAGCAGAACAGCACCCAGCAGGGGACCGAGAAGCTCGTCCACGGTATCCACCAGTTGGATGACCGCGTTGCCGCGCAGCAGCTGGGTGCCGTTCAGCAGCAGGGGCAGACAGGCGCGTACTACAGGCTGGTAAAGCCCCTGAATGGCGTACAGACTGCCCAGCACGGTCAGGATCAGCGGAAGCAGGGGCAGATGCGGCAACCCGGCAGCGGCTGCCGCCGAAATACCGGCGGTTACCAGATCCAGCAGCGCCATCAGGCGGGCTTTACGGCAACGGTCTGCCAGCGCGCCGCCGGTCAGCATTCCGGCCAGAGCAGGCAGCATAGCCAGCGCGGTGATGCCGCCGTACAGCGCAGCGGAACCGGTCTGCCGCAGCAGATACAGCGGTAGCGCAAACCGCAGGGCGGCATTGCCGAACAGGGAGATGATCTGCCCGAGGACGATGAGGAAAAAAGTGTTCATGGGAACCTCCTGCTTTTTGTTTACAAACCGTTGGTCTGTATCTGCGTATAAAAAAAGGGCGGAGCGTTCCGCCCGGAAAATTCAGTCTTTGACCGGTGTGCACAGCTGCACCAGCTGTGCAGCCTGTGCATCCGTCAAAAGATCCAGCCCAAGCGCATGGGTCATTTGCTGAAACACGAGATTCCGCGCCCGCTGCTGAGCCGGCGTGGTGGGGCGCGTCTGGGGGGAAAGCCAGATGTCTGCCAGCACGAACAGCGCTTCCGCCAGCGCATTGGCATCGGCGGTGTGGATGGAGCCGTCCGCCATGCCCTGCCGGATCATGGGTGCAATACATTCCGGGGCCAGATGCGCTTCAATGTTGGTCAGTTCCATGGCAAGGAACTGCGGGTTGCGGCACAGGTGCGGCAAGGTCTGCGCGATCTGCTGCTGCCGCTGCCCGGCAAAGGATGCTGCAAACACCGCCTGCAGCTTTTGCAGCCCGGTCAGGGACGGGTCGTCCCGGATATGGCGCAGCGGCTCCCACATCTGGTCGCCCAAACGGTCACCGACGCGCTGCGCGATCTCCTCCTTGGAGCGGAAGTGGTGGTACACCGCCCCTTTGGAAAGCTTTGTGGCATCAATGATGTCCTGCAGGGTGGTATTCTGGTAGCCCTTCTGGGTGAAGAGCAGGGCAGCGGCGTCTAAGATCTTTTCCACGGTCTGTTCCGGGTATTTGTTGCGCGGCATGGCAGATGCTCCTTTTTTACAAACTAACGGTCTGTAAAAAGAATACCGCAGCCCGGCGGCTTTGTCAAGAGGGCATGGAACCGAAAATCCATTCATTTCCTGCGGCGCTGCATTGCTTTTGTGCGGGGTTTCTGGTATGATACAATAGAATTAACAGGCGATTTTGGGAGGATGACAGATGGCAAGGGTTTTGATCGTGGGAGCCGGGGCAGCCGGACTGATGGCGGCGGGTGCCGCCGTGCGGCAGGGACATCAGGTGACGGTGCTGGAGCATACCGATAAGCCCGGGCAGAAGATCCTTGTCACAGGCAAGGGGCGCTGCAACGTGACCAACGACTGCCCGGCAGAGGAGTTTTTGCGCCATGTGCGCACGAACCCGCGCTTTTTGTACTCCTCGCTGGGGGCGTTCCCCCCGGCAAAGACCATGGAGCTGTTCGAAGCTTTGGGCGTGGAGCTGAAGGTGGAGCGCGGACGCCGGGTGTTCCCGGTATCGGATAAGGCCGAGGAGATCCGGCAGGCGCTGCTGCGCTATGCGCAGGACGCCGACATCGTCTATGACGGCGCAAAAAAGCTGCTGCTGGAGGACATCGTGCCGGAGGCAGAGCCCGCCCCGGCGGCACAGGAAAACCCGCGCCACCCCAAAAAGAAAAAGGCAGGCCCGGCGCTGCGCTGCGTGGGCGTGCGGGGCACTTCCGGCAGGGAGTACCGGGCGGACGCGGTGTTGGTGGCTACCGGCGGCGTGAGCTACCCCACCACCGGCTCTACCGGCGACGGCTACAAGCTGGCGCAGCAGGCGGGGCACACCCTTGTGGAGCCGGTGCCCAGTCTGGTCAGCCTTGTCAGCCGGGACCCGGACTGCAAAAAGATGATGGGTCTGGCGCTGAAAAACGTCACCCTGACCCTACTGGAGGACGGCAAGGCTATCTTTGACGAGCAGGGCGAGATGCTGTTTACCCACTTTGGCATCAGTGGGCCGCTGACCCTGAGCGCGTCCAGCCATCTGGGGGACATGAAAAAGCACAGGTACATCGCGGAGATCGACCTGAAGCCCGCCCTGAGCGAGGAGCAGCTGTACGACCGCATCACCCGGGACTTTGCCCTGCTGGCAAACCACGCAGCGCAGGGGGCGCTGGTCAAGCTGCTGCCCTCCAGTATGCAGCCGGTGATGGTGGCGCGCTGGGGCATCGACCCCGCCACCAAGGCAAACCAGATCACCCGGGAGCAGAAGCGGGAACTGGTGCAGCTGGTCAAGCACTGGCAAGTGTCCATTGACGCCCGGGGCGACCTTGCCCACGCAGTCATCACCAGCGGCGGCGTATCGGTGCGGGAGGTAGACCCCAAGACCATGCAGAGCAAAAAGGCACTGGGGCTGTACTTTGCGGGCGAGGTGCTGGACGTGGACGCCTACACCGGCGGCTACAATCTGCAAATTGCTTTCTGCACCGCACAGAGCTTTGCGAATAACCTGTAAAAAACAGCACCATCCATTTTGCTGTGTACTATATATAAATAAGGAGAACATATCATGGTATCTGTTGCGATCGATGGGCCTGCGGGTGCAGGCAAATCCACTCTGGCACGCCGTCTGGCGGCAGAGCTGGGCTATATCTATGTGGACACCGGTGCAATGTACCGCGCCATCGGCCTGTACGCCCTGCGCGCGGGCAAGGACCCCAAGGACAACGCGGCGGTGGATGCCCTGCTGCCGGAAATCGAGCTGCGGCTGGCCTCCATTGCGGGCGAGCAGCACATCTACTTGAAGGACGAGGACGTGAGCACCGCCATCCGCACCGAACAAGCCGGCATGGCAGCCTCTGCCGTGGGTGCAAACCCCGCCGTGCGGGCATTTCTGCTGGACTTGCAGCGCAGCATGGCCAAAAAGCAGGATGTGCTGATGGATGGCCGGGACATCGGCACGGTGGTGCTGCCGGACGCTACGGTGAAGATCTTCCTGACTGCCAGCCCGGAGGCACGCGCCACCCGCCGCTGGAAGGAGTATCAGGCCAAGGGCATCGACACTCCCTACGAGGAAGTGCTGGCAGACGTGAAGCAGCGGGACTATCAGGACACCCACCGCGCCGCCGCCCCGCTGAAACAGGCAGAGGACGCCGTGCTGCTGGATACCTCGGAACTGGACTTTGAGCAGAGCCTTGACGCCATGAAGCAGATCATTGCCCATAGAAATCAGGTTTCCGAATGAAGGCTTCCCCCGGCCGGGGGAAGCTGTCACCGCAGGTGACTGATGAGGGCGTAGGCGAGCAGCAGCTTACGGGGAAATTACCCCTCATCCGGCGCTGCGCGCCACCTTCCCCCCAAGGGGTGAAGGCTTTTAGACGTCCGGTCAAGATGTAAAAAGCTCATTTGTGTTATATGCCTGTTACCCGCTCTTTTCCAGCCGGAGCACGGCGGCGGTGATATCATCCGGGCGGCCGGTCTTTTGTGCGCGGATGCGGGCGGTCTCCACCAGCGTTTCGGCCAGCTTTTCCGGCGCGTCTCCTGCCGCCGCCGAAAGCTCCACCTGCTTTGCCACCCAGCCCGCGCCGTCCACCAGCAAGCCGTCCGATACCAGCACTGCATAGTCCCCGGCGGTCAGGTGCACCACCCGGCTCTGTCCGTTCACCCCGCCCAGCATCCCCATGGGCAGAGTGGCTTCGCCCACGGCCCGCACCCGCCCGCCGTGCACCAGAAACCCCGGGGCGGCTCCGGCCTTGAACAGCCGCGCCGTGCCGGTGTATAAGTCCACGCTGATGAGGTCCAGCGTTGCGCCGCTCTCGTCCTCGCTTTTCAGCGCCAGCGCCACGTTCACCAGCCGCGCCGCCAGCTCGGCGGTAAAGCCCGCCTTGAGCAGCCGGGCGGTCAGCTCTGCCGCCAGATTGCCATCCACCGCCGCCGGGCGTCCAGTACCCATGCCGTCACATAAGATCATCTGCGCCGCCGTAGGGCTGCAGAATTGCTGCACCGCATCCCCGGATACCTCACCCCGGGCGGCTGCGCTTGCTGCCCCGAACACCGCCCGCAGCGCTGGTCTTTCGCTGAACAGCAGGGTGGTCATACCCTTGCAGGAGAGCACCTGCGGCACTTCCAGCGTGCGGCGGCAGATATGCCCCACCTCCCCCGCCAGCGCCGCCAGCTCCTGCGGGGTGAACCGGGTGCGCGGCAGCGTGACGGCGGCATGGGTGCGCCCAAGGTCGTCCAGCGTGACGGCGCACTCCTGCGGCGGCGCACCCAGCCCGGTAAAGAACTCCGCCACCCGGCTGGATTTATAGGGTTCCGGGTCGCCGGGACGCCCCAGCTGCTCGCTGAGCACCCCAAGCGCTTCGGCTACGGCGCTGTACTGCTCGGTCAGGGCGGTGCGCATGGCTTCGGAATGGATGCGCGCTTCCTTGCGGCTGCGGTACAGCGCAAAGCTGCGCCCCGCCGCCGCGCACAGCGCCGCCGGGTGGATGCAGCGGGACAATTGCCCGGGCAATTGCGCTGTTTCCACGCTGCCATTCTGTTCCAGCAGCGTGCGCAGCGCTTCCATGCCCGCCATGGTGGCAGTATATTCCTGCTTCCAGCAGGTCTCCCGCCGCCCGCAGTTAAAACAAAGGGTATCATGTACATTATCTATGACCCAGCGGAAACCTTCCCGCCGCCGGGGCAAGCCCTCGTAGACCGCGTTCACCGTCTCCGCCAGTGAGGAAAGGCTCTGCGCCACGGCTTCCAGCCGGGTAGATGCCGCCGCATTGCGGGCGGGCGCGGGGGCGCTCTCTCCGCTCTGTGAGATGTCTGCCGCCGGGGCAAGCCAACCGCCGGGCAGCAGGCAGACCACCACCATGCCGCCGCAGGCGCTGAACAGCATCCCAAAGGCATTTCCGGGCGGCTGCACGCAGAGCACCCCGGATACACACCCGCCCGCGTAGGCGGCAAGGGTCTCCACCCGCCGTCCGGGTGCCAGCACCACTGCCGCTGCCGTGGCACAGCCAAGCCCCGCTGCCGCCGGGGCAAGGGCAGGGTCTGCGGCGCAGAGGGCTGCGCCCAGCACCGCACTTCCGCTCAGGGCGGCAAACCTCTGTGCCCGGCAGCACAGCGCCAGCTCTGCGGCGGCACACGCCAATACCCCGGGCGAAAACCATCCCCACCGCACACTGCCCAGCGCCGCCGCCACAGCTGCGCCCACCAGCAGCGTGCCCATGCCCGGGCGCTCCGGGGCGAATTTGCGCAGCCCGAAGCCGATGCTCACCGCAAGCAATGCGTCCGCCGCGCTGTACAGCAAAAGGTCTGCCCCGCCGCTGCTGCCCAGCGCAAAGCACAGTGCCATGCCGGTCAGGGTGCCGCAGCCCGCCAGCGCGGCGGGCACAAACCTTTGCGGCAGCAGCCAGCGTGCCGCCACGGCTGCGCCCAGCGCACACAGCTGACACAGGCTGCGCAGTGAGAGCGCCCCCAGCCCATGGAGCAGCAGCCCCAGCGCCGCCCCTGCCGCACAGGGCGCAAAGCAATCCTCTGCCAGCCCAAGGGTCAGCCCCAGCCCAAAGGGCATCAGCGCCCCGTACAGCACCGCCCAGCCGCCTGCAAAGCCGATGCCCACCGCTGCCAGCCGCCGCGCCGCCGGGCGCAGCATCGCCCGTGCCGCCAAGGGCGAAGGCTGCAAACACCGCCCGTCCGAAGATAAAACACCCATCCGCTCTGTCATAAAAAAATCCCCCGCTTTCCGGCGGGGAATTTTGTTCTGTTCCCCGCACTTTCTGCATATACTGTAACGCGGGGCAACGGCGCTTTTTGGCGCGGTGCATAGAACCGTCCCAAACCCGCCCAAAGACGCAAAAAAGCCCTGCGGCCGTCATTTTGCCGCAGGGCTTTGGGGGTATTTTCAACTGTTCAGCAGAAATAGCGGATCTCGCCAAAAAAGGCTGTCCATTTTTCGATTACTTCCCCGCTGCGCGCTTCAATAACTGCCATAATGTTGCGCAGTACCCGGGGCGGGATCTGAGAGTTATTATTGCACAGGTAGCAGCCGCCCGCCTTGGTGATCCAGATCTTGGTGGCGTTGCTGTTGGGTGCCCCCTGTGCAACGTGCACATGGATCGGCTCCAGCGGTTCGTTCTCATTGGCCCAGAAGTAGACCCAGTAGGAGCCAACCTTAAAAACCTGCGGCATTTTCCACGCCTCCTTCTTGGGAGAACTGCAAGATCAGATGCGCGGTGGACTCCACGATCTTCTGATAGCGCGCGATCTCCTCCGGCGTGAAGCCGTGCACCTCCTGCCAGTCATAGCCCGGCAGCCAGCACACTGCTGAGTGGAAACAATCTTCTGCATCCGGTTTTTCAAGGTACACCTTCACCCGGCCATCGGGCTTCATCTCGGAATGCACGATCTCGGTATCGTCATCCAATGTCATAAACGGGTACATCATAGGTTCCACCTCCCAGATCACTGTACTTATATCGCTCAGCCGTTCAGCTTTGCAATGGCAGCCTGCACGCGCTGCAGGGTCTTTTCGCGGCCCATCATGCAGGCAAGGTCGGTGCCGCCGCCGGGTGTGCGCTGCTTGCCGGACAGGGCAATGCCCAGCGGGTAGAGCAGCCAGCCGTTCTTTTTGCCCAGCTCCTCAGCCTTCGCCTTGCAGGCATCGAACACGACATCGCGGTTTGCAAAATCCAGCGCCTCGTCGCTCAGCACCGGCAGCAGGGCTTCCAGTGCTTCCTTGGCCGTTTCCGGGGTGGTCTTTTGCTTTTTGTTGGCGTACAGGCTCACGTCGTAGTCCGGCATGGCGTCAAAGAAATCCAGCTGCTCGGGGATCTCGCCCAGCACCTCGCACCGGGGCTGCAGGTTTGCGCACAGCAGCTTTTTGTCGATGGCGCTGTGTACGGCGCTGTCGATCCACGGCTCGGCCTTTTTCTGGAACTCCTCGGGGCTCAGGCGGCGGATATACTCTGCATTGATGGCGCGCAGCTTGAGGGGGTCGAAGATGGCGGGGGACTTGGAGATGCCCTCCGGCGACCAGATCTTGACCAGCTCCGGCAGGGAGAAGATCTCCTGCTCGGCGTACTCGCCGCGGGGGCTCCAGCCCAGCAGGCAGATATAGTTCAGCACTGCCTCGGTCAGGTAGCCCTTTGCCACCAGATCCTGATAGCTTGCATCGCCGTTGCGCTTGGACAGCTTGTTCTGGGCATCCTTCATCACCGGCGGGCAGTGGATATAGGTGGGGATGTCCCAGCCAAAGGCCTGATACAGCAGGTTATACTTGGGGGTGGAGGACAGATACTCGCTGCCGCGGATGACGTGGGTAATGCCCATCAGGTGGTCGTCCACAACGTTGGCAAAGTTATAGGTGGGCATCCCGTCGGTCTTGATCAGGATCTGGTCGTCCATCTCGCTGTTGTTCACCTCGATGTGGCCGTACACCACATCGTCAAAGCCGGTCACGCCCTCGCGGGGGATCTTTTGGCGGATGACGTAAGGCTCGCCTGCGGCAAGGCGCTTTTCCACTTCCTCCTTGGGCAGCTCGCGGCAGCAGCCGTCGTAGTGGGTCATCTCACCGGCAGCGCGCTGCTCGGCGTGCAGAGCCTCCAAGCGCTCCTCGGTGCAGAAGCAGTAATAGGCCTTGCCCTCTGCCACCAGCTGCTCGGCATACTGCTTGAACATCCCCATGCGCTCGCTCTGCACATAGGGGCCAACGGGGCCGCCGATATCCGGGCCCTCGTCCCACAAAAGGCCGGTCTCCCGCAGGGTGTTGTAGATGACATCCACAGCGCCCTCCACATAGCGGCCCTGATCGGTATCCTCGATGCGCAGGATGAAGGTGCCATCCTCGTGCTTGGCCATCAGGTAGGTGTACAGGGCGGTACGCAGGTTGCCAACGTGCATATAACCCGTGGGCGAGGGTGCAAAACGGGTGCGGACTTTATTGCTCGGCATAGAAAAACGCTCCTTTATTCTCATGCAAAAAATTTGCGGATAGCTATGTTTTATTGTACTTATTCTGCGCAGTTTTGTCAATGCAGGATAATACATTGACAATAGAGTTTTGCATATTTATGCTATGGAGATGAACGATCATATTTCGTAACGAATCAAGAGTTATTGTCCTTTGTGCAGCTCCTATCGCCATTTTGTCAGCTATATAGTAAAAATCTGGATTCAGCATTACATAGTACAAGTATCTTGAGTTCACATCATTATTAGGTTTAAGAATAGCAATATGACGCTGAAATACGAATTTCTCATCAAAATCGATATAAACCGGTTTTCCGAATGATCCTACAACAGAATAAAGAATATCACCACAACGTGCTTTCTTTTCCTCTGATAAGCTATCATAATAACTTTCAGGCACATACATTACCCCATTAAAGTTGATATGATTGTCTCCATCTATATTTGAAATTGTGATGAAGGGAACTCCACTTTTTGATTTTGGAGGTGGCAGATGGTCACCGTCCGAAATAGACCTACAACACTCAATTAACTTAACTTTTTTGTATACCATATTCAATTCTCCATAATAATCTGAATGATGAATTTATTTAATCGCAAAAATAAAACGTACAATCCTATCGCTCGCCACATCAGTCGCATTTTCAATATCCTGCTTGCACCAATAGGGCTTAGTATCGTTTGCATACTTCTTTACCAAAGCAGAAGCAATAGGATAACTGCTATCAATGTAGCCGGTCTTATCAGATAGCTTAGTAGACACCTTTGTCCTGAACCATTCGTTACCAATTGCTCTATTGATTTTTTCTTCAAGCAGTATCTTATTACCGAGCTTGTTTACTATATCGTCAAACTCGTCCTTACTTTCAATTTGAGCATCCTTTCTGATTGCATCAAGATTTGCGCCGCTTTGGGGCATAATATGCTCAATGTCATACTTGTTGCCAAGAACAAATGACAGACCGTTTTCCTGAGCGAACAAATATTCATTCAGATATACAAGCATATTTCTGTCGTATTCGGTCACATACTTCTTGATTTCGGCAATGTCCCATCTATCGAAGATATGCTTATCAAAATCAGTTTTTATTTCCTGCACAGAGATAGCACTATCAGCCATTTTTACTATCTCACCGAAAAGAAATGTCTTAAAAGTGCTGCTTGAATACCCAATATCAACAAGCTCCAGTACAGTAAAAAGCCTTAATAAGCAGGAGGCAATATTTTTTATACAATCCTCAGATATATCATCTACCTTGAATCTATGAAAATAGCTTGCGATAAACAGCTTTGCATTATCATTAAACTTCAATAGAACCTGTATTATGGGATAAGCAGACACTTTTTTCCATGTCTTTGCAGTGTTTATCATTTGATTACAAAGCCTGATAGGATCATTGAGAAGTTCTTTATTCTCCTCTGTAAAGTATCTTCGAAGTCCTGGTGTGGTCACATTTATAGAGCCAGTAGCCGTAACAATCTCATTATTTGCATTCTTTGCACGTTCAAAATACATCTGCTGCATAAGGATAGCATCAATATTGGCAATACCGTTTTGCTTTAGTTCGTCTATAAGCTCTATCAGTTCTTTCCATAGTTTAGTAAACTCATCACTGACTTTGCTCTTTTCAGCCACGGCATAGAGCTTTGCTGAGATAATATCTGAATCATAAAGCGGCAGACCATCAGAGTTCAAGGAATTAAACATAGTGATAGCCTGTTCAACCTGCCAGCTCTTAATCTCGATAACTTCACAGCTATCTGTAAGAGTTTTAGCAAAGCTATTAAGCTGAGAATCAGAAAGCTCCTTTGCTCTATCATAGAAATACTTGAAATTTCTAAAGAAATTCGTGTATTTATTATCTTTCTGCTTGCGAGGAATCTTAAGAACCTTAGCCTCCGCTTCAGCGTAGTCAACTGCTCCTAATATAGTCTGCAATTCCGTCTTATAAAGCTCGTTAATAGAATAGTTCTCTATTATAGGCTCACTGTTACAGATAGATCTATCAGTAGTGATGTCGGGCTTATCGGGAATATCCTCTGTTTCTGCCTTATACAGAATTCCCATAATCTTTCTTCTACGTTCCTTTAGTCCTCTGCACAGGTTTTCAGAATCATCATCCTGACTTGTAGTACCTATCGCAACATTGATACAAACTAAAAGAGCTTTCATGAGCAACAGAAAGGTTGTTGTTCTCTGCTGTCCGTCTATAAGACCGAATACGGTATCATCGTCCTGACAATTGATAATGATAGTTCCAAAAAAATACCTATCCTTGCTATCACTATTCATAAAGTCCGTTATATCCTGCCATAACTTATCACAGTTGGTGATAGACCAAGAGTAAGGTCTTTGATATTCGGGTATCGTGAATTTTGTATCTTCTTCCAATTTGAGATAATCTCCAATTTTTCGGAGATTAGGCTCGATACTTTTTGCCATAACATTTAACCTTCTTTTTATTATTTCACCCTATATATTTCCTATGAGCAATCTTTACATTACTCTGCTTTACCATAGCATACTGTAATGTAGTATCTATCCGCCTATGACCGAGGAGTTGTTGAAGCTGCTCGATAGGCATACCCTTGTCGATAGCCATAGTTGCCAATGTGCGCCTGAACTTGTGAGGATGAGCCTTATGAATGTTCAGACGTTTACCGATTTTTCTAATTCTTACCTCTACACCGCCGATTTTGAGCCGTTGGTGAGGGGCTTTCAATGATACAAAAAGAGCTTCATTATCGTCCGTCCTGCTATTGAGGTACTGCTTCAAGTGTAGTTTAGTACGGGCATCGAAATAAACGATACGCTCTTTATTGCCCTTGCCGAGAACAACGCACTCACGCTCCTCAAAGTCTATATCAGAACGGTTAAGCAACACAAGTTCACCGACACGCATACCTGTTGAAGCAAGCATATCAATCAACGCTAAATCACGCAATTCTGAGCAATCGTCACGCATCTGTTCCAATGCTTCATCAGTATACGTGTCTTTGATCGTGCTTGCGGTCTTGATCTTATGTATCCTACGGACAGGGCTTTTCATAATATAGTTTTCTTCTTCAAGCCAAGAGAAAAAGCTTGATAATATGCGTCTTATGTTGTCTATCGTCACACGGCTTGAATTGTTATCTTCCTGATAGCTTGTCAGGTATCTTCTTAAATCATCTGTATCAATGTGTTTGACTTGCTTACCGACAGCACTGAGCATATTGTTAATTGTCTTTTGATAGTATTTCAGCGATTTCTCTGAACAGCCCTCTATTCGCTTAGATGAAATGAATGAATCTACGAGTTTATCGTTGCTATCTTCTTCCGTCTTATCGCAGGATACCACCGTAACGCCAAAGAAAGCAATATCCAATACTTCCGATAATCGCTCAAGCTGGGCATTATCCAATACCGACAGCATTTTCTGCATAATTCCACTTTTGATTTCCTGTATCATAAGTCAATCCTCCCTAAAATCAAATTTCAAGAGAACGTCTCCCAACGGCAATCCATTTGTATAGCTTCCGCCGTTGGAGGAAGATAGATTTAGTATTATAAACGATAATTTACAGCACCAACTCAAGCTGATGCATGACTATTGGTTCACTCAGTTTGATTTTCCTGATGAAAATGGAAAGCCATATCAAACCTCCGGCGGAAAGATGAGCGTGAATAACATTTTGAAAAAGAACATTCCTGAAAGTTGGTGTGTTCAATCGGTATATTCAAATCGGCTATCATCAATTATAAAGCCGGGTGTAGACCAATTTGATACAAAAACATATTTAGCAACAGCCGATGTTAAAGGTACTTCTATTTCTGCCGGAACTCTGATTGATTACGAAAACAGAGAAAACCGTGCAAATATGCAGCCAAGTGTAAATTCAGTTTGGTTTGCAAAAATGAAGAATAGTATTAAACACCTATACCTCAATAAAGAAATGTTACCAATAATATCTTCTTCCGTTTTATCGACAGGCTTTTGCGGACTTCAATGTAATGAAGTGAGTTTTGAATATATAGCGTCCTATATCTCAAACTCATATTTTGAAATCCATAAAGATATGCTTGCACACGGTGCTACACAGGAGGCTGTAAACAACGATGACCTGATAAGCATACATCTTGTCATTCCTGATGACAGAGTATTACACGCTTATCACAATACTGCTCAGCCTCTATACGCTCAAATAAGCAAAAACATCTGTGAAAATAAAGAACTTGTAAAACTACGTGATTGGCTTCTTCCGATGCTGATGAACGGTCAAGCTACCATCAGCGATTGATATATTAAATTATCGTTTATTTTCTTGTTGCATTGTATCTTTTTCTCTATGTTGTAGAGAAAATCGCCTATTTTTACCTGTTCCTCATAGTCAGGCAGATACAAGTCAAGAAACGAGAATATATCTTCGTTAAAACTTGCACGGAGCGTCATGATCGTTTTAGCGTTAATAACTTTTCTAAAATACTCATTTCTTAGAAAGAAAGCCATATACTTATCATAGACGATGCCTTTTGTTTTAGGTCTGAGTCTTTTTACAAATCCGCTGAATGTTGCTTTAGGGTAGTCATTAAGGACTACACAGCTCATTGCAAGCTCATCAACCGTTTCACTTGTTCTTGTAATCAGTATATCGCCTTTTTTAATGGAGCATTTTCCCTGATCGATTGCAGAGGTATCCATAAGGTCAGGCAGCTCGTCAGGAAGAAAATAATTATTGAAAACGGTTCTGAAAGAAACAAAAGGTGCGCCGTGTCCTGCCTGTTCCTTAGTTGAGGATATGCCTGATGATATATCGTACAAGTCAGAAAAGGCGTATTTATGTAGTTTACTCATACTTCACCTTGCCTAACTGCTTCATAATCTCAGCTTGCAAAGCGTTGCTCTCATCGAAGAATGATTGTAGCTCAGACTTGTATTGAGCCATTTTTGCTTCAAATTCCTCTTGTGTAAGCTCTACATACTCTATCTTGACATCGAAATATTGTCCAGCTGCGAGAGAATATTTCTTTGCGATTATCTCATCGTAGGTTACTGCCACCGAAAAATTGTCCACGGCTTCTTTATTGCGGAACGTGGTGATGATCTTCTCTATCTCCTCGGGACGAAGCCTTCTTTTCTGATTGTTGCCGTCCTTGTATTCCTCTCCGAGCTTTGAAGCATCGATAAGCACTACCTTTTCAGCCGACCTTGAATTATCGAAGAAAAGAACCGAAACATTAGTACCCGTGTTCGCAAATACATTAGAGGGCATACTTACTGCTCCGACAACGATATGGTCATTCACGAGTTTTTTCAGTACTTTGCCTTCAACGCCTGATTTAGAGGTAAGAAATCCTGGCGGAACAATAATAGCACCTTTACCGTTCCTTTTTAAAGAATTGACAACGTGCTGAATGAAACAAGTATAGATAGCCATACTCTCTTTTTTCTTAGGAGGAATTGTCGGAACTCCTGCCCAAAAACGAGCTGAATATTTCTTTTCAATATCATCTCTCGTATCTGAGAAATCCATTTTAAACGGTGGATTGGATACCACATAATCAAACTGTCTGAGGGATTGACCGTCGTCGCTTTTATGATACGGAGCAAGGAGCGTATCGCCCTGGATAGCGTGATCGAGCGAGGAAACAAGTCCGTTCAGTATCAGATTAAGTTTCAGCATCTTATTACTGCGCTGAGAAATATCCTGAGCGAAGATAGTACACCTATCCTCGCCGATCTGATGACCGAGAGCCATTAACAGTGTACCCGTACCTGCCGAAGGAT
>OLGH01002121.1_pt1 | contig 16451 bp, 23 predicted proteins | sample 1604851 | NCBI WGS metagenome assembly OLGH01 (sample SAMEA3888894, study PRJEB22519) | human gut metagenome | biome: human gut; feature: human-associated habitat; material: faeces | place: Denmark | collected 2010 | reverse complement strand
AGAGCGCTGGCCAAGATGATTTTTGACGCTTTTCCTATTTTATATGTTTCATGACGTTGCATATCGGCTGCAAGAGTCCGTTCCGAACAAATCCGCTTCCAACGAATTTGTCCGGAAAAGGGCTCTTTCTTTTTTTATATGGTATTCAAAAAGCGATCCGGATTACAGAGGTCCGTCTTTTCACAAACCTTTCACATTTTCCGTCCATTCTTTAAGGTTCCTTTAAAGTTTCCTCATTATACTTAAAAGTGTAAAAAACATTTCCGGAAGTAAATCAAACGAAAGGATCAATCGATTATGATGCAAAGCCAACAGATTCCCATGACCTTCCAACGGTATGAAACAAAATACATGCTTTCCCCGATCATGGCTCGCAAGCTTCGCAAGAGCCTTCCGGGTCATCTGCAGATGGATGAATACGGCCTTGATACCATCTGCAGCCTCTATTACGATACCCCGGATCACCAGCTCATCCGCCGTTCGCTGGAAAAACCCGTCTACAAAGAAAAACTGCAACTCCGCAGTTATGGTCCGGTCAAAGAGACCAGCCCCATATACGTAGAACTAAAGAAAAAATATGAAGGAATCGTCTACAAACGTCGCGAGCGCATGATATTATCAGAAGCGGTTCCCTATCTTGCGGGAAAATCAGAACCGGGCTTCGACAGCCAGATTCTCCACGAAATCACTTGGTTTCGCAACTACTACCGGGGGCTTGCTCCCGCTATGTACATCGCCTACGACCGCATCGCCTGCTTCGGCACGGAAGACAGGAACTTTCGTGTTACCTTAGACACCAATATCCGATGGCGTACCGACAATCTGTGTCTTGACGGTCCAACGGAAGGAACCAGGCTTTTAGAACCAGGCTGGTATCTCATGGAGGTGAAAACACCAGGTGCTGTGCCCCTATGGTTCAGCAAAATTCTAGATGATCTTGCAATCTATCCGGCATCATTTTCTAAATACGGCTTTGCCTATCAGATCGAAAATCAGAAAGCATCAGAAGAAAAAGCTTTCATACCATTCACAGATATCCGGCAAACCGTATCAAAAACAGCATTCTGTTAGCTGAATCAGGTAAGTCCTCTGCGGCCATTGCGAAAAGCAAGAAGCAGTGGGTGGACTCACAGCTTGCGAAAAGCCTTTTTCAAACATAATCTGCTTCACAAAAAAGAAAATGTAACTATTCAGAGCCATGCAAAATAGAAGCAACATCGCGATGTAGCGTAAGCGGAATCGAGATGGGGCTCTGAATAGACAAGAAAATAAAAAAATTCTGGGAGGAATTTGCTATGCTTAACACAATATTCAGTTCCGTTTTTACAGAAACAACCGCCGCCTTCACCTTTGGTCAGTTCCTTGCCTGCACAGCAGTGTCTCTGATTCTGGGACTGTTGATCGCTGCTGTTTACAGGTACAAAAGCGAATGCACCAAAAGCTTTGCTGTCACGCTTGTTCTGATGCCTGTGATCGTACAGATGGTGATCATGCTCGTCAATGGAAATCTTGGAACCGGAGTCCCTTGATTATACCAGTGTTTTTGACGATATCTTTGCCAGGTATCTGACCCGTTGCGAGCTTGTACAGGTAAAAACCACGAATATGGGAAGTCTTTTCAAGCTGGAGTATCGCATCGTATTCCGCGAGGAAGGCGAAGAGAAAAACATGATTGACCAGCTCCGCTGCAGAAACGGAAACCTTGAAATCCTGTGCAGTCGTGCGCAGACCGGAAGGGAGGAATTATAATGAATCGAAACAGAAAGAAAAAAAACAGAAAAAAAGAGACCGGCGCAGTCGTCAGCCTGCTTCTTGCATCATCGCTGGCCTTCGGAGGATGCGGCACAGCAGTGACATCTTCCAGCTCTGTGAATGCCGAATCTGCCCGTACAGAGTCAACCGGCGAAACATCTGCCGACAACGCGGATACCACATCAGAGAGCACAGATTCGGAAAATGCAATGGAAAGTGCTTCCGATATTAATTTTGACCTGGAACTGACCGAATCCACTATCGACACCGAATTCACAGACCGTGAGAAGAGCGGAAGCTATAAAGCATTAGAAGCCGTAAAAATTACACTTAATAAGACGACAGCTACCGTCTCCGGCAGCGGAGCCAAAGCAGACGGCAGCACAATTACCATCACGGAAGAAGGTGTTTACGTCGTAAGCGGAACACTTGAGGATGGCCAGATTATCGTAGACGCATCCGATTCCGACAAGGTTCAGATCGTACTCGATGGAGTCCATATCAACTGTGAGACAAATGCTGCCATCTACGTTCGCGAAGCGGACAAAGTTTTCATCACGCTTGCTGAAAACAGCAGCAACACGCTTGGCGGTGGAAACGAGTACACTCAGATTGACGACAACACGGTAGACGGCGTTATCTTCTCCAAATCAGATCTTGTCTGCAACGGGACAGGAAGTCTGACCATCGAGGCAGACTACAAGCACGGGATTGTATCCAAAGATGACCTTGTGATTACCGGCGGAACCTACAAAATCGCCGCTGCGGACAACGGGATCACAGCCAAAGATCAGATTAAAATTCTGGATGGAAGCTTTGATATTGATGCTGCAAACAGTGCGGTCAAAGCGAAGAATACGGATGACACAGAGCTTGGAAATATCTATATTGCCGGTGGAATTTTTACGATCGAGGCGGAACAGGACGGCTTCCATGCAACCGGCAGCATTGTTGTCGATGACGGAACCATCACCGTAAACTCCGGTGATGACGGTTTCCATGCGGATCTCGACACCGTCATTCATAGCGGAACGATCCTTGTTGAAAAAAGCTACGAAGGACTGGAAGGAAAACGCGTTGTGGTCAATGGTGGTGACATTACCATAAACGCCAGCGACGATGGCATCAATGCCGCAAATTCCGGCGACGATGGCGCCAACGCCATAAATCCTGGCGCCAATGCGGCCGGTTCCGGTGACGATGACAGCAATGCCGCAAGCTCAAACAACGATAGCAGTGCTGCCGTAAACTCCGGTGATGATAGCAGCATATCCGGTGCGGCAGACGGAAAGGAACCTCCGCAAATGCCGCCTGATACAGAAAACGGCAGCGATATGCAGCCATCGCAGGACTTCGATCCGGAGAACGCTCCGTCTGGCGGAAATGCGCCGCAGAACTTCGATCCGGGGAATGCTCCGTCTGACGGCGATGCTCCACAGAAGATGCAGGGAGGCCCCGGCGGCGAAGGCAACTCTGAGCTTTACATTAAAATTACCGGCGGAACCCTGACCGTATCCGCCGATGGTGATGGTCTTGATTCCAACGGCAGTCTTCTCGTGACCGGCGGAACTACGATTGTGTACGGGCCGACCAGCGATGGTGACAGTGCCCTCGATTACGACGGAAGTGCAATTGTGACCGGCGGAACCTTAGCTGCTATCGGCAGTGCCGGCATGACGGAAAGCTTCGACGAAGCTTCCACCCAGCCCGTTATCACCTATTACTGTACGGAAACCCAGTCCGCTGACACTACCATCACACTGACAGACAGCGATGGAAGTGCCCTCTTCACGGTTACACCTGAAAAAGCCTACGCCAGCATCGTTTTGACCTGCCCCGAAATGAAACTGGACGCAACGTATACTCTGACTGCCGGTACCGACAACGAAGAGATCACCCTCACGGACATCATCACCACCGCCGGAACCCGGTCTGTTAAAACGATGAGCGATCCCGAAGGTGGAAAAATGCCAAATAACAGCGACAACAAAGGAACTCCGCCTTCAAAACCAAGCGACACGGCTGAGTGAACCGTTATAGTTCATTCAGCACCGGAACATTTGCTGTTCCGGTGCGTAAGAAAGTGATTCTACTCATGATTCTACCGTGGCTGTCTTCCTACTTCCAATTTGCCGTATTCTGTGCTAAAATAACCTCACAAGAAAAGAGGTAGAAAAATCATGTATGATAAACTGACCGAAAACGATATTAAAAAAATGCAGGAAGAAATCGACTACCGCAAACTGGTTGTCCGTCCAAAAGAACTCGAGGCTGTAAAAGAAGCCCGTGCCCAGGGCGATCTCAGCGAAAACTTTGAATACAAAGCTGCCAAACAGGACAAAAACCGCAACGAAAGCCGCATCCGCTATCTGGAAAAAATGATCAAAACCGCTCACGTTATTTCAGATACCTCAAAGGACGACGAAGTCGGCATCAACAATACCGTCCAGGTTTACATCGAAGAAGATGATGAGACAGAAACCTACAAACTTGTCACCACCGTTCGTGGTAATTCTCTCAAAGGATACGTCAGTATCGACTCGCCATTAGGAAAAGCCATTCTGGGTCATAAAGTCGGCGACCGCGTCACTGTAAAAGTAAGCGATGCCTATAGTTATGATCTCATCATCAAATCCATCGAAAACACTGCGGATACCGATGATGAACTCCGCAGCTATTAAAGGACAGAAAGAAAGGAAAATACCAGTCATGGAAAAAATTGCAAGCTTTACAATCGACCATATCAAACTTAAACCAGGAGTCTACGTTTCAAGAAAAGATCACATAGGTGACAGTGTCATCACAACCTTCGACCTGCGTATGACATCTCCAAACGATGAGCCTGTTATGAATACCGCTGAGGTCCACACCATCGAGCATCTTGGCGCAACGTTCCTTCGCAATCACGAAGAATGGAAAGATAAAACCGTATATTTCGGTCCAATGGGCTGCCGTACAGGATTTTACCTGCTGCTGGCCGGTGATTACAGCTCGAAAGATATCGTTTCACTCGTAATAGAAATGTATGAATTTATCCGCGATTTCAAGGGCGAAGTCCCGGGTGCATCCCCGAAAGACTGCGGAAACTATCTGGATATGAATCTGTCCATGGCAAACTACCTTGGCAAAAAATACCTGGATGAGGTTTTGTACGGAATTGATGAATCCCGTCTCGTCTATCCGGAATAAATTCTAAAAATGGTAACTATTCAGCGCCATGCAATTTCGCATGGCTCTGAATAGTTACAAAAAATGAAAGAAAACAGGGGGAAACAGAGTATGAGAACCATGGAAAACGAAAAACTGCGTGTGCAGATCAGCGATCACGGTGCAGAACTTTGCAGTATCTACGATAAGGAAGCTGACCGTGAGGCAGTCTGGATCGGAGATCCGGCCTTCTGGAACCGCCACGCACCGGTTTTGTTCCCGTTTGTCGGAAAAGTAAACGGTGGATTCTATACCCACAAAGGTATCAAATACCCGATGGGCCAGCATGGCTTTGCACGTGACAAAGAGTTTGCGTGCATGGAAAATACAGAAAATAAAACCGTACATCGTCTGGTATCGACCGATGAGACAAAAAAAGTCTATCCGTTCGACTTTGCTTTTACCGTAACCCAGAAACTTTCAGGCAGAACCGTGACTGTTATCTGGGAGGTAGAAAATACCGGAGAGGAAGACCTTTATTTTTCTGTCGGAGGGCATCCGGCATTTATGATTCCGGAGCAGTACGACATTGTCTTCAACAAAGATCTTCGGAACCATGGCGAGACAGAACTTGAATATGTTCTGATTGATCCGGAAACAGCAGGTGTTGATGCTGCACATCCACGGAAACTGGCATTAATCAACGGAAAAATCCCATATACCAGAACCCTTTTCGACGAGGATGCTCTGATCTTCGACAATACGCAGGTAGAGCGCGTTGGCGTGGAAGTAGATGGGAAACCGTACGTTACCCTCACCTGTAAAGGCTTCCCAAGCGTTGGTGTATGGTCCAAGCCAAAAGCAGCCGCTCCGTTTGTTTGTCTCGAGCCATGGATCGGCCGCTGTGACAACGTTGGCTTTGATGGTGAATTAAAAGACAAATATGGTGAACAGCACCTGAAGGCAGGAGAAAGTTTTCAGGCAAGCTACACCATCACCATCGGAGAATAAACCAGGTAAAAGAGAAAAAACTCTAAAGTATGGGGAAAAGAACACGTTTCCTATGCTTCGGGGGTTGAAATTTTACGGTTTCTTTACTATAATTAGCATCAAGCCCAAAAACGCATGTGGTTTGGCATGCACAGAAGAAAAAACAGGAGGGAACGTTTTTGAAAAGAGAAACGGTTATCGTACTTGATTTTGGCGGTCAGTACAATCAGTTAATTGCAAGACGTGTACGTGAGTGTAACGTTTACTGTGAGATTTATTCTTACAAAACAGATATTGAAAAGATTAAAGAAATTCAGCCGAAAGGTATTATCTTTACCGGCGGCCCGAACAGCGCATATCTGCCGGATTCCCCGACCTATACAAAAGAAATTTTCGAACTTGGAATTCCGATCCTCGGCATTTGCTACGGATCACAGCTGATGATGCATCTGCTGGGCGGAAAAGTAGAAGTAGCTCCGGTCAGAGAATATGGAAAAATTGAGGTAACCGTAGATACCAGTTCCGCACTGTTCGAAAATGTATCTGAAAAAACAATCTGCTGGATGAGCCACAACGACTATATTTCCAAAGCAGCCCCGGGCTTTGAAATCATTGCCCATACGGAGGACTGTCCGGTAGCAGCCGTTGCAAACGTAGAGAAAAAGCTCTATGCAACCCAGTTCCATCCGGAAGTTCTTCATACCAAAGAAGGAAAGAAGATGCTTTCCAACTTTGTATACAATGTATGTAAATGTGCCGGTGACTGGCACATGGATTCCTTCGTAGAAGAGTCTATCAAAGCTATCCGCGAAAAAGTTGGCAACGGAAAAGTACTCTGTGCCCTTTCCGGCGGCGTTGATTCCTCTGTTGCAGCCGTTATGCTCTCCAAAGCAGTTGGAAATCAGCTTACCTGCGTTTTTGTTGACCATGGTCTGCTGCGTAAAAACGAAGGCGATGAAGTAGAGGCTGTATTCGGACCGGAGGGTCCGTATGACCTGAATTTTATCCGTGTTAATGCACAGGAGCGTTTCTATGCCAAATTAAAAGGCGTAGAAGAGCCGGAGAAAAAACGTAAAATTATCGGTGAAGAATTTATCCGTGTCTTCGAAGAAGAGGCAAAGAAAATCGGTGCCGTAGACTTCCTTGTACAGGGAACCATCTACCCGGACGTTGTAGAGAGCGGTGTCGGCGGAGAATCCACCGTTATCAAATCTCACCATAATGTCGGAGGACTGCCGGATTACGTAGATTTCAAAGAAATCATCGAGCCATTGCGCAACCTCTTCAAAGATGAAGTAAGAAAAGCCGGTCTGGAGCTCGGAATTCCGGAATATCTTGTATTCCGTCAGCCATTCCCAGGTCCGGGTCTTGGTATTCGTATCATCGGTGAAGTAACCGCCGAGAAAGTGAAAATGGTTCAGGATGCCGACGCAATCTGGCGTGAAGAAATTGACAAAGCCGGAATCGCTCACGAAATCGGCCAGTACTTCGCAGCACTGACCAACATGCGTTCCGTTGGAGTCATGGGAGACGAAAGAACGTATGATTATGCCATTGCCCTCCGTGCCGTAACCACTACCGATTTCATGACAGCCGAAAGCGCAGAAATTCCGTGGGATGTCATCGGAAAAACAACGAGCAGAATTGTAAACGAAGTAAAACACATCAATCGCGTTATGTATGATTGCACAGGAAAACCACCGGCAACCATTGAGTTTGAATAGGAGACGAAATCGCGAAAAAGCCCGTAAATAAAGGCTTTTTGAGGTGTCGGGATAGTGAAATGGAGTGCAAATGGAGTTAAAATATTTATTTTTTCTCTTGCTCATATTCCGAATTATCCAGAAGTTTTCGTGAAATCGTTCTGATTCAGAAGAACATAATTAGCAAAATAGAAAGAACAGTTTGTTTTGATGGAAATATTTTCCGTCAGAGCAGGCTGTTTTTTTGTTGCATTGCATAGCAATCATTGGCCTGGTGGATCAATTCGGAGGATCTTTTTCAAGGAATGTAAACTCCAGACTCCTGTATTATCACAAAGGCAACAGCAAAATTGGAACTTTTTGCAAAAAGCCGAAAAAATATGTCCTGTTTTGGAACTGCCAGTACGGAGTATACGAAAAGATAAAGATTCAAAATACAGGAGGTATTAGTTATGCAGAACAAATTATTTCTAAAAGCAGCTGATGTATGTGAACTTCTGGAGGTAAAACCGACATCTGCCTATGAGATCATTGGAAACCTGAATAAGGAGCTGGAAGAACAGGGATACCTGACACTTAGAGGAAAGGTTCCGACCAAGTATTTTGTAAAGCGTTTCTATGGAGTAGAAGACACTTGTGAGATTCCACAGGAAGAAGGAAAGGAATGGTTTCATGCGTAAGAGAAAGATGTATTTATCAGTAGAGGATATTGCAGAACTCTTTGAACTGTCAGTCTCTTTTGCGTACAGGGTAGTGGAGAAGATGAATGCCGATTTGGCGAGCGAAAACTATTATGTGATTCTCGGACGGATTCCGACCCGGTATGTAGAAGACAAGATCTATGGATTGGAACATGTCGAGCAATATTTGCAGGAGGAAAATTAATATGAGCACAGGACAGGAAAAAATGTATATGAATGTGGATGATGTATGCGAAATCCTCGGAGTATCCAAAGCATATGCCTACAACTTAATGCGTGGATACAATGAAGAGCTGAAAAAGGCAGGATATATCGTGATACCTGGGAAAATCTCCACTAAATTTCTGGCAGAAAAGATTTACGGCATGAAGGCAGGCGATTAGAAATGAGTGTTTACAAAGAAGGAAAAAACTGGAAGGTACAGGTTTATTACAAGGACTGGCAGGGAAATCAGAAAAGAAAGCAGAAGCGTGGATTCCGTACAAAAGGAGAAGCCAGGGAGTGGGAGAGAAACTTCCTGCAGCAGCAGAGTCAGAAAGTAGATATTGAGTTTGGAAACTTTTTGGAAATCTACTATAGAGATATGGATGTACGACTTCGGGAACATACCATGAACACAAAACGATATATTATTGAACTAAAGATCAGGCCTTACTTTGAAAAAAAGATTTTGAGTGAAATTACAGTCGCAGATGTTCGGGCATGGCAGAATGAATTGCTGATCTATAGGGATGAAGATGGAAAGGGATATTCCCCTACCTATCTGAAAACCATTAACTGTCAGCTGACAGCGATTTTCAATTATGCAATCCGCTATTATAACCTGCAGGGGAATCCATGCAGGAAAGCCGGTGCTATCGGTAGGAGTAAAGGTGAGCCAAAGAATTTCTGGATGCAGGATGAATTTAATAAATTTTTGAAAACAGTGGAAGACAAGCCAGATGCACGACTGGCATTTCTGACATTGTACTGGACCGGGATGCGGATCGGTGAATTATTGGCACTGACCTATTATGATATTAATCTGGAAGAAAAGACAATTTCCATAAACAAATCTTATCAGAGGCTGAAAGGAAAAGATGTGATTACACAGCCAAAAACACCGAAAAGTATTCGAGTGATTACGATGCCGGACTTCCTGGTGGAAGAGTTTCGGGAGTACTACAGTCATTTGTATGGAATTATGAAAAATGAGAGATTGTTCTGCTTTACAAAATGGTATATGGAGCACAATCTGGTGAACGGTATCAAAAAATCAGGGGTAAAGCGGATTCGACTTCATGATCTGCGCCATTCCCATGCAAGTATGCTTGTAGATATGGGAGTGGCTCCTCTGGAGATCGCTGAGCGGCTTGGACATAAAAAGGTAGAGACAACATTGAATACATATTCCCATTTGTACCCATCTACGCAGAGTAGACTGGCGGGACTGTTGGAGAAAAAACATAAGGAGGCATAAACATGGCAGGTGAAAGAAGTGGAAAACACAATACAACAATGATTACATTCCGGGTGAATTCTTATGAAAAAGCGAGTATAGAGGAAAGAATTAAGGCAAGCGGTATGAGAAAACAGGATTATATTGTGCGATCCTGTATCTATAATCGTGTTTGTGTGGTCGGCAAAAAAGAAAATATTGAGGTTCTCCGTTCGGAGCTGCAGGAAATGCAGACCGTATTGGAAGAGGTGGCAAAGGATTTGAAGGCAGAGAAGTCGGCAATTTCGAAAGAGGGAATAGAAAGTATGATAGAACGGTATCTGGCGTTTCTGGATGCTGCGTTATGGATGATGAAAGGATCCAGCTATTTATGGGAGGAGAAAAAAGATGAAAGAGAAGGTAAATAAAGATAGCAGAGTTCTGGCATTATGTTCGCAGAAAGGTGGAGTTGGCAAGACTACAAGCTGCGTAAATCTGGCAGTTGGCCTTGCGAGAGCAGGAAAGAAAGTGCTTGTAATAGATAACGATCCACAGGGAAGTATGACTGCAAGTCTGGGATATCAGAATCCGGATGAACTGCCAGTTACTCTGGCTACAATTCTGACAAAGATTGTGGAAGAAGAGACGTTCGAAAACGATCTTGGAATTTTACCCCACCAGGAAGGAATTGATTTGCTTCCGGCGAATATTGAACTTTCGGGTATGGAAGTTTCTCTGGTGAATTTTATGAGTAGAGAGTTGGTTTTAAAACAATATATAGAGCAGATTCGGCATGGATACGACTATATTTTGATTGACTGTTCACCATCACTCGGGATGCTGACAATCAATGCACTTGCCTGCGCAGATGAAGTGATTATTCCGGTACAGGCAGCATACCTGCCGGTAAAAGGTCTGGAACAGCTGATCCGGACGATTGGAAAGGTGCGGAGGCAGTTGAACCGCCAGCTTGAGATTGGCGGAATACTGATTACCATGGTGGATAACCGCACGAATTATGCAAGAGATATTTCAGAATTGATTTTTGATACATATGGAGACAAAATTCATATTTTCCGACAGAGCATTCCGTTTTCTGTACGTGCTGCGGAAATCAGTGCTGAGGGAATTAGCATTTTCCGGCATGATCCGAAAGGAAAAGTAGCAGAAGCGTATCAGATGATGACCCAGGAGGTGCTTATGGATGAAAAGTAGAAGTGCATCGAAAATTAAACTGACTTCCTATGATGATTTACTTGGCGGTACAGCTGCTTTGGAAGACATCAGAGAAGTTGCGATAGATGAATTACATTCTTTTGCAGGCCACCCATTTAAAGTCAAAGACGATGAAGAAATGAAAGAGCTGGTGGAGAGTGTAAAAGCACAGGGAATATTGACAGCATTATTAGTACGTCCGTTAAAAAAAGGCGGATACGAGATTATTTCCGGCCATAGAAGAAAACATGCTGCTGAACTGGCTGGATTGGAGCAAGTCCCTGTTATTGTCCGGGAGATGGACAATGATTCTGCTGTCCGGGCAATGGTAGACAGTAACCTGCAGAGAGAGAATATTCTGCCCAGTGAGAAAGCATTTGCCTACTGGATGAAAATGGAAGCTGTGAAGCATCAGGGTATTTCTGGTGCCGACAGTGCGAAAGAAGTTGGAAAGAGCAGCAATGACAGTTCCAGGCAGGTGTATCGTTATATCCGATTAACGTATCTGACGAACACCTTACTGAAGACTGTCGATGAGAAACTCATAAAATTACAAACGGGGGAACAGCTATCGTATCTTTCCATCATAGAACAGGAGATGGTAGAAGAAGTGCATGGCAGCACTGGAAAGTATCCCAGCCTTGAACAGGCAAAACAGCTGCGGCAACATAGAGAAGAAAAGACACTGACAAAAGAAATTGTGCGGCTTCTGATAATAGGAGAGCCAAAAAAGAAAAGAACGATTATATTAAAACAGGATGATATTAAAAAGTATTTTCCTCCGGATTACGATGAACAGAAGATGCGAAATATCATCTGTCAGCTTCTGGAGGAGTGGAGTAATCAGAATCATTGATAAGTACGGAAGGAGGGATTTGACATGAGTATAAGAGCAACGTTCCATTATTTTCAGGGCATGGAATGCGATATGTATAGCTTTTATCGTATTCCGAAACTGCTTTTTACAAGTGAATATTTTAAAAATCTCTCCTGTGAAGCAAAGGTGCTGTACGGGCTGATGTTAGATCGGATGTCACTGTCCATCAAAAACCGCTGGTTTGATGAAGAGGGACGGGCATATATTTTCTTCTCGGTGGAAGAAACCATGGAAATGCTGAACTGCGGAAGGAATAAGGCAGTAAATTGCCTGAAAGAACTGGATCAGGAGAAAGGAATAGGACTGATTGAGAAGAAGAGAATCGGACTGGGAAAAACGAATGTGATTTATGTGAAAAATTTCAGTCTGCAGGAATATCCGGATGAACCTGCTGCTCTGGAGAAGGAAAATATAGAAGAAAATGAAACGGATGCAATAGAAAATACCAGGGTAAGAAAGAAGAAAAGCACGAAAAAAGAGCCGGAAAAGCCTGAAAATACGCAGAAGTTTGAAAAATAAACTTCAGGAAGTTTCAAAAACAAACGGTAATAATACTGAATATAACGATATGGAATCTAGTGAGAATAAATCCAATCCATCTATCCAGAAAAATGAAATGGATAAGGTAAAGGAGAGATCGGATTATCGAAAACTGATCCGGCAGAATATCGAATATGATATCCTGTGTCAGAGCTACAGACCGGAGAGTGTAGAAGAACTGGTGGAACTGATGCTGGATGCCATTTGTTCATCAAAACCATATCAGCAGATTAACGGGGAAGCTGTGCCTGCCCAGGTAGTAAAGAGTCGGCTGCTGAAAGTGGGATATGAGCATATTCAGTATGTGTTTTTCAGCCTTGGAAGAAATACAAGCAAGGTGAAGAACATACGGCAGTACCTGCTGACCGTATTGTACAATGCTCCGGTCACAATCAATCAGTTCTATGATGCAGAAGTCCGGCATGATATGTACTGGGGAAATGACAAGCCGGATGGATAAAAACTTTGTGCCCACTGGGCACGAAGAGAGGAGATGGAGAAGATGCTGAGATTTCTGATAAAATTACCACTTAAAATAATTGCGGTACCGATTTGGATGCTGCTTGCAATAATAAATATACTGCTGGGGTTTCTGGTGGGCTTATCTGCCACATTCTGTTATCTGATAGCCGGAATCTCTGTTAGAGGATTTGATCCTATCATGGACAACAAGTTTATTCCATTTAATCATCCGATGTTTAACAAGACAGCAGATGGCAAGGGAGAGCCTTATGTTCGTCAGATAAGGGGAGCAGATAATCTTATCGGTCCGCCATTTGAGATTTTATCGGATAAGGCAGTAAAGCATTATGAAAAGATGAAGGACAAGGGCGAGAATGTGTATATAGATTCTCTTACTTATGAGCAGTTTATGATGATTGGTGATGCAGAATTAAGCAGAAGATTCTCTATGCAGGATGAGGCAGAACAGAAAGCAAAGATTGACAGAGAACAGGCAAATGAGCTTGAGTATGTTGATGAATCGCAAAAGGCTGATGATTCCGGAGGTAACAATACTGGTGATAAGCCTGTAAGAAATCCTGAGAGAGAAAAGCCTGAATGGGAAGATACTATCACAAACCGAATGCTGCATTGGTCATATACACCAGAGCAGAAAGAGGAAGTAAAAAAAGCTCTTGCTGCAGGTGTTCCAAAGTCAACGATTCTGACGTATTTCTATCCGGAGGTTACTGTGGATAAGATGAGTTCGTATCGAAAGAATCAGTAAAGAAAAATAACATAGGCACCTTAGATGTGGTATAATGTGTCTATGCAATAAAAAAGGAGAGATGAAATAATGGATGATGGAATTGCAACAATAATTGCAGCAGTGATATCATTAGTATCGTCAGGAGTAGCATTGCATGCTGCAAATAAGTCAAATAAATCAGCAGAACAAAGCAATGAAGTGACTAATAGAACAAATAGAGAAATAGCTATGGCCGAGCAAGATGCAGAAAATAAGAGAAATGATATTCAAATTGATGCTAATATTGTATGGACTGCAAGAGTAGAGTGGATTCAGAATGTAAGAAATTTAACCGCTGAATTCATTTCAGCAGTAAATAATTATATTCTGTCAGATAATATTGAATTACGAAAAAGAAACTTCGAAATAGTGTGGGAGAAAAGTAGATTATTGATTTTATATTTTGGACCTGATGCAGATGGTTTAGTGGATGATGATTCCAATATTTTGGACAAACATAGTAATAAAGCTAAAAATGAAAAAATTGTGAAATTAATACAGGACATTTGCGACGGCGCAGAGACTTACTTTTTAAATTTACAATGGATAAGTCAGCATGAGAGTAGTTTATCGAGGTGCAAAGAATGTAAAGATTCAGAAGATATATTTGAAACATGTGAAATAATTGAATGCGGACAATTATCCGCAGATGAACAAAACAGAAAATGTGAAAGTTATAAGAATTATAACATGGAGTGTGTTCACAAATATGTAGTACAAAATAATGAATTTAAATCAAAAATTACTACGCTGATTGAAGCAATGAGAATATATCTTAAAATAGAGTGGAATAGAACGAAGGAACGTAAGGAAACATAAATTGATTTGATAGTCAAGCACTTTAGCCAATGCGGTTAAGGTGCTTTTTTTGTACCTTGAAAGGAGGTGGTTGAAGCATAGCACATCGGGGAAAGCCCGATTTAATCATTACAACAGGCATTGCCTGATCATATAGAGTAACTTTTAACAGCCAGTTAGGGATTATCCCTGCTGGCTTATTTTTTTATCGAAAAGGAGACAAAACAACATGAGAAAAGAACAGATTATTACAACTAACAACAATCAGATGGAGGAGAAAGGCATGATGAGCAGATTCATTCACTTTAAAAAGAGATTCGTTCCGGCATTATCCGGAGCACTTATGGGAGTAATGCTTATGAGCACTACTTGTTTTGCAGCAGGTACAGGTACTTCCGCAGTAACACAGCCGCTTGAGAATTTAAAGACACTTATCATTGCAGTCATTGGTGCGGTTGGTGTCATTATTCTTGCAAAGAATGTTATGGAGTTCGCACAAGCCTACCAGCAGCAGGATTCATCTACCATGAACTCTGCACTGAAAGGAATTGTAGCAGGTGTCATGATGGCTGGTATTTCAACAGTACTGACATTCTTAGGCTTCTAAGATGGGGGAAAAAGTTCCCCTTTTAGTAAAAGGAAAGAGGTGAATAACAAGTATGGATATTTTTAAGCTTGGAGACAAGATCCTTGCACTTCTTGAGGCGGTGTTTGGGTTTTGGAACAATCAGATATCCCTGGTCTTTGCAATGCTTGGACAGTCACCGGTCAGTTTCAAGGGCGGAGGTCCCTGGGCAGTTATTGAGGGTATTGAGCCGGTCTTTGTAGCGGTCGGTTCATCCCTCGTTGTGCTGTTCTTTGTTATCGGTTTCTGCTCGGAAAGCATAGATGTAAAAGATGAGATGAGGTTTGAGTCTATATTTCGTATGCTTATCCGACTGGGACTTGCAGAATGGTTTGTTGCAAATAATGTCACGATCATGAAAGCATTTTTTACTTCCATAGGAAATCTGGTAGGACTTATATCTGCCGGGACAACGACGCAGCTTGCCATCGACAGTACACAGGCAGACATCATTAAGGGACTTGGATTTGGTGAAAGTCTGGTAATGCTGATCCTTACGGCACTGCTTGCAATCATCATTATTATCTGTGGTTTCTTTATCATTTACACCGTGTATTTCAGATTCTTAAAAATATTGATCATTGTGCCGCTTGGAGCAATCGCCTGCTCTACAATGGCAGGAAACAGAATGGTAAGTCATACGATGTCAACTTACTGTAAGTATTTCTTATCCTGTGTGTTTGAGGCGGTAACAATGGCGCTTGCGATTGTGGTATGCAATGCATTTATCAATGCAGGGCTGCCTTCCTTTACGGGAAGTTATGCAGACTGGGCACAGACACTTATTTATCTGTGTGAAATGACATTTACCATAGCAATGACGGTTGGAAGTGTGAAGGGAGCACAGACACTTACAAGTAAGGCATTCGGATTATAGAAGGAGGCATTTATGGATAATGAAAAGAAACAGGTGACTTATAATTCCAGTTTTTCCGGGGAGACACAGGTAACACTCGATATTCAGCAGTATATGAATAACAAGGCAATGTATATCGGGCTTATGTGTAATGAAGATGGATACGATGAGCCGTTTGGTGATGTGACCGTAAATTTGTCTGTTGCTGCACCGAATTACTGCGGATATCTGAATGTGAATGATATGCCGGATATTGAGAAATTCATCACAGAAAATGAGCTTGGGGAGTTTACAGGATTTACACAGAGGAGTGGTTATTGTGAATATCCTCTTTATCTGTTCAATGTCGATAAGCTGAGAGAACTGTGTCCGGATGGAATGGATATGTATGAGGCAAATATCGGTATGGCAAGAAAGCCGGAGACAAAGGAGTTAGCAAGATAGGGGGCAGAGGACAATGGTTATTGAAATAAACAAAGACATTGACCGTTATCAGGAATCGGTGGCAATGGGACTTACAGCAAAACAGCTTGTATTTTCTATTGCCAGTGTGATAGTCGGTGGCGGTATCGTATTACTTC
>OLGH01002113.1_pt1 | contig 16493 bp, 14 predicted proteins | sample 1604851 | NCBI WGS metagenome assembly OLGH01 (sample SAMEA3888894, study PRJEB22519) | human gut metagenome | biome: human gut; feature: human-associated habitat; material: faeces | place: Denmark | collected 2010 | reverse complement strand
CTGGCCGACTGGACCCTGCCCGGGTATCAGGCGGAGGACGTGTTTGCCGTGCAGATCTATGCCGATGGCGGCACGGGAACGGCTATGACCACTACCATGACCGGCGGGGAAATGACCCATTCCATGCGGAGCATGGTCATGCGTTCCAGCGACAGCGGCGACTACTGCCGCTACACCGCAGGAAGCGACGGCTGGACCCTGGCCGGGACTGTGGATTCCGTGCTGGCCCCTCAGTGGGAGGTCAATTCCGGGCGAATGGAACTGGCCATCCCCTTTGCAAGTCTCGGAAACGGTACGCTTGCTGCCGGGGACTGGACGAATCTGCACATTGTCCTGCTGCGAAAGAATGGTGCAGACTGGGTGGAGGCGGATGCCTTCGATGCCCACTACCGCATCACTGCCGACGGCAGCGAATGGCTGAAGGGTAACTTCCAGTAAGTAGAAAACAAGGGAAACGCCGAGAACACGGCGCTTCCCCGAATCAAAGGCCCCCGGCGGGCAGAAAAAACCTGCCCGCCGGGGACGTGAAAAAAACACCGTCCTGATTTGCGTCAGGACGGTGAAATTCTTTTTTACCGGTCCTCCCGGAAGTAGGCCTGGCCCAGGCCCTCGGGGGGCTGATTTTCCCGCTTGTTGCGCATACTGGTGACGATGAGCACCAGAATGGTGACGAGGTACGGGAGCATCTTGTAAAGCTCCTTTACTGCCAGGTCCGGGGTGGGCAGGAACAGGTACAGGATGTACAGTCCACCGAACAGGATGGAGGAGAGAATGCCCACGTTGGGCCGCCAGATGGTGAAGATGACCAGGGCGATGGCCAGCCAGCCCCGGTCGCCGAAGGCGTTGTTGGACCACACGCCGCTGGCGTAGTCCATCACGTAGTACAGGCCGCCCAGGCCCGCGATCATGCTGCCGATGCAGGTGGCCAGGTACTTATACCGGGTGACGTTGATACCGGCGGCGTCGGCGGTAGAGGCGCTTTCACCCACGGACCGCAGGTGCAGACCGGGCCGGGTGTGCTTCAGGAAATAGGACGTCAGCAGAGCCAGGATAATGGCCAGGTACGCCAGGAAGCCATAGGACAGGAAAATCTGGCCGAACCAGCCCAGGCTCTTGGCGAAGGGCAGGGACTTGGCAAAATAGCCGCTGGTGGCGGACAGGGCAATGGAGGGCACCTCGCTGCCGGTGAGCTTGATCAGGGAGCCGCCGAAGAAGTTGCCGATGCCCACGCCGAAGGTGGTCATGGTCAGGCCGGTAACGTTCTGGTTGGCCCGGAGGGTCACCGTCAGGAAGCAGTACAGCAGGCCCATCAGCAGAGAGCCCAGCAGGGAGCACAGCATGGGGATCATAATGGCCAAAAAGCCGCTCATCTGGTTGGCGGGCACGGCCTGCTCATAGAAGAACGCGCCGATGACGCCGCAGATGCCGCCCACATACATGATGCCGGGGATACCCAGGTTCAGGTTGCCGGACTTCTCGGTGAGGATCTCGCCGGTGCTGCCGTACAGCAGGGGGATACCCTGCATGACCGCGCGGGGGATGAAGGATACAATATCAAAATCAAACATTTTCTCACGCCTCCTTCTTTCCGGAAGTACGGAACTGGACCTTATAGTTGATGAAGAACTCACAGCCGATGATGAAGAACAGGATGATGCCCGTCAGGATATCGGCGAAGGAGCGGTTCAGACCGAAGGCCGTGGAAATCTCGCCTGCGCCGCGGTTGAGCACCACCAGCAGCAGGGACACGAAGATCATGATAATGGGGTTGAATTTCGCCATCCAGGACACCATAACGGCGGTGAAGCCGCGGCCGTCCACGATGGTGGTGGTCATGGTGTGGTCGGTGCTGGAGGTCAGCAGCAGACCGATGAGGCCGCACAGTGCGCCGGACAGGGCCATGGTCCGGATAATGACCCGGTCCACCTTGATGCCGGCATAGCTGGCGGTGCGGCGGCTCTCGCCCACCACGGCGATCTCATAGCCCTGCTTGCTGTAGTTCAGATAAATGTACATCAGACCCGTCATCACGGCTACCACCAGAATGGCCAGCAGATACTTCTGGTTGCCGATGGTGGGCAGCCAGCCGGCCTGGGAGTCCTGGTTGATGATGCCGATCTTACCGGCGCCCTTGGGGACCTCCCAGATGATGATGAAGTAGGCCACCAGCTGGGTGGCGATATAGTTCATCATCAGGGTGAACAGCGTCTCGTTGGTGTTCCACCTGGCCTTGAAGAGGCCGGGCAGGAAGCCCCACAGGGCGCCCATGCCCAGGGAGGCCACGAACATGATCACCAGCAGCAGCCCGTTGGGGATCTTGTCGCCCAGGGTGATCATGCAGGTGGCGGAGGCCAGACAGCCGATGAGCACCTGGCCCTCTGCGCCGATGTTCCAGAAGCGCATTTTGAACGCGGGGGTCACCGCCAGGGAGATACCCAGCAGAATGGCCACATTTTCCCAGGTGGTCCAGCTCTTGCGGGCGGTGCCGAAGGCGCCCTTGAGAATGGTGCCGTAAATGCTCAGGGGGTTCTCGCCGGTGAGAACGGTGGTGACCAGGGCGCACACCAGCAGCGCCAGGATGATGGCTCCGCCGCGGATCGCAATGTTGATATACAGCGGCAGGGTGTCGCGCTTGGCGATATGTATCTTATTCATCCGCTTTGCCTCCTTTGTTCACCAGCGTCATCAGTGCACCTATCTGGCGCTTGTCGGTGGTGCGGGCGTCCACCACGCCGGAGACCTGGCCGCCGCACAGAACGACGATCCGGTCGCACAGCTCCAGCAGCACGTCCAGGTCCTCGCCCACATACACCACGGCCACGCCCCGCATCTTCTGCTCGGTCAGCAGGTTATAGATGGTATAGGAGGTGTTGATGTCCAGGCCGCGGACGGCGTAGGCCGTCATCAGCACGGCAGGCTGCTGGGCGATCTCGCGGCCCACCAGGACCTTCTGCACGTTGCCGCCGGACATGCGGCGCACGGGGAAGCTGGTGCTGGGGGTCACCACCTCCAGCTCCTGCCAGATGCGGTTGGCCAGGGCCTCGGGGTCCTTGCGGTCCAGGAAGATGCTGCTGCCCTTTCGCCAGGAGCGCAGCATCATGTTGCCGGTCATGCCCATGGAGCCCACCAGGCCCATGCCCAGACGGTCCTCCGGCACGAAGGACATGGCGATGCCGCTCTTGCGGATAGCCATGGGGCTCAGGCCCACCAGCTCCTTGGGCTGGTCGTTGTCGGGATTATAATAGGTAACGGAGCCGGAGGCCACCGGGTACAGGCCGGCGATGGATTCCAGCAGCTCCCGCTGGCCGGAGCCGGCAATACCGGCAATGCCCAGCACCTCGCCGGCGTTGACGGTGAAGGTAACGTCGTCCAGACGCTTGACGCCCATCTCGTCAAAGACCGTCAGGCCCTTGATGTCCAGGCGGGGCTTCACGTTGACGGGGGTGGGCCGGTCAATGTTCAGGGTTACGGAGTGGCCCACCATCATGTCTGTCAGGGACTGCTGGTCGGCGTCCTTGGTCTGCACGCAGCCGATATACTCACCCTTGCGCAGCACGGCCACCCGGTCGGACACGTCCAGCACCTCGTGGAGCTTGTGGGTGATGATGATCAGGGACTTGCCGTCGTTCTTCATGTTGCGCATCACGGCAAACAGCTTGTCGGTCTCCTGGGGGGTCAGCACGGCGGTGGGCTCGTCCAGGATCAGGATGTTGGCCCCGCGGTACAGGACCTTCACGATCTCCACCGTCTGCTTCTGGGACACGGACATGTCATAGATCTTCTGATCCGGGTCAATGTCGAAGCCGTACCGGTCGCAGATTTCCCGGACCTTCTTCCGGGCCTCGGCCAGGTTCAGCTTGCCGGGCATGCCCAGGATGATGTTTTCCGTGGCGGTAAAGACATCCACCAGCTTGAAATGCTGATGGATCATGCCGATGCCCAGGGCAAAGGCGTCCTTGGGGGAGGCGATGGTCACAGGCTGGCCATCGATGTAGATCTGCCCCTCGTCGGGGAAGTAGATGCCGGAGAGCATATTCATCAGGGTGGTCTTGCCGCTGCCGTTTTCACCCAGCAGGGACAGGATCTCACCCTTATAGAGCTCCAGCGTAACGTCCTTGTTGGCCGTTACCTTGCCGAAGCGCTTGGTGATATTCTCCATTTTAACTGCGCATACATTTGCCAAGGCAGTCACCCTTTCTTCTTTCCGCCGGGCCGGGGCGCAGGTGGCCCGCCGGTGTTTTGTTCCATAACCAGCATTTTAGCATAATTCTACAGCGTTGTAAATCGCTAATGGCAAAAAAATGATAATAAATACAAAAAAATTTAGCAGAATACAAAAATAATCAGGCAAAACCGGGAACAGGCCATGGGTTCCCCCGTTTTACGCGGCCGAAAATGATCAGCGTTTATTTATTCACAAAGTAAAGGGGCCAATGAAAGAAAAATAGAGCGGATGAGTAGGTAGGTTTTGGCACAATGACCGGATATATTGCAAATAATGCATAAAAAAAGAATGTGAATAAGTTCACATAATGTTAAATTTGCAGAAATTCATGCTAAAACTTTATCAAAATTGTCAATTGTGCAATTGACCGAATAACTGTATACTTTGAATATGCCCAATAGACGCACGCTGCCGGTAAGGCGTGCATCACTCCTCGCTTCGGCGGGTGAACAACAAAAAGGAGAGAAAAAATGGAAGAAAGAAAAGGCTTTGGGTCCAATTTCGGATTTCTAATGGCTGCCATCGGCTCGGCAGTCGGCCTGGGCAACATCTGGGGCTTTCCCAACAAGATGGGCGCCAACGGCGGCTTCACGTTCCTGATCCTGTATCTGGTGCTGGCCGTGTTCTGCGGCGTTATCGTCATGATCGGCGAGCTGGCTCTGGGCCGCAAAACCGGTCACGGGGCCATCGGCGCGTACAGGATCCTGTCCAAGAAGTTCAAGTGGCTGGGCTGGATGGGCGTGCTGTCCGCGTTCCTGATCCTGGGCTTCTACTGCGCTCTGGGCGGCTACTGCCTGAAGTACGTCACCCTGAACGTGGGCAATCTGTTTCATGCCGGCTTCGGCACCGGCACCCTGGACGGCGCAGGCGTGTTCGACGCCCTGATGGCCAACCAGGGCGAATGCGTGATCTACGGCCTGCTCTTCGTGGCCATTACCATGGTCATCGTGATGGGCGGCGTCGGCGGCGGCATTGAAAAGGTCTGCTCCGTGGGCATGCCCGCCCTGTTCATCCTGCTGATCATCAGCATCATCCGCGCCTGCACCCTGGACGGCGCAGTGGAAGGCCTGAAGTACATGTTCGTTCCCGGTTGGGCCTTGGACAACGGTATTATCAAGGAAGCACCCTCGTTCTTCTCCGTGCTATCCACAGCGGGCGGCCAGATGTTCTTCTCCCTGTCCCTGGGTATGGCGGCCATGATCACCTACGGCTCTTACATGGACAAGAAAAAGAACCTCCAGAAAAACGCTGTGGTCATCGTAGTCATGGATACCGTAGTGGCCCTGATGGCCGGCCTGTGCGTCATCCCCGGCCGCTTCGCCCTGGACCCCACCGGCAATCTGGGCGGCCCCTCCCTGCTGTTCGTTACCATGCAGAACGTGTTCGACCGCATGGGCTCCGTGGGTCCCATCTTCGGCATCATGTTCTACCTGCTGGTGGTGTTCGCCGCCGTCTCCTCCTCCATCTCCCTGCTGGAAGCCGTTGTGGCCCACTTCGTAGATAAGGCCCGGGAGCAGGGCAAGGGCGACAAGCGGAAGACTTACTCCGTGCTGGCCGGTATTGCCGCCGGCATCCTGTGCGTCGTCGTATGCCTGGACTCCCTGGGCACCGCCGGCATCTCTCCCGCTGATATCCTGGGCATGCGCGGTACCATGGAAGAGCTCCCCACCTGGAGCGCCGACTGGCTGGACTTCTTCGACTGCATCGCCGAGGGCATCCTGATGCCTCTGGGCGCGCTGCTGATGAGCATCATGTACGGCTGGGAGATCGGCCCGGGAGTTGTCCGGGACGAGATCGAGCACGACGAGGGACACAAGATGTTCGGCTACACCTTCTTTAAGATCTGCATCAAGTACGTCACGCCTGTGTGCATGGTGCTGGTACTGTATGGCCAGATCAAGGAGTTCTTCTTCGTATAACGCCTGCTAAAATCCCAAAAGAAACCGGAAAGGACCGGCGGCTATAGCCGCCGGTCCACAGCGCTTGTCAAAAATCCTTTTGGACAAGCTGCAAATGCGGTGATTGAAAACGAAAGACACCCCTGAGGGGTTTCTTTCGCAACGATCTTCCTTTCCGAAGACAGAGGCAATCCTATTTTTCTTGACAGACTGGAGTGGATGCAACGGATTCCAGTTGTATCCGCATTTTTTCGAGACTCTCTGCCTAATGCTTTTCTTCTGCTCCGAATACGCCAGAAACCCGGCTGCGGCATAATGCGCAGCCGGGTTTCCCGATAGATGGTACTATGTTCTTTCCTCCAAATGTGCCTTCTTCAGTTCAAGGATTTTATCGTATAGAGGAAGAAGCTCCGGGCTCACCTTGTGTTCGATGCTGATGACGGTCAAACCGTCCGTCCGGAGCAGCTGGGACAAAATTTTCTGGCTGCTGCCCTTATCCATATTGGCAGTGGCTTCGTCCAGGAAGATGACCCGCTTATTCTCGGTCAGCACACGGGCCAGCGCCAGCTTTTGCCGCTCTCCACCGGATAGATTGCCCTTCGTGTTCTGGAATACCTGGTCCAGATCATGGGATGCAAGAAAGGCATCCATTCCCAAGGAATGCATCACAGAAACGGCACGTTCCCGCAATGCAGGGCGATAAAGCGTGACATTCTGGAGAAAGGTATCGTCAAAGATAAACGCGTCCTGAAGCACGACGCCGATCTGGTCATAAAGAGCGGGCCACAGCTGGCGGATATCCGTTCCGTTCACCGAGATACACCCCTCATACTCTGTTTCCAGTCCGGTCAGCAGCTTGAACAGCGTGCTCTTTCCGCTTCCGTTTTCGCCTAAAATCAGGTATTTCTTCCCTGCCTCGAACCGATAATTCGCATGGGAAAGAATGACCTTTTCATCATGCCGGAAGGACACATTGTCAAGCTCCATGTACTCAATCGTGGGAGCTGCTGTCAACGCCGCAGCGCTGTCAGGGACAGACAGCAGCTGCTGGATCTTCTGGCGAATACCGGTGACGCTCCGCATTTCCGATATCTGATAGGAAATGCTGTTGGTGGGGATCACCAGCATTTCCGATAATTGCAGCGCACCCACCAAAGCGCCCACGGACAGCCGCCCCTTGGAGATCTCGTAAATGCTGAATCCCACCATCACGGCCTCGCCGATATAGGACAGCAGGCCGATGATCATATTCACCCGAATTTTTGTTTTCGCCTTGGCAAACTCTGCGTGGGCGGTTTTCTCGTTGTCCTGCTCCAGCGTTTGCAGGTATTCCCGCTCTATGTGGTTTACCTTGATGGTGGGGTACCCGTGAATCAGATTGCCGATCATGACATTGAGTTTTTCCAGGGTCATCGTATAGAAGTTCGTCCGCTTTTCCAGTGCCTTCCCCTGCACGGCGGAGGCCACAATGGGGCACACGGTGGAAACGATGATGATCATTGCCAGATAGCCGTTGATGTACAGCAATGCGATCACACAGGTGATCAATACCAGGATGCTGTAGGCCAGCTCCAGGCGGGTGACATAGTAGCTGTCCACCAGCATCTCGATCTCATTGTTCAGTGTGGTGACATAGTTCTGTCCCTGCTGTTCCTGGAATTTCCGGGGCGGCATATAAACAATATGCGCCATGACCTTCCGCTTGAGACTGAACAGCCTGCTGTTCCGATATTTCCCCGTGCTGAGCTGCCGGGCCGTCTCAAACAAAAGGATTCCCAGGATGCTGGCGGCATAGCACAGAAACATGGTAAGTGCGCTGCCTGCGCCCGCATCCACCGCATCGATGGCATTTTGAAGATAGATCGGTTTCAGCGAGGTGCAAACGGCCAAAAGTACCGATGAGATCACGACAATAAAAACCACGGTTTCGCCTCCTATTCTGACGGGCTGCCGCTATGGGTCCCGGATATTCTGGTATATCCGGCAGATCGGGGCCCATCGTTTGCGAAGGTCCCCAGCCTTCACCATTTTTATCATATCATATATATGAAAAAAAACAAGAGGATTGTTTTGCAATAGTTGAGTCAGTTTTTTAAAAACGAAAGCCCTTCACGCAGCGGCGGCTGAAGTCACGGAAATGGACGCAGCTCCATTTGATTTGAGAGACGCGCTCTGCCCGTGGCCGTTTTTTCGTGAATGGCCGGGACATGGACGCCATGAACAGAGCTTTCCTTTATGCGCGTCCCGGGAAAACAGCTCTGTATTCTATCAAGGCCCAAAAAAATTTAAAAATTTTGAAAAAATATGGTTGCAAAATCCCCGCTGCGGTGTCTACTAAACGGAGGGGACAAGAGACCCCCAAAAAATAGTGGGATATCCTGTGCGGGGACTGACCCTCTCCTGTGCAGCGTCCATAGAAAGCACCGCCGAAGGCAAGCCTTCGACGGTGCTTTTCTTGCGTATGAATGAAAATGGATAACCCATGCCTATGCATATACGGATATACATGCTGTATTTTTACGCCGGGTTATCACGAATTGTATTGGAGAATCAGAACTCCGGGGCCCCGGGCTGCATCTGCTGCTTTACCCGGCGGCCGGTGGGCGTAGCGGCCAGGCCGCCCAGGGCGGTTTCCCGGAACTCCACAGGCATGCGGCGGCCCACCTCGCCCATGGCGTCGATGACCTCATCCACAGGAATGCGGCTCTCGATCCCGGCCAGGGCCATATCCGCCGCGCTGATGGCATTTACCGCGCCGATGACATTGCGCTTGACACAGGGAACCTCCACCAAGCCGGCCACCGGATCACACACCAAGCCCATAAGGTTTTTCAGGGCCATGGCCACGGCGTGGCCGATCTGTTGTCCGGTGCCGTCCCGCAGGGCGACCAGGGCCCCCGCCGCCATAGCGGAGGCAGTGCCGATCTCCGCCTGGCAGCCGCCGGAGGCGCCGGCGATGCAGGCCTTATAGGCGATGACCGCGCCGATTCCGCTGGCCACATACAGGGCCTCCAATATCCGGTGCTGGCTCAGCTCCTCGTATTTGCAAAGGGGCAGCAGCACCGCCGGCAGTACACCGCAGGCTCCCGCCGTGGGAGCCGCTACGATGCGGCGCATGCAGGCGTTGGATTCCGCCATGGACAAGGCCTCGGCAATGACCTCGCTGACGTAGCCGCCGGACATGGCCCGTCCCCGGATGGAATACTGCCGCATTTTCAGGCCGTCGCCTCCTGCCAGACCGCTGACGCTGCGGCGGCGGCCGGTATAGGTGTCCGCCGCGTCCACCATATATTGCCAGGTGGTCAGCATTTTCGCCATGGACTGCTGGCGGGTCACCTGGCGCTCGTCCATGTCCGTCTCCAGCACAATCTCCCAGAAGGGCTTGTGCTCGGCCTCCATGCGGTCAAAGATTTCCTTCATCGAATCCAGAGACATCGTCATCGTCCTCCTTATCGTAATAGGTCACGGACAGGATGCCCGTCAGCTCCGACAGAAACGCCACCTGATGGGGCTTGATATGCTGGTCGGTTTCGATGACCATCAGGGCATCACCGCCCCGCTTGTGGCGGCACAGGCTCATGTTGGCCACGTTGATGCGCAGCTGGTTCAGCACCGATGTCACCGCCGCCACCGCGCCGTTTTCATCCTGATTGCGGATGACCAGGGTGTTGAACATGCCGTCGAAGCTGACGTCGATGCCGTCCACCTTGTTCACCAGGATGCGGCCGCCGCCTACGCTGCATGCCTGAAGCTCCAGCTTTTTGCCGCCGGCGTCCCAGGTCTCGATAACAGCGGTGTTGGGGTGGGCGTCCCGCAGCTCCACAGTGTCGATGGTGTAGATCAGTCCCCGCTTTTTCGCCTCCTGAAAGGCAAAGGGAATGCGCAGGTCGTCGGGCTTCATGCCCAGCAGCCCCGCCACCAGAGCGCGGTCCGTGCCGTGGCCGGGGCCGGTCTCGGCAAAGGAGCCATGCAGATGGATCCTGGCCTCCACCGGCTCGTCGCCCAGCAGCGTCCGGGCCATGCTGCCGATGCGGACCGCTCCCGCCGTGTGGGAACTGGACGGGCCCACCATCACCGGGCCCAGAATATCGAAAATATCCAGCATGTGATCGTCCTCGCTTTCTCTGTGCAATCAAGGCCATCATAGCACATTCCGGCAGAAAAAGCGAGGGGTGTTTCCATTTTTTTGCGGCCTGCTTGTAGGACTGCAAGCCTATCGGGAAAAAGAGTTGCAAACGGAGTCAGAGTATGATATAATAATATCAATTGATGTTGAATCAACTGTAATGTGATCAACGTGATATTTTTGGAAGCTTCGGCCGTTTCGCCCGCTGAAAATGTCCGCCGCACAGGGCTTTGCGCGGGTTCGGATTTCACAATTTCATATCGTTCTTGCGTGTTTTTCTTGCATTCTTCCGGAGCAGGGATTACACTTGAGGTATACGGAGAGTTGTCCGAGAGGTCGAAGGTGCGACACTCGAAATCATGTGATTAGTCCTAAAAAGTGAATATTTATGCATGGAAGCGTATCGAAGTGGTTGTAACGAGCTGCACTCGAAATGCAGTTGTCCGCAAGGGCACGTGGGTTCGAATCCCACCGCTTCCGCCACCAAAGCCTTGAAAACTCTATGTTTTCAAGGCTTTTTCTTTTGTTAGGGCAGCATTTATTTTGGGGAAAACAATTCAAATGGTGCCCTTGGCGCCCCGCTTTGTGGTGCCCGGCTCATTCCACATCATACACGCTATACAAGAAAGATGTATACTGTGGTGCCCCAATGGTGCCCGGAACTGCTAAAAAGCTATGAAAAGTAGCGCGGAGCTATAAAAAGATATTGCCGTTATAGCTCCATTTCGCTGCTTTTCTTTTTCGCTTTCTTCGATGTTTCTTGCCCTGCTTCTTTTCCTGTAACGGTTGTTTTCGGTTGCAATGCTTTATGATAGGTTTGCAGTACGCTTTGTTTTCTTTCAAGCCGCACATCAACATACTGTGCCGTTACCGCTTCAAGGTTTGTGGAAATACCAAGGGATATGCCAATGCCCTTTAATGTATGCCCCAAAATCTCGCCAACGGTGTAGAAGTCGCCTGTCAGTTGGTGCATATTGGTAGCTGCCGTATGACGTAAATCGTGAAAGCGGATATGCGGCATTTCAAGGTGTCGGATAAGCTGTCCGAAGTTTGCCGACATTCTATCTCTGCGCTGCGGTGAACCGTCAGGCTTTGCAATAAAGAGCTTATTATCATAGTACACCCCACCGCCCGCCTCGGTCAAAGCCTTTTGCCGTGCAATCAAATCAAATTGCCGCAGGAAGTACGGCAATGCTTCTTCGGTAATCGGCAAAATACGATCATTGGATTTTGTCGGTGCCATTTCCGTAATGGTCTTTGTTCCCGGCGGCACTTTGAAGGGCATTTGCTCTACAACGCCAAACTGCATTTTTTCAAGGTCAATGTTTGTTGTCCGCAATCCGATAATCTCACTCATGCGAAGCCCATACATTCCGGCAAGCACAACAGGCATTTCCCATTCCGTACCTATCACATTGCTCATAAAGGTCTGCATTTGCTCAATGGTGTACGGATCAGGCGTTTTCGCTTGCTTGCCGAACTTTGTTATAATGTCGCGGGCGGGGTTATGTTCAATGTATCGGTACTTCCGGGCATGTTCCATTGATACGCTCAATATGCGCTGCGCGTATCGAACGGTGCTATTGGATAAGCCCTTGTCAAATAGCTGCTGAAACATATTATCAAGCATTGCCGGGGTCAGTTGGTTAAGCTGCACATGACCGATATATGGCACGATATGATTGCGAATATGGCTCTTATATCCTACAAAGGTGCTTGGACGCAAGTTAGCCTTGCCGTGGTTTTCTACCCATTCCTCCAAATACTCTTTGACGGTCTGCTTACCTTGTGAAGCAACGACCGGGCTGTAAACAGGATTGGCGAGCTTTGCTTTCATTTCAGCTTCATGCTGCGTCGCTTCTTTTTTGGTTGCAAAGCCCTTTTTTGCGTAGGATTTCTTTTTCCCGTCCTGCCCGGTGTATTTAATGTTTACATCATAGACGGTACCTGCCTTTCCAGTCAAAACACCGTTGCTGTCGCGCTTATTCTGAACTTTTCTTGATGATACCGCCATAGCTACTTACCTCCCTCTTGGTTTTGGGGAGCTACCTTTCGCTTTGCCCTCTCGTACCAGTCCCAAATAGCAGCGTCGGCAAGCAAACGGCGGTTTCCGTTTTGTATATATTCAAGCTCGCCGCTGTCCATCAGCTCGCGCAGCTTGTTTTCCCCTATGCCGCTGATCCGGCTCATCTGCTCAACCGTTTTGAGCATGGGAAGCACAGGCACAGTGGGATTTGATGTTTCCTTTTTTGCCAATGAGATAACCCCCTTTCGTGGTAATGGCTAAAAGGTCTTGATTTATAAATGGGGCTTTAATCGGACGGTTGTTAGCACAACCTCACGGGAGTTTCACCCCTGCATGGTTCTCATGCAGCCCCAGGCTTGCTTCCGTGTGCGGCTTCGGGGGCTGCGTGTCGTGCGCCGTAACTCTTGCGGCTGGACTGTCAAAGCTCTGTCCCTCGGCAAAGGTCGGTACATCTAAAATAAGCTCGTTTTCCTCGTCGCCCTCGGCGTCGGGCTTTCCTTTCAGCGTCGCCCGGTAGCGTCGTTCCAGCTCTTTCCACCCGTCGCAAAGAACCGTCTTTCCCTTTGCCGTAAACTCGGTATCGGCACAGGAGAACACCGCCGTTACCGCATCAAAAATGTGCGGCTCGGCGGCGGCAAACAGCAGACGCGCCCCGGCAAGAATGAGGATATTTCTTTCGCTTTCCGGCAGCGCGGCAAGGTCTGCTTTTGCAAGCTCCATTGTCGGAATGATGGCGTGGTGGTCGGACACCTTTTTGCTGTTCAGGATGCGGTCATACTGCGGGGAAATGTTCAGGCCCTTGGCGAAAGGCACCAGCTCCCAAAGGCCGGACACAAGGCTTTCGGCCACAGGCAGCATATCATCGGTCAAATACTGGCTGTCCGTTCTCGGATAGGTCAGCAGCTTCTTTTCATACAGCGTTTGGGCATAGTCAGGTCAGCTTTACCATTACCGAAAAAACGACTACGGCCATTGTCGGCCCTTCCGGGGCAGGAAAGACAACGATGTGCAACCTGATTGCCCGTTTTTGGGATGTGAATGCCGGGAAGATTACCATAGGCGGTACGGATGTACGAGATTTCAAGCTGGACAGCCTGATGAAGAATATCTCGATGGTGTTCCAGAGCGTGTACCTATTTGCAGATACGATTGAGAACAATATCAAGTTTGGCTGCCCGGATGCTACCCATGAACAAGTGGTTGAAGCGGCGAAAAAGGCTTGCTGCCATAACTTTATTTCTGCCCTGCCGGATGGCTATGACACCGTGATTGGCGAGGGAGGCGGTACTTTGTCCGGCGGCGAGAAACAGCGGATTGCCATCGCCCGCGCCATGCTGAAGGACGCACCTATCATCATTTTGGACGAGGCAACAAGCAGCGTTGACCCGGAGAATGAGGATGAATTGCAGCGGGCTATCGAGGCATTGACCCATGACAAGACCATCATCATGATTGCCCACCGTCTGAAAACCGTCCGCAACGCCGATCAGATCCTTGTACTGGACAACGCTCATATCGTCCAGCGCGGCACTCATGCGGAGCTGATCCAGCAAAAGGGCCTGTATGCCGATTTTGTATCGGCCAGACAGGAGGCCATCGGCTGGAAGCTGGCTCAGTAAAAGAGGACTTATGAACCTTTATGCATCTGGAGAAGATTATTTAGAAGCAATTTTGGTTCTCTATAAAAAATTTGGAAGCGTCCGCTCGGTAGACATCGCTCGACATATGGAAGTATCAAAGCCCAGCGTATGTCATGCGGTTAATATTTTAAAAGAAGGGTTTTTAACTATAGATGAGAATCACTTTTTGTACTTGACGAGTCAAGGGAAAGTGGTAGCTGAAAAAATTTATGAGCGACACCGCTTTTTTACGGAAGAACTAATAGAAGCTGGCGTGGATCCACGACAGGCAGAAACAGATGCCTGTAAAATGGAACACGTAATTAGCGATCAGAGTTTCCCAAAATTGAAAGAACAGAAAGAAAAAAATAGATTATTACTGAATTTGTTTACGGCCTATGTCGTAAAGTCCGTAGAAGGGAAAAGGACGACTGAAATTCAAAACGCAATATCCAGACTGGTAAAAGGCAAGACGGTTCTTATTATCGTTACGAATGTTTATACAAAAAGAAAGAACACGAATGCATGAACAGAAGGAAACGGAGAAGCCGCATTCTGAATATGTGCAAAGGAAAGCTTTGTGCCAGCTGATTTGTAAAAAACTTGAGGATATAGGAACAATCACTGTAAAATAGTATCAGGAAGTATTAAAAAATATCCTTTATTAAGTGAGCTGTATACATTAACCAAAGATTTTTGTAACGTTATATTCTCAAAAAATGCTGCAAAATTAGACGAATGGATCAATACAGCACAAAAATATGATATTTCTGAATTTCAAACATTTATAAACGGTGTAAAAAAGGACTTAACTGCTGTAAAAAACGGAATCATATATTCGTATAATAACGGCTTGCAGAAGGTAGTGTAAATAAAATCAAAGTTATAAAACGAATAATGTATGGCAGAAACAGTTTTGAATTATTGAAAGCGGAAGTGTTATGCAGAAGTGTTGGTATTCATTGGAATAATAATGGGGTATTTTAATCATCCATTATGGGAGCTTATATTTTCTATATTAGGAAATTCCGGGAGAAGTCCTGGAGCGCATTGGAGAACATCTTACCTTGACAAAGCGGACATACCGTGCCCTCGGACTTGCCTTGGCGAGGATGATGCCTTTACAGGAGACCTGTATGTTCAATGGAACTCAAAAGAATCTGTTTTGGAAAAAGATGAAACAGAATTGGATGCCATGAACATCAATGATCTGGAAAGATTATGGCTGTTTCTTTGTCCGGAATTTGAGTGCAAAGGAAACAGTGTATGCTATGTGGAACGGGTAGGTTAAAAAACACCCGATGCAATTCGGGGAAAAAGTGTCTTGTAAAGGTCATTCATTGATGCTAAGATAAAATAAACAAAAGCTTTTTCGAAAATTTCTTCATAACATAAAAAGAATAAAGTGGGAGGTGACAGCGAACGTGGCAGATGAAAAAATTGTGCCAGAGAACGGATTGGAAGTACGTTACGAAAGATATAAAGGTATTATTAAGAATTTTACACTCATGAGTGACATATTTATGAGAAATGTTTTCAAACAGAGAGAATGCCTGGAATATGTTCTGTAGGTCATTATGGAAAAACAGGATCTGCGAGTAATTGATCAGATCATCCAGAAGGATTATAAGAATCTGCAGGGACGATCCGCAATCATGGACTGTGTTGCCAGAGATTCCGAAGGCAAACAGTTTGATGTGGAGATCCAGCAGGATAATGAAGGTGCATCACCTAAGAGGGCACGTTACCATAGTGGTTTGATGGACATGAACACTTTGAATCCGGGTCAGGATTTTGATGAATTACCGGAAAGCTATGTGATCTTTATTACCAGGGATGACATCCTTGGGTATGGCTTTCCTATTTACCATATTGACAGGCATATCAAAGAAGCCGATGATAGCTTTCAGGACGAAGCACATATTATATATGTGAATTCCAGAAAACAGGAAGACACAGAACTTGGGAGACTTATGCATGATCTGCATTGTAAGAATGCTGATGAAATGCACAGTCCGGTTCTTGCAAAACGGGTACATGAATTAAAAGACACGCAGAAAGGGGTTGAGCTTATGTGCCATGAAATGGAGAAAATCTACAGCGAGGGAATGGAAAGTGGGGAATTAAAGGCCAAAAAAGAAACAGCTCTTTCTCTTGCAGAAATGGGTCTGTCTGTTGAAAAAATTGCAAAAGCTGTAAATCATAATGTGAATGAAGTCCAAAAATGGATTGATGAAAATCTATGTGCAATAAAATAAGGAACGCATTTATAAATGGGCAGGTCTGTTGGGCTTGCCCTGATTTATATAATATCGTGCTTAAGAGTAAATATCCAGTTATAATAGAGCAGTTATTCTGTATCAGAGTTGTAGAGACATCAGCCTTAAATATATTGTATTAGAAAAGGATAACATTATGCCATATATTAAAAACGTTGAACATGAAAAAGTTGTCAGAAGATGTCAGAAGGGGCAATTAAGCAGAATTTGTTGAGGAATAAAAGGAAATTGAAAAAGATATTAGAAAGAAAAGAAAAGAAAAAAGATGCTGGATAATCTGTTAAGGAAACAATCGGAGTTGGTGTAAACGAAAAAGCAGC
>OLGH01002107.1_pt1 | contig 16540 bp, 19 predicted proteins | sample 1604851 | NCBI WGS metagenome assembly OLGH01 (sample SAMEA3888894, study PRJEB22519) | human gut metagenome | biome: human gut; feature: human-associated habitat; material: faeces | place: Denmark | collected 2010 | reverse complement strand
CTTGCTGCAAGAATAATTTTACTGCCGCATTATGAATTTCTTTGATTCTTTCATTCTGCATTATCTCACCTCTTTTTATAAATGAATTGTTCATTCATATCATAACATATTTAATCCGGTATGTCAAGGCTTTAAAAAAATTTTATAAACTGTTATGTTTATACTGCCGTCAGCCGTGATTAAATTAAAAAAGCCGACAGCAAAAACTGTCGACTTTACTTTATTTGTTATTTTTGAAAACTGAGTGAGAGTGTATGAAAAATTCTTCCTGACTTGGCTGCCATGCCTTGATTTTAGGCGGAAACTCTGCGTCAAAGAGTTTAAATTTTTCCTCATCGTTAAGCGATTCTATAACGGAACTTTCATGGTAACGATTAATATTTTCTACAGTTCTGTAGTCGTCTGGCGTTTCCAAACGGATAGTATAATTATTTTTATTCATTGTTTTTCCTCCTGAAAGTTGTTAATGCAACACGGGAGGTTTGTGTGAGATATATTCGCAAACCTCCCGTTTACGCTGCTATCTCAGGTCTATTATTTTTATTCAAACAATTATCTCATTAAAATAAACTTTATAAAATTTAAGGCAAAATTACATTCTGTAACTTTGCCTTTGGTGCGGGTGACAGGACTTGAACCTGCATGCCCCTCATTTTCTATAATGCATTTATCAATCTCCGTGTACTTTGATGTTTCTTTTGTTACAATACTGTATAAAGAATTTCTCCATTTTATTTATTTCTAATGGTTCATATAATGTCAGGTTATAGCAGTTGTGCTTTCCATATTTAATTTTTAACATATATATTTCGCTGGTACTTTCACCTACAGTGTAACCGCTGAAACATATTTCACGTATATTATTAGAGTTGATTTTAATAGTTTTTTTGCCGTATTTTCGCAGCAGAAGGTTTTCGCCTGATACTTCAATGAAAGTTTTACACTGAAAAGAAAGATCAAGTAAAGAGCATAAATATACAAAAGCGAAAATGGCGATCAAAAAAATTATAAATCCCAAGGAGAATTCACCTTTGATTATGGTTATTATAACAAATATTATTAAAATAGCAGTCGTAACTATAGCGGTGTCTTTAATACCCCCTTTTTTATTATTTTTGATTATCATATGATCGTCGTCTGAAATAAGTACATTAACATTAACACTCATGGGAATATTTACAAACCGCCTTTCTGTGAAAAGTACTAATCAGGTATGAAAAGTATTTTGGCTAAATATATTGCTGGAGGAACAGTCTGTTACTATTATTCAAACAGATATCTCTTGAAACAAATTATAAAATTTAAGGCAAAATTACATTTCGTAACTTTGCCTTTGGTGCGGGTGACAGGACTTGAACCTGCACACCTTACGGCACAAGAACCTAAATCTTGCGTGTCTGCCAGTTTCACCACACCCGCATATTAATTTTTTTGTTATTTAACATGCTTGCCGAAACAGAATTAATAGTAATGTTAAATTAATTCCAATGCTCTTTTATACAATGGGTCTAATTCACAACCGCAGCTTCCGCATTCTATATCGGCTTGCTTAATTGATGATACTAAAGTGTCTTTATCAGCTTTTCCGTCTAACCATTGTTGTGCAGGAATAGATATTAAATCCCAACCGGATGCAACAAACTTCTCCATAATAGATTTTAATTCTTCCATAATGTTGATCCTTTCAAATTTTCAATACCGATTCGTCAAGCAGATTTTATCATATTATTCCACTTGTCAATCAAAAAAATTAATTTACTGTAGCTATGCAACCATTATGATGTTTTAGGATTACGCCATTCAGTCAAACCATTTGCACTTCGTCCCATTACAACACTTGCAGCAGTTGATGGACTACTGAATATCTTATTTTCTGTAAAAATCCATTCTTCATTTATGATATTATTTTGAATCAATTTTTCTCTAAGATTCTGAATATTTTTAGGGCAGGAATTTGTAACATTATTGGCAATTTGTGAGTTTTTTAAAACAACAAAACCTTCACTGGTTTGCATACCTTTTGCATTAGCTCCACGAGCGGCTTGAATGCAAAGAACTTGCGGTTCAACATCATTAGGAACAGAATCAATCTTAATAAGAGGTTCTAAAACTTTGTGACCGAGTACATTATTAATCATACTAATGTTATAAAGGAATTCATCCATTTCAGCTTGTTCTGCCTCTGTAAGAGATGCATTTGCAGGGATGGAAGAATTATCAACAATATATCGGTCTGCTTCCTTTGCTAATAAATAGCACCGATGTTCAAGATATTTGATATGTGCTTTGTTAAGTCGATTGTCCTTACTGATATATACGATGCATTCATTCCAGAAATCTTTTTTACTGGAGGCGTCATGTTGTTTCAATCTCTCAAAAACATTTTCAGCTTCTCCGATGTAAACAATACCTTTATTATCTGTATCATTTTTGCCAAAAAGAAAATATATGCCGCAAGCGACAAGATCTTTTCTATCACTGCATCGCTTTATTTCAATACGAGGAATTTTGTATGCTTTACCATTCCAATTTGATAATTCACAAACCCATCGTTTATTTGGATCACCTTCTATAAGAAATAATGATATTGTTTTTCCAAAAATCGACAAGTTTGTCACCTCATTTAATACTAATGTAGTAAGATAACATAAATTCTACAAACACATCCATCAATTTTATCACAATTATACCATAAATCTGCTTTATTGTCAATAGGCAAATAAAAAATAAATTTGACGATATTCAGAAAATATGATATAATTTTAACTATATTTAATATTTTAGAATAAATTCCGTCTGACATAAACGGAAAAAAGGAGAAAATTATGAAATCAAAAATCCCGTCGATTATTTTCAGAATACTGACCATACTGACATTCCTGTGCGGCGCAGTTATGTTTGTGCATTTTATCAGAGCTATGATATTTGCCGTTCAGCATGAAGGATCAGGAGACGATCCGAAATTTTCCGGAATACTTGGTGATATAGCCTTATTCTTTTACCCGTTTATGATAATGACGGTACTTTGTATTATATTCAGTATAATTTGCTTTAAGGCATACCATCCGGCAGTATCAGCGATACGTACAATATTTATGGCAATATGTCTTATACTTGATCTTATATCTTTAAAGGTTATGAAAGCATTTATATTAATGGACGATTTATTTAATAAAGGAATAAATAAAGATTTAGACGAGTATCGTGAAGGCTTTGATTTATCTGAATCAGAAATAACATTTATGATTCTTCCGGTAATAGCGGCAGTAATATTTTTTATTTTCTTTATTTCCTCAATTGTTGCACTGGTAAAAGGTCCGAAATTAAAACAGGTTGAAAACACACAGATATAAAAAACCGGTCGTAAGACCGGTTTTTATTAATAAGGCAATGTAAATGTTTTTGTTTTCCATACGCCGTCTGATTTGACTATAACAAATATGTTGGTTTCATCGTCTTTAGATTCTTCAGTGTCAGGATCTTTAAAGTGTGATACTGCATTGAAAACCGCTTCTGTATCACTTTGAGACACGAGTTCCAGTTTTGTATCTGTATAAGACCTGTCTGCACCTCTACCGCCGTCAAAGCAGTATACGCCGTTTTCTGATTCAAAATATTTGTCATAAAGACCGCCGTCAGGAGAATCGAAAATCTGACAATAATCGTTTATAATATCCTCCAGACCGGTAACGGCAGGATCGTCGATAAGAACGGCTCCGCTGTTTGTCATAGTGTCATAGTCAAGATTGTAAGGACAGCCTATAAGCATATTCCATGTTATCTGACAGCTTTTTTCAAAAAGTTCGCTGCCGATAGCTTCAATGTCCTGGGATTGCGAACTGCCGTCATCAGCGGGGCTTTCAGAGGACTGGTTGTTTTGTTCTTCTGCTTCAAATATCTCTTTTGACTGTTCATCAGAGCTTTGCATTTCAGCAGTGCTTTGATTTTCTGATACTTTTTCAGCTGCTTCATCAGCTTCCTTTTCAATTTCGCTTTTACCGTCTGCATGATCGGAAGCCTCTGTTTCTGAGTCGGACAAAACAGAAGATGTTTTTGCGTCTGCTGTTTTTGTTTCTTCCTTTGAACAGGCAGCAGTCAGCAGTAACACTGACAGAACGGCTGCAAGCATATATTTTTTCATTGCTTTCTCCTTGTCTATACTTTCAGGTCAAAATCTATATTTCCGCTGTTTACGTCCGCCCTTGAACAAATTACGGTTACACGGTCTCCTACAGAATATGATTTTCCGCTGTATTCATCACTGAGAGTAAAATAACCGTCGTAATTATAATAACCCTCCGGCAGACTGTTAATATGAACAAGTCCCTCAACGGTATTTTCCAGTTCTACATAAAAACCGAATTCTGTAACGCTTGAAATAAGACCTTCAAATACGTCTCCCACATGCTGCTGCATATATTCTGCCTTATAACAGTCCTCGCAGTCTCTTTCAATATTCATGGCTCTTATTTCCGCTGCGGTGGAATGTTCTGAAGCTTTTGCGGCAAATCCGCCGTATCTTTTTTCAAGCCATTGTGAGTCGGCACCGTCTATGACATCTGAAAGAATTCTGTGTATAGCAAGGTCTGGATATCTTCTTATAGGAGATGTAAAATGAGCGTAGTCGTCAAGCGCCAGACCGAAATGTCCGACAGGTTCGGTGTGATATTTTGCCTTTGCCATTGATCTGAGCGTCATCATGTTGACTACCGGATAAAACGGTTTGTCTTTTGCATTTGTCAGAATTTCCGCAAGGTGTGCAGGCTTGACCTGAGAAAATACGGGAATCTCAACATTAAGCCTTCTCAGACCGCTTTTTAAATCGTCAATTTTTTCCGGCGAAGGCGTTTCATGGATTCTGTAAACAAAAGGAATCTGCTTTTCTCTTGCAAGTCTTGCGGCAGATTCGTTGGCTAGAAGCATAAATTCCTCAATAATCATTTCAGATTTGCCTCTGGTTCTGGGTTTGACGTCAACACAAAGCTGTTCGTCGTTTATTATCAGCTTGCTTTCAGAGGTTTCGATGTTCGGTGCACCTCTTTTTTGTCGGTTTGCAATGAGTTTGTCAGCAAGCTCGTTCATTATTTCAATACTTGGAATAAGTTCTCTGTATTTTTCAAGGATTTCTTTGTTAGCATTTTCGGCAAGAATACTGTTAATCTCCGAATAAATGCCTTTTACCTTTGAGCGTATGACAGACTTTTTAAAGGTGAAATCTTTAAGCCTACCCTCTGCTGAAATATTCATAATTGCAGAAAAAGTCAGTCTGTTTTCATTGGGATTAAGCGAACAGATACCGTTTGAAAGCTCCTTTGGCAGCATAGGTATGACCTTATCGGCGTAATAGATACTGGTTCCTCTGTTAAGAGCTTCTCTGTCCAGAGGACTGTTTCCTTTAACATAATGGGAAACGTCGGCGATATGCACTCCCAGTATATATCCGTCTGCGATACGCTCAATAGAAACAGCGTCATCAAGATCCTTTGATTCAGCGCTGTCAATTGTAAAAATCAGTTGGTTTCTTAAGTCAAGACGGTTTTTAAAATCATCTTCCCATACGCCTGCCGCCGCAATTTTTTGCGCTTCCCGCTTTACCTCGTCGGAAAATTCTTTTTCAATACCGTTTACAGCCAATACCGATTCAGCGCAGCATACGGCATTCTGTGAATTTCCGAAGCGGAAAACTATTTTGACTTTATGATCTCTGTGACGTTTTCCCATTCTGCAAAGCTCTGCCATGACCTTATCGCCGGCATGATATTCGATACCGTTTTCTTCAATTTTTACAGGAGTTTTCGACATAGTATCCGCAAGAAAATATGGAGTACCTTCTTCTTCGATGATTATGCCTGTAAGCTTTGCCGCGGACGGTACAAGAACGTCGATAACTTCGCCTTCCGGCTTTCCTGAACGTGATTCAATATAACGTGCCAAAACAATATCCCCCGGCATTGCGCCGCAGAGAAATTTTCCCGGAATAAAAACCTCTTCATTATTGTCGCAGCGTTTTATGAATCCGAACGTACGGTTAAGTCTTAAAACTTCGGCTTTGAAAAATCCCAGAATATCGCACATTACAAAGCCTCTGCGGCGTTCGCATATTGTTCCGTTCTGTAAAAGTTCAGAGACCGCCGTTTTGTAATTTTTTTCATTTCCTTTTACGCTTCTGCATTTTGCCGCCAATTCCTTAGAGGATAGGGGCTTTTTTCCGTTTTTTTTAAGAAAAGTTATAATTTTATTTTGATAATTTTCTACAGAATATTTATCGCTGCCAAATTTCTTTTTATTTTTTGATTTTTCTTTACTCATTATTAAGTCCTCGTTATCTGGAACATGTGATGACAGAAAGCTTTGTTTCAGTCGTACAGATTTTTAAAAATAATCCCTGCGACATTAACCTTTTCGTTTTTGTCACAGGGAATTAATAATCATTTTACAAAAGCTATAACGGCGTTCACTGCAATCGTAAGAACAAACAAAGCAATAAGTAAAACTCTTGTGATTTTTCTGAAAATAGCTTCTTTGGTTCTTCCTTCATTTTTTTCATAGAATGAATCGTTAGCGCCGCCTGTAATTGCAGCTGTCATATTCTGCTGCTGCTTTGAATCCTGTAACAAACATAAAATAACCGCAAGAACGCAGGTTAAAATCAGCAGTATTCCGCCGATAATTTCCAGTATACTCATATTCATTTAATATCTTCCTCCATTATTATATACCCGTCTCTTTTACAAATTACTTGGTAAAAACTGCCGATTTCTTTTTATTCTTCTAAAGCCTAAAGTACTTTGTAACAGCGCCGGATATAACGTATTTCAAACCATTTAAATTTAGTATAACATAACAATTAAAAAAAAGCAATATCTTTTTATGAAAAAATTAGACAAAAATCAGATCATATTTTCGGTAAAAATCTTTATAGGAGCATGTGCGGTTATCTCGTTTTCTTTTACAATACAGTCGTAAGCAAGAATTTTGACACCCTTTTGCTTTGCAAGGTGTAAGGCTTCTCCGAATTCTCGGTGAGTTTCATAATTCGGAATAAGGTATTTAACTTGATTCATTTGTATGATAAACAAAATATATGCGTCGAAGCCGTTTTCAACTGCATGGATAAGTTCGTTTATATGCTTTACGCCTCTTTCTGTAGGAGCGTCCGGAAACATAACGATGTTTTCATTTTCAAGAGTAACTCCCTTGACTTCAGCAAAAGCTCTTTTATTTGCCGACTCCAAATAAAAATCAAAACGTGAATTTTTATATTTCTGTTCGGGCTTTATAATATAATCCGGAAAAAGCTTCGGCAAAAGTTCTGCGGCAATTTTGTTTGGCGCCTGACTGTCTATATTTATAAGCCGTCCGTTTTTATAGACGGAAATCAAATCAAATTTTGTTTTGCGGTTAGGATTATCTGATATTTCGAGAATTATATCTGCTTCGGGTATAAGAAGCTCTCTGCACCGTCCCGTGTTTTTTACATGACAGATCTCTTCTTTGCCGTCTATTTCGGCGTATGCTATAAATCGGTTCGGACGTGAAATAAATCTGCCTTTTACTATGCTGTTATAAATCATTTTTATTTACAATTATATCTGCGGTATTGATCGGTATGACCTTTCTCAGACTTTCAAATGACATTTCTATCTGACATCCAATCCTGCCGCCGCTGAAAAAAATCTTGTCAAAGCTATTTGCGGTATAGTGAATAACGGTAGTAAAAAGCTTTTTCATGCCTATGGGGGAGCATCCGCCGTGAATGTAGCCTGTAAGCGGAAGAAGTTCCTTTGATTTTATCATTTCTATGGATTTTTCATTAACTGATTTAGCAGCCTTTTTCAAATCCAGTTCTTCACATACCGGTACCATAAATACGTAATATTTTTTTGATTTTCCCGCAGTTACAAGAGTTTTAAAAACCGATTGCGGATTTTCGTTAAGCGCCTGAGCTACATCGGTTCCGCTTATTGCTCCGGTATCGCCGTAAAAATGAGATCTATATTCAAGCTTCTTCTGATCCAGTATTCTCATTACGTTTGTTTTTTCCATTTTCTAAAACACCTCTGAAAACAATATATCATATTTTTCCGGAAAAATCAAATACCCTCTTGACAAACCGGAAAATCTGTGATAATATAGTGATATCAAATTGATATCAAAACATATCAATTAATAATTTGAAATAAGGGGAAATCATTATGGAAGAGAAAAAACAAATCAATTTTGAAGAAAAGGAAATGAATCCTTCAAGCGGCTGGGGAATGCTGTTTTTGTCGCTGATTCTGTATCTTGCTTCTATCGGAGCGTTTATTGCCGGGGGAAAAGCCGTTTCTGACGGAGACGACGGATTTGCAGCGGTAATATTTATTTTGGCTTCGCTTATTATTGTTTTGGCTATATTAATCGATTGCGGATTGAGAGTAATTAAACCCAATGAGGCGCTGGTTCTGACTCTCTTCGGAAAGTACAGCGGATCAATTAAAAAAGACGGATTTTTCTTTGTAAATCCTTTCAGTACATCTGTCAATCCTGCGTATACAAAGCATTTAAACGATCTGAATCAAAAAGTAAAAAACGGCGAAATAAAGGTAGCCGTATCGTCAGTAGATAAAAAGCTTTCACTCAAGGCAATGACTTTGCGCAATGAAAAGCAGAAGATAAACGATGAACAGGGAAATCCAATTGAGATCGGAGTAAATGTTATCTGGAAAATCAATAATACTGCGAAAGCCGTATTTAACGTTGATAATTATGAGGATTATCTTTCCACACAGGCAGATTCGGCATTGAGAAATATTGTAAGACTTTACCCTTACGACGTTTCCGAGCAGGGAGACGAAAAGTCTCTCAGAGGCTCCAGTCAGGAGGTAGCGGACGCTCTAAAGACAGAACTTCAGCAGAAGGTCGAGGTTGCCGGACTGGAAGTGATCGAAGTAAGAATAACACATCTTGCATATGCGCCGGAAATAGCGGCGGCAATGTTACAGCGTCAGCAGGCGGCGGCTATTATTGAAGCAAGACAAAAAATCGTTGAAGGTGCGGTAGGTATGGTTGAAATGGCGCTTAATAAGCTTTCTGAAAACGAAATATGCAGTCTTGACGAAGAACGCAAAGCGCAGATGGTTTCAAATCTTTTGGTTGTTCTCTGCGGAAACAAGGACGCTCAGCCGATAGTGAACAGCGGTTCGCTTTATTAAAAATATATCGGAGGGATAAGCTTGGCAGAGAAAAAAGACAGCGGAAAAAAGCAGATAGTGCTGAGATTGTCCCCGAAGCTGTGGACAGATCTGGCAGACTGGGCTGAGGACGATTTCCGTTCTATTAACGGACAAATTGAATTTCTGCTGACGGAATGCGTTAAAAAAAGAAAGAAAAGCAAAAATAAAGAGGACTGATTTTATCAGTCCTCTTTTTTCACTATATTGAAAGCTTTGCAATTCTTTTTTTGAGTATAGGTCCGACAAGAGCTGCAATAACCATTTTAACAGCCTCACCCGGAAGATAAGGGAATACACAAAGGCTTAAAGCTGCTGTAAATGTTGTACCTTGCTGGTAAACAAACCATATTGTACCGAAAAGGTACCCAAACACCATGCCCAAAATCATACCTATAACATACATGTAGATCTTATTGAATTTGTTTATAAAAAATCCGGTAACAAGCGCTGTAAAAATAAAACCTATAAGGTATCCGCCGGTAGGACCGGCAAGCTTTGCCAGACCGCCGCTGAATCCCGAAAATACCGGAAGTCCGACCATTCCTAAAAGCAGGAATATTACATAGCTTAAGCCGCACAATTTCCAGTCAAGAAGAAACGCACAAATAAAAATTGCCAGTGGGATAAGCGATATCGGGACAGGACTGAACGGTATCGGAATTGCAAAAGGTCCTGCAATACATATCAGTGCGGCAGAAAGCCCCACCATGACAATGTTGAATGTTGTTGTTTTTTTTCTTTTAGCTTCCATTTTTTAACCTCCATTTTTAAGACAAGTTTTTGCCTTTTCTATTATATCATAAAAAAATCGAATTGTCACCCTATTTTTAAAAATAATGTGACATTTTTTGTTTTTTATAAATTATAGTGGATATGTTAATGTCGGATATGTGTAATTTTTACAAAAAAAACGTATGATTTTGTGCATTCATACGAAATATAAATATTTTTTGAAAAAAATGTCCGCAAACAGTCATTTTTGTTGTCTTTATATATATAAGCAATAATATTCCGATTTTTAAAATTGTCATATGTGTCGAAAACTAAAACTAAATATTATTGCAAAATTGTGTATATCAACAAAAATTAAGTTTGTTAATAAAATATGGTAGAATATCCGTATTTTTATATGTATTATGAAAAGGAGGAATCTGAAATGACATAACAGAAGGGACGTTTATGTTTGAGACGTATATGACTTTTACTGAAGAAGATTATGAAAAGGACGGCTTTGAACGTCTTTATAATGCTCAAAAGCAGAAATTGTACTTTATAGCGTACAAGATGCTAAATGATGAAAAGCTTGCAGAGGAAGCTGTTTCTGAAGCGTTTTTAAATATTTCCGTAAAATTCGATTCCTTTAAAACGCTGAGCGATAGTCAGATAGAAGCATATTGTGTTCTTACATTAAAAAACATCTGTAAAAATATTATTAATTCAGAATCGAAAAATAATTGCATAAGCATAGATGACTGTGAAAATGATGACAGTTTTTTATCTGATATTGAATTGCAGTATATAAACAAGATGTATTTAAAGGAAAAAATATCAAAATTAAAACCTAAAGAAAAAGAAGTATTGTTACTTTACTATTTTTATGATTTAAGTTTAAGAGAAATTGCAAAGATGAAAAAAATTACAAATGCTGCTGCTCAGAAACGGTTGCAGCAGGCGAGAAAACATTTGAAAAGATTACTGGAGGCGGACAAAAGATGAAAAAAGATAAATCCATATTTGCCGAAGCTCTGGCAGAATCTGTTATTCCGGAAATACTTAACGAATCGCTTCCTTTAGATTATGAACATGAATTTTCAGATGAGTTTGAACGCAGAATGTCAAAGATTATAAAAAGACGAAAAACTCGCGGGGGTAAAATTATCAGCATGGCTAGACGCTGCGGAGCAAGTGTTGCGGCAATATTTGTTATGGCGGCTGGATTGAGTATACTGACAGACGCCGGAAGAGATCCGGCGGTTGATTATCTGGTTCTGTACCATTATGATTTTGATGAAGTTCGTATAAAATGTGAAGAAAATTATGTTTTTCCTGCTACAATTGAAGAAGAATATACTATAGAAGTACCCGAAGGCTTTGAATTAAAGGATGAAACTGTAGGCGAATTTTCTCAAAAAAAATATTATGAAAATAATGAAGATTATATAAAATTTGTACAAGAAGTAGTGGAAGATAATATAATCTACATTGATAATGAACATGGGATCAATGATATTATTACGGATGGAGACGGAATAAAATATGTGATCCATTTTGATGAAGAGGAAGATTATTATCTGATTATGTGGAGCAACGATATATATTTGTTTACATTGCGAACAAATACAAGTCAGGAAACTGCTCTTGATTTATGCAAATCTACAAAAATAAAATAAATTTCAAAAAAAAATTCCGCAAATTATCGTTTTTATTGTCTTTATATATAGAAATGTGAATTTCTAACAAATTTTAATGAGGTGTAAAAATATGAAAAAAGTGAAAAAATTTATTGCTGTATTTACAGCAGCTCTGGCAGTCGGAACATCGGGAATGATAGTCAATGCTGATGAATTGGATTATGCTGTTGATGAAGAAATCATCGTTTTCAGTGAAAATGTTGATGATGCACAAAGTAAAATTTCTATTTCCAATAAAAAAGCTACTTGTACTAGTATTATATCAGGTAAATCTGATATTACTAAAATTTATGTAGAGCAGATATTGCAGAAAAGATCCGGTAGTGATTGGATAGATCATGCAATATGGTACAGAACCGAATATTCTACGGATTTAGAATTTAATAATACTTCGGCAACATTAAACAGCGGTACATATAGAGTAAAAACCGTAGCAAAAGTTTATAAGGGAAATTCTTATGAAGATGTAATAAAATACAGTTTCGAAAAAAGTCTTTAATTTGTTCATAAATTGTTTACATATTTTTTCGAAAAAACTATTGACAGTACTGGAATATTATGCTATAATATAAATGGATACGAAAGGAATATAGATTTCCAGTAGTATTCGTGATAGCTTATCAATTTTGGTTATGTCGAAGATTTGCTGTATGATTGTTCACAATATCATCTCAACCTTTTGTGAATCCATTCATATATGTTTCTGTATCGGCTTAGCCGGTACAGAAACCTTAAATTTAGATGTTGATTAGTGGTTCGGTTAGATCCCCCGTTTTTTGAATGTTTCTTGTAATCGATAATATGATATACTTTAGACATATCACCTCTTGATATGAATGAGCTTTGTATTATTATTCAGCACCGATTATTCTTCGGTTAGCGTTGAAAAATCAACTTCAAAGTCTTTGGCATGCCAAAATTGATTTGATATTAATTATTCGTATATGCACCTCATTATATGAGTAATTATTTCTGCTTTTCTTCGCTGACTAGTTTTGGTCAGTGAAGAAATATCAGAATATTCATCGTCTAAGACAATGAATATAATATTTTAACACATACCATAATTCAATTTATGATATCACCTATATAACTCTGCCGACTGAATTCAGTCGGCAGAAGTTATATACGTAGAAAATTAACATAAAATAGAAAATAATGGAGGCGATTATTATGAAAGTAAAAAAATGTTTGAGTGCTATACTTGCAGGTATGATGTCGGTTTCGTTGTTGGGAAGTTTATCTACAAGTGCATCAGAAGAAAAAATATATACCTTTTCAGAACTGTTGGAGATGAGTGAAGAAGAATTTTTGGCTCTTGACGAAACTGCTAATTCTTGTTATTATGATATGAAATCGATACCTGAGGGTGAAGCTAGGGCAATATATGGTATTAATAATATGCAGGGTTCATCTAATGTGCCTGATTATGAGGCCTTGAAAGTTATGTATAGTGACTATGTTGGGTTAAGAGGCGTATTTGATTGTACTGTAAAATCAAGTGATAAGGAATATATTCCTTATGAAACTGAAAAATGCATACAGTATTTATTAGGGGATAGTGTTGAATATACAGTAAAATCACCGTTGATGTCAGGTTCGTCTTATTTCGATTGGAGGCTTGAGGTAAGTATTACTGATTTTAAATTAAAGTTTTTAGAAATAACTGATGAGGATATACTTTACTTAGCAAAATTTGAATATTGTATTATGCAGGCTGATAGTAATTTACTTTATCTTTCACCTTATGTTGACATTTTTTCGCATGCCTCTAATTATGGAGAAGCTAACGGCGATGACAAGCTTACAGCCGGAGACGCAGCATACATAGCAAAAAAGCTTGCGGAACAGAAAGCAGACGAATTACCGGAAACAGCAGATTTCAATGGTGACGGGAAAATAACAGCATTGGATTGCGCAGAAATAGCTCGGTTCCTTGCCGCTAAAGCTTTGGCAAGAGCCGAAGGTATGTTTGTTGAACAACAATAATATTATTTTTAATAGAGTATTTGTAAATTAGTACAAATACTCTATTAATTTTTGTGCATATATACAAAATTATAAATATATAAAAACAACTATGGTAAAAATAGGAAATTTGTGATATAATATAAACAGAAGGAAAAGTACTTTTCGAATTAAAAATAGGAGGACAATACAATGAGCAAATTAAAAAAACTTTTAAGTGCTGCTGTAGGTGGAATATTGGTTGTTAATCTAATCAGTATGTTACCGGTAGGAGCGGAAGAAAATACTTGTTCTGAAGGCGTAATATTGAATTCAACACTAGGTATAAATAATATTTTTGAAAATCCAGGGGACATTCCGACAACGACAGCTTCTGTACCAAGTTCGGTTGATTTAAGTACTTCGCCATGCTTTCCGCCTATAGGAGATCAAGGAAGATTAAGTTCATGTGTGGCATTTGCAACGACTTATTATCAATACTCATATGAGGTAAACAAACTTAATAATGTGACCAATGTTTCTGACAGAGTTATTTATTCACCTAAATGGACTTTTAACCTGTTGAACAATGGGCAGTATCGTGGTCTCTATCCCATAGACGCCTATTCTGTATTGGAAACGTTAGGAAGCTTAAAAAACAGCGATTTTCCTTATACAAATAATTACACAGAATGGCCTTCTCAATTGCAGAATGAAAAGATAGAGGCGTTAGAAACCAGAGTGGAAAATACTTCAAAATATGATATACCTCTTGATAATACAATTCAGAATGTAAATGACCCCTATCTTAATATTGTAAAGCAAATGCTGAATAATGGGAAGGTTCTTACGGTTGTTTCAAATAATCGTTGGAATTCAGTTGTCCAAAATGGTGAAAGTTTAGCATTCAGATGTTATGATGGTGGTAGTCATATGCTTACTGTCGTAGGGTATGATGATAATAAAAGTTATGATGTTAACGGAAACGGCATAATTGAAGATTGTGAAAAAGGCGCTTTTAAAATAGCAAATTCGTGGGGAACAAATTTTGTTTCAAGTGGGATTAGCTCAAATACCGGTTATTTTTGGGTAATGTACGACGCATTGAATAAAGTAAGCGCTAATAACGTTAATAATTGGGAAGCAAAATATTCTGGAACGCGCAGTCCTGCTTTTTATAAGTTGCCTGATTGTGAAAATGCTTTTTTCACTATAGATGTTGCACATAAAAATGTTAATTTTGTAGGACGTCTTTCTATTAATACGTCTGATCGTGAGACCTTAACTTTAAAGATAAACAGGGGAACGTCTACATTATGGTCGCATAATAATGCATATACAATATTCCCGTATGTTGGTTCAGATTCTGGCGGATTTGCTTTTAACGGAGATATCTTATTTGACTATGATAATTTGGCGTCACCTATTTCAAGGTACTGCAATGGGTATAATTGGTTTACTTATTTATCGGGAACGACAGCGGGAGATGATTATGAATTTAATGTATTGGATAATTTAGGAAATGAAATAGGAACGGATAAACAATTAATAAAATTTGACGATGCTAAGTTCGCATATACATATCAAAATATTTCACTGAAAAAAGGAGATGTGAATTACGATGGCGCTATAACAACAGCAGATGTGGACTATATAGTTCAATATATATTACAAGTAAACGATTTGTCAAACGTACAATATTATCTTGCTGATTACAATAATGACGGTTCTGCAAACAGCGCTGATGTTATTGCAATGAGAAGAGATAATAATTTATATTAAAAGATATAATTTAAAGGAGTGGGTATTATGAAAAAATTAAAAAAATTTATGAGTGCAATACTTGCAGGTATGATATCGGTTTCGTTGTTAGGAAGTCTTGCAGTTAACGCTGAGACGACTGATACAGAAAAAAAAATATATACATTATCAGAATTATTCGAAATGAGTGAGGAAGAATTTTTTGCGCTTGATCCTGTAGATGAAAATAATCCTAGACCAACTTCTCCGAAAGCAATGTACAATGACTTGAATCTTGGTGTGGATCATTGTAATTTTTTTGGAAATGTTTATACATGTGAATATCGTAAATATGTTCCTTATTATACGGAAAAAGAAATTATGAGATTACTTGACGTAGACGATATTGATTTTGTTATTGAAAGCAGTATAGTAACAGATTTGTATGGTAATGGCATAAACCATACGATTTGGGTGCATGATCGATTTTATAGCAAAGATTTTACTAGACTTGAAATTGCTAAAATAAGATATTGCCTGTATCAGGTAATGGAATTTGGCCATGTATCATATGTACTAGATTCTGCATACTGTACCGGAGATGTTAATGAAGACGGAAAATTTACAGCAATGGACGCAGCGTTTCTGGCCAGAAAACTTGCCGAGCAGAAGGTGGACGAATTACCGGAAACGGCAGATGTTAACGGCGACGGCGAAATAACCGCCTTGGACTGCGCAGAGATTGCTAAGTTCTTGGCTGCCCAAGCTATGGCAAAAGCCGAAGGTATGTTTGTTGAACAACAATAATAATATTTATGATAGAGTATTTGTACTAATGTACAAATACTCTATTTATTTTTGTGCATATATACAAAAATAAAAAAACTTTAGTAAATTAATAGACAGAATAAGTAGAAAGTGGTATAATACAGTTATAAAAATATAACATTTTTATAAACATTTAATGGAAAATACCTTATATTTACATTTTGATATATTGTATAAAATAGTATATATAAGGTAGCAAGTGAAATTATGGAGGTATTATTATGAAAAAACTAAAAAAATGTTTAAGTGCAATACTTGCAGGTATGATATCGGTTTCGTTGCTGGGAAGTCTTGCAGTTAATGCTGACACAGAAAAAAAAATATATACATTATCGGAATTGTTTGAAATGAGTGAGGAAGAATTTTTTGCGCTTGATCCTGTAGATGAAAATAATCCTA
>OLGH01002080.1_pt1 | contig 16797 bp, 10 predicted proteins | sample 1604851 | NCBI WGS metagenome assembly OLGH01 (sample SAMEA3888894, study PRJEB22519) | human gut metagenome | biome: human gut; feature: human-associated habitat; material: faeces | place: Denmark | collected 2010 | reverse complement strand
GGAGATTTGATTTTTCTTCTTATCAGGGACATATTAGTTCGTATGACTTCAACAAATCCCTCGTGAGACCCTGTTAGGTTGTTTTCGCCTGACGGTTCGTTAATGCCCCTTGATTCGTACCCCTGAACCCCGAAAGCGAGTACGTAATCTGCTCCGTCCGCTGCAAGCAGAGCAAAACCGGAATTCAGCAGACGGAAAAAGTCTTCATAGTTATATGCTGTGGGACGGTCTATGGATAACAGCATTTTTCCGTTTATGTGGCTTAACAGTGCTTCGGCGCTTTTGTCAGGCAGATCTATTTTCATTAAAGGGTGAAGAATGAGTTCGGTAATCGTGGCGGTGGAAACAAGTCCCTCACAGCAGAAAAGGCAAGCTTTTAAGCCGCTTATTTCAACCTCATTTATAAGTACGTCTGAGCTTTCACCTGAAATTTCTTTTATTTTTTTAATATTTTCGGATAAATCAGGTATTATAGGTATATTTTTTAAGATACTCTGCTTCATATAATTCTCCGTTCTCCGGCGGACCGGTTATATTTCACAGGTTATTATTGCCTGAAATGTGCAAAAAATACAATACATAAAAATAAAAAAGTCAAGAATCTGAAAAAATATGGGTATATAAAAGTGAGTTTTGTTAAAAAAACATAATAAAATGAAAAGCGGCTTTATCCAAAATAAACAAATATATTAAATATTCAAAAAAAACACTTTACATAACAGTATTTATAGAGTATAATATAAAAAAGAATTTATTCGGAATAAACTTGAGAAATCTTGGATTTGTAAAAGATATCTATTGACTTTTTTAAAAACATAGATTATAATATAAGTACAGCATGTTTGTCATATCTGCAAAATTTATATATTACATGTTAAAAAAATATAGTGTAATTTGCAAAATGACATTAAATCGACTTTTATTCATTATATTCAACAATTCAGAGTGATTTATTTTAGAAAATTATACAAAAAAGTTCTGAACCTATTGACTTTAACACTGTCATAATTTATAATTGTAATGTGATTTAGATTGCGAGTATAATTAAAGAGATGTACAGAGCAAGTATCTCTTTATTATATATTATTTTTTATGTTTTATTAGAAAAGGAGGAAAACGCAAATGAGAACAAAAAAACTTTTAGCAGGCGCATGCGCTTCACTTATGATCGCTGCTTCTGCTATTACGACTGTTACAGCTGCTGAAAGCGTAAACGTTACTATAGGTAACGCAACAGCTGCGCCAGGCGAAACGTTTACGGTAAAGATGGAGCTATCAGATATACCGTCTGCCGGAATTAACGCATGTGATTTTGGTATCAAGTATGATTCATCAGTTCTGACAATTGACGACGTTGCTTTAGGAGATCTGGCAAAGGGTGACGACACTTCGGTTGAGGGCATGCCTGACCCGTTTGTTTACAATATTGAGGACAATCTGGTTTGTGTAACTTATGGTGTAGGTACATCTAACACTGATTTTTACATGACAGGCTCAGGTACATTCCTTACAATTTCCGGTACTGTAAGCGAATCGGCAGCTCCAGGTACAAAATCCGATTTGGAAATTGTTGCTGTTGACAGACTGACAACTCCTACATCTTCATCAGTAAATGATGAAATAATTTTTGGATTATACGGTTCAGATGAAGAAGTGATTGTTTATGATCCTACAATTACTAACGGTTATGTTGAGGTTGAAGGCGAAGCAACAACTGAAGAGTCCACCGGAAATACAGGAACTTCAATTGACTTTGGCGAGGTTACGCTTATGGGTGATACAAACCGTGATGATGTTATAGACAGTACGGATATTGTTGTATTAAATAAATATCTTTTAAATAAAGTTCAGTATCCGCTTCAGGACAGTTCAGCATATGCAAACGGAGACTGCGATAAAGATAAGGATTTAACTACAAAGGATAGTTTGTTTATTATTCAGCATGTTCTTGGAATTGAACTGTTAAATTGATTGCCTTTAAGCCGTTCGGCTTAATATAAAAGGGGGATCACCCAAAAAAATAATGTTAGTTTGTTGAGGATAACAAACAGAAAGGAAAAATAGTGATGAAGAAAGGTAAATTTCTTTCTATCTTAACAACTGTTGCTATGGCTGGCAGCATGGTGTTAAGTGTCGTACCTTTTACAGCTTCTGCTTATGTCGGTGACGTAGTTGAGACAGCGGGCAAATTTTCTATGACTGCTGATCAAACTAATTTCACACTGGATGAAATTAAAGCAGGCGCTACTGCAAAAGTAAAGGTACATTTTACAGGCGATGTGTCTGGTGAAAAAATGTTAAGTCTTGAGAGTAAATTTGATTGCAGCGACAGTGACTGGAAGGTTGTTCCAACAAATATGACACTCCCGTACCCATGTCAGATTGCTAATGACAAGGGATCTAAGCCTAGTAGCTTTAGAAAAGATTCTACAAATACATCCAGTATCTGGACTAAGGATTTTCCGGCTGATCCAGACAGTGCCAGAGGAAACCCGATTTCATATGCATTGAAAGTAGAATTAGAGGGCGGTTACCAACCAGGCGCATATCCGATTTTTAAATACATAACAGATGAAACAATCGGATACATTAAACCGGGTGAAGGCGATGCAGTTTGTGAATTTGATGTAGAATTCCCAACAGATTTGGCTGAAGGCGAATATACTATTGATTTTATGGATGCTCGTTGCGTTATTGATTTACATCGTGGTGGTGTAGATTTGGCAGACGCATTCCCAGAAACAACAGGCATTACATTTACAATTGGTGATAAGGCTGAAACTACACCGGCTGTAACAACACCAGCTGTAACAACAAAGGCTACAACTGTTAGCACATCAGATAACAGAAATTACATTGACGAATTTAAGTTATCTGCTGAAAAGGTAAAAGCAGAAGCCGGAGCAGACGATGTTGTTGTAGCAGTTTATTGTGATACAAACGAATACCTGATCGAAGCTCTTGAATTTAAGATGAGCTATGATAAGTCAGTGCTTGAACTTACAGAAATAGAAATTCCGGAACTGTGCGGTTTGGATCCTGCAGCTATTGATACGGCTATATCGACTGGAGTATTATCATATAAGCAGGTTGGTGAAGGCCAGATTACAAACTATGCAGAAGATCCTATTGCATTACTTCACTTCAAGGTTAGTGCTGATGCATCCGGTGAAATTCCTGTAAAAATCGTAGGCGCTACAAGAGATGTTCCAGTATGCTTACAGAAATATTGGCCAGCACCTCTGTGGGAATATGATTATCTTACACCTGTTGTAACTGACGGTGCAATCATTATTGACGGCGATGTTACTACACCGGCTGAAACAACACCAGCTGTAACAACAGTTAGCACAACAAAGGCTACAACAGTTAGCACAACAAAGGGTTCAGTGGATACAAATGTTTCAGTTTCTGTTTCAGCATCTGCATCCGCATCCGCATCAATTTCAGTATCTGTTTCTAATGTAGTATCAGTTTCGATTTCTGCAGTAGAAGGTAGCATAGTAACAGTTCCAGTAGCTTCTGCATCTGCATCGGCTTCTGCATCTGCATCCGCATCAGCATCTGAAGTAGTTTCAGTATCTGTTTCTGAAAAGATTGTAACTATTTATGTTACAGATAAGACAACTCCTGTTTCAACTCCAGACGGCGGACAGACAACGACAGTTGCTATTTCAATTGATACAAGCGAAATTGACGCTGACGGCAGCAACCTCCAGTGGTACTATGCAGATGAAAAGGAATTTGTAATTGACGGTATTAAGGTATTCGTTGACGGTAAAGAAGTTGACGCAGAAGATCTTATTACTTTTGATACAACTCCTGAATCAACATACGATGGCAAGACATTTGATTATGTAGTTCCATTCGTTGTAACTGTAGGCGATCAGACAGCTGAAGGTACAATTAAGGCTAAGATCGGTCAGCGCGGTGACGCTAACTGTGACCATAAGGTAAGCGCTATGGATGCTTCTTACATTGCATTCAACCTGGCTCAGCTTGATGATTCCAAGAAGACAATCCTGACTAAGGAAGATGGCTTCGGCGTATTCCTTGCTAACTCTGATGAAGGTATGAAGGACGGCAAGTATGCACCATATGATCTCGATGCAAAGGATGCGGCAACACTTGCTAACTTCCTTGCTCGTTCAGCATTCGAAAAGGATTTAACACTTTACGATGTAGCTGTTCTCAAGAAGTAATCAGTTTAATTTATTAATTTGCTTTGTTTTCGCAGGGACCGGAAATGGTCCGGTCTCCTGCTTAACAAATATAGAAAAGAAAGGAAAAAATTTAAAATGAAGAAAAATGTATTTTCAAGAACACTTGCAGTACTTGCTTCTACAGCAGTACTTGGTGCAGCATCAATGATTTCTGCTAGCGCAGCAGGCGAGGCTATTAGCCTTTCAGACGTTGTAGGTCAGCCTGGCGAAACAGTTACTATGCCAATAGTAGTATCTGCTAATAATGATTGTAACTCTTTTGATCTGCTCGTAGCTTGGGACGATGCAACTCTTACAGGTTCAGCAGCTACATTCTCAGGCTGCAACGGTGACACAGTACTTGGCGACCAGATGGTTTCAGTAGTTGGTTACACAAGCTCAACTATGGCTGACGGTGCAGTTGCTAGTATCAACTTCACAATTCCTGAAGATGCTGAAGATGGTCAGGTTTATGATGTTACTATCAGCTCCCTGAATTCATTCTCTACATCAACAGACGGTGACGTAGCAGTTGACAGTGTATCCGTATCAGGCGGTACAATCACTGTTGAAATTCCTGAAGAAACAACAGAAGCTCCTACAGAAGAAGCTACAACAGAAGCTCCTACAGCTGCTCCTACAGAAGAGGCTACAACAGCAGCAGCTACAACAGCTGCTCCTAAGAAGACAACTGGTTCACCTAAGACAGGTGTAACAGGCGTTGCAGTTGCAGTTGCAGGTCTTGTAACAGCAGGTGCTACAGCAGTAGTTCTTAAGAAGAGACACTAATTTTTAATTAATGTTCTTATAAAAAGCTCTCCGTAAAGGAGAGCTTTTTTTATTTCCCATTATTATAATAGTATAAAAAAAAGAACGCGTTTGCGTTCTTTTTACTTTTTTTCATTGGGAATCCAGTCAATCCCGCCCCAGCCATCTATATTAGCACGCCGCATAGCTCCGAAAATACGGTCGGAAAAACCTTTATTGGTTTTGTCCATTTCGGAAATAAATTGTTTAGTGCTTTCACGGTTAGTATGACCATCTGCCGGACATTTTGATTTAACAATATTTAAATTGTTTTTTATTGCAGCTTTTTTGACTTCCTTTTCAGGAGCAAAAACCATCGGTCTGATAAGAGTAAGATTTTTTCTTGATAAATAGCTTTTTGGGGAAAAGCAGCCTATACGGCCTTCAGTAAATAAATTCATTATAAATGTTTCAACTGCGTCATTAAAATGATGTCCGAGAGCAATTTTATTACAACCGTACTCAATTGCGGCATCATGAAGGGCGCCTCGACGCATTCTGGCACATAAACTGCATGGATGACTTTCTTTACGTACGTCAAAAACAATTTCACCAATATGAGTAGGGATAATATGGCATTCAACGTCAAGATTACGGCACATTTCTTCAATAGCCGCATAATTTCCCGGAACTCCGTCAAATTGCGGATCAAGTGTTATACTTACAATGTTATAATCAATGCCGATAAAACGACGCAGCATAACGAGTCCGTTTAATAGAACAAGACTGTCTTTGCCGCCGGAAACTCCTACAGCAATGACATCGCCATCAGAAATAAGATCAAATTCCTGAATGGCTTTTCGCATATATCCTAACATTTTCTGCATAGTAAACTCCAATCTGAAAAAGTTAATTTGTATATATTATACAACATTTTCAAGATTTTTTCAATTATACTTGAAAAAAAATTGAAAACAATATATACTATAATAAAAAAGGAGAAAGGATATTAATATGAAAACAATTTTAGTTACCGGCGGAACAGGATTTATTGGCAGTCATACTTGCGTTGAACTTCTTCAGGCAGGGTATAATGTGATTATTCTGGATAATCTTGTTAACTCTAAGGAGTCAAGTATAGATAGAATTAAGCAGATAACTGATCGTGATGTTAAATTTTATAAAACTGATTTATTGGATTTTGAAGGCACAAAGCGTGTTTTTGAAGAAAATGATATTGATTCGGTTATTCATTTTGCAGGATTAAAAGCAGTTGGGGAATCAGTTGAAAAACCGCTGGAATACTATGAAAACAATATCGGCGGAACGCTTAATCTTATCAAGGCAATGAGAGAGGCAAACTGCAAAAATATTGTATTTTCATCTTCAGCGACGGTTTACGGCGTGAACAATAAAGTTCCGTATACTGAGGACATGCCTACATCGGCAACTAATCCTTACGGTTATACAAAGGTAATGATAGAACAGATTTTGAATGATATGACGGTTTCCGATAAAGATTGGAGCGTTGTTGCACTGAGATATTTTAATCCTATCGGCGCACATGAAAGCGGTCTCATAGGAGAAGATCCAAATGGAATACCAAATAATTTAGTGCCCTATATAGCGCAGGTTGCTCAAGGAAAACTGGAGCATCTTCGTGTATTTGGAGATGATTATGAAACGCCTGACGGTACGGGGGTACGTGATTATATTCATGTTACGGATCTTGCAAGAGGTCATATTGCAGCGCTTGAATATGCAGCAGCACATAAAGGCTTTCAGCCTGTAAATCTCGGTACAGGCAAAGGAAGCAGTGTTATGGAAGTAGTTAAGGCATACGAAAAGGCGTGCGGAAAAAATATTCCTGTTGTGGTTACACCCAGACGTGCAGGTGATATTGCCGAGTCTTACGCTGAAACAGATCTTGCTAAGAAGCTTCTTAATTGGGAAGCTAAGCTTGATATTAATAAAATGTGTGCAGACAGCTGGAATTTTACTGTAAAAAATCCTGACGGATTAAAATAAATAATTGGAGGTTTGTTATGAAAAAGCATATTGAAATTGAGGGAATGTCCTGCGAGCATTGTGTAAAAGCTGTTAAAAATGTACTTGAAGAGCTTGGCGGTACTGATATTACCGTAGATCTCAGCGGAGGTTTTGCGGAAGCTGAAATCAGCGCTGATGATAATAAAATTATTGAAGCTATTGCCGAAGAAGAATTTGAAGTAGTAAAAATAGAAAATATATAACAAAAAAGGGCTTACTTAATGTACGCCCTTTTTAATTTGCTGTGGTTTTATGCATCTGCCTTGAAATTTCTCAGTCTCAGTGCGTTTGAGAGAACGGATACCGAACTTAAGCTCATTGCGGCGGCGGCTATCATCGGATTGAGAAGCGGTCCGCCGAAAATGTGAAGCAGTCCCATAGCTATAGGAATGCCCAATATATTGTAACCGAACGCCCAGAAAAGATTTTGTTTGATATTTCTTATTGTAGCATGACTTAATTTAATTGCAGTATTGACACCTTCAAGACTTCCGTTCATTAAAACAATATCAGCGCTTTCAATAGCAATATCAGTACCCGAACCTATCGCAATGCCCACATCTGATTGTGCAAGGGCAGGAGCGTCGTTGATACCGTCTCCTACCATAGCGGTAATTTTTCCGCTTTCCTGAATCTTTTTTATTTCCGCCGCTTTATCTTCCGGAAGTACTTCATAGATAACGTTCTTAATACCGGCGTATCCGGCAATTGTAAGAGCAGTCTGCTTATTGTCCCCTGTAAGCATAACGGTATTGATTCCTTTATTTTCAAGCTTGCTTACTGCGCTGCGGCTGGTTTCTTTGATTTGATCGGATATAGCAATAATACCTGCGGCTTTGCCGTCGACAGCGCAGATAACGGCGGTTTTGCCTTGATTTGCAAAGGTTGTAATTTGTGAAATAAAATCATCTTTAATTTTATATTCATTCATCATTTTTTCGTTGCCAATAATGATCTGTTTACCGTTGACAACTGCTTTTATTCCCATTCCGGAGATAGATTCAAAGTTTTCCGCTTCAGGTATCGTTATATTTCTGCTGTTAGCTTCTTTTACAATACTGTCGCCTAATGGGTGTTCTGAAAGCTTTTCGGCAGCTGCGGCATAGAGCAGTAAATCATTTTCATTAATACCGTTTGTTTTAATGTCAGTAACGACCGGTATGCCTTCTGTAATAGTACCTGTTTTGTCGAATACAACTGTATTTATTTTATGAGCATTTTCAAGTACTTCGCCGCCTTTTATGAGAATACCGTTTTTAGCGCCTTGGCCTGTAGCAATCATTATAGCGGTAGGAGTAGCAAGTCCCAGAGCGCATGGGCAGGCGATGACAAGTACTGAAATAAAGATAGTTATGCAGAAATCGTTGCTTTCTCCGGCAATTTTCCAACCCACAGCGGCTATAATTGCCAGTAAGATTACAGCCGGTACAAAATATGCTGAAATAACGTCAGCAAGTCTTGCGATAGGAGCTTTTTTGCCCTGTGCTTCTTCAACAAGTTTAATTATCTGTGAAATTGCTGTATCTTCACCTATTTTTTCGGCAGTGTATTCAATATAGCCGTTTTTATTTACTGTAGCTCCGATGACTTTGTCGCCGACGTTTTTGGTTACCGGCATGCTTTCACCTGTTAACATGGATTCGTCAACAGAGGTAGTTCCTAGGGTCACAGTACCGTCAACCGGAAATTTCTCACCTGGTTTTACAATTACCGTATCGCCGATTTGTACAAGCTCGGATTTGACCTGAAGTTCCTTTTTGCCTCTTCTTACAGTTGCGATCTTAGGGGAAAGCTCCATAAGTTCTTTAATTGCCTGTGAAGATTTGCCCTTTGACAGTGATTCAAGATATTTTCCCAGAGTGATAAGGGTAAGAATAACGGCAGCGGATTCAAAATAAAGTTCCATAGCCATATGCTCATGACCGTTTTTTATTTTGGTAATGGCAAAAATACCGTAAACTACAGAGGAGAGAGTACCTACTGCAATAAGGCTGTCCATATTCGGACTAAGTCTGAACAGGTTTTTAATACCCTTTAAATAGAACATGTAACCGGTAGCCATAACCGGAATAGTAAGCGCAAGCTGTATAATCGCAAAATTCAGCGGATTTTCCATAGGATCAATTATTTTCGGCAGAGGCATTCCCACCATGTGTCCCATACTGATAATAAGAAGAGGAACGGTAAAAATCATAGATATGATAAAGCGTATCAGCAGCTTTTTGTGTGCCGGCATTTCAGACTTTGCGTTTTTTCCGGCAATATTATACCCTGCTTTTTTTATGGCAGACACTATTTCGCTTTCATTTATGTTTTTATCATCAAAACTGACATATAGCTTCTCAGCGGCAAAGTTGACGTTAGCCTTATCTACACCGTTAAGTTTGTTCAGAGTTCTTTCAATACGGCCTGCACAGGCTGAGCATGTCATGCCCGTTATCTGATAGCTTTTTTCCATATGGTATCCTCCATTATTCAATGTTGTTTTTAATTATTATAACCAATAATTATTAATTTTTCAAATTTGTTAGTGTCGGGAAACATTTTTATAAATACGGTAAAATAATCGTTAAATTCTACAAATATTGTAAAAAAGACCTTTTTCACGTTGCATTGTTAATGGAAATGTGATAAAATATAGTAATATTTAAGGTGACGTTAATGTTAGAAGCGTATGAATGGAGATTATTATGAACGAATCAATGTTATGGTATAATAATGCTGCGGAAAATTTTAACAGCGCTCTTCCGGTGGGCAACGGACGCATCGGAGGAATGGTTTACGGACGTACCGAACATGAGCTTATACAGTTAAATGAAGATTCCGTGTGGTCGGGAGGCAAAAGAAACAGAAATAATCCGGACGCACCCGAGGGGTTAAAGGAAGTAAGAGAACTGCTTAAACAGGAGAGAATTCCCGAAGCAGAGGAAATTGCGTTCAGGAAATTACAGGGCGTATCTTCGGAAAGCCGTCATTATATGCCGTTAGGCAATCTTAATATAGATATGAAGCTTGACGGACGTGCAAAAGAATACAAAAGAGGTCTTGATCTGGAAAATGCAGCAGCATTTACGGAGTTTTTGTCGGGAGAAACAAGATACAGACGGGAGGTTTTTGTATCTGAACCTGATAATGTTATGATTGTTCACATTTCTGCGGAAAACGGTACTGTAGAGCTTTCTGCATACCTTGACGGCAGAAACGGTTATTATGATGATAATCGTCCTGTTAAGAAAAATATGATAATGTTTTCGGGAGGTTCGGGCGGTAAGGACGGATTGTTTTTTGCGGCGGTTTTGTCAGCATTTTCTCAGGGCGGTACGATATGCACTGAAGGCGGCAGGCTTATTGTCAAAAATGCGGAAGAAGTAACGCTTGTGCTTGGCGTGAGAAGCAGCTACTACACAGATGAAGCCTATGAGGAAGCCGCTGTCATGGACGTAGAATACGCCCTTGAGTGCAGTTACGACGAGCTTAGGTACAGGCATGAATGCGATTATAAGGCTTTATATGACAGAGTATCGTTAAAGCTTAACGACAACAGTGACGAGGGTTCTTCTCTTCCTACAGACGAGCGTATTATGAGAATGCGGGGAGACGATTTTGACGACAAGGAATGTGACAGCCATATACATGATAACGGTCTTATGGTTCTATATTTTAATTTTGCAAGATATCTTATGATCTCCGGAAGCCGCCCGGGTACGCTGCCCTTAAACCGTCAGGGAATATGGAATCAGGATATGAATCCGGAGCTTGGTTCAAGATTTGCAGTAAATATTAATACGGAAATGAATTATTGGTGTGCTGAAAGCTGTAATCTTTCGGAATGTCATGAACCGCTTTTTGATCTGATTGAAAAAATAAGGGAATCCGGACGTGTTACTGCCCGTGAAATGTACGGCTGTTCCGGATATGTATGTCATCACAATACTGATTTGTGGGGAGATACTGCTCCGCAGGATACGTGTAAAGCGTCAACAATTTGGCCTTTGGGAGCCGCATGGCTTTGCCTGCATATATTTGAACATTATGAATACACTCAGGACATAGAATTTTTGAAGACTAAATATCCGCTTATGCGTGAAGCGGCAGAATTTTTTACTGATTATCTGATCGAGGATAACGAGGGAAGACTTGTGACAAGTCCGTCAGTTTCTCCTGAAAATACTTATCTTACGCAAAGCGGTGTGAAAGGCAGTCTTTGCATGGGATCTTCTATGGACAGTCAGATCATAACAGTATTATTTAGCGATGTTATTAAAAGCTCTGAGATTCTGGATGACGACCATGAATTTGCAGATAAGCTGAAAGGTATGCTTGAAAAGCTGCCCAAACCGGAAGTGGGAAAATACGGTCAGATAAAGGAATGGGCAGTGGATTACGACGAGGTTGAAATAGGTCACAGACATATTTCACAGCTTTTTGCCCTGCATCCGGCAGACCTTATCACGCCGTATAAAACTCCTAAGCTTGCTGATGCTGCAAGAGCAACCCTTATAAGACGTCTTATTCACGGAGGAGGACATACGGGCTGGAGCCGTGCGTGGATAGCTAATATGTGGGCGAGACTTTACGACAGCGATATGGTTTATGAAAATCTTCAGAAGCTTATTGCTTACTCTACTGACCCTAATTTGTTTGATACTCACCCACCTTTCCAGATAGACGGAAATTTCGGAGGAGCATCTGCAATGACAGAAGCGCTTCTTCAGAGTCACAGCGGAGAAATTAACCTTCTTCCGGCGCTTCCTTCGGAATGGAAAACCGGAGAAATAAGAGGACTGAGAGCAAAGGGAGGATTTGAAGTTTCGATAAATTGGGCGGACGGTAAGCTGAAAACTGCTGAATTAAAATCACTTTGCGGAAATAAATGCGTTGTTCGTCCGAATACAATAGTAAGTATCTCGTGCGATGGAGAGAGCGTTAACGCTCTTCAGTCTGATGGCATCATAACATTTGATACTGAAAAGGGACGTATTTATATGATAAGGAGTTAAATTAAAAAAATCATGAAAAAAATTATAACTGCTGCGGTAATAATGTCAATGGCAGCACTGTTTACAGCCTGCGAGGAGATTTCACAGGAGCCTTTAAATAAAACCGATTCTTCAGCATACGCTCCAACGGAAGAAGTTACTGAATATGTAGAAGAAACTGTATCGTTTACTGAATATGTTGCGAAGGTTCCGGAAATAAATACCACAGAAGCCAGTATGACCATAGAAGCAGAGGATTGTAAGCTTAACGGCAGTCTTTATACCGATGAACAGCGCAAAGGCTTTTCCGGAAACGGATACGTTACAGGCTTTTACGGCGGTTCAGCTGATTATCTTGTCATACCTGCCGATATTCCGTCGTCTCAGCATTATAATATTACCGTATGCGTTGCAGCTGACAGCAATGTTACAAGCTCCGTCAATGTTAATGACCGCAATATCGGTGAGTTTGTTATCGACGGCGAGGATGAAAGGTTTGTACGTGTAACTTTTTACGGAGTGTATATGGACGAAGGTGAAGCTTTGATTCAGATTAATCAGGGCAGCGATAATTTTGAAATTGATTATATAGAAATCAATAATAATGATAATATTTATGAAAATGATTTTGAGATTCAGACTGAACCTGTAGCGCCTGAGGCGTCTAATGAAACAAAAAAACTTTTGAAATATCTAAATGATAATTTTGGTAAAAAAATTATTACCGGACAATATGCATCAAACTATAAAAATACAGAGCTGGAATTGATTTATAAAAAAACCGGCAAATATCCTGCTATACGCTTTGGAGATATAGGCGGTTATGCGCAGGGAAGTATTCCTGACGAAAGCGAAATTAAAGCGGCAAAGGATTGGAACGAAAAGGGCGGTATAGTAGGCTTTATGTGGTACTGGAATTCTCCGTCAAGCGATTCTTCAATTTATGCTAAGGATACTAAATTCAGTCTGAAATCTGCAATGACAGACGAAGATATATCTCAAATGGGAATTGCCGAAATACAGGATCTCTATAAGCAGGGAAAAATCACTAAGGAATGCTTGAAGCTTGTAGAGGATATAGACGCTGTTTCAGAAGGATTTTCAGAGCTTGCCGAAGAGGGAATACCTATTCTCTGGAGACCTTTGCATGAGTCAGGCGGCGGCTGGTACTGGTGGGGTGCTGACGGTGAGGAAGCGTATCAGTGGCTTTATGATCTCATGTATGACCGTATGACCGGATATCACAAGCTTGACAACCTTATCTGGATTTGGAATGGTCAGAGCGAGGATTATATGGTTGACAGCAGCAAGTATGATATTGCGGCTATAGATATATATATGGGACCTAATATGGTATACGGAAGCCGTTCCGAACAGTATCAGTGGCTTAAGCAGGTGACCGACAGCGGAAAAATTCTGGCAATTGGGGAATGCAGTTCTATTCCGGGAATTGATGAAATGATTCGTGATAATTCACTGTGGTCGTTCTTCGGACTGTGGTACGGCGATTACCTTACAAGCAGCAGCGGCGATACCGCAGATGTTTATACTACGGAAGAAGATCTGATAAAAATGTATAATGCAGAAAATTCAATTACCCTTGAAAGCTATGCAGGTGTGTACGGGCATAGGAATTAGTCAAAAAATATAAATTACTGTCAAAAAAGTCCAGTTTTTACTGGACTTTTTTATATTATTATAGTATAATGAAATAAATAATTATACTTAGTGGGGGATTTTTAATGCTTTTGACAGTAATTCTTAGTTTGTTATCTGTTATTATTATAATATTATCGTATATTTTAGTGAAAACAGGCAAAGTTTCGGACAAAATACAATCGGCGGTTATACTTTGCGGATTTGCAGTTCAGTTAATAGCAGTTATAGTGTCTTTTTTTGCCGGAAATAGTTTTACTGCAATGAGTATTGCGATAATGGCGGCTGATCTGTTTATTGGTTTGCCAAAAATATTGTACGGGAAAATAACAAATAAGAAAATAATTTATTTTATTGAAAACAATAAAAAGTGGTTAACCGGAATAGCTGTAGGAACAGCAGCAGTACTGTTGTTTGAAGCGTTTATCTGTAATTTCGGAGCGTTTAATCTTATTATGCCGTCGTCTCCTAATGAAATGATACTGCCCTTATCACGTGCGTCTGTAAACGGCAGTGCAAATTCTTCCGACGTTATTACTGTAAATTCAGGAGAAACGGTATCTATAGAATTCAATAATGTAAATTATCAAATAAAAAATATTTACATTGATATTGAAAGCGAAAATTCTATAGGAGGAACAGTCAGAATATACAACAGCGACGAAACCAGTAAGGATATGAGGAATGTTTCTAATCTGGAGTATATTAACGGTAACGAATCAAGCAAATACATAGTATGCAGTTATTTCGGCGAGACGGGAAATATTAAATTTGAAGTTTCTGCTCAAGATAACAGTGTAGTGACAGTTAAAGGAATTTCTGTCAACAAGCCTATACCTTTTGACTTTTCCTGGTTGAGATTTTTTATTATTCTAGGATTTGTACTGTTCGCTGTAACGATTGCACTCTGTCCGTATATGAAAATATCATGCGGTCAGTCTAAAACCTTTAAATTGAGTGCGGCGGCAGTTACGCTTGTATTTGTTTCTGCGGCTGTTTGCCTTTTAGCGATAAGGGGAGACATGATTTTCAGCTTGTTTGACCATCCTGACACCAATCAGATGAATAAAGAATTGGTTGACGCTTTTGAAGCGGGACAGGTCAGTCTTCTTGAAACTCCATCGCAGGATATGCTGAATCTTGAAAATCCATATGATTTGTCAGAGAGAAGTGCGGCAGGAGTTTCATATCCTTGGGATCACCTGTTTTTTGATGGTAAGTATTATTCTTATTACGGTATAGGTACTGTATTAACACTGTTCTTACCGTATCATATGATTACAGGGAAGTACTTCCCGTCTCTTTGGGCGACGTTTATATATAGTATAATTGGTATTATATTTTTAAGTCTTGCATATTGTGCGTTTATGAAACGTCTTTTTCCTAAAATCCCCAATAGAACGGCTGTAAGCGGACTGGTAATCGTTCAGGCGTCGTCGTTTGTGTGGTATTGTATTACTATAGGTAATTTTTACGAGCTGGCACAGGTCAGCGGATTTGCATTTCTGATAGCCGGTATGTACTTTTTGCTTCGTTCCGGAGTTGTCGGCGAGGGAAAAATATCAAGACCCAATATTTGCGTGGCAACGATTCTTCTGTCCATAGCGGTACTATGCCGTGCGGCTTTGGCGCTTTATTGTATAGTTTCACTGTTGTTTATATATGCAGGAGTGAAGAAAATCGTCAAGACATCGGCAAATCCCACATTTAAGGCAAACAAAAAGCCTGTCATAACATTCCTGCTTGCGGCATTGATTCCTTTTGCATTGATAGGCTCTGTACAGATGATATATAATTATCTCAGGTTTGGTTCAATACTTGATTTTGGTATTTCTTATACACTTACCATTTATGATTATCAGCATATACAGTTTCATTTGCCGTTGGTATTTATAGCAATAATAAATTATTTGTTTACAGTACCAAAGGTTTCGTCAGTATTTCCGTTCGTGACAAGCAATTATGATTCGCTTTCGGTCAACGGATATTATTTCCTTGCAGGATTTAGTTCAGCGGGTATTATATTTCGTGCCGTACCTGTTTTGGGATATATATTTGGCGGTAAAGCTTATAAAAGATCAAATAATCCTAACAGACGTCTGGCGGCAGTCATAATAGTTTCAGGGTGTATTTTAGTACCTCTGATACAGATGGCAATGATCTGGGAATACGGTTATACTCCGAGGTATGCTGTTGACTTTGCATGGCAGATGATATTTGGCGCATTTGCAGTACTTTTCTCGCTTTACGGTAAAATTAATTCAACAAATAAGCGGATTATTGATAAAATATTTTTGATTTCGGCAATTGTGTCAGTAATAATTAATTTTGCCCTGACTTATGAATTTGTGCTTGACTATGGAAACAGTCTGGGTGGAATTCCCATGGATATCAGGAGTGATATGGTTTCATTCGGAAGATTATTTGAATTCTGGAATATAATGTAAAATTAAAACCGACGGTAATCCGTCGGTTTTTTAGTTTATTCTCTTATAAATTTCATTTACGGCAATTTGTATAAAATCCTCAATCATTTCCATAGTCAGAAAAGCCGGTTTTTCAAAATTGTATTTATCTGAAAAGAAATTATCAATTATCCATTCCATACCGTCTTTCATTTCATTTGCCGTTATATAATCCCGTAAATAGCAGCCGTAAGATTTTTTCATCATTTCAACAGGATCGTTGATAAAATTTATATTTTTTGCCGCTAGAGTGTCGGCGCCGTTGACCTCTCTCATCATATAACCGAAAAAGCTTTTATCAGTCTGCAAAATACCGCTTTTTTCAGCTTCCTCAGCACACCGCAGACGAATTGTCCTCATAAACATTTCGTCTGTTATAAGGTGCGTCAGATAGCCTAAATAAAGCTCTTGGTTATCACCTTTATTACAGTATTCCTTTTGAAATTTGCCCAGACGCTTTTGAAATAATTTTAGATTTTCAGGCAGAATAAAATCCCAGTCGCTTATACCGTCCCTGAGATGCGTATGCTTTTTCATTTCACGCTGATAATTTTTTCGTGAATGAATACAGTCCGGCGCTACATTTCCAGCGTAGTATAGGGGAAGGTTCTTTATATTAAGCTCTTTAAAAGTTGCGTCTGCAACTGCCAGATGTACTATTACTCCGGCCATACTTTTCACCTCTGTAAAAAGCCCTGT
>OLGH01002069.1_pt1 | contig 16884 bp, 12 predicted proteins | sample 1604851 | NCBI WGS metagenome assembly OLGH01 (sample SAMEA3888894, study PRJEB22519) | human gut metagenome | biome: human gut; feature: human-associated habitat; material: faeces | place: Denmark | collected 2010 | reverse complement strand
GCTTTCATATTGCTGCTATATGCAGAACACTTTTTACACATTTTCCAAGTGCCCGTATAATGGACACTGCAATCATGAAATTGCACGAGGGAAATCGAAAAGTATATAAGTTGGTTTGAACGGAGGCAGTTCCTATGTCTGAGGTCAAAAAGGTCGTGCTGGCATATTCCGGCGGTCTGGACACATCGATTATCATCCCGTGGCTGAAAGAGCACTATAACAACTGCGAAGTCATTGCCGTGTGCGGCAATGTGGGGCAGAAGGGTGAGCTGGAAGGCTTGGAAGAGCGCGCCAAGGCAAGCGGTGCATCCAAGCTGTACATCGAAGACCTGACCGATGAATTTGTGGAGGATTACGTCATTCCCACCATGCAGGCCGGGGCAGATTACGAGGGTTATCTGCTGGGCACCAGCTTTGCCCGCCCCATTTTGGCAAAACGCGTGGTGGAGATTGCCCGCACCGAGGGTGCGGATGCGGTCTGCCACGGCAGCACCGGCAAAGGCAACGATCAGGTGCGCTTTGAGCTGGCCATCATGCACTTTGCACCCGACCTGAAGATTATCACCCCGTGGCGCGAGTGGGACATCCAGAGCCGCGATGAAGAGATCGACTATGCCGAGGCTCATCACATCCCGCTGAAGATCAGCCGGGAGACCAACTACTCCAAAGACAAGAACCTGTGGCATCTGAGCCACGAGGGTCTTGATCTGGAAGACCCAGGCAACGAGCCTCAGTACGATAAGGCCGGCTTCCTCGAATTGGGTGTTAGTCCCAAGACCGCACCGGACAAGTCCGAGTTTGTGGAGCTGGAATTTGAAAAGGGCGTGCCTGTGGCTCTGAACGGCGAGAAGCTGAAGCCCGCTGCCATCATCGCAAAGCTGAATGAGATCGGCGGCCGCAACGGCATCGGCCTGTACGATGTAGTGGAGAACCGTCTTGTGGGCATGAAGAGCCGCGGCGTCTATGAGACCCCCGGCGGCACCATCCTGTACAAAGCCCACGAAGTGCTGGAAACTCTGACGCTGGACAAGCTCACCGCCCACAAGAAGCGTGAGCTGGCCATCACCTTTGGCGAACTGGTGTATGATGGCCAGTGGTTCAGCCCGCTGCACAAAGCTCTGAGTGCCTTTGTCACCTCCACACAGGAGCATGTCACCGGCAAGGTGCGTCTGGAACTGTACAAGGGCAACCTCATCAATGCAGGGGTCTGGTCGCCGTACTCTCTGTATCGTGAGGACATCGCCACCTTTGCCGCAGGCGGCGACTACAAGCAGAGCGACGCCACCGGTTTCATCAGCATCTATGGTCTGCCCACCAAGGTGCAGGCTATCGTAAACAGCGAAAAAGAAGGGGAATGAAGTAGTTTATAGTAGTTCCTTTTTGAAAATCTGCCTGACATGGAGATTTTGCCCCACCCGGAGCGTTTCGACCAGATGCTGCCTTGGGGAAAGATCATTCAGGAAAACTTTGCATGACATAATGAGGCACCCGATTCTGAGTCGGATGCCTCTTATCTTTCTGTAAACACACTTTCACTGGGCGGTCACTTTCTTGTATAGTGGCCATAAATTCTGCACAATGTCAAGTCCTATACCGCTTCGTTCACATATAAATTTGAAAAAGTGCAAAAAATAAGCCCTACAAGGTTTTCGGTCGGTTTTGTGGACCAATTTGAGACTTGTAGGATTTTCTCCCTATTTTACTTCTAATACTTCATCGGATAGCGAATTATCTCAACAAATCGGATAAACTGTTTTTCTCTCTTAAAACAGCCGCGGGCTATCCAAAAGCTTTTGCTTCGGACAGCCCGCGGTTTTGGTTCTTATGATGCAGGATTCAAATGAAAGCCTGCAAGTGACTCACTTTTTCTTTACCATGCAACGCTTTTTGAAGAACGAAATGCCGTAACAAAGGATCTGATCGTAGTCATCCTCGTACTCTTTTGCGTACATCCGATCATCTATTTGCTGCAAAGCCGTTTCGCATTCACTCTCCAGATTTCCTAATGTTTTCGTATATTTTGCTTCAAAAATCGCAACACGAGCGTTGATGGAATCATAAACGACCACATCGCTTCGTCCTTCGCCATGCTCCTTATTGGAATCCACCATATATCCGGCACCTGTGAAGATGCCCGCAAGGAAAGCGTGATAGAAGTCCTCCCGATAGTCATGGTAGCTGATGGTACGCCGGAGCAGCGCATTCATCTCTTTAGTAATGCCCTCACTGTCGCCGTTCCAGACTGCATCAAACAGGGCATTCCGATTCCACTTCTTCGTACTGTCATCGAACCATTTGATAACAGTCGTTTCAAAAATCTCTTTGATTTCTGCATTCGGGATCATCAAAGCGACCATCCCGTCCGGCAGTTCACCTTGATAATCCTCTTCGCGCGCCTTGGTCAAGTATCCTGTCAGATACAGCGTACTCCAGAGGTTATCTTCCGAGGAGTGCAGATAATCATAGGTCAGGTTTTCATCCACACGCTCAACGATACAGCCGCCAGCCATCAGCGTTTCCAGTTTTTTTGTGATCGTACTGCCGGCATAGTCGATAAAAGAGCGGATAATAGCATTGTCGCTGGTGTTCTTCCAGTAGCTGATTGGTTTAGCTTTCGGATCGCGCTGCAGTTCCAGCATATAATTCATTACGTCCCATGGGCAGTAAACATCAAAATCGCCGAAATGATATCCATCATACCATTTCTTGATATTGTCAGCCTGTTCCGTCAGGTCAGCATCCTTTAGCAGCTGGTCAACTTCGCTCTGCACAAACCCAAAATACTCACTTAAGCGTGAGTTTGTGATGGTATCCGATACGAAATTGTTGGTTCCCGTGAAGATGCTCTCTTTCGCAATCTTCAAGCAGCCCGTAACAACTGCAAATTGAAGTGCCTGATTGTCTTTCAGCGCCTGCATCAAGCCTTTCATGACATCCAGCATTTCATTATAGTAACCATTGTTGTTCGCTTTTGCTATAGGAACATCATACTCATCAATAAGAAGAATTACTTTTTTATTGTAATGCTTATTTAACAGCAGTGTTAAAAATTGAATAGAGCGCATCACATCCGTCTTTTCCGCTTTTCGATCACTTATCTGCTGAAAAAGAGATTTTTCTTGGTTGCTTATTGCCTGACTATCCAATAGGTATGTGTGCTTCTGATACAGAAGAGCAATTTCATAGACAAGCTGCCGATATGCATCCATAAAATTCAAGCCATCAATTTGCCGGAATGAAATGGAAACGGTCGGATACTGGTTCATCCACTCATCGCACAATGCTTGGTTTTCTGCAATTTCCAGCCCATCAAACAGCTTTCTGCTGTCTTTGCGGATGTCAAAAAAACTTTCCAGCATACTCATGCCCAGCGTCTTACCGAAGCGGCGGGGACGAGCAATGAGTGTTACCTCCGCTTTTTCCTTCAAAATTCGCGTAATCAAGCCGGATTTATCAATATAATAAAATCCGCCATTCCGAATCTTCTCAAAGTCCGAAACTCCAACAGGAATATTCATGTCTTTCATCTCTGCCGCTCCCTTCTCGTAGCCATGCACGGACTTTTCATTGCCTCTATGATACCATGAATCCCGTACTCTTACAAGAAAAACAGGGAATTGTCCTCTTGTTCCAACTGCACATCTCCATTCAGCAAAGTGGAGAGCGGCTTTTATACCGTTCTCCGCTCTTTGTTCTTATTTTATCTGCGGTGTATCCTTTCGCTGCCGGGTGGATCTCAGATATTCCAGCAGTGTCTGGCTCACCACCGAGCTTGCCGTCTTGGAAAACGCCAGCCCCAATGTCCGGCAGCAAGCAGAACAGCTATACCTCACCACCCGCATAGACCTAGCTTTTCCGGATTCTATGGGGAATGTTTTTGTTCCAGTTTCATCGTGCTGTGCGGATCTCGGCGAATTCCTCTGGGTCACAGCTCACCGCACGCCAACGCTCCAGTGTCTCGCGCCCTTCCTCTGTGGAAGATTTTTCGTCAAGTTTTGCCGCAAGGCAGACAGCTTCGCTGCGGATATTACCTTTTTCAGAAGCCATTTTCATGGTATCCTCCGAGGTGATGCGGGTCTCATCCAGCAGTTGCGCAAGGCCGTTCAAAACCAGCTCTGTACACCGCTCGGTCAGCAGGTCTGGCCGCCGTTCTGCCGCGCAAGATGCGGCTTGCAATGCCGATGCAAGCCGCTTGGGTACACCCCATGCAATCTGTTGTGCTGTGACTTCCATCCCGGTTTGGAGTTCTTTTTCGGACAGAAGAGATTTCTCTGGGTTTTCCATTGCGGTTGCAAAAACGTGATACCCATAAAAGGCCGTCTGTTCATCCGTAGAGTGCATTACTCGTTCCAGATCTTTTTCCGTCACAGTATTCCGATCCAGCAACGCAGACCAATGCCGCTTTGCGCCGTGGTGACTAAGACCGACCTCCCCGCACCGATCCAACATATCGGCCAGTGCCGTTTTGTCCACTTCGGTGGGCACCCAGTTTTGGGAAAAGGATGTCAGCATCCAAAGGGCGTGCAGATTCCGATAAATGTAAGCTTCGGCCTGTTCGTTCCGACCATAGCAGTCATCCTCCCGATCCATCTGCTTTGCGACCACCGCAATGTCTTTGGCACAGGCTGTCAGAATCGCTGTAATCTCTTCCGGAGAAAAAGCATCCGCCTTGAAATAAAGGGCGTTCTGCATCTCCTGTAAAACCCTGCTGTTTCGGTTCATCTGCATGGTGCCATCGGCTTGTGCAATAACATTTTCAGTAATTTTTGCACACACGACCCGTAGCCGATTTTCCTGCTGTGGAATTGGCAGATGAAGACAGACCGTGATGAACCAATCTCGAGGCAATTCTGGGACTCCACCGTTCCAGATAAGTTTTCCCAGACGCTCCTTTTGCTCTAAAGTCAGCAACCCATGGGCCCCACAGTGGAGCAGCCGTTCCAAGGCACTGATCCGCTTATCGGTACTCAGTAGCTCAAACAATTTTTCAATCTCCGGGTAAGCAGTCTCTGTGCTGACATCATATCCACTGGAAGGGGTCTCAAGCGCATTGAAGGGGTCGGGCAAATCCCGGTCTATCCTAACCCTTTCCACATCGGGCAGAGGAAAGGTCAGCAGTGTTTGCAACAGTTCCGGTCGAAGCTGTTCTGGATAAAAACGCAAAAGTCTCTTCATCAACAGCTTTGCCTGCATATAGTGCATCTTTTGGGGAGAACAATAAAGTTTTTCCAAAAAGTCCAACAGGTGAGGCATCGTTTTCTCGGAGCATTTGCAACACAGTTCCGACAGCACCATTGGCAGAACCGTTGCCGTTCGGGACGCAAAAGTGGAATCCCAGAACTGTTTGACTCCCAGCAGTTCCTCTTCGGTGCGCTGAGCTGCTCCCATGTAAAAATCACAGGCTTTGTCCGTGTCCTCCTGAGTCCAGACGCTCAGCACGCTCCGGGGCAGGATGGCCGAAAGCTGCTCTTCATCCGCTTTCGCCCGGACTGCAGTAAGAATGGCCCACTCTGGGTAATACAGAGCAATCCGCTGTGCTGCACCGCAGGCCGCTTTCACATTACCGTCGGTTCTTCCAAGTTGGAATGGGATGCCAGTCTCCTCCCGGAAACGGAGAAACCGAAATGCTTCCATCCGCTCGGTATCTGTACCAAAATGAAGTGAGGACTGCACCACTCCAAAATCAAAAGTAGCTTTTTTCTGTTGCGTCTGGAAAGGCACCCATTTGTTTTCCATCCGGGAGCAGAAGGACCGATTCAGTTCGTCCCAATCCACCCCATACTCTTTGTGGCGGGCTCGGTGTCGCTCATCCACAAAGATTGCAGCGGCCCAATCTGTCTTGGACGGCTTTTCTTCCCAGTCACCCTGACGTGCCGCCTGATCGATGAAACTTTGGAGCCGCATCATGGGGCTTTCCAGCGAGAGTAGATAACGGTCCGGCCTAGTCTGACGAGCCAGCCGATGCCGCAGATTCTGCAAAGCTTCCTGCAAAAGATTTGCCGCCTGTTCATAGCCTCCTACTTCTGCGCAAAGTCCAGCCTTGCGCAGAGCCCAAAGGGTGCGATCTGGGGAGACCGGCCAGTTTCTCAGCCCCTCTTTCAACATGCAGAACTCATATCGGGAGAGTCGAAATAGACAATTTTCCCATTGCAGTCGGTCTTTCTGCTCTGAGGTCAGGCAGGAGTTCAAGGCACAAAGTTCTTCATACTGTGTGTTCCACCCGTCAATGTCGCCTTCCTCCCGATCTGTCCGGAGAAGGGAGAAGAGGATATCGCATTTTTCCGGGCTTTTCTCTGCTGTGTGCCGGGCAAGAACCTGCGCATAGAGCTTTCTCTCCGAGCCAAACAAGGTCAGCATCGATTTTTCGTGGAGTGCATTGTACTCATATAAATAGTACAGTTCTTCCGCCGGGTCGGGGTTTTCCTGTCGGCAGTGTGCCCCAAGCACCCGCTCTGCATCGGATAAAACCATGTCCAGTTCCTCTCGGTTCCGGGCCGAGAGAGTCAGCACTTTGGGGCAGTTTTCCCGATTTTTCCGCAGGATAGGCAGAGCATCTTTCAAGGATATCAGCCCATTGCCTTGGCAAAGACTCTGGATAGGCCAGAACTGTCCGGTCTCCCGGGAAGAGCTATACTGCTCCCAAAGTTGATCCAGAACTTTTTCATAGAGTGCATAGGGATCCTCTTTGTATTCCGGAAAGAGTTCTGACAGGTCGATGGCGATAATCTTTCTCCGATGAAGCCACTGCTTCCGAGCATCCGACACCGGCTTGAAGTTCAAAAGATAGATGGCAGGGGCATTATCCTCCCCAAGGTTATCCCTAATCCAACCGACCCAGCTATTGAAATTCGGGTCATCGCCAGAAAAACCTATCATGCAGAGGGTGTTTTCAATCAAAGACTGCTGCACCGTATTGACAAATGGAGCAAATTTCTGGGGATAGGTGCGGTAATCCTCAGCGGTGATGATGAAGGGCCGCTGGGATGGAAAGGAACCATGCAGCTTTATCAGCCGTGTTTTACCGGAACTGCCGATAAGATCATTCTTGTTGGTGATGATCTGAAATGTCTTTTCAGTCAACTTCTCCCCGGCCCGCTCCAGTAGAGTGTCATAATTGGTAGTAAAAACATCGGTCCATGGCAGACGCAGTAGCTTTTCGTACAGTGGCGAGGGGCGGTAATCGGCATCCCTCAAGCTGTCCAGAAGCAGTCGGTCCAGCTCATTGCGGTCATATACCAGTTCAACGCTCTCTGCCAGCACTAGTGGGTCGGACTCGTCTGTGCTACCCAGCTTTTCCTGAAATTTCCGCTTTAGGTCTCCCCACAGCGGTATATCCGGTACATCACTGGTCACCTTGTCGGCGTTCCGGCTGAACCCTGCCCCTACAAATAGAGCCGCCCTCTGATCCTGTAAATCACGGCTGATCTGTTCTAAGTACTGTTTTGCCATGCTTTCCATTTTGCTTTTCCCCTTTTTCGATTGTCGTTTTGTTTTATTTTATCATAATTTCGTCCGCATTTCACTTACACCATTTTATTTTGCAAATAATCCAGCAGTGTCCGGCTCACCACCGAGCTTGCCGTCTTGGAAAACGCCAGTCCCAATGTCCGGCAGCAGGCAGGCTCCAGCGGACGGGACACCACACCGGGGCAGCCAAATGCCTGCATCACCAGCTCCTGTGAGATGGTCACGCCCAGCCCGCTGCGCACGAACGCCATGATGAGGGTATCGTCCCGGAAGCTGTAAGAGATATTCGGCTTCACCGGGCATTTGAGCATCAGGTGCTGGATGTCATTATCACAGCCGGGCGTTTCAATGATGAGCGGATACTGAAACAGCTGCGACAGCGTTACGCTGGGTCGTACAGCCAGTGGATGCCCCTCCGGGAACACGGCACACAACGGGTCGTCCCAGAGCGGGTAGAATTTCAGGTCGTCTGCCACAATGGATGAGAGAAAACCGCAATCCACCTGCCCATGGATGATCCATTCCCGGATCTCATCATAGTTGCCGTCCAGGATCTCTATACTCACCTTCGGGTAGTTCTCCTTGAAATAATGCACCACTTCCGGCATCCAGAGCGTTGTGATGCTGGAAAAGCTGCCCACCCGCAGCTTGCCCTCCACCTTGTGGTTGATATTGAACGCAGCCTGCCGCAGCCGGTTCTTCTGGTTGGCCAGTTCCCGGACGTAGGGCAAAAGACGTGTCCCGTTGTCGGTCAGTGTCACGCCCCGGTTGATGCGGGCGAACAGCTTCACGCCCAGTTCTTCTTCCAACCCCGCTATCATCTGGCTGATGCCGGATTGGGTATAGTTCAGTGCCTCCGCTGCTTTGGAAAAGCTGCCCGTTTCGCACACTTTCAAGAATATCTCGTATCGGTCTTTCTGTTCCCGCATCTCAAATACTCCATAAGCAAAATTTATAGGTCGTAGTAAATTTATTCGGTTTACTGATATGATACTCCATGTTATCCTATATTACAATAGGAAATACGGATAGGAGTTTCAGAATCATGGAAAAGAAAGCAAGCAGTTTCTCCGGACAAATCGGATTTGTCCTTGCTGCCGCCGGAAGTGCGGTTGGTGTCGGCAACCTGTGGCGGTTCCCGTACCTTGCCGCAAAGGATGGCGGCGGTTTGTTTTTGCTGGTGTATCTGATGCTGGTGCTGACCTTCGGTTTCACACTGCTCACCTCGGATATCGCCATTGGCCGCCGCACCAAGCAGAGTGCCATCCGCGCCTACGAGACGATGCGCCCCAAGTGGAAATTCCTCGGCATCCTGACCTTTCTGGTGCCAGTTCTGATTATGACCTACTATGCCGTCATCGGTGGGTGGATCACGAAATATGCGGCTGTCTACCTGACCGGACAGTCTGCTGCCGCTGCTGAGGACGGTTATTTTACCAGCTTCATCACCTCGCCGGTCTCCCCTGTGGTGTTTGCTCTGCTGTTTATGGGCGTGACTGCTTTCATCGTGTACAACGGCGTGGAGGGAGGCATTGAGCGGGTGTCCCGCTACATGATGCCCATTCTGCTGGTACTGGTGGTGGTGATTGCGGGTTACGCCCTCACCCTGCGCCACGAGGACGCCTCCGGCCAGATGCGCACCGGTCTGGAGGGTCTGCGCTACTACCTGACCCCGCACATGGAAGAGCTGACCGTCAGCCGCTTTTTGCAGATTTTGCTGGATGCCATGAGCCAGCTGTTCTTCTCCCTCAGCGTGTCCATGGGCATTATGATCACCTACGGTTCCTACGTCAAACCGGAAGTAGACCTGAACAAAGCGGTGAATCAGATTGAGATCTTCGATACCGGCGTAGCCCTGCTGGCCGGTGCCATGATCATCCCCGCCGTGTATGTTTTCTCTGGCACCGAGGGCATGAGCGCAGGCCCCAGCCTGATGTTCGTCTCGCTGCCCAAGGTATTCAACGCCATGGGCAAGGCGGGCGTGTTCGTGGGCATCCTGTTCTTTGTCACTGCCATTTTTGCCACCCTGACCTCCTGCATCTCGGTGCTGGAATCCATCACCGCCAACTGCATGGAGATCTTCCACTCGGGCCGCAAAAAGACGGTGCTTGTGCTGGCGGTCATCTATCTGGCCGCTTCCGCCATCATTGCGCTGGGTTACAGCATCTTCTATTTTGAAGCACAGCTCCCCAACGGATCGGTGGGTCAGCTGTTGGATATCATGGACTATGTCAGCAACAGTGTTATGATGCCTTTCATTGCCCTGCTGTCCACCATCCTGATTGGCTGGGTCATGACACCGGATTACGTCATTGACGAGATGCAGCGCAACGGCGAGACCTTCCGCCGCAAGAAACTCTACCGGGTGATGATCCGATACGTTGCTCCGGTGATGATGCTGGTGCTGTTTTTGCAGTCCACCGGGATCCTTGCTTAAGCCGAAAAGCCCCCGCTGGCTTTTGGGAAACCGGACGAGCAGAAAGGGATTTACCCCGACACGCTCGGTTCCGTTATCATGGGAGGAAAATTTCTATGAAAATTATCGTGATCGGTGCAGGTGCCATGGGCTGTCTGTATGGTGCGTATCTGAGCAAGCACAATGATGTGACCATGCTGGATGTCTACGAGCCGCAGGTAGAAAACATCAACAAAAACGGCATCACTGTGCTGGAAGAAGATGGCACTGAGCAGCACTTTTCAGGTATCCGTGCCATGAAGTCCGGCGCCTGCAAAGAGGTGGCCGACCTCGTCATCGTCTTCGTCAAGTCCACCCACACGGAAAGCTCACTGGAAGAAAACAAAGACCTGTTCGGTGAGAACACCCTCGTGATGACCCTGCAGAACGGTGCGGGAAACGACCGAAAAATCGCAAAGTACGTCAGAACCGAGAATATTATCATCGGCACCAGCAAGCACAACTCTGTGAACCTTGGCGGCGGCAAGATCCGCCACAGCGGAAATGGCGTGACCACCATCGGCAGCAATCTGGAAGAAAACACCCACCTTCAGACGGTGGCCAACCTGCTGACCGAAGCGGGCTTCCAGTCCGTTGTTTCGGACGACATCCAGCGCATTATCTGGAGCAAGCTGTTCGTGAACCTGTCCATCAACACCTTCACCGCTATCACCGAAACGCCTATCGCCTACATGATCGAAAATCAGTACGCATGGGACTTTGCTGAAAAGATGATCTGTGAGGCTGTGGACGTGGCCGAAGCAGACGGCACGCACTTCTCCTACATGGAGGTGCTGGACATGGTACATCGCGTCTGCGAGAACGCCGGCAAAGGCTACTCCTCCATGTATCAGGACGTGAAGCGCTGCATTCCTACAGAAATCGACGCCATCAACGGTGCCATTGTGGAGCAGGCCCGCCGCTACAATGTGTCGGTGCCCTATAACAGCCTGATCGTGGATCTGATCCACGCCATTGAGGGTGCATATAAGTATCGGAAAGACTGATGATACCAATTTTAGCGGATGGTTCTGCGGAGCCATCCGTTTTTCTCTTATTCTGATCGCATTTTTTCTGTTTTCTCTTGACGATGCCCCGCCAATGGAGTAGGATGGTGCTGCAAAAACGAATTGCAAAAGAGGAGATCCAAATGCAAATCAGCCTTTTATTGATGCAGCAGATCGCGCAGCTATTTCTGATTCTGCTGATGGGATATGCCGTTGTGAAAACCGGCCTGTTGAAGGCATCGGACAGTAAGGTGCTGTCTGTGGTCTTTGTCTATCTGGTCATGCCCTGTGTCGTTCTGAACGCCTTTCAGATCAAGGATACACCGGAGATCCGCACCGGGCTGCTTTATTCCATGGGCATCGCCGTTGGAATGCACGTTGTATTTCTGCTTCTGAATGCGCTGTTCCGCAAAGCTCTCAAGCTGGACGCCGTGGAGCAGGTCAATATCATTTACAGCAATGCCGCCGCGCTGGTCATTCCCATTGTGCAGGCCCTGCTGGGGGAGGAATATGTTGTTTACTCCTGCGCCTTTGTCATTGTACAGCTGGTACTGCTCTGGACCCATGCCAGTGCCTGCCTGCAGGGGTCTGCACAGCTGGAATGGCGCAAGCTCCTTACCAATGTCAATCTGATCGCCATTGCAGCCGGTGCTCTGCTGTACCTGCTGCACGTCTCGCTGCCTGCCCCGATCACCAGCACACTGAGCAGTGTCGGCAATATGATCGGCCCCATGGGAATGCTGCTGGCAGGCATGGCCATTGCTGAAGTGCCCCTTAAAAAGGTTTTCTGCACCCCGCGCAACTATCTGCCGGTATTTCTGCGTCTGCTGGGTGTTCCGCTGGTCATCGTTCTGCTGCTTTGGGCAGTTCACGCATCCCTTTGGATACCGGACGGCAAGTCCATCCTGATGACGGTCTACCTTTCTGCCATTACCCCCGCCTGTGCAACAGTCACCTCCATGGCACAGCTCTATGACCGGGATGCTTCTCATTCCAGTGCGATCTATGTCCTGAGCACGCTGCTTTCCATCCTGACCATGCCGCTAATGATCGGGTTGTTTGAGCTGTTGCTCTGAAATACGAAAAAAGGCCGTCCGGCATCGCAGCAGGGCTGCCTTTACAATTACAAGGATGTGTCTCTATGAAACTACTCAAACAATTCATTCAGCAGGAAACGGTCCTCACCGCAGCCGCTGTGCTGGCCGTTGTCTCCGCCTTCTTTGTTCTGCCGGATGCGCAGTATCTCGGCTACATCGACCTGCGCACGCTGGCGATTTTGTTTTCCCTGATGACGGTCATGGCCGGGCTGCGGCGGCAGGGCTTTTTTGATGGCCTGGGCCGGGCATTGCTGTCCCGCACCCACAGCACCTTTCAGCTGACACTGGTACTGGTCGGGCTGTGCTTTTTCGGAAGCATGTTCATCACCAACGATGTTTCCCTGCTGACCTTCGTTCCCTTTACGTTCGTGGTCCTGAGCCGTCTGGGAGCGGATGTCCGCCGCTCCCTTCTGATCCCGGTGGTCTGTATGCAGACCATTGCGGCAAACCTTGGCAGTATGCTGACCCCCATCGGCAACCCGCAGAACCTCTATCTTTACGGAAAAAGCGGCATGAGCATCGGGGGATTTGTGCTTCTTATGCTGCCCTACACCCTGGTCTCTCTGCTCCTGCTGCTGGCTTGGGCAGCAATGGTCTGCTGGAAAACCTCTGCCGCCCTCTCCGTGGACGAGCTTGTTTCTTCCTCTGCATCTCAGGGAGATCAGAAAATCATCTTGCTGTATCTGGTGTTGTTTGCCGTTTGCCTGCTGTCCGTGATCCGGGTGCTGCCCTATGGCATTGCCTTTGCCGCTGTGCTCGTCTGTGCCCTTTTTGCAGACCCGCACACCTTACGGGCAGTGGACTATTCCCTGCTTTTGACCTTTGTGGCTTTTTTCATCTTCATTGGCAATCTGGGGCGCATTCCGGCCTTTTCCGGCTGGCTGCAGGAGTTTTTGACCAGCCGGGAAGTTCTGGTGGCGGTTCTTGCTTCGCAGGTCACCAGTAATGTTCCCGCCGCCCTGCTGCTGTCCGGGTTCACGGCAGAGACACAAGCCCTCATCATCGGCACCAATCTGGGAGGTCTTGGCACTTTGATCGCATCCATGGCCAGTCTTATTTCCTACCGGCAGATTGCACGGGAGCTGCCACAGGGGAAGAAGCAGTATTTTGGGCTGTTCACCCTGTCCAATCTGCTCTTCCTTGCGATCCTGCTGGGCGTGTGGTTCTTGCTCCGCTGAGCGTGGCAGATGACTTATGGTTTTTCTATAAAGCTAAAAAGGGAGTTCCGTTACGGACGAAGGTCCGGGCAGAACTCCCTTTGGTTTTATCGTACCCCGCGCACATAAGCGCAGATATAGTTTGCAGTGGCCTCTTTCCCGGAAAAGGCAGCGGCCATTCCCGTTTCCTCTCCGTAGTCATAATAGCCGAAGGCATGGCCGATATCGTAAATTTCTTCCTCTGTTATCGACTTGACAAGCATCGCACACTCCTCCTAATTTATTTTCTTTTTGTACCCGCAGTCGCAGTAGGGTCCACCGGAGGCAAGGGTGTACTGCCGCACAAAGTCGGTCACGCCGTCCGCTTCGCTCATGGTGTAGTCCAGACGGCACAGGGCAGGGGTCAGGTCGTACAGCCCCAGCTCCTTCATCAGCACACAGATGCCGCATTTGGTAAAGCGTCCCTCGTAGCCGCTGCCATCCGGGTATTCGTAAAATTCCATGTTCCACGAGTAGGGGTTGCGGTCGGCGGCTTTCAGGGCGGCAGTGGCTTTCATAGCGGCAATATCCTTCCCCGCCTCCTAATAAGAAAACATGAGATAGTCCAGTAAAATCAATGTTTTCAGAGGCAAGGAACACGATGTGAAGTCAAAAAATCAAATACTGGCAGGATAAAGGGTGCTGATGTGAAATATCAGCACCCTTTTCCTGTCCCAAACGCCATAGGAAATCCTATGGCGTTTTTTACTTTCCATCAAGTACACGGAAAACTGTATTGAAAGGGGTGAGAAATCGAAGGTATTTCTTCATGTAGGAAATGTAAATCAAGTGTCCATAGGTTTTCCCACATGGAAAAGCAAATGGACACAGAATTGAATTTTTTCCGAAAACGAACACTTTTCCAGACCGCCGGAGGGAGGTGAGATTATGGCGGTATTTCGCATTGAGAAAACCCGCGACTACACGGTGATGGCAAACCATCATCTGCGGAACACGGCGCTGTCGCTGAAAGCGAAGGGGCTGCTGTCCCTCATGCTGTCCTTGCCGGAGGATTGGGACTACACCACCAAAGGTCTTGCGCGGATATGCCGGGATGGAGTGGACAGCATTTGTGCTACGGTCCGGGAGCTGGAGGATGCGGGATACATTATCCGTGAAAGAGTCCGCAACGCCAACGGGCGGCTCGGCAGCATCGAGTACACGATTTTGGAGCAGCCCAGGCCGCCGGAACCTAAACCGGGAAAACCTGAACGGGAAAATCCAGTTCAGGTAAAACCAGTCTTGGATTCTCCTGTCTTGGGAAAACCTGAACAGGAAAAACCCGCACAATTAAATACTAAAGGATCAAGTAACCCAATATCAAATACTGATTCATCAAGTACGGAAGGATCAAATCCTATCCCATCAAGTCCCCAAACCCCCGCAGAGACCAAACGGACCGGACGGGACTGGATGCGGGAGCGAGAGAGCTATCGGGAACTGATTTTGGAGAATATCGAGTATGCCTATCTATGCCGGGATGACCGGCTGGATCGGGATATGCTGAATGAGTTGGTGGAGCTCATGGTGGATACCGTCTGTTCCCGCAGGGAGACGATCCGCATTGCCGGAGACGACTATCCGGCGGAGGTGGTCAAATCCCGGTTCCTGAAGCTGAACAGTTCTCACATCGAGTATGTGCTGGACCGTATGCGGGAGAACACCACCTATGTCCGCAACATCAAGAAATATTTGCTGGCTGCCCTGTATAACGCCCCGGCCACCATCGACAGCTACTATGCGTCCCTGGTAAACCACGACCTGTACGGCAGCGGAGAAAGGAGGTAATCACTCATGCAGGAAGAAGTCACCCAGCGCACCGTTGCCCTCTGTGTGGAGGCCACCAAGCTCTCCGCCGGGATGCTGCAACAGGCCATGAAAAAAGTGTTGGACGAGATGCAGAAAGGAGTGACAGGCCACAAGACCAGGCTGCACCACGGCAAGCAGACCCTCCGGCAGCTAATGAAGCACAATACCGGCGTTTCCAACATCGAGATCACCGACCAGAACATCCGGGCCTTTTCCGCCACCGCCAAGAAGTACGGCATTGACTTTGCGCTGAAAAAGGCAGATGACCGATACCTTGTGTTTTTCAAGGGACGGGACACGGACGTGCTGACGGCGGCGTTTCGGGAGTTTTCCAAGAAAAAGCTGGACAAGGAGCGCAAGCCCTCTGTGCGGCGCGACCTTGCCGAGAAGAAAGCCGAAGCCGCGCAGACCGCCAAGCGGGACAAGGTGAAAAATATGGACAGGGGGATCGACCGATGAAGCCTGAAATCAAAAAACAAATCATAGATGCCTTTACAAGGAAGACGCGTTTATCGTTGTTTTTCTTCTTGCTGTTTTGTACAGAAGAAAGCTGGCAAATCCACTGCCAATCATAATCAGGTCTGCCGTTGTACTCGGCTCTATTGCGGTATAACTGGTCTTCAAATTCGGTTGCATCTAACATGGTTTGATATTGAAATCTCCATTGTGCAATAATTGCTAAAACTAAGCTAATAATTAAAGGAACAAAAGAAATCTCTGCCAAGTACATGGTTTGATGGTCGGGAATAGATGAATACTCGGTTACAAGTGGCAATGCCATTAAAATTGCAGCTGAGAAGAGTGAAAAAGCAGTTAACATTTGACCAGCCTGATTTAGAATGCTTTGTTCTCACTTGTCTTCAAGTTCAAGAGAAAACTTTCCTAATTCCTTCGCATATTCCATTCGTAAGGATTGCTCGGATTCTGGCGCACGTTCAACAGTCTCAGATTCCATATTTTCCTCATTTCTCGTAAACGACCTCGGCATTCTGCACAAGGTCGCGGATATCAAAATTCACACTGGTTGCGGTAAAGTCCGGCGGGTTACGGAAAGGGCGTTTCAGGTAGACTGTGTGGGTGTGGGCACCGTCCACCTCCACAATGGCAAGCAGAAACTCCTCCGGCTTGTTCAGCCCCGTCAGGATCTCGTTTTTGGAGACGGTGACGGTCTGGGCACCCTTGGCGCGTCCCTTCACCTCGATAAACCGAAGGCAGGCTTCGCCGCTGCGCAGCTGGGGCGAGATGGTGGATTCCACATCGTAGCCCACCTTCTGGGCACTCACATCCCGGGGCAGGTAACCGAACGCCTGCTCCAACTGCATCACCGCATTCATGGCGGCAAGCTCGATGGCACGCTTGTCACCTTGGCTGAACAGTGTGGGCTGTGGAGTGCCCATCAGCTGCCGGAGCAGCCCACCGGGCAGCACCAGCGCACCGCCTACCACCACCGGCGGGGCGGGGGAGATGAGCTTTTCCGTTTCCAGCTCTGCAAGCCGCTTCTGCATCCGGGAGGCAAGCTCTTCTGCCCGGCGGGCCGCCATCTGGGAGTTGAGCCGCGCATTGGGTTTGCCGGCGGCTTCCTTCTGCTTCAGGTCTGCCGCCCGGTAGTCCCAGTATTGAATCTCAGCGGTCAGGCGTTCTTTCACGGCTTTTGCGGTCTTATCCAGCAGCTTTTGCTTCCGGGCTTTCACCTCGGCAAAATGCTGGGGCAATAGCTGCGCGATGGCATAGCCCCGGGCACGGTTCTCTACATCGTGTTTCAGCCAGTCCTGTGTTTGAATGTAGGGCAGGGCGGCGGTGCGCGTGCGCTCGGTCGTGACGACAGCCAGCGTTTTTGCCATATCTTCGGTTTT
>OLGH01002055.1_pt1 | contig 16956 bp, 13 predicted proteins | sample 1604851 | NCBI WGS metagenome assembly OLGH01 (sample SAMEA3888894, study PRJEB22519) | human gut metagenome | biome: human gut; feature: human-associated habitat; material: faeces | place: Denmark | collected 2010 | reverse complement strand
GAATGGAGCGGTTGCCGAAGTACAGCGTATAGCCGCCTTCCGTGCCGTCCACCATCAGGTTTTTGATGCGGACGTTGGCGAAGGTGCCGCGGGTCATCACGCGGTCGTTGCCGCGGCGGGAGCCGAAGGAGTTGAAGTCTTTTCTGTCCACCCCCATGCCTTGCAGGTACAGCCCGGCGGGGCCCGTTTCCCGGATGGCTCCGGCGGGGGAGATATGGTCCGTAGTCACGGAGTCGCCAAAGATGCCCAGGGGGCGGGCGTCCCGGATGTCCGCCAGCGTGCGGGGCTGGCCGTTGAAGCCGCAGAAGAAGGGCGGGTCCTGGATGTAGGTGGAGTTTTCATTCCACTGGAAGACGGAGCCCTCCGGCGCATACACGGCGGCCCAGCGAGGATTTTTGTCCGGCGTGATGGTGTATAGTTCCCGGTACGCTTCCGGATTGCGGGATTTGGCGACGGCTTCCGCGATTTCCCCGGAGCTGGGCCAGAGGTCTTTCAGGAAGACGGGCTTCCCGCTGCGGTCCATGCCCAGCGGTTCCGTCTGGAAGTCGATGTCCACGCGTCCGGCCAGCGCGAAGGCGACGACCAGCGGAGGGGACATCAGGAAGTTGGTTTTGATGGAAGGATGAATGCGCGCTTCAAAGTTGCGGTTGCCGGAGAGGACGGAGGCGGCCACGATGTCATTGTTCCTGACCGCCTGTTCCAGTTCCGGATTCAGCGGTCCGGAGTTGCCGATGCAGGTGGTGCAGCCGTAGCCGACGGTTTCAAAGCCCAGGGCGTCCAGGGATTCCTGGAGCTGGTTGGCCGCAAAGTAGTCTGAAGCGATGCGGGAGCCCGGCGCAATGGACGTTTTTACGTGCGGCGGCACTTGCAGGCCCAGCGCGACCGCTTTTTTGGCGAGCAGCCCGGCGGCGAGCATCAGGCCCGGATTGGAGGTGTTGGTGCAGGAGGTGATGGCGGCGATGAGGATGCTGCCGTCTTTCAATTCCGCCTCCTGGCTGAAGCCTTCCACCGGAACGGGAACGCCAGCCGGAGAGTGCATGGTGACCTTGACCGCCGGGGATTCCTTTTTGCCGTAACCGCCTTCCGCCGCGGGCATGCCGGCGAGCTTGCGGAAGCTGTCCTTGATGGAGGCCAGGCGGATGTGGTCCTGCGGGCGCCTGGGTCCGGAAACGGCGTGGACAGGTCCAGTTCCAGCTGAACCGTGTAGTCCAGTTCTCCATTGCGGGGCATTCCCCACAGGTCCTGGGCCTTGAAATAGTTTTCGTACGTGGCGATGGCTTCCTCGCTCCTGCCTGTCTGGCGCAGGTAGTCGGAGCAGCGTTCGTCCATGGGGAAGAAGCCCATGGTGGCGCCGTATTCCGGGGCCATGTTCGCTACGGTGGCGCGGTCCGCCAGCGGGAGGGCCGCCGCTCCTTCCCCGAAGAATTCCACAAATTTGCCTACCACGCCGTGGCTGCGCAGCATCTGGGTGACATGGAGCGCCAGGTCCGTGGCGGTCACTCCTTCACGGAGTTCCCCCGTCATGTGGACGCCCACTACTTCCGGCACCAGGAAGGTGACCGGCTGGCCGAGCATGCCGGCTTCCGCTTCAATGCCGCCCACGCCCCAGCCCACGACGCCGATGCCGTTGATCATCGTGGTGTGGGAGTCCGTCCCTACCAGGGTATCCGGGAAATAAACGCCGTCCTTTTCCATGACGCCCTGCGCCAGGTATTCCAGATTCACCTGGTGGACAATGCCCACGGAAGGGGGCACTACGGAAAAGGTCTGGAAAGCCTGCTGGCCCCATTTGAGGAATTCGTAGCGTTCCGCATTGCGCTGGAACTCGATGTCCAGGTTCTTTTCCAGGGCGTCCGTGCGGCCTGCCCAGTCCACCTGGACGGAGTGGTCCACCACCAGGTCCACGGGAACCAGCGGTTCAATGACGGAAGCGTCTTTTCCCAGTCCGGCCACGGCGGAGCGCATGGCGGCCAGGTCCACCAGCAGCGGAACGCCTGTCAGGTCCTGGAGGACGATGCGGGCCACCGTAAACGGGATTTCATAGGAACCGGGATTTTTGGCGTTCCAGGAAGCCAGGTTGTCCACATCCTTTTCCGTTACCTTCAGGCCGTCGCAATTGCGGAGCAGGGATTCCAGAACGATCCGGATGGAAACGGGAAGACGGTTCAGGCGGGGATAGCCGTTTTCCGACAGGGCTGGCAGTGAATAAAACTGTCCCGGGGTTCCGGTTCCCGTGGTGAACGTGCTCTTGGCAATCTTGGTCATGATGCGGAATAGAGGGTTAACTGTAAACAGGCGGCTGCCCTCCTGGCAGTCGCGGGTACTATACAGGCCAAATATGATAAGGCAAGGACTCTGTGTGACGGGGGGAGGATTTTTCCCCCTCTCCCGCAAGCGTGGAAATTCCTTTTTGCACGCGTGCTGCCGGTTTTTTCCAGCGTTTTTGCCTGTAAGACGCGCAGGAACTGACAACAGAACCAGGAAAAACTTGTAGAAGCACGGCATTTTGTTTAGATGGCAAGGATTTGCGTCTGGCATCCTGCTATGCGCACCCCAATAAAAATCAAACTGGATTAAAGAATATGTCTGAGTTAGAAAGACCAAACAATACGCTTGCCATTTGTGCCCTCGTCTTTGCCGTTTTATGCAGCCTCGTAGGCCTCATTCTGGGCATCATAGGCCTCAACAAATATCCCGACAAGAGCAACGGCAAGACGATGAGCCTTATTGCCGTGATTCTCAGCATCGTCCTGATGCTGGTCGGCGGCTGGACTGCCTGGCGCAACTGATAAAAGGCTTCACCAGGCTCGTGAATCCAAGGCTTGCGGAGAACCGAAGATCCGCAGGCCTTTTTCATGGAATGAAACTGTTTTTCCTGTATCTGGCGCTGCTGGCTGCGGCATGCGCGGTGCTCCTGCTGGTGGATGACCCTTCCCGGTCCGGCTGGCTGCCGGAGTGCCTTTTCTATAAAACCACGGGTTATCTTTGCTACGGCTGCGGTTCCACCAGGGCCCTGCATGCCCTGCTTCATGGCCATTGGCTTGATTCCCTGCGGTACAACGTGCTGCTGGTTCCCACGCTCATCTGGCTGGGAACGCTGTTTTTCATCAGGGACAAGACCGTATTCCTGAGGGTGCTGACCGCCGGCGTGGCCGTACTTGCCCTGTTTACCGTGGCGCGCAATATTCCGCTGTCGTGACGGCCGCTTTTTTCCGGTTTCCGCCTTTTGCGTGCATGCCGGAATTTTGATAGAGTGCGTCATGAAACATTGAAAATAAGTTCGCGGCATTGTCCAACCCTCTGAAAGGGTTAAAGATGATGAACGCGAAAAAAACCTTATCAATTATTGCAGGAGCGGCAGCGGGAGCGCTGGCGCTGGCAGCCTGTTCAGGGCCGCAGGAAGAGAATTTGCGCATGGTGCCCCTGACCGTGCCTACGACCATGCCCATGACTTCTTACGGGCCGAATACGAGAGTGGTGGTGGCCGGGGTGGATTATACGGAGGTGCATGACGAGTGGATGAACCAGGACATTATGAAAAAAGCCACTCCCGGCAATACGCGGGTGGTGATCAGCCGCGGAAGCCAGAGGGGCCAGCTGATGGTGGGGGATGAAGTAGCCATGGATTTTCCCGTCTGTCTGGGGACCGCTTCCCACCGCACGCCCGTGGGCCATTTCCGCATTACGGAAAAGGCGGTGCACCACGTCTCCAACTTATATGATGCCTCCATGCCCTATTTCATGCGGCTGACGGACAGCGGCATCGGCATGCACGTGGGACCCGTTTTCCAGACGCCCCAGTCACATGGATGCATCCGCATGACCCGCTCCTCCTGTGTGCCGCTTTTCAAGACCGTTAAAGTAGGTACTCCCGTCACGATCGTGCAGTGACGCGGAGGAGAAGCCGGATACCGTTGGCGGAGAAGAGCTCCTTGCCTCCCTCCTGTGGCAGGTGAGGGGAATCCGGCGCTGGCAGAAAATGGTTTTTATTTTTATGATATGTTCATGGTCAAAGAATCGGGACGATTTCAATAGATGGATGAAAGCGTTGAAAATAAAAAACTCATTTTTTTAACACAAAACGCGCCTGGCCGTCGCTATTTCAATGAACGGCATGAAGATAAACGGCATTTGCTGCAAGTCGTATTGCCCCAACAACCCAAATCCTCCATGGCCTGCTGCCGATTGCCCACTCTCCATTCATCGGCAGCGGCATGGATGGAGGGTGTCTTTTTTCAAACGCAGGCGTACCGGAATTGATTGACTGCCTGCGGCCCGGGAAGGAGCCCTCATGAATCTTCTTCCGGAGTACTACTTTTATCCCTTTCCGGAATCTCTTATGCATGGGACGCCGCATTCAGCATCTTTGTTTCCTGTCTCCCGTCTTACGGCATAAGTGCGCATGGAATCTTGCATGGAGCCGAGAGCCGGTTCTTTATCCGGCCACACTTCGTCCTCCTGATTTTTAACGGATTGATGGATAGGTGAGGTTCACCTTCCGTTTTTTCCATAAGCTACTTTTCCGCGGATTTTCTGTCCGCTGCCTCCCGGCGAAGCTGGGGCAGGTATTTTCCATACCCCTGCGCTTCCATATCCTGTTCAGGAATGAATTTCAGGGAAGCGCTGTTGATGCAGTAGCGCAGGCCGCCGCGGTCCTTCGGGCCGTCCGTGAAGACGTGCCCCAGATGGGCGTCCCCCGTTTTGCTGCGGACTTCCGTACGGCGCATGCCGTGGGAAAGATCCTGTTTTTCCTGAATCAGTTCTTCCTTGATGGGCCGGGAGAAGCTGGGCCAGCCGCAGCCGGAATCAAACTTGTCCGTGGAAAGAAACAGGGGTTCCCCCGTCGTAACGTCCACATAAATGCCGGGCTTGTCGTTATTGAAATATTCGTTGCGGAAGGGAGGTTCCGTCGCATTGTTCCGCGTAACTGCAAATTGCTCGGGCGTCAGGCTGCGGCGCAGCTCGTCATCCGGTTTTTTCCGGTAGACGGGTGCGGCTTCCCTGGCCTGGGCCGCCTCCTGGAACTTGCCGGGCGGAATATGGCAGTAGCCGCCGGGGTTGTTGTCCAGATAGCGCTGGTGGTATTTTTCCGCCCGTGAAAATTGACGCAGGGGTTGAACTTCAATCGCCACGGGCTGCTTGAAGTGCTGCTGGAGCCGTTTCAGGGAGGCTTCTATAATCGGCTTGTCCTTCTCATCCGTATAATAAATGCCCGTGCGGTATTGAACTCCCCTGTCGTTTCCCTGCTTGTTGACGGAAACGGGATCAATGATGGAATAGTATTGTTCCAGCAGGAACGGGAGGCTGAGTTCTTCCGGATCAAATACCACTTTTACCGTTTCCGCGTGGCCCGTGCGTCCGCTGCAGACTTCCTCATACGTGGGGGAGGCAGTGGAACCGTTGGCATACCCCACTTCCGTTTCCTTGACTCCGTGAATCAGGGAGAAGTACTTTTCCACTCCCCAGAAACAGCCTCCTGCCAGATAAATCGTTTTTAAATCCTTGTTGTCCATATGATGTCTGTTTTTGTTGCCTGCCTGTCCGTTTTCTCCGCAGGAGAACAGGGAAAGCATGGCTACTGCGGCCAGAATGGCGCATGCCAGTCCGGCCAGGGTCCATGGTCCGTGGTAAATACGTTTCATAAACGCTGTATGGGGTCGTCTTCCGGTGCGGGTGCAGTTGCTCCCTTGGCTGAAGAACCTGCCGTTCCACAGCTTTTCCGGAAAGATGAAGGATTAGACAACGCCGAGCCTGTTCCGTTCGATGCCTGTGTCAACGTCCCCCCGATTCCTCCGGCTCTTCCGGTTGCATCATGTTTTTCAGCCACTGGTAAACCGCCCGGTCGGCAGCGTCCGGTTTTCTGCTCGTCTGCATGCTGAACCCGTACCTGGTGTGGAAATTGAAAACCGCCAGGGAAGGGCTCAGGCCGATGGAGAGCCCGTCCATCCGTATTTCCACTTCCTGCGGGTCATGGGTGGTGAAGTCAAGGCGCCCGGCATTGCTGACGGACCCCGCATAATGTTCCAGGAAGGGCTGGATGCCGGCCAGGAAGGAGGAGTCCAGGGCCATGGGATGATTTTCCGGGGAAGAAGCTTTCCTGATAAGAATTGCGGGAGGCGCTGTGGCGGAATAAGCGGCTCTCAGCGTATTCAACGGAACGTTCCACAAAAAGGAGAACAGTCCCGTGCCCAGGAGAAAGAGGGGAACGGCCAGGACGGCAATCCATTTGCCCGGCTTGCTTCCTGATTGATGACGGGACCGTCTTCCGTTCATGAAGGATAACATGGCATAATGTTCCGTGGGGGTCCATGAAAGAATTGGACCGTGGAGCAGAGGAAAAATCCCGTCCTTACATCAGGGGATTTTGCGCCATCACAGGGATAACATGAAAAACGCACGCTGGAAATCATGTATAGTATCATCAGGGCCCAGTACCATTTATGAAAAGAAAGCCGATTTTATCTCCGTTTTTTTTATTTTTCATTTTTTTAATGTTTGCCGCGAATTTGTCCCTTGCGGAAAAATATCCTTCACTGGACGTTCCGGAGGACATCCCGCTTCAAGTAAGGGAGGCTTCTTCCCCTCAGTCCCCCTACTCAGGAGGCCATTCCGTAAAGCAGGCTGTGGACGGTTCTCTGGAATCCGCCAACTGGCATGTTCCTGGAGCGCGGCATGTGGAGGGGGAATTTGTATTTGAAGTGCCGGACACCATTCATTACATCACCTTTTCCGGAGCCAATTTCAATGAAGTTTCCGTGTCCGCCATGTCCGGCTCGTCGTGGAAGAACCTTGGAAAGTTTGATATAGGCGGCTCCAAGATGATCAGGTTTAAAAACCCTCTTCAGAAAGTTCAAAAAATCAAGGTGGAGGTTGATTACCCTGAAGGAGCTTCCCCGGCGTTTACCGTACGGGAGATCAGTTTTTACAAAAAGGCGGAATCCACGCTCAACCGGCAATTGCTGAAAGTGTTCAGAGACACGAGCTGTTCCTCCATCAATCCCAGGTGCACCCTGGCAGACCTCAAGGCGCTGCCGGAGTTTTTGCAGCTCATTGCGCGGAAAGTGAAATCCGGCGCCTATGAAGACAAGGAATTCCGCATTGCGTCCTATAAGGCTTACAGCCATCCGGAGTTTGCCGCCAAGGTGAGAAATATCAACGCCCTGAACAAATTTGACAATCCCACCGGAATTGCTGCGGAGAAAGGAGATGAAATCCTTGTATTCGTGGGTCCCACTCATGGAGAGGATATTGGTCTGGCTTCCGTTTCCCCGGCGGGAATCGAATCTTCCACCTATCCCCTGAATGAAGGAGTAAACAAAATCAAAATCAACCGTTCGGGATTGCTTTATGTGATGTACCACACCGATATCAGCACGCCCAAGAAGCCTGTGAAGGTGCACATCCCCGTGGGCAGCGGGACGGTGAACGGATATTTTGACGTGACGAGGCACACGGACAAGGACTGGAAGCGGATGATCGGCAAGGCCCCCCACAGCATGTTCGACATCGTGGGGCGGTATTCCATGATGATCCTTCACACGGAATATCTGAAGGCTTACAGCCCGGATTCCATCACGAAATCCGTCAGGGTATGGGATGAGAGCGTCAGGGCCATGTGGAAAATCATGGGCTTTGACAAATATCCCCAGCCGCATAACAATCGGCAGCTTGGAGTTTCCGTAGAAGGCGGAGCCCATATGTTCGCCACCTGGTATTACTGCGGCTACAGCGTCGGGGATCAGGGAAATACGCTGAAAAATGAAGTGCTCGCCCCCGGCGTTCTTCAGGGGAACCGCCTCTGGGGATTCGGGCATGAAGTCGGCCACTGCTACCAGCATCCGTTCAACTGGCGCAGCATGTCTGAAAGCTCCAATAACTTCTTCGCCCAGTTGATCCTGGACCAGGTGACCAACCCCATTAACGGCAATGAACTGGCCTCCGACATGGAAAACCCGTGCAAGTACCTGCTGTCAGAGGCGGTAAAGGGCCTGCCGTTCCATGATCTGAACGGCTGGGCCAAGTGGGGTTTTGCCCAATATTCCTTCTACCTGTATTTCCATAAGCTGGGCATCAACCCGGAATTTTACCCTGCGCTGTTTGAATCATTGCGCCGCAAGCCGCTTTCCAGGCAGGCGTATGAGGTTTCCGAGGCCCATCTGGCCCTGTATGAACGCATCTGCAATGTCAGCAGGACGGACTTTACTGATGACTTTGAAATTTTCAATTGGTTCGTCCCGATTGACCACAAAGGGAACCAGTATGGGGAATACAGCTTCAAGATGACGGAGGAAATGGCCCGCGCCTCCAAGGCCCGGATCGCCGCCAGGCGGTATCCCAAGCCGAAATTCCGCATCGCCTTCCTGCACCAGCATGGGAAAACGGTCGATTTGTGGGGACAGAACCTGCATGGTTCCCAGCTCAACGGGTATTGGACCAAATACAAGCAGAACGCGAAGCTCAGCCCGTCCGTGAGCGCCTCCAAAAAGGACAGCATGATTATCGTGCGGAATGGGGAGAATGCGGCCGCTTTCTGCGTAGTGACCAACGGAAAGGTGGTGGGTTATTATGACCGCCAGAAGTTTGACGTTTCCGGCGTGGAATGGAATGATACCTCCAAGGTGTACGCCATTCCGATTCAGACTGCGGAACCCTATAAGCTGATTTATTCCGCCACGCGCTCCTGACCTGGTTCCGGAGATTAGCGAAAGCCCCTTCCGGAAAATCTTTTCCGGAAGGGGCCGGGCGTTGGGGCGTCCTGTTATTCGGGCGCCTTGAAGTTGTACACGGGCCTGATGCGTTCCACGATTTCCGCCGTTTCATGGATGTTGCCCAGCACGCTTTCTCCATCCTTGTAGGCCATCGGCGCTTCATCCAGCGTAGCGCGGGAGACGCAGGTGGAGAAAATGCCCTGCATGGAAGCTTCGAATTCCTCCAGGGAAAGGTTGGCTTTGGCCTTTTTGCGGGACATGCTGCGGCCTGCGCCGTGCGGGGAGGAGGAATTGAATTCCTCGTTTCCCCTGCCAATGCAGATGACGGAGCCGTCCCGCATGTTCAGGGGAACGATGAGCTTTTCTCCAAGTCCGGCCCGGACGGCCCCCTTGCGGATGACGTTGTCTTCCGCAATGTAGTTGTGCACGGTGTCGAAGATTTCCAGGTCCGCGGCATCGTCCAGCAGCTCATGCAGCATCACGCGGCGGTTCAGGGCGGCGAAGCGCTGGGCCACCTTCATGTCCCGCATGTAGTTCAGCGTATCTTCTCCCTGCAGGTAGCAGAGGCCTTTCTTGCGTTCCTTGAGGTAGGCGTCCGGGCAAGTGGCCACGGCGATCTTCTGGTAGCGCTCCGCAATCTTCAAGCCGAAGTTGCGGGAACCGGAGTGGATGCACAGAAAGGCGTCTTCCGTTCCCTGTGCTATTTCAATGAAGTGGTTGCCGCCGCCCAGGGACCCCACGGAACGGCGGTGCCTGTCTTTCTCCGTTCTCAGCACATCCACGCAGATGCGGGAGATTTCATCATCCAGTTCCGGATCATCCAGCAGGGCCTGGTGGACGGCGGAACGGGTGTTCCAGCCGAACGGGACGCGTTCGCGCAGGCGTTCGTCAAACCGGGAGAAATCCGGCAGACCGGCCAGCCTGGCCGTAAGCACTCCGCAGCCGATGTCCACGCCGATCAGGTTGGGAATCACCTTGTCCGTTTTCAGTTCAGCGGTGAAGCCGATGACGCAGCCGGCTCCGGCATGCACGTCCGGCATGATGCGCACCCGGCTTCCTTCAAAGGCGGGGTGGTTGCAGACGTCCCTGATCTGGGTGCGGGCCAGGTCTTCCAGTTCATCCGTGAACACGCGGGCTTCCGTGTATTTTCCGTCGATGGTGATCATGGTTTTATTTTCTTTTGGTTGAAGGGCGGGGGCCGCGGAAAGCGGCGCTGCGCCCTGTGACTCCGTTACCATAGCGCATTTACTGACTCTTGCATTATGCAAGTATTCATATAATATGACTTTAAAGTTATGTTTGAGCACCTTTTCGCAGAACGGGGGCTGTCCCTGGACCGCCTGAAAACCCTGATAGAAGTGGCCAAGGCGGGGAGCATTGCCGCCGCCGCGCGCGGGGACAGCGCACGGCAAAGCCTGTATTCCCGCCAGATCAAGGAACTGGAGGAATTCTTCGGCGTGGAGCTGGCGGCCCGCCGCGGGAAAGTGCTGGCGCTTACCAGGTCCGGATGGGAACTGGTGCGCCTGGCCAGCGAAAGCCTGTGCCTGCTGGACGATTTCAAAAGCCGGAGCCGGAACCTGCCCTACCGGTTCACCATCGGCGCCGGAGACAGCCTCCACGCGTGGGTGGTTGCTCCCGTGCTTGCGGACATCCAGCAGCGCGGCCTGCCGTGGCTCTTTGCACTGGAGAACATCCGCAACAGTGAAATTCCCCTCAAGCTTCAGAACATGGATGTGGACTTCGGCATCGTGCGCACCAGCGCGCTGGCGGCGGAAGGGCTGGAAAGCCGGGCCATCTGCTCCATGGATTATGCGCTGTACGTGCCCGCGGCCCTGGCCGGAAAAAAGGTGCGGGGAAGGGAGGAGGATTTTTCACGCCTGCTGGGCATGTTCCCCCTGGCTACGCTGGGGAGCGGTTCCGGCTTCCATGCCTCGCTGAAACGGAATTGCGCGGAATTCGGCATCAGGCTGCGGGTGCAGTGTGAAACGCAGTCCTTTCCCTTTGCGGCGCGCATGCTGAAAAGCGGGGCGTTCATGGCGGTTCTCCCCTGCATGGCGGAGGCGGAGCTGGGCGGGGGATTCGTCAAGGTCACCCATCCTGCGCTGGACAGGCTGTCCCGCAGTATTTCCCTGGCCTGGAATCCCCGCCTGCTGCGCGTGAGGCCTTCCGCCCGGCGCGTGATTGACGTTTTTTCCGCTCCGGAACGGGAATAGCAGAAGAGAAATCAATCCGAATCCACGCCAAGCTTGTTCTTCCGGTAGTGGTCCAGGGAAATGCGGTAGAAGTACACGATCGCCAGCAGATTCAGTAGCGCGCCTGCGCCGAAGGCCCAGTTCAGGTTCAGGTAAGCGTAAATCTTGCCCCCGAAAAACATGCCCGTGCCCACCCCGATGTCAAAAGCCGTGAAAAACGTGGAATTGACGGCGCCCCGGTGGCCGCGGTCCGCCATGTTCAGCTTCATGGTCTGGAAGGTGGGGATGAAGATGCCGAAGCCGAAGCCGATGAGGATGGCGGAGGTATAATAGACCCATTCCAGCGGCGCAAACGCCAGCGCGCCGAAGCTGACAGTCAGGATGCCCAGCGAGATGACGGAAAGTTCCGCCACGCGCCCGCGGTCGATCTGCCGGCCCACCATGAACCGGGAGACCAGCATGCCCAGCCCCATCAGCGCATAAAACAGCCCGGCATACTTGAAACCGTACATTTTCCCGTACAGGGCGGAATACACGGCCACAACGCCGTAGGAGAAAGAGGCGATCATCACATTCACCGCCAGTGGAATGCCCACGCGCAGCACCAGGCGGTCCAGCACCTTTTTGGGCGTTTCATGCACGGACTCCTGAACGGGGCGCCTGGGGGCGCGGATGAGGGAGGCGATGCCCGCCCCAGCCAGGCACAGGACCAGGGAGCTCCACGTAATCACGTAAAAACCGTACTGCTGGTATACCTGGAGGCCGATGACGGGTCCCAGGCACATGCCCAGCGTCATCGTCATGCCGAAAAAGCCCAGGCCCTCCCCGCGGCGGGAAGGGGGGATGATATCCACGGCCATCGTCGGACCGGAGGTGGTCATGCCGCCCCAGATCAAGCCCTGCACGAAGCGCGTCAGGAAAAACGCCAGGGCGGTGGCGGCCACGGCATACCCTGAAAAGGACAGGGCCAGCAGGATATAAACCGTGATGTAAATCTTCTTGCGGTCCCCGGTATCCACCCGGTGCGCGAACCAGGGGCGGGAAATGATGGCGGCCAGCACGTAAATGGACATGATCCAGCCCAGCCAGCCGGAGGAAACCTGCAACTGCCCCGTCAGGTACAGCGGGAGAACGGGCACCAGTTCGAAGAAGGCCAGCCCCATCATCAGGTTGGCGCAGCAGGCCAGGACGTAGCCCCGCGTCCAGAGAGGCACTTTGACGGGCGGTGCGGTTTCCGCTGCCAATTCATCTCTGGTCCGGGTCATGCAGGGGTTGTACAGCCATCGGAAAAAGTTTCAAACGGTTGACGTGTCATGGCGCAGTTCCTGCCCTGGAAAGGAATGGCACAAGATATTTTAACCACAATGGACAAAATCCCCGGGTGATTGGGTACTGGGAACAGGGCCAGCGGATGGACGGCTGTCCGGAACATCGAATTTGCGCCGTTGGCGAGGTGGGATGCCTTCTTTTTTGCGTGCAGGGCCGCGCAGGCATGGTAGGGTACAGGGTATGAGCGTGATCACCAAGCGTGGAGACAGCGGAGAAACGGACCTGATGTTCGGCAAACGGAGCCCCAAGACGGCCCCGCGCATTGAAGCTTATGGAACGGTGGATGAATTGAATTCCCTGATTGGAGTAGTGCGCCATTCCGGAGTAAGCCCCCGGACGGTGGAAATGCTGGACGGCGTTCAGGCGCGCCTGGTGGGGGCCATGGGAGAACTGGCTACGCTGGAGGAGGATTTGCCCAAGTATGACGCCAAGGGTTATGCCCGCATTACGGCGGAGGACGTAGCATGGTTGGAGGAACAGGCCCATCTGCTGGAGAAGGAATGCGACATCCGCTTCAAGGGGTGGGCACGCCCCGGCAAGGAGGGGTCACTGGGTTCCGCCTATCTGGACCTGGCCCGGTCCGTCTGCCGCCGCGCGGAACGCCGGGTAGTGGCACTGAGGCTGGACAATGCCTTGAGCAACGTGAACACGGCCCTCTTTCTGAACCGCCTTTCCGATCTTTGCTGGGTTCTGGCCCGCTTTGAAGCGCTGGATGCGAAAGAAAAGAAAGAAGATCAAAAATAATGCCTCATCATGATTTCTGCTTTGAGAGACTATGGAGGCTTATTCCATTTTTGAACAGCCTTATGCTGGAACCCCCCTTTTATTCTGAAACGGAACTATATAGGGTAATCTTGTAAGGCCGTTTTTATCAGTCATCGAGAGAATTTGGATGGCAACAATGAAAGGCTACCGCTGTTCATCAAAAATTCGGAAAAAGTAAAACAAAGAGAGCGATTTCCATAAGACTAAAGGAAATAATTCCGTTTGAAAAATATGAACTAACTCTTAATATATTCATTTGGAATTGTTTTTATTGCACCCGATGTTGAATGGGAGATTTTTTGATTTTTCGAGATTCGATTTTTCCCTGTTGTGTAATTTTTTTAACATATTATTTTCTCCAAGCATATTAATTGCTATAATTCCATTAAGAAGATGTAGAATAAAATCAAGGTATTGTAATAGGATTAAGGGCTTGGAGGAAAAAAAATCAAATTGTGCGATTATGTATGCCTTGAATATGCTTCCTTGAAGGTGAAGTACTTAGATCTTTGAAAATATTTGTAGCATTTGGCGTAATAATTTCAAAAAAATAATTTATCTATTTAGATTGTCTCTATGGGATTTTTCAAGATTACCAATAACGAATTTCATCTTCAGTCAGTACAGGACGCCGATCAAAAATAAACAATGTATGGCCGTTCTTCAGAATGAGGGCGGTGATGTAATAATGATCATAGGGAAGTCCTTCTTTTTCTTGGATATTAGTTTAATTTTATAAATTATATTATCTGATGAATCACCTTTTTTCAACAATATTCTATTTCCATACTTCCTTTAATATCAAATTCTTTTGAAATTTTCTGACGGTGAAGACGTGATAAAGCCCCATCTTCCGTGATGAGACTTCCGAAGGGAGCATACCCGTAGCGTATTTTTTGCTTCTGCTGCTCGTCGAAGATGGAAGTGACATTCTTCAAGGCATCGTGCATGAAGTAGAGATGCTCTTTTACTTTCATTCCGTTTTCCTGCCAGCATGTCATCATCAGGACGCGCGTGGCTGTAGGCTCCGTCGGATCCCACAGGTAGCTCTTTACCAGCACAGGCTCAGGATGCGTCAAATCCAGCTCGGCTACCTGCAAATAGCGCCGGTACAGGTACCAGCAATGGCCGGATACTGCTCCATTGACGGTGACCTTCTTCTCAAAGCGCCGTCCCCGGTAGTCGTAGCCGCAGGTGATGGCAGTCCGGCCATCCTGGCTGGTGAAGACGACGGGTCGGTCGTTGGCGTCGTAGGAGACTTCCCAGATGCCTGTTGAGGTCCTGATGCGGGTCTGGTTGCCGTCGGCGTCGTAAACGGGGGTAAAATCTTCTTCTCCCCCGGCAATATCCGCGTACTGGTTGAGCGGGTTGGATTCGTAGGAGAGGGCTTCCTCCAGTTCACGGATGGTTTTGCGGTTGCCGATGTTGTCGTAGGAATAGATAAAGCTTCCTCCCCGGCTGAGCCGGTCTTCGACCAGCTCGCTGCGGCTGCTGTGGGTGAAGTTTCTGGTGGTTGCAGGTGTGGCAGCATCCCAGGAGTCCCGGCGTTGAGTGGGACGCATCAGCGCGTCATAGTCGTACTCATGGCGGCCCGCTGATTCACCATCCGCTCCCTTCCTGTAACCGATGGCGGTTACGAGGTTGAGCCTGGGATGGTAGGTATTGCAGCGGACCATGCCGTTAGGGTAGTTGAGGTACTTGAGGAAGCCGCCATCTTCGTTACCATGGGCATGCAAAATCAGTCTTGGGTTGAGGTGTATAACCTCTAACCCATTTTGATATTTCTATAGCTTCTAACGATACGCCTGGTTAGTGAGGCCCATGTATCGTTTTCTTCTACACAAGCATTAGTAGTTATTTTCCCCTGTAGCCTTCAGTAATTGCTTGGCTGTTTTTCCGTCAGTATTTTTCAATTTCTGGTTAGCTCCTTGTTTAATCAGAAAATTGTAGGCGCTTATTTGTCCTGTACGAGCAGCATAATGTAAAGCAGTTTCTTTGTAGGGAAAAGTCATAGAGGGTAGCTTCATTTCATTTGAAGCAACATTAATATCAGCCTCTAATTCGAGTAATTTCTTCATGGTATCAATATCCCCGATAGCTGCCGCCAGCATAAGAGCTGTTTCACTTCCATTCCATTTTTTATCATATGGATTAAGATTTGGTTGGGGAGTCATGTTTGACGATAAATCCAAGTATGATTTTAATGAATTTTTGATCATATCTTTTCCTACAATGTAGACAGGAGTATTATAATGTAGATAATAATGTGGAATATAGGGATTTCTTGTTTTTTCTTTTTTGTGAGTTATGAATGTACAAGATCCTAATAAGTTTAATGCTAAAATAACCGAAGGGAATATAATATTAGTTTTCATGTTAAACAACCTATAAAAAATTATAATCTCTCATATTTCCTTAATTTTTAATATTAATAAAATAGATAAATTTATTTTGTTAACGTTAATACGTATAATTCCTATGGGAAGAACAAGAACCATATATAGATCAAAGTATGTTGAGTTGAAATCTGGCTCAACATACTTTGATCTCCGTAAAAGTCTATGGAAGTATCTTGCTTCAGTATAGAATCAAACAGAGAAATCATATTCTGCGGGGGCTGAATGAAGAAAGACCTTAGAAATTGTGAGTAGTAGTGGTTTGGACCTGAGAGATGACGCTCTTCCCACCTATTTTGAAATTGACTCAACAGATTATCGTTACCCTTATCTAACAAATTTATCTTGTCGTTGTTTTATCTACATATGTCTTGGTAGGGAAGGAAGCAATAAATATAAAATACCTATACCACATATGGGTAATAAATAAATTATTATAAACAGGAAAATTGATTTATTCAAACAATAATACCAATTGAAAAATGACAAAACATATGAAATTTCAATTGATAAAACAAATAACAATGTTTGTATATTTATTCCTATGTTATTTGGAAAAGTTAGGAGATATACCATGAAGAATAGATAAATAAAAAGAATATAACTAAATATAGAACTACTCTTTTTGAATTTATTTTCTTGAAAAAATATATCAAATATAATGATTTTTTTTATCCATCTCATAGTATGAATTAATGAACAGTCACATCTCTTCCATACCATATAGCTTTATAAGCCCAATCAGCACAATTATTCCTTAATATGTTGTAAGGAGGAGGGGATTTAATATCCTGTTGTATTGCTCTAAGCATATTGATATCTTCTATGGGAGAGGACGGTATTGTTTCGGGATTTTTTAAATTAAGGCCTTGTGAAGATTTTATATAACCCTTCCCTAAAACAAGGGCTCCATATATAATATTCCCAATTATCAAACCTCCAAATTGTATCAATGTGGATGAATCATGCGTTCTAGCCCATTCCCTTGCTAGTCTAGCTGTATCTCTATCTGTTGGATTCAAAGAATAATCAAAAGTTCTAATCCCTACTTTACACCAAATCCCTTGATCATTTTTTTCCCATATATCTACGGCAACGCCTATGTGAAGAGTAATGTCGCCTTTAAAAACATTTTCTGGGTTATGTGGTAAAATATTAGATATATACCTATCATTCCCTAATAAATCAAAATAAACAATGGAATTATTAACAAACCCGTACAAATTCCATCCACCTTGTTCCTGAATAGGATCGCGGTTAATCCATCTGCCGTCTGCGGAATTGAGGTGACGGTAATTGTAATACACAAGCCCCAGTTCGTCATCTGCATACTCGCAGGAAAATCTGAACTTGTTCTCTTGAGCCATGTCTTCCTCAGCGATGAGAAGGCTACCAAAAGGAGCATACTCGTAACGAGCTCTTCTCGTCTGTTGTCCGTCAAAAATGGAAGTAACGTTCTTCATGGCATCGTGCATGAAGTAAAGATGCTCGTTGTGCTGGGGAACGTTGCCTTTCCAGCATGGCATTGTCAGGACACGCGGCGCTCTCGGTTCCGTTGGATCCCAC
>OLGH01002046.1_pt1 | contig 17021 bp, 19 predicted proteins | sample 1604851 | NCBI WGS metagenome assembly OLGH01 (sample SAMEA3888894, study PRJEB22519) | human gut metagenome | biome: human gut; feature: human-associated habitat; material: faeces | place: Denmark | collected 2010 | reverse complement strand
GCCGGTTTCAACTTTGAAGAAGATTTTCGGCACATGAAGATTTCGGTTGATGGAAGCAATCGCCTTGTTTACAAGCTCATCCGTGTCAAAGTCCACTACATATCCGGCGATTCAAATTTTGGCTTTTCCATCTCTATTTCTCCATAATTTCTATATAGTTAAGCTGTCCGTTCAAGTTATTGAACGCTTCCGTATCTGTAAAATATCTTTTGGGAATGAGGTTTTTTATCACTGACTGAAACATCTCAGCGGTGCTAACCTGAATGTCCTCATTCGTCATTCTATCATTTACATAGAAGTGCGTCCCGTTTGCGCTCGTATTGTACAAGAATCTTTTCCGCTTCGATTTCCATCGATACCTCTCGCACTTAGACTCAGGTAAGAAAACATCAAAGAAAATATCTCTGCCCTCAGTAGAAATTCTGATATACCCAACAATGTGGTTGTAATCCCAAAGACGGTATGGATAGGTTGCCAATTCCTCTACCGCTATCATATGCTCCCTTGAACATCGTTCGTGTTCATTCCTAATCTTCAGTCGAAGCAATTTCACTTTTCGGGAAAGTTCCTTTCTGCTAACCGCATAAACAGGAATTTCAAAAAGTTTTTTCATCCCAGTTTCTTCATCTCCTTTCCCAACCTTTTCAACTCCGCATTCATTTGCATCCGCCGGTTAAGCTGCTTCTCTTTCTTCATCTTGTTTTCCAGCGTAGAAATTTGCTTTTCGAGCTGCTTCTTCTTTTCATCCCGCACGACAGATTCTTTCAGGCTCTCGCCGGAATCTGTTTGCAGCTTGTCCCCGGCGATTTGGCGAACGAGGCTTTCATAGACGGCATCTATATTCAAGCCGTCGATGCTGAGATGCAGTTCATCTTCCGGCATCCAGTCCGTGTGATAATAGCGACTGACCTTGAAGGCGTTGCTGCCGGACGCAGCAGCCTCCTTGTAGCCGATCCACGCCTGAGCCTTGCCGTCACAGGTCAAAATAAAGAGGATATGGTACGGGATTTCCTTGTCGATTTGTTTCAGCACCGCTTCGTCAAGCTGAGGATCGTTCAGGCGCACCTCGAACACTTCGATCTCGGTCACTGCTTCGCCCGCAGCAATATTCAGCGTAGACGCTGCCAGCTTGTTTCGCCAGTACACCAGCCGGATCTGATCGACAAACACACGGCGCAAAGCAGGGGAAACCTCAAGATTTTCATAGAACTTCTGCTTCGGTATTCTTTTGTTAAATTCAGTCGCTTGAGGAAAACCTACCACTTTTAAAGTCACCTACCAAACTTAGCTTTTAGTTCCGGATCACCATCTATCTCTTCAATTACCCACGGCTGCAAAAAATAATTTATTTTCGGGTCTGCCATATTTACTGCATGGGTTGATCCTGCAGGCAAAATGACATAAAAATGTTGCAATTCTAAAACCACCCCATCATGCATCGGAAGCATCGCTGTATGAGTAGACTCAGTAAGGAGATACCTTATTAGTTCTACTTTGATGCCGTCAATTCGCTTTAAATAAGCAACCCGAGCTTTTTTCAGCCGCTTATTATAATATTTGCCCTTGATCTTTTTTGCGATGATTACAACTAAAAACACTACCAAAATTGATGTCGATACAACAAATACAATTCCAATTGCAAATCCGTATTTGTCGCGGAAACTTGTCATATACAGTTTCTCTATTATTACATTCGGAAGAAAAAGCAGTAATCCGCTTGCAACCGATAAAGCACCAAGTATGCGCGGGGGCAACTTCAAAAAATCAACAATATTTTTCATATAACCATCCTTATTTCACGACTAAGAAGCAAATCAGCTCAAAATCATCCAGCCCCGAAACCGCACTGAGCAGCGCAGATGTGCCGCCGCTCTTGAACAGACTGTCAATATCGTTTTCTTCCTTTGCGTCAATAATGGAATTGATCGCCTCACTCAGCAGTTCAGAGATTTCACTCATTTTGCGTCCATCATCCGTCTCATCATTGAATCGCTTACAAAGCTCCGCACAAGGCTCACCCTTGCCACGGCAGAGCAGACGCATCGTGTCAAGCAATTTCTTCGGGTTCAGGTAATCGCAGACAATTTCGCCCTCTTCGCTGATGTAAACCATGTAGAAGGGGTGAATGCGGTTCCGGTTGTCAATGTTCACGCTGTCATTTATATTTCTGAGGACGAAAATCACACCGGCAGGAGAATCCTCCGTCTGTCCAACAACGGTGTGCAGACCCTTTGGCGCGGTTTCAATATCCTCGTGCTGCTTCATGTATTCGAGCAGATCAAGCCGGAACTCATTGAGGCCCAAATCCATGATGGAAATACCACTGGTCATGTCCTCAATGTCCACGACTTCTTCTTGCAGCCGCTTGAGCTGTGCGCGGCGGTATTCAAGATCGCCCTTTTCCTCGGCATTGATCAGGTCATCGTCGCCGGTGGAGGTCATAACTGAAATCTTCATGCGGGTTTCCACACGGCTTTTCAGGTTGATATACTCGTCGAGGTCCATATCCGGCCAGAAGTTTACAAGCTGGATATGGTCGTTTCTGCTGCCAATACGGTCAATTCGACCGAACCGCTGGATAATGCGGACAGGGTTCCAATGAATATCATAGTTGATGAGGTAGTCGCAGTCCTGCAAGTTCTGACCTTCGGAAATACAGTCGGTTGCAATCAGAATATCAAGCTCATCGGTACTTCCGGGCAGGAGTACCGACTTGCCTTTTGAAACAGGCGAGAAGCAGGTCAGTACAGTGTTGAGGTCTGCCCGGAGCTTTGGGATGGTAGTCTTACCGTCAACTGTGCCGGTGATCTCTGCCGTTTCCAGCCCAAAATTCTCTTTTGCAAATCTGCTGACGTTTGCAAAGAGATAGTCTGCGGTATCAGAGAATGCCGTGAAAATAATGATCTTCTTATTGCCAGGATTGATGGGATGCTCGATTTTCTTCCGGATTAAACCAAACAATGTTTGCAGTTTCGTGTCATGCTCCGGCGTGATGTCGGCAATCATGAGGGACAGGAGTTCCAGATTCTCCGCATCCTTTTCCAGTTCGCACATCCATGAAACATAGTCCATATCAGCAAGGTCAATTTTGACCTTCTTGCCGACGGAGAAGAAATCAGTGTTCTGATCGTCGTAATCAAAATCTTCTGCGCCGGAAATCTCAGTCAGATTCAGGGCACAGTCTCCGGACTGATGATTCTTGATTGTCCCAATTGTATCGTCGATCAGTTTCTTAATGCGGTCAATCGTCAGGCGGAAAGAAGCGACTGAGCTTTCCAGACGCTTGAGAAGATTGATGCTCATCAGGCGGCGAATGCCTTCTTCACGTCCTTGCTGGGTCAGGCTGTTTCCTTTGTGGTGTGTCATGTCGATGTACTTTGCCAGCTTCGATGGCATGATATAATTCGTCGGCGTATAGATCATCAGACTCAACGACATGAGCAGATTGTAAATATCGTTATAGTTGATCGCATCATTCAAATCGGTCAAGCAAGGACGCAGCGAAATCGGCGGCAGACGCTCTGGAAATTTGCCGATGTCAGAAGTGTTGTAATACTTTTCAATGTGCTTTCTTGACCGTGCAATCGTCACGCTGTCCAGCAATTCAAAGAAATCAAAATCCAGCGTCCGCAAAAGCTCGTCCGTCGTGCGTTCGTCGGCGGGAAGCTTGCTCCATGCGTTGAAAGCCTTCTGTGCCTGACGGAAAATTTCATCAATATTTTTGGTCGTATCGAGCTTTTTACTCATCTGTGAGGCATCACCCTCATAGGCGAGTGCAAGCTGGTTTTTAAGGTCGATAAACTTGTTATTGACCGGCGTTGCCGAGAGCATCAGCACTTTTGTCTTCACGCCAGCGCGAACAACCTTATTGAGCAGTTTCAGATAGCGGTTTTCCTTTGCATCCTCGCCGGACACCTCGCCGCCGTTGCGGAAGTTGTGGCTCTCATCAATGACAACAAGATCATAGTTGCCCCAATTCAGGCGGTCAAGGTCAATTCCGTTCGACTGCCCATGCTCACGGGAAAGGTCGGTATGATAGAGGACATCATATCTCAGTCGATCTGTCGCAATGGGATTGTTGATATAGTTGCCCTTGTATGTATTCCAGTTCTCAGAGAGCTTTTTGGGGCAGAGAACAAGCACAGATTTGTTGCGGTTCTCGTAATACTTGATGACGGCAAGCGCAGTGAAGGTTTTACCAAGACCTACGCTATCTGCCAGAATGCAACCGTTGAATTTCTCAAGCTTGCTGATGATAGCAAGAACAGCATCCCGCTGGAAGTTATAGAGCATTCCCCAGATTTTGCTTTCCTTAAAGCCTGTCGCTTCGTTCGGCAGTTCGTCCTCTGAAACGTCCTCAAGGAACTCTTTGAAAATGTTATAGAGTGCAACAAAGTAGATGTATTCTGGAGCGTTCTCACGATATGCAACGGAGATATTCTCAATTACGACGTCAGTGACTTCCTGCAACTTCTTCTTGTCGTTCCAGAGTTGTTCAAAGAGCCTGAGAAAGTAGTTGGCATTTTCAAAGCTCTCTGTCTTCTGCACCGGATAGTAGGCGTTGTTGCCGCGCTCGCAACCGAGATCAACCGTCGTAAATCCATTGATGGGCATATAGGTACTTTCATCGACCGTCATAAAGCCCATCATCTGCTCCTGCGTAACGTTCGATTTGAAAACCACCTTGCGTCGAATCCAGTCTGCACACTCTTTTGCAATCGCTTTTTGCGTCAATTCATTGCGGAGCTTTACTTCAAATTCGGTGCCATACAGACTGCATTCTCTGGAAATGCGAGGAATATAGAACTCGCGCTGAGCCTTGGAAGCCTTCTCAGTCACGAAGGTGGGAGAGGTGAAGATAAAACGCAGTTCGTCAATGCCATCAAGTTGCTTTTTGAGTTCCTGATACGCATAGATTGAGAAGCAAGCGGCGGCAACAGACATCTTACTGCCTTTATGAATACCCGCTTGCAGATCGTCTTTGACGGTCTTGTTAATGTTGTCTATAATCTGCATTCCATCACCTCAAAAGAATTTGAGATTCACGGTTTGCCAGGGCTTATCTTTGCGCAGCTACATTTCTCGCCCTGGCGCACACATATCTTCTCATTGAAACCATCTAAAATTCGAGACGGCCAAACAAAGTACTTATTACGTGCTATCCTCTCTTTTCGTACTTTGCCCGCAGATCGATCAATACCTGCTGGTAGCTGATCTGCCCGCTGGCGATGCGGTCGAGGCTGCTGCTGGTCGATTTGCTGATCGTCATTCCTTCGGCAGCAAAGGTTCCGCGGATGTTGCGGAGATTGCTTTTATGCTGCGGAGTAGCAGTATATTTCTCGGAAGCTCATTGTTATCATATCATATTGGCTGTCCCATAAAGCGGACTTGATCATGTGTTTTCACTCGAATCCGGCACAATTTCCATAATATCTTCCACGCCGCAGTCCAGCGCCGTGCAAATTTTCAAAAGTATCTCCGTCGTAACATGACCGTTTCGCCCCATTTTTGTGACGGACGCCGGGCTAATGCCCGCTTTCGCGCACAGATCTTTCTTTTTCATATCCTTGTCAATCAGCAGTTTCCAAAGCCTCTTGTAGCTCACAGCCATAGTTCGATTCCTCCAGATGAAAAAAGTGCTCTGCTGCTTGGCAGAACACTTTTGCGCAAAGCTGCCAAGTCTAACAACAGCGCTTCGCAGCGTTGTATTTTATTGTATCAAAACAGAATGGGAAATGCAAGGAAATGATAAATACGAACGATTTTTATTTCGCAGATCGCTTTTCAAATTCACCCTTATCTTTGTATATTGCCGCGCAAATTCTGCATCTCATAAGGCGCATGAATCGTGCTGTTTTGCGCGCGAAAATTCTATGCTATTCGTACCGAATGCGCAAACATTTAATGGATTTTCCGCATCGCCTTGAGAAGTACGCTTTATTGGACACTTCATGTGCTATGATGTTCCTACCAAGATAGAGAAGGGGCGGAGCGCAATGTTTGTCCTGTTGGATATGGAGTGGATTGAGAGTCGTGGCGGTCATCGGAGTTTGACGCAGCTATACGCTGCGCGGGTCGATGCAAAGTGGAACACGATCCGTGCGTTTGACGCGCTGGTCTGTCCGCGCGACCCCGGAACTGCGCCGTGGGAGCATCTGGCATTCAACGGCTACGCTCCCGCTGAGTTTTGCGCGTCGGATTCAGAGAAAAGCTGCGTCCAGCGTTTCTTCCGCTTGCTTCAGCCGGACGACGTGATTTGCTGCTGGCACGTTGAAACAAAAAATACACTGAGATCGCTGTACCGCCGCTATCTGTTCGGAACGTTTTCCGCAAAGGTACGCTGCATGAACCAAAAAGTCTATGCCGCTATCAAGGCACGCGAAATTCCGGCGCGTTCTCTTTACAAAATTGCAGAAGCGTGCGGTCTTTCAACGCCCGCGCCGGAGCATCAATCCAGCAACGATGTTGCCGTCATGCAGATGCTGTTTCAGGCGCTTGGACTTGCGCAGTCAAAAGTGCCAAAACGCGCGCCAGCCAAAGAACCGATCCCCAGACAGGAACGAAACGCAAAGATCATCGCGGCGTCGAGCTATAACTACCTGTACGCTCCAAATTCCGAGATCTTTCACTGCCGAAATTGCAAGCAGCTTCTGCGCGTGAAAGAACTTCTTGGCAGCGTGTACTATCAGACGGCTTCCCAAAATCGCCGCCCCTGCAAACTGTGTCACCCAGACTTGCAGCCGATCATCGACCGTCCGTCGAAGGAAAAAACAGCAGAAACAGGAAAGTCGGAGCTTGTAAAAGCGCGGCTGCTCGGAAATCAGTGCGTGATCCTGCCGCAAACGCGCATTGTCGGCTGCTGCCACAATCTGCTGCATCCCGGAAAACTGACGAAGCGGCTTATGACGCAGCATGACTGCCTTGGGAAGAACTGCCGGTACTTTGAAAAATACGAGGCGGCAGGCTATTGGAAAGAATGCGACCGTAAGAAAGAGCAGAAACGGACGGCCAGACAGCTTCAGCGCATGAAACGGGCGCAGGAAGCCGCCACGGAAGCGGTACTGCAAAATCTCGCGGAGCTGTTTCAGTCTTACATAGACGATGCCGGTTACGCCATGCAAATTGTCCGTGTGGACACGGAACGGGCCAACCGATACCGCGTCTTTTATGTGTCCGAATATCCGTTTGCCGATGGAAACCGCTTCCCGAAGTTTTTGGAAACCGTCCGCTTTTTCTTCCCGGATTATCGCCTGAATCTCCGCCACATCCGCGACGTGGATGGGCATTTTGTGACGATTGAGGAATATCAGCAGCGGGCGCGGAAATGAGTGTCTTCACCGAAACTCCCACAAAGGCAGTTGAGCCTTACCCATTTCTCTGCTACAATAAGATAAAACACAGCGGAGGTTTTCTCATGATCCGTGAAATATGCAAAGACGATTTTTTCCTATCCCAGAAGGCAGAGCCTGCCACGGCGGACGACTTGAGCGTAGCGCAGGACTTATTGGACACCCTCACCGCGCACAAGGACGGCTGCGTGGGCATGGCGGCGAATATGATTGGCGTCAACAAGCGCATTATTGCGTTTGACAACGACGGCGCATACATGGTCATGTTCAATCCGGTGATCGTCAAAAAATCCGCGCCGTATGACGCGGAGGAGGGCTGCCTGTCGCTGACCGGCACGCGGAAAACGAAGCGATACCAGACCATCAAGGTGCAGTGGCAGAATGAGCAGTTCCAGACGCGAATCAAAACGTTCACCGGCTGGGCGGCGCAGATCATTCAGCATGAAATTGACCATTGTGAGGGGATTTTGATATGATTTTGTATTTTTCCGGCACTGGAAACAGCAAATATGTCGCCAAGCGAATCGCAGACGCGCTGGGCGATGAGATTTTGAATTTGAATGACCGCATTAAGGCTTCTGACACTTTGTCCGTCGAAACCGATGAACGGCTGATCGTCGTCACGCCAACTTACGCTTGGCGCATTCCGCGCGTCGTGTGCGACTGGCTTCGGAAAACGGAACTGCGCGGCGCAAAGCGGTCATGGTTCGTCATGACCTGCGGCAGCGAGATCGGCAACGCCGACAAGTACAATCGCGAACTCTGCGCGGAAAAGGGGCTTGCCTGCATGGGCACGGCCCAGATCGTCATGCCGGAGAACTACATTGCGATGTTCTCTGCGCCGCAGGCGGACAAGGCCCGGCAAATCGTCGCCAAAGCTGAACCCAGCATTGACCGCGCCATCGCGGCAATTCAGAGCAATCAGCCGTTCGCGCCGACACGGAACAAGCTCTACGACCGCCTCATGAGCGGCCCGGTCAATCCGATCTTCTACAAATGCTTCGTCAAAGCGGACGCCTTTACCGCGTCAAGCGCCTGCATCGGCTGCGGTCAATGCGCGAAGCGATGCCCGATGAACAACGTTACAATCAAAGACGGCAAGCCGGTTTGGGGCAGGAATTGTACTCACTGCATGGCGTGCATCTGCTACTGCCCAAAAGAAGCGATCGAGTACGGCAAAAAGAGCGTCGGTCAGCCGAGATACCACTTTGAGGCGCTGTGAGGTCTGCAATGAATCGAGAAGAATTAGAAGCCTACATTCTGAACCACTACAGCACAGAACCGGATTATCCTTGGGCGGACACACCGCGCGCCGCCGTGTTTCGTCATGTAGCTAACCGGAAGTGGTTTGCGTTGGTCATGGAGGTGCCGCGGGACAAGCTGGGACTTGTGGGAACAGAGAAGCTCGATATCGTCAATTTCAAGTGCGATCCGATCTTGATCTCGTCCCTTCGCGGCGAGACTGGCATTTTTCCGGCGTACCATATGAACAAAGCCAGTTGGATCACGGTCGCGCTGGACGGCAGCGTGCCGGCAGAAACGATCGAGCTTTTGCTGGATGTGAGCTATGAGCTGACCAAGCCCAAAATTCGCAGGAAAGCGGCAAGCAGGAAGGAACCAGATGATACGAAAATTTGAAAGCCGGGATTTGGACGCGGTCATGCAGATCTGGCTGCACGGCAACCTCGACGCCCATCCGTTTATTCCGGCGAGCTTTTGGACAGACCATTTTGAGATGGTGCGCGATATGCTCCCGCAGGCGGAGCTCTATGTCCATGAGAACGAAGCCACCCGGCAAATCGACGGCTTCATCGGTCTGACGGAGAACCACATTGAGGGGATTTTCGTTGCAAAAGCTGCGCGTTCCAAGGGCATTGGAAGAGCGCTGTTGGAGTATGCAAAGTCGCGCAAACCGCGCTTAACGCTGAGCGTCTATCAGAAAAACGAGCGGGCACTCGCGTTTTACCGGCGTGAGCAATTCGTTGTGCAGTCGGAAGGCATCGACGGGGATACGAACGAAGCGGAGATTCAGATGCTCTGGACACGGCAGGCGCAGAGAAATTGACGGAGGACGGTCAGCCGTCCTCCGTTTTGTCAATCTGTAAGCCGATCCCGCAGATCGTCTTGTGAGCCCGAAAAGACTTGTCCCACGCCTGTAAATCAACCTCTCCGGTCGCCCAAGCATCCAGTTGTTCTTTTGTGTAGTCCTTCGCGTTCACGCTGTGAACAGTCTGGTAAAAAAGTTCGGCCATCTGTGCGCAGTCGGAAGGTTGATACTCTCGAAGCTGCATATTCCGCCCTCACAAAGCTTAATTTGCTTCATTATAGCAAAATACGGTACGAAAGACAATCTCGTTCACAGGATGGGTTCCAGCTGCTCAAGTCTTGGGTGCGCTTTCAGAAAGTGCATTTCTAACTCACACAGAATTTCTGCCAGTTCCGGTGTCAGCCGTTGACGGCACTCATGCCGCAGTTCCTCCGGCACGCCGTAGAATGCCTCAGCGATGCTGCCAGTGATGGCGGCGAGGGTGTCGCTGTCACCACAGAGGGACACCGCCGTGCGGAGAGCGTCTTCAAAATCGCGACTCTCCAAAAACGCGGTAATTGCCTGCGGCACGGTTTCCTGGCAGCTCTCCACATGGTGATAAGTGGGGCGAATCTCATCGCAGGTTCGGCTTAAATCGTAGCCAAAAGTCTGCTCCACATACTGCCGGATCTCCGGCTTGCTGTGGCCGGTGCGTGCCAGGAAAATCGCTGCCGCCGTGGCCTGTGCGCCTTTGATGCCCTCCGGGTGGTTGTGGGTGATTTCAGCGGTCACCTTCGCCATTTCCAGCGTTTTGTCCAATGTGTCAAACAGCCAGCCTGCCGCAGCCACCCGCATGGCCGAGCCGTTGCCAAAGCTGCCGTAGGGCTGCGGATGCTCCGCGTACAGCCACTGGCCGAACATCCCGCCGTAACCGGCATCGGGGTATTTCCTGCCCCAATACTGCATTTCGTGCTGCACCTCGACAAAGGTTTTCTGTGCATCTCCTTGCCCTGCGATCAAGCCCCGTGCCACTGCAACAGTCATGACCGTATCATCGGTGAAGTTCGATTTTTCGCTCAGCAGCGGAAAATCCTTGTGCTTGTAATTGTTGTGGTCAAATTCAAATGGGCTGCCCACGATATCGCCCAAAATTGCTCCCAACATGGCTGTTTCCTCCTTTACTCCTGATGCCGCTTTTTGAAGTCGGCTTCGATTTCCTCTTTCCACTCTGCGCCGATGGATGCCGGGCAGTCTGCCTGCCGCATCCGGCAGACCGTTTCGCTGACCACATGGTAGTTGACCGCCACGCCCTGTGCATCGTTCTCGAACCGCACCGCCCGGTCTGCCCCGATGCCGAAGCGGGCAGCCTCCTGCACAGCGTCCATGTTGGCACCGAGGAACAGAAATTCCCAGCCGTACCGTTCTTTTTCCCGCTCAATCAGTCGGCGGATCTTCTCGTAGCCGAACCGCTTGCTGGCGTTTTCCAGTCCGTCGGTGGTGATGACAAAGATGATCTTTTCGGCACGTTCGTCCGCCGGAAGATGGCGCTGGATGTTCACCATCTTTTCCACGCCGTAACCGATGGCATCCAGCAGCGCCGTGCAGCCCCGGACGTAGTAGTCCTTTTCGGTCAGCGGTGCAACGGCGTGCAGGGGAAAGCGGTCGTGCAGCAACTGCACCTCGTGGTCAAACAGGATGGTGGTCACGTTAGCCTCGCCCTCCTGCTCCTTCTGCCGGGTCAACATAGCGTTGAACCCGCCGATGGTGTCCGCTTCCAGCCCGCCCATGGAGCCGCTGCGGTCAAGGATAAAAACAAGCTCGGTAAGATTTTTCTTCATAACAAATGCCCTCCGTTTTTGTGGTGTTCCGTCTTTCTGACAAGAGGATACCACAAACTGGAGGGCAAAAGGTCAACGGGCAGGCGACAAATCACGCACCCAGCTGTTCCTGATCGTATTCAAACAAAAGCGTGTTGACCTGATTGATATTATAGATCTTATGTTCCAGACAGTACCGCACGATCCAGTCTCGCTTGGAGCCATCGGAGAAGGCATAGCCTGCGCTTTTGAGCAGGTCGATGGTCTCGTCTTCGGACAGATGCAACCCCACGGCAAAGGCAAGCACGGTCTTCTTTTTGGGGTTGTAGTCCCGGTTGCACTGAATTTTGGAGAAGTGCTGCCGGGAGATGTTGGACTGCTTGTACACGGTGGAATCCTTCAGCCCCCGCTCATCAATGAGCCGCAGCAGTCGGGTGGTGAAGCTCTCGCCCAGGTTGTCCATCAGGTGTTCCAGACTGCGGGCTGCCATAGGGGCGGCGGGTGCCGAAACTGCCCCCATCATCGGCAGGGCGGCATCTTCCTCCAACATGCGCCGACGCTCTGCGGATTCTCTGCGCCGACGGTCAAACTGGTAGCTTTCATCGTTCTGCACCACATAGTGGTCGTCGATGTACTCCTCCACCGAGGTGAACAGCTTGCGGCTCACCGCCAGCGAGTGCCGGTCGTAGAGCACCAAATACACGGTCAGGTCGTGCCCCATGACGTACTGCGTGATGGTATCCACCGCAATGCGGAAAGCCTGCTCCTTGGGGTAGCCGTAGTTTCCGCTGGACAGCAGCGGAAAAGCCACGCTCTCGCAGTGGTATTCTGCTGCTAGTTCCAGCGCAGAATTGTACGCACCGGCCAGTTGCTTTGCTTCTCCAAAAAATCCGCCGTGCCATGCCGGGCAGACCGCATGGAAGATATACTTTGCAGGCAAACCGAACGCCGGGGTGCACACCGCCCTGCCCAAATCGCAATGCCCGATGGCTTCACAGGCGGCGGTCAGCTCCTGCTCCCCTGCTGCCTGATAGATAGCGTGGCTGGTGCCGCTGCCCTGCAAAAGATTTCGGTTCGCCGGGTTGACGATGGCATCCGCTGCCACCTTGGTGATGTCGTTGCGGAGCATCAAAAAAGGCATGGTGTTTCCTCCCTCATGTGGTTTTCTTCATCCTATCACATCCGGCAAGGCGGTGCAAGGGCTGCGCTTATTTTGCTGTCCACACAGCTCTGGCAAGGAGCAGGCTGCAAAAGACCGGAGTGCCGCATCAGAGATTTTACCCTCATGCAGGAAGGTCCATCGTGAGCCTTTCCAACTCCTGTGCAAGAAACGTCAGTCTTTCCCTCAGATGGTTGTTATGCGGTGCATCTCCGTTCAGCAGATAGTCCGTTCTGACATTCAGGCAGGACGAAAGATCCTGCAGCAACTCAATCGAGCAGCAGCGGCTTCCCGTTTCAACTTTTGCAAGATGGTTCGCACTAACGTTCAGCATTATACTCAACTGTTCCTGTGTAATCCCCTTCTTTTTCCGCAAATCACGGATACGGCCTCCAAATTCTTTCGCATCAAATCGCATGGTTCCGTCCTTTCCTTTACGCCGGACACGCAAACAGGCCGAGACTCCTTTTTCGAGTCCCGGCCTGTTCTTCCACTTGAAAACACAAAATGACCACGACACGATTGGGCTGTTCCTGCGAGCAGCCCTCTGAGTGTTATCAGCCTTTAATGCATTTCAGGCAATTTTCCCTCTTGCGCAACTGAAACTTGCGCCATGGCGATATTATAGCAAGTACTTTCATTGCTGTAAAGCGCTAAAATATACTGTTTTTGCGGCAAAACCGCTCATTTTTCTGTGATTTACTTTGAAGGTTGCAGTTTGCTTTTGAGATCATCCAGCATCTTGCAGATCAATGTACTATTTTCAGAACGTCCTTTAATCAGAAAATCGCTGCTGATTCCCATTGCATCCGACAGACGGCTCAAATGGTCTACTCCCAAATTTCGCTGTCCCTTTTCCAACGCACGAAGCTGCTGCACTGAAATTTCAGCTTCGGCCGCAAGCTGTTCCTGCGTCCAGCCCTTTTCGAGACGGCTGCCACGGATTCTGTTGCCAACTTGCACTTTGTCATAACTCATATTCGGTCGTCCTTTCTACTGCTACGCAGCGGTTTGGGCGGAGGAACTGGGTTTTGTTTTCAATCCTCCCTGTGGTAAAGATACTTTCTTCTTTTCATGCCAAAATAGCGCATGACGGCTCAAATTCAACTTTATTTCATTAAAGTCAAATTTGTTCATAAATTACCATAGAGTTTTTCTTCCGTCAAGTCCTTTTTGCCGTAGTATCGCAACGATTTTTAAGTAGTAAACTCACGAGAAGGCATTTTTTCGCCAATTTCATGCATATTTACTCATAAATTCATTTGAAAAACATCAATATGTCTTACTTTGCGACACAAACACATCAGATTTTCTACATTTTCCACAGACAGCATTTTTTACGATTCAGCGCAACAAATTAAACGCCATCAGCATTCAGCAAACGCAAATAGCGTGTTCTTTTGTTTTCTCTCTTTTCACCCTTCCCGCTGCTCCACGATTTCCAGACTGTCCCGCCCGACATGGCAAAGCAGGAACAGCACGCTCACGCCTGCGGCTTTCGCTTCGGCCAGTGCTATGCCAAATTCCGGCTGCGTACCAACATTCGGCCTCACCTCGGTGATGCCTTCCATCTGAATCACAAAAGCCACTGCGCACCGATACCCTGCCCGCTGCGCCTGTGCTAACTCGTGCAAGTGCTTCACGCCCCGTTCGGTGGGCGCATCCGGGAAATAACCGATGCCGCCCACTTCCAATGTACAGCCTTTGACTTCCAGCAGGTATTTCTGTTCGCCCTTTTCCATGTAAAAATCAATGCGGGATTTTCCGTATGCAAACTCCGGCCTGACAAGGTCAAACTCCTGCTTTGAGAGCCATTCTCCTACCACCTTGTTGGGTGCCTGACTGTCCATGTTGACCCAACCAAGTTCCTGCTTGCGTACCGCCACAAGGTCGTATTTTGTCTTGCGTTTCGGGTTGTCTGACACTTCCAGACGCACCGCCGCACCGGGCAGCAGCAGTTCCCTGCACCGCCCGGTGTTTTTGACATGGACGGTTTCCACTGTGCCGTTCACATCTACATGGGCAATAAAACGGTTGGGGCGGTCAAGAAAAATGCCGTCCACGATCTCTCTGTATTTCAATGTTTACTCCATTTTGTCTGATACACCTGTTCCGTCCGGGCATCAAAGCAGCAGAAGATGACCCTCATATCGTAGTCGGCGTGGTTTTGCAGCCAATCGGTCACTGTATCCACCGCAATCTCGGTGGCAGCATCCAGCGGATAGCCATACACGCCCGTAGAAATTGCCGGGAAGGCGATGCTGTGGATGTCGTAAGTCCTTGCCAGCTCCAGCGAATTGCGGTAGCAGTCTGCCAACTGCACAGCATCCTCCGGGGTGCCGGAGTAGATGGGTCCCACCGTATGGATGATGTACTTTGCCTTCAGCCGGTAGCCCTTGGTGATCTTTGCTTCGCCGGTGCGGCAGCCGTGCAGGGTGCGGCACTCGGCAAGCAGCTCCGGCCCTGCTGCCCTGTGAATAGCCCCATCCACGCCACCGCCGCCCAACAGGCTGCGGTTGGCTGCATTCACGATGCAGTCACAGTCCAGCTTGGTGATGTCTCCCTGCACGATTTCCAGTTGATTTCTGATTTGTTTGGAACGCATGGTATTTCCTCCTCAAAGCGTAGTTGCATAAAACGTACTCGTAAGTTCGTTTCTTTCGAGTATATTACTTCATCCCCTGCACAAGGTCAAGCAGAGCATTTTCAACGCTGCATCGATCCTCTGGTTGCACGCAAAAAACAGGCTCCTGCAAGCGTTCAACCACTGGCAGGAGCCTGTTTATTTCTTACAGCTTCGTCATCCACAGACCATGCAAGTTGCAGTAGGCGTAGACCGCCACCGGCTTTTCGCCGCCCAGCTCAAATACCGCCTTGGGTGCCTGACCGGGGGCGAGGTAGCGGAGCTGTCCACCGTTTTCGGTCTCCACAAAGAGCCACTGGATGTGGTGCACATCCACCATGGGGTGCTCCACCGCGCCCACCATAACCGTGAGGGTGCTGCCGGAGTGCTCCGCCACCGGCAGATGCTTTTCGCCGCTGGCTTCCACGGTGTTGGGGAGCAGCTCCTTCATCTTTTCGCCGCAGCAGACCAGCGGAACCCCTGCGTTGTGGATGGTGGTGACCAGATTGCCACAGTGCTCACAGATATAAAACTTTGCCTTCATATTCAAATCCTCCATCGGAATGTTGTTGGTGTTTTCTATGGCTATATGATAGCATTTCCTAGTTAGGTTTTCTGTGACCGGGTCACGCAAGACAGCTTCTCACTTATCGGCAATAAATTTCAATAGCTTTCTGAGCAAATTCTGCCGCACCCTCTCCCCCGGCAGCATTGATATTCTCTGTAAACTCGCCGCCGGCACCATACATCTGTCCAAGTTGATGCAGAATGGGCTTCGTGCAGGTATAGTAATTCTCGGTGATAAAGTCTTGCAGTTTTTTCACCTGTGCCTGTACTGTGGGGTCTGCCGGTTCTCTGGTTTGCAGCGTTCCGAATGCCGCTACAAGCCTCATCAACTGCTCGTTGATGCTGCCGGATTCCTTCTGCGTCCGTCGGGCGTTTTTTGCCTCAAATTCCTGATACTCTGTGGTTTCGCCCCACTCTCTCTTTGCACGTTCTGCGTATTCCTTGATCTTCTGTGTGTCAAATGCGTTGAAGTCCATAACATTTCCTCCTGTTGTCCGAATCTTCTCCGCAAGAGCGATCAACTTTTCCAGATGCTGTTTTTTCAGGGTCAGCAATGTGATCTGCTGTTCCAGTGCCTTTTCCCGGTCAAACTCCGGGTTTTTCAGAATTTTTCGGATATCCTCCAGTGAAAATTCCAGTTCTCGGAACAGCAAAATCTGTTGCAATCGTTCCAGTGCAGTATCATCATACAGGCGATAGCCCGCCTGCGTTCGATGCGCCGGATGCAGCAGACCGATTTTATCGTAATATTGCAGCGTCCGAATGCTCACCCCGGTCAGATTGCTCACTTCCTTGACAGTCATCATTTCGTTTTCCTCCCTTGCGACAAGCTCAGTATACGCTATGACGCAACGTCAGGGTCAAGTGCTTTTTAGTTTTTTCCGCCGTTTACCACAAGCAGCTCTGCACCGTGGGGCTGCCCTCAGCTTCCCATGCCGAGGAGCACCAGCACGACCACCACCGCAATGGCGATGAGGCAGCCGCTGCCGCTGCCGTCTCCGCCACCACCGCCATTGTTGTGGTTTCCTCCGCCACCGCCGCCGGACGAGCCGCTGAAGTTGCGGTTGAAGGCCGTCATGTACTGGGCATAGCCCGTAGAACCTTTGCCGAAATAGCCGTAATCTCCGTTTGCCATTGTATTTTCCTCCGTCTGAAGTGTGTTTTGCTTCTCTTTCTGAGCCTATTCTATCAGGAGCGTTGTCCCATAAAAATCCCTTTCAGAAAATTAGTCCATCTCTTTCCAGCGCCTTTACCAGTAATACTCTGCGGCATGAGCAACGAAAAATGTCTCCGTGTCACCGGCACAGTAAGGGCGAATACCCGCAGGGAACGACAAAGCAGCCATTGCATGAATCAGCTTCACTTTTGGCGTGAGCTGGATGAAAAACCAGAAGGGTCGTTTTTCTTGACTTCGACCCGGCAGAAGAGTATACTCCGTGGCAGTGAAATATTCGGCTATGACGAGAAAGAGTACCCGGAA
>OLGH01002045.1_pt1 | contig 17023 bp, 13 predicted proteins | sample 1604851 | NCBI WGS metagenome assembly OLGH01 (sample SAMEA3888894, study PRJEB22519) | human gut metagenome | biome: human gut; feature: human-associated habitat; material: faeces | place: Denmark | collected 2010 | reverse complement strand
TTTTGCAAGCATTTCCGCTGCTTCATCCTCAAATTCGGCTTTTTTTATTTTTCGGTGCTCTTTCATTTCTTCCAGCAGCTGCTCCCCGACGGTTCGGATCGGGCAGAAAGAACTTCCGGCATTCTGGAAGATCATGCCAATTTCGTTCCCGCAGATTTTACGTAGTTCTTTTGCATTTAAATCCAGAAGATTTTTTTCTTCGTACCAGATCTTTCCGCCTGTGACGCTTCCATTCTTTCCAAGCAATCCGATTGCTGCCTTAATCAATGTGGATTTGCCGCTTCCGCTCTCCCCTGCGATCCCTAAGATTTCACCTTTTTCTGCCGAAAAGCTGACCTTTTTGATTACCGGACTGCCATTGTAACAGATATCGACGTTTTCATAATAAATGATTCCTGACATATCTACCTCTCATTTCTTGGATCCAGCAGATCCCTTACCGTATCGCCAAGCAGGTTGAAAACCATGACTGAAAGAAAAATGGCAATTCCCGGTGCAAAGGTTACCCAAGGATGTGTCGTCAGCAGATTTCTGGTATCACTCATCATGCTTCCCCACTCCGCAACCGGCGGTTTTGCACCAAGTCCCAGAAACGACAGGCCTGCAAGCTCCATCATCATCGTTCCGATATCCAGCATGGCAGTCACAAGGATCGGTCCTGTGATATTCGGCAGAATATGTTTCAAAATCAGTTTTCCTGTACTGCATCCAGATAAGATTGCCGCCCGCATATAGAGGCTTTCTTTCTGTGCCAATGTCTGACTTCTGGCAATCCTTGCATATTTCGGCCAGCTGATCGCCCCAAGGGCTATAACCGCATTCTGTACGCCGCCTCCCATCACGGCTGCAACTGCCAGGGCAAAAACCAGACCGGGAAATGCAAGGAAAATGTCGGATATCCGCATCAGAATCGTACGCTCAATTTCGGCTGCAACACCCTCCAAATTGAGAAGAACGTCCCGGTTGGAAAACCGCAGAACAAAAATACCAAACGCCTGCAAATAAGCAGTTCGGGCAGCATCCTGCTGCTGCCCCTGCGGTTCGTAATGCTGCGAACCGTCAATTTCAACTGCCAACTGAGCAGAAGCACAATAAAAATCAAGGATATAGGGCCCAACGCTCTTTTGGCGTGTGAATTTGTAGGGGCAGGGACGCAGATATTCATACCATAATTTGCGCTCCGCATCGGTCATATTTTTGCGCAGAGAACGAACATAGGCAAGATTGTTGGAATTATGCGGCAGGCGCATAGAATGGTACGTCCCCTTCCGGCTTATCATTTAGGCGGCAGTAAGGGAGCCACCCCTCCGACCTCGCTTGCGCTCGGCCACCTCCCCTCAAAGGGGAGGCATTACCCCTGCACCAACTTTTCTGCCTCTTCCAGCCCCACAAACACCTTTTCTTCCGCGGCGGTAAAGCCGCGCAGGACCCAGCTTTGCACGGTGACGGCGCGCTGGAATTTGAAGGGCAGGCAGAAATTGAGAACCTCGCTTGGCATGGTGCGGGGCAGGATAACAGCAGTAGGGAACAGCTTGGAATAATCCGTGGTATCCCGCGGGTGGGTTTTGATAAACAGCGGTTCTGTGCAGTATTTCTTGGCAACAGCCGCAAACATGGCGTCCTGGGTGGGCTGATCCATCAGGCCGTCCAGCACAAAGCTGCGGGGCAAAAGCAGGCAGGCACCCTGCACATGCTCCGGCAGGGGAACGGCCAAAAACACCCGGCGGATGATGGCTTTTTCTTCCTCCGTCAGGCTTTCCAGTAGCTGCGCTTTGGATACCGTTACCAGCTTGTCTACGCCAAAAATGCTGCACCGCGCGGCGTCTTCGCTTTCCACCGTGCGGCAGCAGGGGCTGTCGCCCCAGTAGCGGTAGGGGCCGCGGGGGTTGGTGCGCTGCTCGTCCAGCAGGTGCTGGTCAGGGTCCAACGTGCCGCCAAAGGTATCTTCGCACAGGGTATAAACCCGGCGCTCCCGCTGCAGGTAGCGCCCTAAAGCGCTCCAGTCATTGCTGATGTACACATGCCCCTTGGGCAGCGTAAAATACGGCTTGCGGAACGGGTGGCGCAGGCGGTAAAAGTCGCTTTCACTGTTCTGTGCGTCCAGCTTTTCCTCGTCCACGATCAAAACAGCGTCCCACAGATCCGGCGCGGCGTCCAGCAATTTAGCGCGCAGGGTTTCGGCTTCCGGCACACAGGTGCTCAGCACAAGGGTGGACTTGCCGGGGCGGCTGCGCAGCGCGCGCACCAGCGCGATTAACACATGATACAGCGTGTGGCAGATGAAAATATCACCCATCGTATCCATTCTCCAACACTTTGACCGGCGGGAAGTGGATGCGGCCCCAGCCCGGTGCCCATTCCGGCATGGTCAAATCGCCGGAGGTTACCTCAAACGCAAACTCGGTCACTGGCTTGTCCAGGCAGACAGCCTGGGTCAGCACGCCGTCAAACACATCCACATAGAAGAAATACTGGCCTTCGCCCAGCAGGCTGGGGTCAAACTCAAACTCGGTGGTATACAGCTTGCCGGGCACAGCGGCGCCCAGGTTGACCGGGTGGGTAATGCCCACGGGGGTCGAATCCCGGAAATGCAGGTTCAGCTTTAAGTGTACCCCGGTAAACGGCTCCGAAACACGCCAGGTAATGCGCACCCGAATTTTTTCGGTGTCCGCAAACACACTGGATTCCTTGCCCACAAAGTCCAGCGTTTCCAGCCGCATCCGCTTGCCTGCGCTGGCGTTCATGCGGGAAACATCCAGCAGGTCATAGTGGACCACGTTCACATCGGTGGTTTCCATATACACGGCAATGGCCTGTTCGACATCGCCGTCAAAGATCACGCGGCCCTGGTCCAGCACCACGCAGCGGGTGCACAGTTGGCGGATGGTGCTCATGTTGTGGCTGACGTACAGGACGGTGCGGCCCTCCTGCCCGGCAACATCGCTCATTTTGCCCAGGCATTTCTGCTGGAACTTCATATCGCCCACGGCCAGCACTTCGTCCATTACCATGATCTCGCTGTCCAGGTGGGCGGCAACGGAAAACGCCAGCTTGACGAACATGCCGCTGGAATACCGCTTGACGGGGGTATCAATAAAATCTCCGCACTCCGAAAATTCAATGATCTGGTCGATCTTGGAATCGACCTCGGCGCGGGTCATGCCCAGAATAGCGCCGTTCATGTAGATGTTCTCGCGGCCGGTCATCTCGTTGTTAAAGCCGGTGCCCACTTCCAGCATGGAAGCCACCCGCCCGCGCAGCCGGATCTCGCCCTCGGTGGGGGCGGTAATGCGGGACAAAATTTTGAGCAGGGTGGATTTGCCTGCGCCGTTGCGGCCGATAATGCCCAGCGCTTCGCCTTTGTACACGGTCAGGTCCACACCGTTCAGCGCCATAAAGGTTTTGCCAAACAGGCGGGCGTCCGTGCCGATCACGGTGTTGGGGTCCTCTTTGCCGCGCACACGGGCCCACCAGCTTTGCAGGTCATGCGTCAAAGTGCCGCCGCCGATCTGGCCCAGTTTGTATTGCTTTTTCAAGCCCGATACCTGAATGACGGGTACGCGCTGGTTTTGTGCATGTGTCTGGTTTTCCATCTGCGCCCCTCCTTACACGGTATCCATAAAGGTTTTTTCAATGCGGCTGAACAGCACCACGCCCAGCACAAGGGCGGCTGCGGTAACAATCAGGCTGTAGATCAGGCTGCCCACTTCCACGGTGCCGGTGCCAAGGGTGCCCATGCGGAACACTTCGATCGGTGCAGTCATCGGGTTCAAGCGCATCAGCATCTGCAGCCGGGGGGATTCCTCCAAGCTGGAAAGGGGATAGACCACAGGAGAAATGTACATCCACAGCTGCACACCAAAGCTCACAGCAATGGCAAGGTCACGGTACTTGGTGGTCAGGGCGGAAACGATAATGCCCACGCCCAGGCCCAGCAGCATGACTTCCAGCACCACCAGCGGCACGGCAAACGCCCAGGCCGTCAGGTGTACACCAGACCCGGTCACGGCAAAGTAGACCCAGAACAGAATGTACATGACAAACTGGATAAAGAAGTTGATCAGGCTGGTCAATACCTGGCTGATGGGGGTGGTAAGCCGTGGAAAATACACCTTGCCAAACACCTGGCTGTTGGCCACAAAGGTGTTGGCCGTGCCGTTGATGCAGGAGGCAAAAAAGGTCCACACCGTATTGCCTGCCATGTAGAACAAAAAGCTCGGCGTACCGTCCGTAGAAAGCCCGGCAATGCCGCCGAACACCACGTTGAACAGCACCGTGGTGATAAGCGGGTTCAGGATGATCCACAGCGGCCCCAGGATGGTCTGCTTGTACATGACGGTAAAGTTGCGCTTGACGAACATGACAATCAGGTCACGGTAGCGCCACAGCTCTTCCAGGTCCACATCAAACCAGCCGGTGCGCGGCCGAATGATGGTGGTCCATTGCGTGTTATCCCCGGCAGGGGTCTGGTTGCGTTGCTCTGCCATAAAAAGCCCTTTCAAAAATAGATATTTCAGGGGAATCCCCGATACATACTTATAGACAATTCATTGTACCATAATCCGCGGTAAAAAACAATGTTTGCACTGTGCAGAAAGCGCTGCCAAAACAAAAACCGCCCTGCAGGCCCGGAACAGGGGATGCAGAACGGTTCAAAGAGTTTATTTTGCGGTCAGCCTGCGCCAGCCGGTGCGCAGCAATGTCCAGCAGCCAAGCAGCAGCAGGGAAAGCAGGATGTCCCACCCGATGCGGCAGGGCAGCGTGAACAGAAGGCGGTCTTTTTGCCAGATGGCACTGGTAAACACATCCATATGGTGCACAAAGAACAGCCACAGGCTGTGCCGCCCCAAAAAGCTGAGCGCCGGCCGCAAAGCGTTATTGGCGTTCAGTTCACGGCACAGATGGCAGAAGATCCAGATGCCGCATACACTGATGGAAGCGCACAAAATGTAATTGGAGTATGTGCGGGAAGCAAGTTCAATATAAATGCCCTGCTGGCAGCACCATGCCCAGGGGATCAGCATGGCAAGGAAAAGCGGGACCCGGTAACGGTCCAACAGTGCCTGATGCTGGCGGAACAGCTGCCCCAATGTGAGGTACATGACAACGACCATTGCAACATCCAGACATTGGGGAAGATACTGTACCTGCCCGATGTATGCCCCGAACAGCATGACAATGAAACTGACGGCAAAATCCCCTTTGGGGAACAAAAGCCCCAGCAGCTCCCAGATCAGCTTGCCCCAGAACAGTGCAAACAAAAACCATGGCATGCCGCAGCTGGGAATGCCGTCGGCAGGGTTACCGCTGGCCCAGAACAGGGTGATGGCATTGTAGCGGGCAATATCCCACAGGTTGGTCAGGCTTCTGTCATCAGAAAGAAAAAAGTTCAGCAAAACGTTGAACACCTGCACCACACCCAGCACGGGAACGATCAGTGCAACAAAGTCCTTCCTGACCCGGCGGGCAAAACCCTGCCAGGTATCCGGGCGGCGGGCCGTATAGCCGGTCAGAAAGAAAAAGGTCGGCATGTGGAACGAAAAAATGAAATTGCGCATCAGGTTGCCATAGGGCAGGGTGTGCCCCACAATCACCAGAATCATGCACAGACCTTTGGCGGTATCAATCCAGTCAATGCGCTGGCGTACGGCAGGGTGCGGAGCGGCGGATTGTTGAACAGCAGTCATACGGCGGTCTCCTTCGGTCTGGACATCACTGCTGCTTGGGCGGGTTCTTTTTCTGTTTGTCATTGCAGTGTTCCTGGCAGCTGGCGCAGTTGCCGGTGCAGCCGCCGTGCCAGCCCTTTTCGCTGTTGGCAATAAAACCGATGGCAACGCCGAGCAGAACAAAAATAATAACCAGAACAAGGATACTTTGAAGTGACATGGAAAAAACCTCCCTATGGGTTAAGCGAAAACAAAGTGACAGGTGAATACGCTGCCCTTATGCCAACCCCAGCAAAACCCCTACACAGTGCACGGCAAACGCCACAACCCAGGCAATGCCGCACTGCATCAGTACCACACCCAGTGCAGCCCGGCCACCGCCCAGTTCCCGCTTGACAGCGGCAATGGCTGCAACACAGGGGGTATACAACAGCGTAAAGATCAGGAAAACCAGCGCAGTAAACGGGTTGAACAGCATGTTCAGCGCGCCGGTATCGCCGCCCAGCAGGACGGTCAGGGTGGAAACAACGCTTTCCTTGGCGGTAAAGCCGGTGATCAACGCAGTGGAAATGCGCCAGTCGCCAAAGCCAAGGGGCTTGAAGATGGGGGTGATCAGGCTGCCAACCAAAGCCAGAAGGCTGGAATCCGGGGTGGCAGCAACATTCAGGCGGGTGTCGAACGTCTGTAGGAACCAGATCACGACGGTTGCAACAAAGATAATTGTAAAGGCACGCTGAATAAAATCACGGGCCTTTTCCCAAATCAGCTGGCCGACGCTTTTGGGCGAAGGCAGGCGGTAGTTGGGCAGCTCCATCACAAAGGGTACCGGTTCACCGCGGAAACAGGTCTGCTTGAGGATCAGCGAATACAGTATACCACACAAAATGCCGAAAAGATAGAGGAAAATCATGACCGGTGCACGCCATACCCGCGGGAAAAACGCGGCGGTGAACAGCGCATAAATGGGCAGCTTGGCGGAACAGCTCATGAACGGGGTCAGCAAAATTGTCATGCGGCGGTCACGCTCACTGGAAAGGGTGCGGGTTGCCATAATGGCGGGAACCGAGCAGCCGAAGCCCACCAGCATGGGCACAAAGCTGCGGCCCGAAAGCCCAATGCGGCGCAGCAGTTTGTCCATAACAAAGGCCACGCGGGCCATATAACCGGTATCTTCCAGGATGGACAAAAAGAAGAACAGGATAACGATCGTGGGCAAAAAGCTCAGCACGCTGCCCACACCGGCAAAAATGCCGTCGATCACAAGGCTGTGCACCACCGGGTTGATCTGATACGCCGTCAGGGCGCGGTCCACAACGCCGGTAAACCAGTCGATGCCAAGGGTCATCCAGTCCGAAAGGGTGGAGCCCACTACGCCAAAGGTCAGCCAGAAAACAAGCGCCATAATGCCCGCAAAACAGGGCAAGGCAGTGTATTTGCCGGTCAGGATCTTATCAATGGCAACGCTGCGCTTATGCTCCAGGCTTTCGCCCGGCTTCACCACCGTGGCGGAGCATAGCTTTTCAATAAAGGTAAAGCGCATGTCCGCAAGGGCGGCTTCGCGGTCCAGCCCGGTCACGGTTTCCATTTCAGCAATGGCGTGGCCCAGTATATCTGTTTCGTTGGGGTTCAGCTGCAGGGCTTTTTCAATCAGGGTGTCTCCCTCCACCAGCTTGGTGGCGGCAAAGCGCAGCGGCAGCCCGGCGGCAGCGGCATGGTCCTCAATCAAATGTGCGACAGAATGGATGCAGCGATGCACCGCGCCCCTGGGGTCTGCTGGGTCACTGCCTGCCGTGCAGAAGTCGATGCGGCCCGGCAGCTCCCGGTAGCGCGCCACATGGATGGCATGTTCGATCAGCTCGTCAATGCCCTCATTTTTGGCGGCAGAAATGGGAACAACCGGAATGCCCAGCATTTCTTCCAGCTGGTTTACCATGATGGTGCCGCCGTTGGCGCGCACTTCGTCCATCATGTTCAGCGCCAGCACCATGGGGGTATCCAGCTCCATCAGCTGCATGGTCAGGTACAGGTTGCGCTCAATGTTGGAAGCATCCACAATGTTGATAATGCCGGACGGGTGCTCGCTCAGGATAAAATCCCGCGTGACAATCTCCTCGTTGGAGTAAGGGGACAGGGAATAAATGCCCGGCAGGTCCGTTACGGTGGCTTCCTTGTGGTTGCGGATCACGCCGTCCTTGCGGTCCACCGTAACGCCGGGAAAGTTGCCCACATGCTGGTTGGAGCCGGTCAGCTGGTTGAACAGCGTGGTTTTGCCGCAGTTCTGATTGCCGGCCAGGGCAAAGGTCAGCGGTGCACCGGCGGCAATGGGGGCGCCGGCTTTGCGCTCGTGGTAGCTGGCGGCTTTGTCCAGCTCGCCAACGCCGGGGTGGGCTACCACCTTGTGGCGCTCTTCGCTGGGGGCGGCGCGGTCCGTTGCGTGCACGCTGTCAATTTCAATTTTCTGCGCATCGGCCAGGCGCAGGGTCAGCTCATAACCACGCAGCTCCACTTCAATGGGGTCCCCCATGGGGGCCGTTTTGCGCAACGTTACCTCGGTGCCGGGGGTCAGCCCCATATCCAGCAGGTGGTGGCGCAGCTCGCCCTCACCGCCTACCACGCGGATGATTGCATCCTGCCCAATGTGCAGGTCACCTAATGTCAGCATATTGATTCCTCTTTTTTGTACGGCAAGGTAATGCAAGCCGGTTTATTTCGACTGAAAGGCATGAATTTCGCTCATGAACGCGTAAAGTTTACCACGTTTAACTTACGGCGTCAATATATCAGGAAAAACTGTGAAATGCAGGCTTGAAAAATGCACAATTTCTGGTGGGGCGGGCAGCCATCTTGCCGCAAAATGCTGAATTCGATATTTATACATTGACTTTGAATATTTATGTATTATACTAGAATTTATCCTGATGCAGCTCCGGAAAGAGGGAAAGTTCCGCCGCTGCGCCAGGGTGTATCTGAAAAGTCGAAAGTATCGTCTATTTCTACAAACGCAGCCGGATTTTGCGTTAAAAAGCCTTGGGCAATACCGCATAATTCTAAGTGCCGATACGGCGAGCGAGGTGCGGCAGCTGCTAAGCCAAAAGCGCAGATAATACTGGATGCTGCAAAGGTGAGCGCCGCCAGTGGCGGAAACAGCGAACCGAAGCAGGGGCAGCGGTCGCAGAGTGCGAGGGGCTTTTGCCCCCGAAGCACGATGCGGGTACCGCAACCCGACATTATCGAGCATTTTGGCAACGCAGATGCCGTGCCGCAGCCGCCGAAGCGGTGCTTAAGCCGTCAGGCGGGAATTGTGCGGTGTTGCCCTTGGAATCCAGAAAAGATTCCTGCGGCTCTTTGCCTTACATCCTGCTTGTGTTTGCGAAATGTCCGTCATTTTCCTTGTTTTCAGATACGCCTTGAAAATCAGAGAACCATGAACAAAGAAGGTATATTGTAATGAAAAAAGCATTGTCTTTGATGACTGCCGCTGCCTTGGTTCTGAGCCTGGCTGCCTGCGGTTCCACCGCTTCTTCTGCTGCATCTTCCGAAGCCGCTTCCCCCGAGGCCGCTTCCAGCGATGCTGCATCTTCCGAGGCTGCTTCCTCTGAAGCAGCCAGCGAGACTGAAACTGCTGAGCTGTCCACCGTTGAGCCGGGCAAGCTGATCATGTCCACCAACGCAGCCTTCCCCCCGTACGAGATGACCACCGATTCCGGCGAATTTGAGGGCATCGACATTGAGACCGCACAGGCCATTGCTGACAAGCTGGGCCTGGAGCTGCAGATCGATGATATGGACTTTGACGCTGCACTGCTGGCTGTACAGCAGGGCAAGGCCGATATGGTTATGGCTGGCGTTACCGTTACCGACGAGCGCCAGAACGTGATGGACTTCACCGACTCTTACGCAACCGGCATCCAGTCCATCATCGTCAAGGAAGATTCCGATATTGCCAGCGTGGATGACCTGGCTGGCAAGAAAATCGGCACCCAGCGCGGTACCACCGGCTACCTGTACTGCTCTGACGACTTTGGCGATGAGAACGTTGTTGCTTACGACGACGGCCTGACTGCCGTGCAGATGCTGAACAACGGCCAGGTTGACTGCGTTGTTATTGATAACGCTCCCGCTAAGGAATTTATTGCTGCCAACCCCGGCCTGAAGCTGCTGGACACCGCTTACGTGGAAGAAAGCTACGCAATCGGCATTGGTAAGGGTAACACCGAACTGAAGGATGCCATCAACACCGCTCTGAAAGAGCTGAAGGCTGACGGCACCCTGCAGGCTATCGTGGACAAGTACATCACTGCTGAATAAAGCAGCTTTTTCACAAGTGCCACAGGGAGGTGGCCCACAGGGGCGCCTCCCTTTTGTTGGTAAGACCGTAAAATAAACGCCCGGTGCCCTGGTGCCGGAACACAGGAAAGGTGTGGAATGCGGATGGCCGCACAATACGAAATGCTGACCCAGCTGGCGAAAGCTGGTACAAAGCTGGATTTCGGGCAGGATCTGTTCGTCAAATTCTACCAGGCATTTATTGCCTCAAACCGCTGGCAGCAATACCTCAAAGGGGTCATCCCCACGCTGTATGTAACGGCAATTGCTTTGACGATCGGCGTGGTGCTGGGCAGCGTGGTTGCCCTGGTGCGTGTTGCGCATGACCAGCAGCGCCGCGGCCACCACGACCCGGCTCTTGCCGTTGCCAACGCTGTATGCAAGCTATACGCCACTGTGATCCGCGGCACCCCCATGATGGTGCAGATGCTGATTATGAGCATGGTTATCTTTGCCAACAGCCGCAACTTTACCATGGTCGGCGCGCTGGCACTGGGCATTAACTCCGGTGCGTATGTTTCGGAGATCATCCGCGGCGGTCTGATGGCCGTTGACCCCGGCCAGATGGAAGCCGGCCGCAGCCTGGGCCTGAACTACATGACAACCATGGTGCTGATCGTGATTCCGCAGGCCATCCGCTCGGTGCTGCCTGCCCTGGGCAATGAGTTCATCGTCCTTCTCAAGGATACCTCGCTCATCACCGTTATTGGCGGCAAGGAGCTGCTGTACGCTGCACAGGGCATCATGAACCGTACTTACGAGCCGATGTTCCCGTTGTTCGGCGTGGCGCTGATGTATCTGATTCTGGTTATGATCTTTACCTGGCTGCTTGGCAAACTGGAAGGGAGGCTGGCGAAGAGTGATCGTCGTTAAGGACTTAAAAAAGAACTATAACGGTCTGGATGTGCTCAAGGGCATTGACCTGACCATCAATAAGGGCGATGTTGTCTGCCTGGTTGGGCCTTCCGGCTGCGGCAAGTCCACTTTTCTGCGCTGCCTGACCCGCCTGGAAGAACCGGACGGTGGCACGGTTATGCTGGACGGCAAAGAGATCACCGAACGCGACATTGATGCCACCCGCGCCCAGATGGGCATGGTGTTCCAGCATTTTAACCTGTTCCCCCACCTGACGGTGAAAAAAAACATCACGCTGGCTCCGGTGCGCCTGGGCCGTATGAGCCAGGCTGCTGCCGACAAGCAGGCCATGGAGCTGCTGGAGCGCATTGGCCTGGCCGATAAGGCGGATGTTTACCCCAACATGCTTTCCGGCGGCCAGAAACAGCGCATTGCCATTGTGCGTGCACTGGCCATGAACCCTGAAGTGCTGTTGTTTGACGAGCCCACCAGCGCGCTGGACCCCGAAATGGTAGGCGAAGTTCTGGAACTGATGAAAGAACTGGCCCGCGATGGCATGACCATGGTGGTGGTGACCCACGAAATGGGTTTTGCCCGCGAGGTTGCCAACCGTGTGATCTTTATTGATGAGGGTGTTATCAAGGTCGATAAGCCCCCGCAGGAGTTCTTTAAGGACCCCGACAATCCGCGCCTGAAAGCGTTTTTGTCCAAGGTACTGTAAAATCAAACTTTTGTCCGCCCCGTTTAGAATGGTGAGAGCTGTTCTGGATGGGGCGGATTTTTTTAGTTAGGAGGGAGGAGGGAGGAGTTTTCGGCGGCACTTAGAATTATGCGGTATTGCCCTAAAAACATTTGTAGGGGACGATGCTTGCATCGTCCCACGGAACCCTGCCGCACTGCGAACTTTTGCACCAAAATCCCAGACTCCAAACCGATCCCCCGCAAAACCAAAGGCATGCGGACCCTCGTATCTACCGAGAATCCGCATGCCTATTTCTTAGGGTGTATCTGAAAAGTCGAAAATTTAGTCTATTTCTACAAACACAGCGGGATTTTGCGAAATATCCGTTATTTTCTTTGTTTTCAGATACACCTTAGGGCAATACCGCATAATTCTAAGTGCCGATACGGCGAGCGAGGTGCGGCAGATGCCAAGCCAAAAGCGCAGATAATACTGGATGCTGCAAAGGTGAGCGCCGCCAGTGGCGGAAACAGCGAACCGAAGCAGGGGCAGCGGTCGCAGAGTGCGAGGGGCTTTTGCCCCCGAAGCACGATGCGGGTACCGCAACCCGACATTATCGAGCATTTTGGCAACGCAGATGCCGTGCCGCAGCTGCCGGAGCAGTGCTTAAGCCGCAAGGCGGGAATTGTGCGGTGTTGCCTTAGCTTATGTGATTTATGCGATACCCATTAAAGTCTTTCGCCAAGGCCTTTTTCAAAAAGACCGGAAAACTCCCGTAAGGAATCACTCCAGTTCGAAATCCCCCGGCAGCAGCAGGTCCAGCGCGGCATCAGCATCCGCGACCAGGCGCTTGGACTGGTTCAGGATGGCTTTTTCCAGCGTGTTACGGGCCATGCGTCCGTTGCCATTTTCGGCGGCGTTCTCTGACTGGCGGCGGTCGAAGAATGCCACCAACAGCATCGCACAGGCATCGTCCAGGCGGTACCCCTTGCTTTTGGCAATGCTCTGGGTGATCGCCAAAAGCTCAGCGCCTGTGTAATCCGGGAATTCAATCTGGTTCGGGAAGCGGCTGGCCAGGCCGGAGTTCGCCGTCAGGAACAGCGCCATCTCCTTGCTGTACCCGGCCAGAATCACCACCAGGTCATCGCGGTGGTCCTCAATACCCTTTACCAGGGTGTCAATGGCTTCCAGCCCAAAGCTGTCCTCGCCGCCGCGGTACAGGCTGTATGCTTCATCAATGAACAGCACGCCGCCCAAAGCGCTCTGGATCACCTGGTTGGTCAGCGGGGCCGTGTGGCCGACATAGCGGCCCACCAGGTCGGCACGGGTCACTTCCACCAGCTGGCCGCCGCGCAGTGCGCCGATGGCTTTCAGATACTTGGCCAGAATGCGGGCAATCGTGGTTTTGCCGGTGCCGGGGTTGCCGGTAAAAATCATGTGCATGTTCACATCGGCAACTTTCAGGCCCTGGGCCTTGCGCTTTTGCTGGGCCTGCACGTTCTGGGCAATGCCGCGCACAAAATCCTTTACTTCGTCAAGGCCCACAATGGCATCTAGCTCCGCTTCCACGGCATCCACATCGCCGCGGTACTGGCGGGGCAGCAGGGCCAGCAGGTCAAACGGTTCACCGCTGCCAATGGCGGCCATCAGGCGGCTGCCGTCCACCGTCAATTTGGCGGGCGTTCCGGCGGTAGGAATGTCGTCCGCATCCAGAACGTACTCTGCAAAGGCGCGGTAGATGCTGTCGACATAATCGCGCATGGCGGTCATGCCGCTGGTTTTGCCGTACTGCGCGGCAACCAGGTCCCGCACATCGCTGCCCATGGCAAGCACAAGGCCGCACTGCGCCTTGACCCGCTGGGCCAGGTGGTTCAGCTCCCGCGCGGCAATGGCGGCCAGGCTTTCGGGGGTGAACGCCTGGGTGCGGCAGATGTCCCCCTCCAGCGCGTCCACGAACCGCGCGCCGAACTTGTCCGCCAGGGCGGTTTCGTCCCGGTTGGAGAAAAATACAAAATACTTGCCGGCAGCCTGCAATTCGCCGATCGCGCCGGGGGCCAGGGCGGTGCCCACATCCACCAGAATGCCGCGCTGCAATACATAGCGGCTGGTCAGCGGCAGAGTGCCGTCAATGGCCAGCGTTGCCAGCATGTTCAGGTAATTGGATGCACAGCTTTCGTAATGGTCAAAGGCCAGAACCTCGGCGTCAGACTGCAAGGCGGCATACAGGTCCTGCAAAAACAGCTTTTCCTGTGCGGGGCCGGGGTACAGGGCCAGATCCATCGTTTCAATCAGGGCGCTGTGCAAAAGTCCGCGGCCTGCCATCTCGTCCACAATGCAGGTCAGGGCATAGTGCCGCCCGGTACCGGTGGGGCCGCACAGCAGCATGCTGCCGCGGGCATGGGCGGTATCGGCGGTGCCCATCACAAAGGGGCGGCGGAACGCCTTGACCACCTGCCCCACAAAGGCATCCTGCCCCAGCACCTGCTGGCGCACCCGGTCGGCCAGGCCATTAAAGTTTTCCGGGCCGGCTTTTACCGGTTCTGCTGCGGGGGCAGGCTGTGCGGTTTTGCCGCCCAGCAGGCCGTCCTGGCGCAGGCTTTGGGTCAGCTCGCTGCTCATGCGGCGCACACTGTCCGCGGTGGCGGCGCCGGCGCGCTGCACGGCGTTCAGGGCGTCCGCGGCAGATTTCTGGCGTTTTTGGCTTTCGGCCAAAGCGTCCAGCTGGGCCTGCATGGCGTTCAGGCTGTTTTGCGCGGCATCGCGGTCCTGTTTGGTAGCGCTGTGGCGGCCTGTACCGGTCACACTGCGCACCCAGGCATCGTATTGATCTTCCAGGCTCATGGCTTTGCCCTCCGTTATATCAGTCGGCTTTTTTCACGGTAATTTTATAAAAGTTTTTGGTACTGCACCCGGCGCGGCCGCCGCCCGCACACGCGCAGGCGCATGCACAGCTGGAAACACAGGCACACGCACACGCGCAGCTGGAATGGTTGGAGTGATCCGAACCGCCGCTGCGCCGCCCGGCACCACCGCCGCGGGTCTTTCCGCCCCCGGCCTTGAAGTTTGCGGGTGGGGGAACGCGATGGTAGCCTTCTGGCGGGGGCAGATTACGGGCAACATGGATATGGGTGTGCCCGTTGGAATACCAGTACCAGTCGTCGGGGTCATCCTCGCCAAAACCACCGCTCCAGATCCCGTTTGTGCGGGAAACGGAAACCGTGATCAGAGCAATCACGATAATGACCAGAAGGAGCACGAAGAAGAAAAACAGTACCTGGTCACTGTCGTCATAATACATTTCGCTGTCCGTTGCGGCAGCATCGGGGGAGTAGTTTTGTGCTGTATGGGCGGGAACGCTGACATGCACCGTGGCGCTTTCGCCATGGTCCAGCGGGCCAAAGTTCCACACAAGATAGTTGCCGTCCTGGCTGTCGTTATCGGCCTGGATACCGTCCAGCGCCACCCAGCGGATGGTCAGCTCATCCACACACAAATCATCGAACCAGCCGGGGGTAAAGCTGTAATCGGCGTTGCCATCCTCGTTCAGCAAAAACAGATGGGACTGGTGTACCTGGAACGCAAAGTGTACGCTGCTCTGTGCGCCGATGGTGGCGGCAATATCCGGCGGGAAGTAGGCGTTGATAAAATCAACCTTGGCAAAGGAACCGCCGTCATCCACGGAACTTACGTTAAGAACTGTATCCGGCGTCAGGTTGACCAGGCTGTCGTTGTGGCTGTTGGGCAGGCCGATGCGCACCCAGGTCAGCGGTTCATCCAGGCTGCCGCCGATCACGTTCCAGTCCAGCTCATAGGTGATATCGGCGGAGCCATCGGCGCGGGTGTCCACTGTTACGGTATAGTGGGTGATCTCATCCATGTCGCCGTCATCCGCATGGGCGGGCAGGGCGGCGGCAACAAACAGCAGCAGAACGGCCAGCATAGCCCACAGCTGCGCGGCAAAGCGTAAAACGGATTGTTTCATCACAAACCTCCCTGTGCGGGAACGGTTATGCCAAGCTGGCAGATGTGTTCCATTTTCGCACTTTCTTCCCGCACACGGCGGCAGGCGGGGGCATTCCAGATCTTGTGCCAGGGGTCATGCAGGATGTTGCCCAGGCCAGCGCCCTCCCGCAGCCAGCTCTGGCAGGGCAGAACGGTGCCGTCCGGCGCAACGGCCATGTTGGAAAGACAGGCCCCGCAGCTGGGCACCTGGGTAAAGCCAAGGTCCAACAATACCGCATCCGGCAGCCAGCCGGGGCTGGTAAAGTTGATCTCCATGTGGTTTTGTTCAGCATAGGCCATCGCGGGGCGCAGCACGGCGGTCAGTGCTTCCGGCGTTAAGCGGGTGGCCTTGCTGGGGTCGGTTTCGGCCCCGCCGGTGGGAATTAGCCCGCTGCAGGTGGCATAGCGCACGCCAAGAGAGTTGGCCAGCGCCAGCGTTGCGGTGTAATCCTGGTTCAGGCTGCACAGCGGGGTGTTGATGCTGACATTCAGCCCCGCCTCCACCGCGTTGCGGATGCCGCTGATGGTGTCCGCATAGCCGGGGGCACCCACCAGCGTGTTATGGATCGCTTCATCCGCCGAATATAGGGTGACCTGCACGCTGTCCAGGCTGGCGTCCGCCAGTTCCCGGCAAAGGGCGCTGGTCAGCATGCGGCCGTTGGTGTTCAGCCGGGTAACAAACCACTGTGCGGCATGCACCAGGCTGACCAGGTCATTGCGCATGGTGGGTTCGCCGCCGGTAAAGGTCAGCTGCGGAATGCCTGCCGCGCGGCATTTTTGGATAACAGCCAGCCATTGGTCGGTATCCAGCTCTTTCACCGCGCCAAGGGGCTGGTTGGCGGCGTAACAGTGCAGGCATTTCTGGTTGCAGTGCCAGGCACCGTCCTTTTCCATGGAGCTTACCATCAGGTCCATACGGTGGGGGGCTGCCATATAGCGGGCGTAAGCGCCCAGGTCCATCGGCTGCACATGCACGGGCGGTTCCTGCCCGGCGGTCAGCGCGCGGAAGGAGGTCAGCATGGCATTCAAATCCGCGCGGATCTGGTCGGGAGCCGTTTTCGGGTAAACAGCAGCGGCAGTTTCCACAGCCTGGGCGGCAATGCCGGCCCACTGGTCCTCGGTGATCTCCTTGCCCTCAAAAGGCTGCAGGGCGTCCATCAGCCCTGCCAGCAGAATGGCCCAGGAAACGCTGAGCGGCAAAATATCCTGCCCGTTCAAAAGTGCAACAAACGGCACATTGCGCCGTGCTTTTTTGCAAGGGAGCAGGTGAATGCGCAGCACACCGGGGCCCTCCGGGTCCAGGGTGACATGGCGCACAACGCTTAGGTGCTGGTGCAGATAAGAGGACTCTGCACGCGATAAAAACATCATCTAAAACACTCCAAAACAGATTTAGCGGCCAAACACATAAAAGCAGTGCCGCTGCAGTGGTTGACGATTAAGGCAATACCGCATAATTCTAAGTGCCGATACGGCGAGCGAGGTGCGGCAG
>OLGH01002038.1_pt1 | contig 17066 bp, 17 predicted proteins | sample 1604851 | NCBI WGS metagenome assembly OLGH01 (sample SAMEA3888894, study PRJEB22519) | human gut metagenome | biome: human gut; feature: human-associated habitat; material: faeces | place: Denmark | collected 2010 | reverse complement strand
TATGCTCGTCAACCTGGGCACCGCCCCGCTCGAGCAGGGCTTTAACATCCTGGGCGCCCACGTGGACTCGCCGCGCCTGGACCTTAAGCAGAACCCCGCTTTCGAGGCCGGCGACATGGCCTATCTCGACACGCACTACTATGGCGGCGTCAAGAGCTACCACTGGGTCGCTTCCCCGCTCGCACTCGTAGGCGTCATCTGCAAAAAGGACGGCACCACCGTCGACATCAACATCGGCGACAAGGCGGACGACCCGGTCTTTACCATCTCCGACCTGCTGATCCACCCCTCGAGCGAGCAGATGGCCAAGCCCGCCAAGGATGCCGTCGATGCCGAGATCCTCGACGTGATCGTGGGCGGCCGCCCCGTCAAGTTCGATGAGGACGACAAGGACGCCCCCAAGGAGCCCGTCAAGCAGATGTTCCTGGACATCCTCAAGGAGCAATACGACGTCGAGGAGGAGGACTTCCTCTCCGCCGAGATCGAGGTCGTGCCCGCCGGCCCGGCCCGCGACATGGGCCTCGACCGCTCCATGATTCTGGGCTATGGCCATGACGACCGTGTCTGCGCCTATCCGTCCATGCTCGCCCAGATAAACGTCGCCAACGTGGAGCGCACGAGCATCACGCTCATCGTCGACAAGGAGGAGATTGGCTCCGTGGGTGCCACCGGCATGACGAGCCGCTTCTTCGAGAACACCGTCGCCGAGATCATGACGCTCGCCGGCAAGGATAGCCCGCTGGCCCTGCGCCGTGCACTCGCCCACAGCCGCATGCTCTCCTCCGACGTGTCCGCCGGCTTCGACCCAGGCTACGCCGGCAAGTTCGAGACCAAGAACGCAGCCTTCATGGGTCGCGGCCTGTGCTTTAACAAGTACACGGGCAGCCGCGGCAAGGGCGGTTCAAACGACGCCGACGCCGAGTACGTGGCCCTCGTCCGCGACATCATGGACGAGGCCGGCGTGGACTTCCAGACCTGCGAGCTCGGCCGCGTCAACGCGGGCGGCGGTGGCACCATCGCCTACATCATGGCCAAGTACGGCATGAACGTCATCGACTCCGGCGTTGCCGTCCTGTCCATGCATGCCCTGTGGGAGGTCGCCAACAAGGCCGACATCTACGAAGCCTACCGCGGCTACAAGGCCTTCATCGAGCGCGCCTAATCCACCCTTCATCAGTTGCGGTGAAATACGGACTAAACTGGCCCATACACGGCCAAAACAGACCGTATTCCACCGCAACTTCTTTTTTGGCAGAGGAGAGTCTATGCTGCAGGTCATCATTTCGCCCGCCAAGCAAATGCGCGCGGCCCAAGATGCTTTTGAAGTCCTGGGCATTACACCCTTTGCGCGCGAGACAGCTCGCCTCCACCGCGCACTGCTAGATATCGAGCGGAATGAAGGCAGCGGCGGCCTGCAGGCGCTATGGAACGTGAGCGACAGGCTGCTTACAACGTGCCTGGATACGCTTCACGAATTTATGCCCGTCCTGAGCGATGCCAGCCTCGCCGATCCCGATATCGCGCGTCGAATCTCCTCTGCCGTCATGTCCTATCACGGCATTCAATACCAAAGCATGGCGCCCGAGGTCATGGATGCCGCACAGCTCGACTGGCTGCAAAACCATCTCTGGATCCTCTCGGGCCTTTACGGATGCGTGCGCCCCTTTCATGCCGTTGAACCGTATCGGCTGGAGATGGGCGCGAAGCTTGCCGTCGACAATGCCCGAGACCTCTACGCGTTTTGGGGCGACAAGCTCGCACGGGCCATCGCTCCGGCAGGCTCCAACGCTACAATCGTCAATCTCGCCAGCGCGGAATACGCCAAAGCCGTTCTACCCCGCCTCACCACCGAAGCCACGGTCGTCACATGCCTCTTTGGCGAAGGCATCCGCAACGGCAAGCCCATCCAGCGCTCGACCGCCAGCAAAAAGGCGCGCGGCTCCATGGTGCGCTGGATGGCAGAAAACAAGCTCGAGGATGTAAACGGGCTCACCGCGTTCGACGTTGGTTATCGTCACTTTCCCGAGCTTTCAAATAAAAACACTTTGGTCTTCCTGAACGAACAGACCTTGTAGGACCACCGCTACTTTTGAATGTGCTGCCTAGGCACGGCGTCTATTCCGCCAAGCCGTCGGCTTTGACAATTTCATTTGTCGAGCCGTCCTGATAGGTAATCTTGACATGCTCCACCTCAGACACCTTGACGCCCGACGGGGGCTCCAGGCGCCATTCCGTCAGCGCGATATCCATCGTCGTGGGCACATCCCCTTGATCTTTGAGCTCAACCGACAGCGTCTTAAGCGACGCATCGAAAGCCACGCGCTCGATCTCTTCACCAGGAATGGAGCCACCGCTCAACTGCAACTGGACAAATCTATCGCACGGATACCAATAGTCGCCGGGAGCTGCCACCGTGTTACCGCCAGCGACCTTTACCGTCATGATCGGCAGGGCATCGTCGGCCTCAAACTCCCAGGCAGCGCCGCCGCGACCGCCAAACGTCCAGATACAAAAGGCAATCACCAGCACGGCAAGCACCGCAAAACCAATCGCGACAAGGCCATGGTGCGCGCGGCTTTCCTCGGCCGATACATCCCATTGCGTCTCTCGATATAGATGCTTGTCTTCCATGTTCGCCTCCCCACAGGCACGCTCGTTGGCCCAATCGTACCCATTCAGGCTATACTTGAGCCCATGACATAACGGGGAGCTTGCAGGACAAGACGGCAGGCTGAGATTGGGCGCGCCCGCCCTGACCCACAAACCTGATATGGGTAATGCCAACGAAGGGAGCCGTGCCAATGAGCACACAGACCGAGCCCAAGCTCGTCACGCAAATCGACTTCGCCCGCGCCGGGCAGATCACACCGCAGATGAAGGAAGTCGCCGAGCGCGAGCATCGCGACCCCGAGTACATCCGCGAGCGCGTGGCCGACGGCCGCATCGCCATTCCCGCCAACATCGTGCACATCAAAAAGGGCATGCGCGCCTTTGGTGTCGGCGAGGGCCTGTCCACCAAGGTCAACGTCAACCTGGGCATCTCGGGCGACAAGGCCGACGCCGCAGAGGAATGGAAGAAAGTCAAGATCGCCGAGGACTTTGGCGCCGACGCCATCATGGACCTCTCCAACTCGGGCAAAACACGCCAGTTCCGCCAGCAGCTCATCGACGAGACGCCGCTCATGGTGGGCACCGTCCCCATGTACGATGCCATCGGCTACATGGAAAAACCGCTGGTCAAGCTTACCAAGGATGACTTGTTCGAGGTCGTGCGCGCGCATGCCGAGGACGGCGTGGACTTTATGACCATCCACTGCGGCATCAACAAGTCGGTCACCAAGACCTTTAAGGAGACCGGCCGCCTTATGAACATCGTGAGCCGCGGAGGCTCGCTGCTGTTTGGCTGGATGGAGGTCACCGGTAACGAGAACCCGTTCTATGAGTTCTACGACGAGTTGCTCGAAATCTGCCACGAGTACGACGTGACGATTTCGCTTGGCGACTCCTGCCGCCCGGGCTGTCTCTACGACTCCAACGACGCAACCGAGACCGCCGAGATGATCGAGCTGGGCAAGCTGTGCAAGCGCGCATGGGCCGCCGGCGTCCAGGTTATGGTCGAGGGACCGGGCCACATGGCGCTCGACGAGATCGCCGCCAACATGAAGCTGCAGAAGCGCCTGTGCCACAACGCCCCGTTCTATGTGCTGGGGCCGCTGGTGACCGATATCGGCGTAGGCTACGACCACATCACCGCTGCCATCGGCGGCGCCATCTCCGCGAGCTCCGGTGCCGACTTCCTGTGCTACGTAACGCCCGCCGAGCACCTGTGCCTGCCTAACGCCCAAGACGTGCTCGATGGCCTTATGGCCACTAAGATTGCCGCGCACGCCGCCGACATCGCCAAGAAGGTGCCGCACGCCCGCGACATGGACGACAAGATGGGCCAGGCACGCCGCAAACTCGACTGGGATGCCATGTGGAAGTGCGCGCTCGACCCGGTTACGGGCAAGAAGCGCTACGAGGAATCCCCCGCCGCCACCGAGGGCACCTGCACCATGTGCGGCAAGATGTGCGCCGTCCGCACCGTCAACAAAGTGTTCGAAGGCACGACAATCGACCTCGGTATGGAGGATTAGCTTTTACGAGGCAGTCCAGTATGCCTGCTGCAACGCCCGTCTACTGTTGACTTGTGAACAATTGCTTACATTTGCGTAAAGATTGCATCGCCCGCCCGGGTTCGGAATACAGCCGGCCCGGGCATCTTTATAATGCGGGGTAAAAGACCCATTTGAATCCGACCGGACAAGGGAGCGAACATGGATCGCAGTAAGGTACCCGCCGTTCTATCCATCGCAGGATCCGATTCCAGCGGTGGCGCCGGCATTCAGGCAGACATTAAGACCATCACGGCGCACCGTCTGTATGCCGAGACGGCCATCACCGCCATCACAGCGCAAAACACACTGGGCGTCACCGCCGTGCAGGATATCTCGCCGGATATCGTCGCTGCGCAAATTGACGCCGTTTTTGACGATATCCGCCCGAGCGCCGTCAAGATCGGCATGGTTTCGTCCACCGAGATTATCGAAGTTATCGCCGACCGCCTGAGCGCCTGGGACGCACAAAATATCGTCGTCGACCCCGTCATGGTCGCCACTTCGGGCGCTCGCCTCATTGCCGAGGACGCCGCTGAGGCGCTCACGCGTCGCCTGTTCCCGCTGGCGACCGTCATCACGCCCAACATTCCCGAGGCCATGGCGCTGCTCGACTACGAGGTCGATTCCGAGCGCACACAGCAAAACGCTGCCATGCTCCTCACCCGCCGCTTTGGCTGCGCGTCCCTCGTTAAAGGCGGGCATTTTGTCAACGAGGCCAACGATGTGCTAGCAGAGCCCGCGCCGCTCGATGACGAGGGCAACCACCTGGGCGATCCGCTCACCACGTGGTTCCGCCACAAGCGCATCGAGACCGGCAACACGCATGGCACCGGCTGCACGCTTTCGTCCGCCATCGCCTGCGCATTGGCACAGGGCATGGATCTTGCCGACGCCGTCAACGCCGGCAAGGCTTACCTAACCGGCGCTCTCGCCGCCGGCTTTGACATGGGCAAAGGTTCCGGCCCCGTCAACCACATGTGGCAGTACTAAGCCCCGTCCCAAAACCACCGCAAAGGGGACAGGCACCTTTGCGGTGGTTCCCACAAACATCTCAATCTGTAACAGTTAGAGCCCATTTTTCGGCCCACCTGTTACAGATCGAGATATTCAAATTCCGCTGAGAAGAAATCTCGATCTGTAACAGTGACTCGGCAAAATCGACCCTAGATGTTACAGATCGAGACAAACGACCGATATCGACCTAAATAATCTCAATCTGTAACATCTAGCCCGTTTTCAGCCTTAGAACTGTTACAGATCAAGACAAACAAACGAAACAAGCCACCGCAAGGGGAACTTTTGTGGTGCTTTGGGTCGCGCTACTCACCAAGCATCTCTTTGAGCTTGGCTGCCACGGCGTGACCCAGGCTCTCGTGGCTTTCGGGCATCATATGCAGATAGTCGATATCGCCCGGCTCGGCAAACTCGGCGGCATTCAAAAAGTCGCAGCCAAACTGCTCTGCCACGCGCGCATAGTACTCGCCAAAATGCTCAGATGCCTCAACGGAATGCTCGTCAAAGTCGGTCATATACACATCGGCGATCTGCGGCTTGATCTTGATAGGAGCCATCAGCAGAATGCGCGGACAAGGCGCAGCGTCGGTCCACGGAAACGCGCGGACGACGCGAATCAGTGCCATGGCGCCACGGGCGATATCGGAAGCTGTCACGTTAAAGACCGTCTTACAGTCGTTGGTGCCCAGCATGATCACAATGGCGTCCAGCGGCTTATGGGCCTCGAGCAGCATCGGAAGCGCGCGAATGCCGTTGAGGTTAGTGTCCAGATGGCACATATCGTCGCGCACCGTCGTGCGGCCGTTAAGCCCCTCCTCAATCACATGCCAGCCCTCACCCAGGTCACGCTGCGCCACGCCGCACCAGCGCACATCCTGCGCATAGCGCACCGCGGCGCCATCGCGCATACCAGCCGGATCATAGCCATAGGTATTGCTGTCACCAAAGCACAGAACGTTTTTCATCGTAAGCCCTTCCTTTAGTAAAAAGCCGACGGGAGCAGCCCTCCCGCCGGCTCGACCTATCTGTCGGCACGTACCGATTACAGGTACTTGCGCCAATCGTCATCGTCCTCATCGTCCTCGGCGGCAGCCTGGGCCTGCTCGGCGGCGCGAGCAGCCGCAGCGCGTGCGGCAACCTGGGCATAGGACTCCTCGTTGCGCTCGGGGAAGCTTGCCAGCACGTGCTCGAACTTGGCAAAATCCTCATCCCAGCGCGTAGAGGGCACGGCAAAGAACACCTGCTTGACCTTAAAGTCGCCCGACGCGAGCTCCTTACGGAAGAGCTCTGCCACGGCCTCGGCGTCAAAGCCGTTGTTGTCGCAGCCCCAAGCGCCCAGTACGAGCTTCTCGCGACCCAGCTCGTCGCAGATGGCAAGCACAAAGCGGATACGGTCGCGCAGGGCGTCCAACAGGGCGTCGTCGCTCACGCGGTACTCCTGGCGGGCACGCTTGACGTTGGGTGCGGCGGCAACGATTACATCGGCATAGGCGTGCACGTGGTTGCGGTCGAAGCGCACGGCGGGCACCACCAGCGCACGATTGCGGTACAGCTCGCAGTTGATGTTGCGGCGACGGTTCTCGCCGTACCACTTGCGCTGCTTGTCGAGCACGTTGTACAGATACGAATCGGCGCAGAGCGTGGCCTCCTGTCCCAGATAGCCCTGAATGTAGCCACCGCCCGGGTTGGTGAACGAGGCAAAGGCAAGCACGGCCATGTCGCAGAACTGCGCGTAGCCTCGGCCGTTATCCAGAATGGCCTGCGTGGCAGAGGCGTCGAGCACGGCGACCTCAGGCAGGGACGCCGCAGGCTCCTCGGCGGGCTCGGACTCAGCCTCGTCGGTCGACTCGGCGGACTCGAGCGCCACCTCGGGCTCGACCGCGGTCTCCACCTCGGCAGCCTCAACCTCGGCAGCGTCAGCCTCCACAACCCCGGCAACCGGCTCCTCGGCAGCCGCAGCCGCTTGGGCCTTGGCCTTCATCGCCGCGACAAAACCGGCAGGCATACCATCGAACTCGCGCACGCCGGCAAGCGAACGCTCGATGTCCTTGGCGCAGGCCTCGGACACAGCCGCCACATGGCGCTCGGCGGCCTTGGCACGCGCCTCGCGCTTGGGATTGGGCTGACCCGCTCGGTTAGACCCGCGGTTACGGTTCCTGTTGTCGACATCTGCCATACGTGGCCACCTTTCCTGTCGCTGCCGCTATCGGCTTTTTCCCATCCATGATACCCCGCCGCGCACAAAAAAGACGGCCCCGGAGGACCGCCTTTCGTATCGTTTTACCGTGCCCGGCAGGATGTGCCGCAATGCCGCGCTTTAATCGCGACGGCCGAGGATGTTCAGAATGCGCAGGAACACATTGATGATGTCCACGAACAGGTTGGACGCCATGAGCACCGCATTGGGCAGCGTGGGCGGCACCGTCGTGGCAACATAGGTGTCGTAGCCAATAAAACCGGCAAACACCACGATCACGATCAGGTCGGTGATGGTCTGCGAGACACCCATGAACATCAGCACGATCTCAACCAGAATCGTGGCGAGCAGAATGCCAAAACCGATGCCATATACGCGCTGGAAAAACTTGGGGAACGTCACACCCATGGCACCAAAGACAAAGGTGATGGCGGCCGTGGCGATAAAGGCAGTGTTGATGGTGGGCAGGTCGTAGTTGGCAAGGCCAAACGACGCGGTCAGGCCAAAGGTACTCGCAAAGATTACGTAGCCCACAAGGGACAGGCCCACGGACTGCTTGCTGGCGGCGGCCGACATCATGACGATACCGACAATAGTCAGGATAAACGAGCCAAAGACCAGCGGCAAGGCGGCGCCGCTCATCATCATGCGCGCAAACGACATGGTGCTCGTAAAGTAGGCGCCGGCGCCCATGGCGCAAAAGCCCAAGAAGATCAGGGCAGACATGGCGAGATTGTACGCGCGCGGCGACATCTTTTTGGCGCGACTTGCGCCGGTCTCGATGGGGCCGTTCTGATAGCCCTGAATATCGTTCATACTTCGTCCTTTCAAAAAGCGCACGACAGCGCCGTAGGTGACAAGATTCCTGTCATTGTACCCGAATGCTGTACGTCCTTACCTACGGCGCTCGCCCTCAAGCGTGCGATCAAAGGCCCAGACCCACCAACGCATCACGTGCGCCTGCGAGCCGTCCGCCCGCTCGCGCGTCTGGTCCTCCAGATACAACTCGGTCGCGTGCCCGCCAAAACGCACCTTATATGTTGCCGTACGGATGCCGTGGACCATCAGGCCAAACCCAATGGTCGAGATAATTTCGTCGATCGTAAAACAACGGCCGTCGACCCAGCAGACGGTGACCGGCACGACCTGTCCGCCCGCGAGGATGCGAGCCACGACGTCCACATACTGCTTGTGCACGCGCCGAGTTTTGCCGTCTGTCTGTCGATATTCCATGCCCTCTATTATCGAACGCATGTTTGTATGTTGTAAAGCGAACAGACTGTGGTTTTGGGGTGTGGGGGCACACACGTGTCCTCATGGCGTGTTAGCAAAAAGAATACCCGCGGTCAACAGGGCTAATATTCAATTTTAGTGCCAAAAAATTCACTTCTCCCATCAGAACTCGGTAAAGAAACCCGAAGGAGGTGATACGATTTATCATGTTTTTGTAACGTGTCTGCAAACTTCGAGAAAGCCCATATATGGACGTAACGTTCTCAACCTTCCTCGGCCAAATTGTGTCGAACCCAGTCCTTGCCGTCACCGTGATTCTCGCGCTCGGCGCCATCTTCGTCAACGGATGGACCGACGCGCCCAACGCCATCGCGACCTGCGTCACTACGCGTTGCATGCCCGCCCGCGTCGCCATTCTCATGAGCGCCGCATTCAACTTCCTCGGCGTGCTCATCATGACGCACTTTAACGCGAGCGTCGCCAACACCATCTCACATATCGTCGACTTTGGCGGAAACAGCACCATGGCGCTCGCCTGCCTGTGCGCTGCTCTGTTCTCCATCGTCGTCTACGGTGCCACGGCATCGCGTTTTGGCATCCCCACCTCGCAAAGCCACAGCCTTATCGCCGGCCTGACCGGTGCCGCTATCGCCCTCGGCGGCGCGAACAGCGTCAACGCCCACGAGTGGATGAAGGTCATCTACGGCCTGGCGCTCTCCATCGGCCTGGGCTTTGTCATGGGCTGGGTCCTGTGCAAGCTCGTCTCGATTCTGTTTGCCGCCGCCAACAGGCGACGTGCCAATGTCTTCTTTAAATACGCTCAGATCGCGAGTGCCGCGGCCATGAGCTTTATGCATGGCGCGCAGGATGGACAGAAGTTCATCGGCGTGCTCTTTTTAGGCGTGGCCTTCGCCAACGGCCAGACGAGCGTCGGCGATGCCGGCATCCCCATCTGGATTATGCTGCTGTGCTCGGCCACCATGGGCATCGGCACCAGCGTGGGCGGCGAGCGCATCATCAAGTCCGTCGGCCAGAGCATGGTCAAGCTCGAGAAGTATCAGGGCTTCTCCGCCGACCTCGCAGGCGCCGCAAACCTGCTGCTTGCCACCCTTACCGGTATCCCTGTGTCCTCCACCCACATCAAGACCTGCGCCATCATGGGCGTCGGCGCCGTCAAGCGCCTTTCGGCCATCAACTTTGGCGTGGTCAAGGACATGATGTTCACCTGGTTCTTCACCTTCCCCGCCTGCGGACTCATCAGCTTTGTCATGGCCAAGCTGTTCATGATGTTCATCTAGTCAAACCGAGCGTCCATCTGGACCGCAATACTTCGCCCATCCGTCTTCACCTCGAAAGGACCCACTCATGGCAAAGAAACCCGATTCGTTCTACTTTGACAACTACATCGCCTGCGCCGACCTCGCCGTCCAGGCCGCAGAGCTGCTCACCAAGATTTTTGAGAATTTCGATCCCGCGAAGATTCACGATATGCTCGACAAGATGCACGCGATTGAGCATGCGGCCGACAAGAAGCACCATGAGCTTGAAGACGCCCTGCTCACGGCCTTTATCACCCCGCTTGAGCGCGAGGACCTGGACCTGATGAGCTGCTCGCTCGACACCGTGCTCGACCGTATCGAGGGCGTCGTGCAGCGCGTCTACTTCACCAACATCCAGAGCATCCATCCCGATGCCATCGTGATCGCCCACAAGGTGACCGACGCCTGTCGCGCCATGAAGGACCTGATGGTCGAGCTGCCCAACTACCGCAAGTCCAAGACCCTGCGCGAACTCGTCATTCAGATCAACACCATCGAGTCCGAGGCTGACGAACTCTACATCAACGCTATGCGCAACCTGCATGTCAACGGCAAGGATCCGCTCGAGGTCATCGCTTGGCGTGACGTCTACGCCTTCCTGGAGTACTGCGCTGACTGCTGCGAGAATGTGGCCGATGTCGTGGATTCGATTGTCATGAAGAACAGTTAATTAGCGGTACGCATCCCACCGGCGAAGGCCCGGCACCTATTTCCTTTCTCGCTCCGGCTGCACGGCAGAGTCGTTCGAAAGGAAATAGGTGTCGGGCCTTCGCCTTGCGTACCACCATTGGGAACCTTGGCTAATAGGCGGAATGCACGGTGGCTTTGGTTGAAAGCGCCTTTGGCATCAGTCATGACTTTGGGCAGCGCTGAGCGTTTGGCTGGATGTTGCTCTGGGTAACCTTTGGTTATCTTTTATTTCGTTATTAAATTGTTGGAGGGCTTGTATGTCTTATTTGGATCTGGCTCGGTCTCGGTATTCTTGTCGTGAATTTGAGGCTCGGGCTGTTGAGCAGGCTGTGATGGATGCCATTGTTGAGGCTGGGCGTATTGCTCCTTCTGCTTGTAATAATCATCCAAGCCGCGTGATGGTGCTTGATACTCCGGAGTTGTTGGAAAAGGCAGCTGCTTGTCAGCCTCGGTTTGCTCGTGATGGGTCTATCTTTGGGGCTCCGCTTATCTTTCTTATTTGCAGCGTTACCGACGATGCCTGGGTGCGCCCTTATGACCAGATGAACTCCAGTGCCATCAACACCTCGATCGTCTGCGATCAGATGATGATGGAGGCCGAGGAGCAGGGCCTGGGTACGTGCTGGGTGTGTCATTTTAAGCCCGAGGTGGCCTGTGAGCAGTTCAGCCTGCCCGAGGGCATCTATCCCTATCACATGCTCGTCTGCGGCTATCCTGCCGACCATATCGCCGATCCTGAGCACCGCGAGGCCCGCACCATTCCCCTCCCCGACTTCCTCCTCAAGTAGATATTTGGGACATGCCTTAAAATCTACCTTTGACCGCTCACCCGTTCGCCGAGCTCTGTGCCCTCAAACGCAGGACTCGGCGTTTTGTTTTGCAGACTGCGTACAGCCACAAAAAAGGACCCGCAAACTGCAGGCCCTTTCTAGGCGCTAAATGATAGCTGGATGTTAGTCCAGGTCGTCGGCGGCGAAGTTGTCGATCGGTGCAAAGGGATCGGCAACGGGGATAACCGGCTCGGCGACGGGCAGCGGCTCGGCAGCAGGAACGGTCACAGCCGGAGAAGCGGCGGAACCGACCGGCGTGGAAGCCATGAGATCGGACGGGAAGGAGTTCTGAGCATCGTCCATGAAGTGCTGGATGAGCTTGAGGTACTCGGCCTTGAACTCCTCGCGGGAAGCCTTAAGACGGTCGATCTCCTCAAGCTCGGCCTGCTTCTCGGTCAGGGCCTGGCGGATGACCTCGCGGGCCTTGGCGTCGGCCTCGTTGCGGATGCGGTCAGCGTTCTCGTTGGCGTCGTTGACAATGCCCTCGGCGGTCTGCTGGGCAGCAATCAGAGCAGCGGAGATCTGGCGCTCCTGAGCGGAGAAGTCGGGTGCGGGAGCGGCCACGGGCGCGGCAGGGACGGCCTGAGCGGCAGCATCCTGAGCCTGAGCGAGCTGGGCCTGCGTGTCGGCGAGCTGCTGCTCGGCGGCGGTCAGACGACCCTTAAGATCGACAATCTTGGCAAGCATGGCATCGACCTCAGAGGACAGGGTCTCCAAGAAAACGTCGACCTCGGCGGGATCGTAGCCGCGCTTGGCCTCAGAGAAGGTCTGAGCCTGAATGTCAGCAGGGGTAATAGCCATAACAAGTTCTCCTTTATCTTCGCCTTGGCGCTGTGCGCCCGACGTGAGTTACTAAGCCAGTTTTATATGAGTATACCTATAAGAAGTTGCAGAACCAGCTTCTGCACCAACTGCAACGCAATAATCGCAACGACCGGTGAAAAATCGACGCCGCCCATGGGCGGGATAAACCGGCGGAACAAATTGAGCCAAGGGCCGCACACACTATCAAGAACAGCGGCGATATCCTGTAGCAATCCGCCCTGCTTCATAGGGATCCACGTCATAAGGCAGTAGACCACGATGAGCGTGGAGTAAAAGTTGAACAGCGTATTGACCAGCTGGACAATGGTGTAAATGTTGATGAGAATCTCCTCGTCTTGTCTTTACTTAAGGTAGCCGTCGGCACGGAGCTTTTTGAGGTCCGAATCCTTGACCTCGCAACCGGCGGGCAGCACCATGAACACGCGGTCGCCCACCTCCTTGACCGTGGCACCCAGACCGCAGGCAAAGCCGTAAGAGAAGTCCAGGACGCGCTTGGCGACCTCGGTACGAACGCCCACAAAAATCAGCACGACAGGCTGCTTGGTGCGCACACGGCGCACGACGGTCTCCACGTCGTCATAGCTCTCGGGGCGCAGGACATAGGCCGGCAGCTGCGGCGTAGCGTTGATGATGTTGCTCGCATACGCCGAGGCATCGCTCGGTGAGGGAGCAGGTGCGGGGGCAGCAGCGCGGGCACGTGTGCTCTCGGCATAGCTCGACGGCGTGTCGTAGGCACCGGGACGATAACCGCCCGCAACCGTCTCCTGCGAGCGCGATGGCGGGTTATAAGTCGTAGCATGGCGAGAATCGTCACCGACCAGCTGACCGGAGCGCGTGTACACGGCCACCGACTCGGCCTCGCCGCGGCGCGTCTGACCCAACAGGCCATTGCTCGGCTCATCCTGAGTGTAGAAGCCCTCGCCCGAAGCACCGCTGTAACCGTTGTTCTGGTAGCCGTCGTCATAGCCATCATCGTAGCCGTAGTCGTCGTCCTGACCATAACCCTGGTCGTAACCCTGCTGGCCGCCCAGGTGCATCTTATTTTTAATCTCGTCAAGGAAGCCCATGGTTGTGTCCTCTCGCGGTTTAGTGCAGGCGCTCTGATAATCAGTGCGCACTTCAGAGCCTTATTTTACTGCAAACTCCGGGCTAAATACTACCCTGCCCAGGCGAACGAGCGTAGAGCCTTCCTCAAGGGCAGGCTCAAAGTCCTCGCTCATGCCGCAGGATAGTTCGGGCAGGCTCAGATCGGAGTGCGTCGCCTCAAGCTCATCCCTTAGCTCGCGAAGTCCGGCAAAGGTGCGGCGCGCCACATCCTTATTCCCCCGGGGTGCCATAGTCATAAGGCCCTGCACACAAATTCCCTCAAGCTCCGCAAGCTCACCTGCGGCGTCTCGGACCTCGTCGGGCGAAAAACCGCCCTTAGACTCCTCGCCGCTCACATTGACCTCGAGCAGAACACGCTGGGGGCCGGAGAGCTCGCCCGCCTCAATCTTGCGAACCGCACGGCTCGAGATGGCCTGAGCCAAATGCAGCGAGCTTACCGAATGAATCAGCTCGGCCGAGCCCAGAACCGCATTGATCTTGTTGGTCTGCAGGTTGCCGATCATATCGAAGCGCACCTCGGGTAGCTCCGGATGCTCTACGAGGCCCGCAAGCTTGCGAACGAGCTCCTGCGGGCGGTTCTCGGCAAAATGGCGATACCCCGCCTGAATAGCGGCAACGGTCTCATCGACGCCAACAGTCTTGGAGACGGCAATCAGGCGCGCAGCATCGTGGGGACGGCCCGCGCGATCGAGTGCCGCATAAAAACACTCCAGAATCTGCTCGCGGCGAGCGCGCATCAAGTCCAAATAGTTATCCATTGCCAATCGCCTCCGCAGACAGCCATACAAGTAGTCCCATGCTAACGCAAGAGCGCGGCCCTGCATGTGCAAGGCCGCGCTCACTTAGGTATTTACAATCTTTCGACGAACGAAGCTACCCTACTCCTCGTCATCCTCGGTGTCATCCTCGTCCTCGAGGTGCTCGAGCAGGTAGCGGAGACCCTCGCTCACCTCGTGAGCGGGCACTTTGGCAACATAGCGTGCATCGACGGCAGGCCTCATGATGACGCCCTCGCCCGAAGGTACGCGCATGCTCTCGAGCTCATCCTCGTCCGTGCGGGCGATATCGCCGACGTTCATGCGCTGGCCGGTCAAAAGGAAGGTCAGACGACAGGCGGCATCGATGGAAATCGAGGCGATGCGATCGAGGTAGCGCGAAACCATGATGGCGCGACGCAGGTCGTCATAGTTGCTGTCGTCGTCCATAAAATCGCCCGTGTCCATGCGGTTAAAGGTGCGGAAGAACTTCTCGTAGGCAGCGTGCACCGGCTCGTCCTCGACGGCCAGGTTGCAGATGATGGACATGTCGTTGGTGACGAGTGCTGAAAGCGACGAGCCCAGCACCTGGTATACGGCTTCGGCCTCGGCCTCAACCGTACCGACGAGCTCCTGGGGCAGCGAGATATCGGCCTTGACCATGTGACGCGTGGCGCGGCAGATCTGGCGAACCTTATCGGTCATGCGCTGCAGGTTAAAGTCGACGTAGATGATTGTCTGCAGCAAGCGGAAGTCGGAGGCAACCGGCGACTGCGTAGCGATTAGGTTGTAGCACACGGCCTCCAAGTTGGCGCAGCGCGCGTCAATCGAAAGCGTGCGCTTTTTGGTCTTGGTAGCGAGCTTGCGGTCGTCGGTCACATAGGCCTTCACGGCGTCGTGAAGAGCCAAGTCTACAGCCTCGTAGATGCTCAACATCTCGTGACGGGCCTCGACGAGCTGACGGGAAAACAGTTTGCGCATGGTTCACTCCAATCAGTTGGGTGCGGTCATGCCGCCCGCACAGTGAATACACACCGGACCAGGTCCGATCGACTTGGGACTAGTCGCACCGATCAGCCAAAGCGGCCGGTGATATAGTCTTCCGTCCGCGAATCCACCGGGCTGGTGAAGATCGCGTCGGTTTGACCATACTCGATGAGCGTGGCGGGCTCGCCGGCAACCTCCTGCAAGAAGAAGGCGGTGTAGTCGCTAATACGAGCTGCCTGCTGCATTGAATGCGTGACGATGATGATCGTCATCTCGGGCGCCAGCTCGGCCATCAGATCCTCGACCTTAGAGACGGACGTGGGGTCGATGGCGGAGCAGGGCTCGTCCATCAGAAGGACATCGGGCTGCACCGCAAGCACACGCGCGATGCACAGACGCTGCTGCTGACCGCCCGAGAGCGCCAAACCATCCTTGTTGAGCTGATTGGATACCTCTTTCCAGAGGTTGGCGCGCTTGAGCGATTCTTCCACGATGTCATCGAGGTCGCTTTTGCTAGTCACGCCCTGCAGACGAGGGCCAAAAGCGACATTCTCGTAGATGGATTTGGGGAACGGGTTGGGCTGCTGAAAAATCATGCCCACGCGGCGGCGAAGATCGACCGGGTCGACGCCCTCGGCATAGATATCGTTGCCGTCGAGCGTCATGGTGCCCTCGACGCGAGTGCCCTCGATAAGGTCGTTCATACGGTTGATGCAGCGCAAAAACGTCGATTTGCCGCAGCCCGAAGGGCCGATAAACGAGGTGATGGCGTTTTTGGCGATGTTGAGGTCGAGCCCCGTCAGCGCATGAAAGTCACCGTACCAAAAGTTGAAATCCTTGGCCGTGATGGCCGCTTGCTCCGGCGTGGGAGCGGACTGATAGACGGACATGGGACTCCTTAACTAGCGGCGCTTGCGCGACAGATAACGCGCAAACAGGTTGAAGGCCAGAATAATCGCCATCAGCAAAAGCGCAGTGCCGTAGGCTGCGTTCATGTTGATGCCGTCATTGGCAAGCAGATAAAGGTGAACGGTCATGGGACGACCGGAATCGAGCGGCGAAATAGGCAGGTTGATGGCCTGACCCATGGTGTAGAGCACCACGGCGGTCTCGCCGACGGCGCGGCCGATGGCAAGCACGATGCCGGTAGCGATGCGGCCAAAAGCCGAAGGAAGCACGATCTTGGAGACGACCTGCCACTTGGTGGCGCCCAGGCCATACGCACCCCAACGGATATAGCGCGGAACAGCGCGGATTGCCTCCTCGGTGGTACGCATGACGATGGGCAGCATCAGAAGTGCCAGTGCCAGGGCGGCCGAGACCATCGAAAGGCCCAGACCCATAGCCTCGACAAACAAGGCGTAGCCAAAGAGGCCCATAACGATGGAGGGTACCGAGGCCAAGGCATCGGCAGCATAACGGATGAGCTCGACGACCTTGCCCTGCTTGGCGTACTCGGCCAGATAGACTGCAGCCAGGACGGCAACCGGCGTGCAGATGAGCATGGCGAGCGCCGTCACGTAGATGGTCGAGACGATCGTGGGCCAAATGCCGCCTTCGGCGTTGACGCCCTGCGGCCAGCCAAAGATAAAGTCGAGCGAGATATGAGGCAGGCCGTTGATGACCACGTAGGCGATGATGGCGATCAGCACCAGCGTGGTGATATAGGCCGCGGCGCGAAACACGCCGAGCATGATCTTGTTGGAGAGGTCCTTGTTGATGCGGCCCTTCTTGCCATGGGAAAGGGCACGCTTGATGCGCTCGCGCGACGAGGTCGTATCGACCGTCGTGTCAACGGAATCGGACATAGCCTACCCCCTCTTCTTGGAAATCAGGCGGACGATACCCACCAGTGCAGCGGAGATGATAAACAGGACAACGCCCATGCCAAACAGAGCCGAGCGGTGCAGGCCCGAGGAATAACTCATGTCGAGCGCGATCTGACTCGTGAG